>Ga0307372_10000588_pt1 | contig 64699 bp, 56 predicted proteins | sample OX1MG_FD_202533 | JGI IMG/M metagenome (GOLD analysis project Ga0307372, IMG submission 202533) | Soil microbial communities from Risofladan, Vaasa, Finland - OX-1 | ecosystem: Environmental > Terrestrial > Soil > Coastal area > Acid sulfate soil | place: Finland: Risofladan, Vaasa | collected... | reverse complement strand
GGGTATGACTCGGTCGGGGCCGCCTGGACCAAGATCAGGACCCGGCCCCCAAGCGGGGTCAGGCGGTCGGGGGGAGGTGGAGCCCGAAGGCGTGGGGGAGGAGGACTCCGAATACGTATCCCGCCAAGGCGGCGCCGCCCCCGACGGCGAGGACCTGAACCCCTCCCACCCACACCCGCTGGCCGGTGACCGCGGCTTTGAGCACCCCGACCGCGGCCAGACCGATCCCGGAGAGGGCCAGGGAGACCAGCACCGCCGGCAGTCCGGTCATGAAGATGTAGGACAGAATGGGCACCACCGCTCCCACCAGGAATGTCCCCGCCATCAGGAAACCATCTCGGACGGGAGCGTCGTGGAGCTGGCTGGATATCCCCAACTCCTTCTCTATGTGGGTCTCCTCCCAGAGTTGCGGATAGCGCGCTAGCGAGCGGGCGATCTGGGTCGCCTCCTCGGTCGGGACCCCGCGCTCGGCCAGGATGGCCACCATCTCGGTGAGCTCCTCATCGGGCTTGCTCAGGAGCTCGCCGCGCTCCTTGTGGATAGCCTGGTGCTTGAGGTCCCGCGAGGCCGTCGTGGCCAGGTAGGCTCCGGTCCCCATCGAGATCATTCCGGCCAGAGCCCCCAGGAGCCCGGCGATCAGGATGGTGGTGTGGGCGACCGCCGTTCCGGCGGTCGCGGTGGCCACCCCCGTGGTCAGTCCCAGGGTGGTCAGAAGTCCATCCTGGACCCCAAAGACAACCTCGCGGATCCCAGTCCGGCGGGCCAGCCGCTCACGCTCTGATCCGGCGCCGACCCCACCCCGAGGAGGTGGATGCCCGGGGGCCTTCTCGAGCTCGGCAGGGGAGGGCGGGCGGGAGCCCATGGGGTGATGTTAGCGTGGCCAGGCAGCGGATCCGTCCGTATCAGTGAGCAGATCGGAGGGACAGAACGCCTGTGCTAGACTTCGGTTAGCACTCGGAACACCGGAGTGCTAACCAAGGGCTGAGGTGGAACTCAACATGGACCAGCGCAAAGAGCGGATTCTGCGAGCAGTCGTCTCCGACTACACCGAGACGATCGTCCCGGTCGGCTCGCACGCGCTGGCGGCCCGGTACTTCCTGGAGCTGAGCTCGGCCACCATAAGAAACGAGCTTTCCGAGCTGGTCGACCACGGTTTCCTGGCCCAGCCGCACGCCTCCGCGGGGCGGGTGCCCACCGATCGAGGGTACCGCTACTTCGTCGATTTTCTGCTCCCCCAGGAGGTGGTCGAACCCCAGCTCCGCCGTCAGGTCCGGCGCGGGTTCGAGGCGGCCGACCACGACGTGGAGGCGGTCCTGGAGGTTGCCGCGGCGATGCTCAGCCGGCTCAGTGAGAATGTCGCCGTGGTGACAGGCCCGGCCAACTCCACCAGCCGGCTCCGCCACATTGACCTGGTCCTGGTGCGGCCCGGGCAGGCGCTCATGGTCGAGATCGCGACCGGGAACGCAGCCTTGCAGCGACTGGTCGAGATCGACGTTCTGGTGGACCAGGAGCAGCTGAGCGCGTGGGCAGGCCGGCTCAACCAGATGTACCGGGGCATGGCCGCGGAGGAGGTCGAGTCGTCGCCTTTGGTCCCGGATCTGGCGCCTGGGGCCCAGGCGCTGGGACCCGAGATCGCCCGGGGGCTGCGCCAGCTCGCCACCAGGTCGGCGCTGGTGATCCACAATGGGGTTCGCAATCTCGTCCGCCAGCCCGAATTCGAGGATCCGGCCCGGCTCCGGGCCGTCCTGGAGGTACTCGAGGCGCAGCGGATACTCGGCGACGTGCTGGCCCAGCTGGCGCCCCAGGGCGGGATGCAAGTGCTGATCGGCCACGAAAACAGCATCGAGGAACTGCGGGAGTGCAGCCTGGTCCTGACCAGCTACCAGGCGGGCGATCAGATGTGGGGCACGATCGGAGTGGTCGGGCCCACCCGGATCCGCTACGGCCAAGTTGCCGCCCGGCTGCAGCTGGTTTCCCAGGCGACCGGAGACGCTTTGACCCGGCTCATGGCATGAGCTGGCGTCGCAATTTGGAGAGACGGTGAGCGTCCCGAAGGGACCGGCGAACGGGGATTCGGACTCTGCCTCCCCGGCCGAAACCCAGGGCCCCACCGCGACCGGGCGGGAGGCGGAACTGGAGGCAGAGTTGACCCGGGTCAACGGGGTCTATCTGCGCCTGGCGGCGGACTTTGAGAACTACCGCCGCCGCCGGACCCAGGAGGGCGAGGAGCAGGCTCGTTACGGTGCCGCCCCCCTGCTCCAGGCCCTGTTGCCGGGGCTGGACAGCCTGGCGCGCGCGGTGGCCCACATCCCGCCCGACGCCCGGGACGGGCTCGCCGAGGGACTCCGGCTCACCCTCAAGCAGCTGGAGGACGCGCTCGCCTCGCAGGGGATCCGGCGGATCGTCTCGGTGGGCGCCGCCTTCGACCCGAGACTCCACGACGCGGTCCTGACCGTGCCCGCCGGCGACGCGGAGCCGGGTACGGTGGTGGCCGAGTTGTCCCCCGGATACCTGATCCATGATCGGGTGATGCGGCCCGCCCAGGTGAGCGTGGCCGAGGCCGGGGCCGAGCCGCCTCCGACCCCGGAAGGCGGTCCCGGGGTGGCCCCGGCGGGCGACCCCACCGATGGTCGGGCCGGGAGGTCACGCAACTAGGCGATGCCGCAGACCAAGCGCGACTACTACCAGGTCCTGGGCGTCGACCGGCAGGCGTCTCCCGCTGAGGTCAAGCGCGCCTACCGAGGACTGGCGATGCGCTACCACCCGGATCGCAACCCGGGGGACCATCAGGCTGAGGAGCAGTTCAAGGAGGTCGGGGAGGCCTATCAGGTGCTCTCCGACCCCGACCGGCGTCAGCGCTATGACACCTTCGGGCACGCCGGGGAGTCGATGGGGGCAAATTCCGGATTCAACTTCCAGTCCGCCTTCGACCTCTTCGACATGTTTTTCGCCGGGGGAGCCGCCGGGCAGCGCCGCCGGGGCGGGGGACCGCGCCGAGGCAACGACCTCCAGCTCCAGGTGACGATCGAATTCGAGGAGGCGATCCGAGGGGTGACTCGGACCTTCGAGCTCACCCGGCACAGCCGCTGTCCGGCGTGCAGCGGTTCCGGCGCCCAGCCGGGCACCGGGAGCGTTCCCTGTTCAGACTGTGGCGGCCAGGGACAGGTCCAGCGGGTGCGCCAGTCACTGCTCGGGCAGATGGTCACCGTGGAGACCTGCCCTCGCTGTCAGGGCGAGGGCCAGATGATCGATTCCCCCTGTGCCAGCTGCCACGGCCAGGGGCTGGTCGAGGGGCTCAAGGAGTTGGAGGTCAAGATTCCCGCTGGGGTGGACAACGAGATGCGGGTGCGGGTCCCGTCGGAGGGAGCCGCCGGTCCCCGGGGGGGACCCCCGGGGGATCTTTACCTGCTGGTCGCCGTGCGGCCCCATGAGGAGCTCCAGCGGCGCGGCATGACGATCGTCTACGAGTGCCCGATCACTATCTCCCAGGCAGCCCTGGGGGACACCATCGAGGTGCCCACCGTGGATGGCCCGGTGCCCATGGTGGTCAAGCCCGGCAGTCAGTACGGGCAGCAGGTTCGCATCCCCGGGCGGGGCGCGCCCGACCCTCGGACCGGGCGCCGGGGCGACCAGGTGGTTCGACTACGGGTGGTGATCCCGGCCAAGCTGAGCGAGCGCCAGCGCCAGCTGCTGCAGGAGCTGGCCCCCCCGGACGGCAAACCCCACCCGGTGCGGCGCGGATTCTTCGAGAACCTGAAGGACGCGATCGGGCTCTAGCGAAGCTGAAATCACCGACCGAGTGCTCCGCCAGCAGCCGTTTCCGGAGTCCTTGCGCTTCCGTGCCCGGGGTGTTGGTCCGGCCGCACCAGGCCGACCGTCCTCGTGCTCTCTGGGGTCGGCGCCTTCCCCCGTCAACCCGATCGGCACCACCCTTGCAGGACTCAGCAGGACAACCTCAATGCGCGTGAGCATTCGCCCCAGAAGCCAGTCGACCCGATGAGGTTTCTGGTGCTCGGTGGAACCGCGTGGCTGGGCCGGGAGTTGTCCCGGGCCGCCCTCGAAGCAGGCCATCACGTCACCTGCCTGGCGCGGGGAGAAAGCGGTCCGGTGGCACCGGGGGCACGCCTCGAAGTGGGCGACCGCAGCGCCGGCGCCGCCTACCAGGGGTTGGGGAACCAGAGCTGGGATTCCGTCATCGACGTCTCTTGGCAGCCGGCCTTCGTCCGGGAGGCGCTGGCTTCGCTCGCGCGCGCTGCTGGGCATTGGATCTACGTGTCGTCGGGGAGCGTGTACGCGGATACGACCACCGTGGGGGCGGACGAGTCCGCCGAGGTCGTACCCGCTAGTGCCGCCGATGGCGCCGACCCAGGCGAGTACGGTGGAGCCAAGGTCGCCTGCGAGATGGCGGTTCGGGAGGCGCTGCCGGAGCGGTGTCTGATCGTGCGCCCCGGTCTCATCGGAGGCCCGGGCGACACTTCGGGGCGTTCCGGTTACTGGCCGGCGCGGGCGGCGCGCGACCTCCAGGGCCCCATGCTGGTTCCGGACGCCCCCGACCTCCCGACCCAGGTAGTCGATGTCCGCGATCTTGCCGACTGGATCATCCGCTGCGCGGAATCGCGCACCACGGGAATCTTCAACGCGGTTGGCCCGGTGGTGCCCTTCGCGGAGTGGGTCCGCATCTGTCGAGCCGTGGCTCGGCACCGGGGACCGGTGGTGCTCGCGGATCCCGCATGGCTCCTTGAGCAGGGAGTCGCCGAGTACATGGGGGCGGACTCTCTGGCCATGTGGATCGCGGATCCGGGTTGGGTGGGATTCTCCAGCCGATCCGATGCCGCGGCACTTTCCGCCGGGCTCGCCCATCGTCCGCGCCGACAACTGGTCCAGGACGTACTGAAGTGGGAGCGCGAGCAGGGGTTGGAGCGCACCCGGGAGGCGGGCTTGGGCGCCGAGCGGGAGGGGCAACTTCTGGCTCTTCTCAGCACCCAGCCGTCGTCAATCAACCAGGGAGACAATCGCAACTGAGCCGTCCCCGCGTGGGGGAGTCTTAGTCCGTAGCAAATAAGTCGTGGCGACCTGGGGGAGAGGAGGGCGCCGAGCCGGGGCACGGGAATCGAGTCGGTCCTGACGGACGGCGTCCCGACCAGCACGGACTAGCGTCAGGTCGGGGCTAGCGCCGCGGGTAGGCGTCCCGCCGACGTGCTAGCTGGTAGCTACCGCGGCGAGCCCGGTCCCCGCCGCTCCCGGCGGCGCTGGCCCGTCCCGGGAGTCGGGCCGGGGGACTCCCCGAGGGTGCCCCAGCGGGTCCGGAGGCGCTCCGCCAGCGCCTCCGGACTGCGCACCATGAAAGGCTCGTCGAGGAGGTGCTGCCAAGCGGTGCTATCCGAGCCCTCGATGGCGGGATTGAAGAAGATCCGGGGCGAGAGGCGAGCGTGCAGCCAGAAATGGGGATTCGTGTCGCCGCCGGGGGCAGAGTAGAGGGCCAGGTTGAAGGCGCGGATGCCCTCCTCGTGGAGGGCCGCCAGGGCCATCGTCAGCCCCTCTGCGAACTCGGCGACGTCACCGTGGGAGAGCTCCTCGAGTTGGGCGCGACCCGGGAACAGCGTCAGCACGTCCGAAACCACGCTCCGGGAGACGAACGCGGTCAGCCAGACGGTGTGCTGCCCCCGAGCGACGAAGCGCTCGCCGGAGGCCGCCTCGGATTCGGCCAGCTCCTTCCAGTAGGGAAGGTGGTGCCGCCTCCAGAAGCGCCGGCTGCAGCGCACCTCCTCCTCGAGCAGGGAGCCCGGGCGATTGGTGGAGAAGGCTTGGAGATGGGGGTGCACCTGGGTCGCCCCGGCGGGGGGCATGTAGTTCCAGGTGACGACCGAATGGCTCCCCCGGCGGCTCCCCGGGAGGGCTCGGAAGTAGGCCAGGCTGGCGAGCAGGCCGTCGGCCAGCTGGACCGCGGTGAAGCGGTCGGCGGCGACAAAGTGCTCCCGGGTCAGCGCCACCACCACGCTGTGCCGGTCGTAGGGGGAGATGTTGGGAAAGAGGGTCGCCTCGCCGCGCTGGACCCGCCCCCCCCGGGCGATCGCGTCGGGGAGACGAGGCGTCACGCTGAGGATTCGCTCGGGGCAGAAGGGGCAGCCCGGCCGGGAGGCGTCGATCACCCGGGAGAGGTCGGGGGCCACCAGCCGGAACCCCTCGAAGTGGGCCAAGCGCCCACTCCTCCCGGTCAAGGGATCGCGCCGCAGCTCTGAGGAGCGACGGACCGCTTGACCCTGGGAATGCCCCTCTGGCGGCTGAAATGTCGCGACTCGCCGCTCCCGAGTGAAGCGGAGCGTCACCCCTTGGGCCCGGCCACGCCCATCAGCCTCCTGGGGCCTCCAGGTCACCGGCCCGGGCCAGCAAAACGGTGAGCGCGACCACGGGGGCGAGGGTGGCGCGCAGGTTGCGGGGGCCGAGCGAGACCGGCCGCGCTCCCTGGCTGGCCAACTCCTGGACCTCGGCGGAGGTGAACCCCCCCTCGGGGCCGATCAACACCGCCGTGGGTCGCAAGCTGTCCCAGGCGGCGCTGTTGAGGCCCTGGCGGAGCTCGCCCTCATGGCAGGTGAACGCCTGGAGGGTGGGTTCGGCCCGGCCCAGGCTCTGGAGCGACTCAAGCACCGGAGCGACCGGTCGCACCTCGGGCACCCGGTGCCGCCCGGCGAGTTGGGCCGCCTCCCGGCTGATCAACTGCCAGCGCTCGACCCGGAGTGCGGCCTGCTCAGAGTTGGGCTGGGGCACGGTCCGCTCGGTCAGAACCGGCCAGATGGTGGCGGCGCCCAGCTCGGCGACCCGCTCGCAGACGGTGGCCATGCCCTGGCCCTTGGGAAGTGCCTGGAGCAGGTGGAGCTGCGTCTTAGCCTCGCGGCGGGTCCTCCGCGTGGCCACGATGACCCCGGTGACCTGGTCTCTTCCGAGAGTCTCCAGGCGGACGTCGTGCTCGGTACCATCCTCGACCACCACGGTCACCAGCTCGCCCTGCCGGGAGCGCAAGACCCGGCTGATGTGCCAGGCGTCCTTGTCGAGGATTTGCACTTCCCCGGAGGCGCTGACCTGTCCCGCCGGGACGAAGAAGACGGGCATCCCGGGAGTGTACCCAGCCTGGCTCGGCCAGCCTCAGCGGATAGCATGGGGAGGTGGACTGGCCCGCCACCAGCGAGCTTCGGATCTTCACGGCGGCCGACGGCGCCCAGCTGGCAGGGCACGTCCTGGGGGCGGGGCCGCCGCTCCTGGTGATCCCGGGCCTGGGCACCGACCATCACGCCCTGGTCTGGAACATCCGGGGGCTCTCGGAACTCTTCGAGTGCCTGGTATTGGACCAGCGTGGAATCGGGCGCTCGGAGGTGACTCCCGGCCCCTACACCATCGCCCAGCTGGCCGACGACGCCGCCAGCGTGCTGCGCGGCTGGGCACCCCGGACTGCCGCCGTGATGGGACTGTCCATGGGGGGCATGGTGTCCCAGCAGCTTGCCATCCGGCATCCCCAGCTGGTCGCCCGACTGGTTCTGGGCTGCACCGGCCCGGGCGGGGCCTCGGCGGTTCGGGCCGACCCCGAGGTGACCCGACGCCTGCTCGGGGGAGGCGCCAACGACCCAGCCTCCGCCTACCGGACCGCCTGCACGGTCCTCTACGAGCGCGGCTGGAGCGCGGCCCATCCCGAGGTAATCGAGGACGCCGTCAGCTGGCGCGCCCAGCACCCGGTCCGCCCGGGAGTCTTCCGGGCGCACTGGGAGGCGACCCGGCACCACGACAGCTTTGCCCTGCTGGACAAGATCGAGGCTCCGACCACGATCCTGCACGGCCGATCGGATCTGGTCATGCCTCCCGGCAACGCCGAGGTCCTGGCGGCGCGGATCTCGGGCGCGGAATTGGTCTGGTTCGAGGGACGGGGGCACATGTTCTTCCAGGAGGACCCTGGTCTGACCCTGAGCCTGCTGCAGTCCCGGCTGCTCGCCCAGGGCTCCCGGGAAGGTGCTCCAAAGTTCCCAAGGGGAGCGGTTCCCGATACAATCGCGGCCCGCAAAGGTGAGGACTGAGCGTCTGCGCCGGGGCTGGGACAGGATGGCTTGTGGAGGTGACTTTCGCTGTCGGAGGTAAAGCTGCGGGAAGGCGAGTCGTTCGAAAGCGCCCTGCGCCGATTCAACAAGAAGATCAAGCAGAACGGCGTTCTCACCGAGGTCCGGCGCCGGGAGTTCTACGAGAAGCCGAGCGTCCGCCGCAAAAAGAAGATCATGGCCGCGCGCAAGCGCCGGGCCAAGCAGGCCTAACCCGCTCACCCACCGCTCCGGCCGGGTCCGGGGTGATCGTCCGGTTCGCCTCCTCACTGACCAGGTCGGATCAGGAGCTGGCCGCGGGCGCCGGGTTGGACTCCCTCCTGACGCTGTGTCTGAGCCAGCTTGGGGTCTCGGGCTCAGGGGTCGGCTGTCGGCTGACGACCTCGGCCGAGGTCAGGGGTCTCAACCGGCGCTTCGCCGGACTCGACCGGGCCACCGACGTGCTCGCCTTCCCGGCGGCCCCGATTCCCGGCAGCGAGTTTCAGATTCCCCAGGCCGAGGCGGGCTACCTGGGTGACCTGGTGATCTCGGTCAGATACGCCGCACGGCAGGCTGAGCGGGCTCAGGCTGACCCGTCCGCCGAACTGCGACTGCTGGCGGTCCACGGCCTGCTCCACCTTCTCGGCCACGACCACGCGGGCCCGAAACCCGCCTCCCGGATGACCCGGGAGACGCGGCGGCTGCTGAGCGTAGACGCCGCCCAGCGCGGGATGGCGGCGCCCCCGGTGCCAGCTCTTCAGTCCCAGGAGTGACTCCGGTGCCGCTCCTGGTGATCGGCCTCGGCAACCCGGGAGGGGAGTACGAAGGCACCCGGCACAACGTCGGGGCGGAGGCGCTGGCGCTGCTGGCGGGTCGTCTCGGGGTCAAGCTCGGGGCCTACCGCGGCCCAGCCTGGCTGGCCCGCAAGGTGGTCGAGCAGCGGGAGCTGATCCTGGCCCGGCCCAAGACCTTCATGAATGAGTCAGGGGTGGCCGGAGCCCGGCTGCTCCGGGATCTCGATGTCGCCTTGGAATCGGTGCTGGTGGTGTACGACGAACTGGACCTCAGGCTGGGCCGCCTGCGGATCCGGGCCCGAGGCGGCACCGCCGGCCACAATGGGCTGCGCTCGCTGCAGGCCCACTGGCGGTCCCAGGAGTTCGCTCGGGTGAGGATCGGGATCGGTCGGCCCCCGGCGGGGCAGGACCCGGTCGAATACGTGCTGGGTCGCCCCGGCGCCGGGGACCGGGAGGTGCTCGACCGAGCCTGCAGCCGGGCCGCGGACGCGGTCCTGGCGATCGCCCGGGACGGGCTCGAGCTCGCGATGACGGAGTACAACCGGGAAGACCTCTTGGCAGGCGCCGATGCCGGCTGATCCGGTGCGCCGTCCGGGCGGAGCTGGGGCGACCTTGGCCCGGCCCCGCTCCGTGCTCGCCCGGATGGCGCAGCAGCCGCTCGGCCAGGGGCTCCGGGACTGGATGGGGCGGGGGGCGCCGGCGAGCTCCGCCGGAGGGGTGATCCACGCGGCGGCCCCGCTGCTGGCTTCCGTGGTGCGAGATCTGCTCCAGCTCCCGGTCTGCCTGGTGGTGGCCGAGCCGGAGCCGGTCTGGCAGGAGGTCAAGACCTGGACTGGGGAGTCCGACGTGCTCCTGTTTCCGGCCGCCGACGTGCTCCCCTTCGATCGCATCGCCCCCTCGGGAGAGGTGGTCCGTCACCGGCTTGCCACTCTGCGCGGCTTGCGGGCGACCACGCCTCAGATCGTGGTCACCTCACTCCCGGCGATTCTCCGCCCAACCCTCTCTCCGGAGCGGATTGGGAGCTGGAGGAGCGGGCTCGAATCGGGCGCTCGGATCCCCCCCAGCGAGCTGGCCACGCTCCTGCTCGAGTCCGGTTATCGGCAGGAGTCGATCGTCTCCTTTCCCGGAGAGTTCGCCCGCCGGGGTGGGATCGTCGACTGCTTCCCGATCGAGGGACGGCCCTGGCGAGCCGAGTGGGAGGGGGACCGTGTCGCCGGGCTCTGGCGCCTCGACCCGGAGACCCAGGGGTCGCGGGGGACGCTGGACTTGGTCGCGCTGACCCAGGCGCGCGAGTTCTCGTTGGACCGCAGCTCGTTGGCGGCGGCCGCCCAGCGCCTGGGGGGGCTGGATCTGGAATCGCTGCGTGACGACGTCCGCGAGCGCTGGCAGTCAGACCTGGAACTTCTCCGGGAGGGGGCGCTCCCCGATCCTGCCGACGCCCTGGGGCCACTGCTGGCTGATCCCGCCCAGACCCTGCTGCGCCATCTCCAAGCGGGCACCGTGATCCTGACTGAGCAGCGGGAGCGGCTGGTCGGCTTGGCCCGTGCCTGGTTGGCCGAGGTCGAGTCGATCCACCAGGCCGAGGTCGACCGCGCCGAGTTGCCCCGGGACCTCCTGGGGACGGTGGCCCCGTTGGATTCGATCGTGGCCGAGCTGGAAGGCGAGCGCTCTCTGGACCTGCGTCGGGAGCCGATGCCGGAGTCGCTGGTCTGCCCCGACGTGGAGATCGCGGCGGCGCCCACCTTCGCGGGTGACGTCGACCAATTCGCCGCCCAGGTCCGCGAGCTGCGCCGCGCGACCGGAACGGTCTTGGTCCTGGGCATGCAGGAGGAGCGAGTCCAGGAACTGACCGAGGAGCGGAGCCTGGAGCCGGTTCGCCTGGAGGACTTTTCGGTCGCCACCACGGAGCTGTCCGACTCGGCTCTGCTGCTGGCGCCTGGCGATCTCGAGGCCGGGCTGGTGATGAGCGGGCTCCGGCTGGCGGTCTTCTCCGATAGCGACATCTTCGGATCCCGGAAGCGCCGCGCCTCGTCCCTCCTTCGCACTGTGCGTCGGGCCGAGTCGAGCGCCGCGGGAAGGCTCCGCCAGGCGACCGGCTCGGGGGTGGACGTGGCCGACTTCCGCTTCAAACTGGAGCCCGGCGACGTGGTGGTCCACCGCGACCACGGGGTCGGCCGATTCCTCGCCATGAGTCGGGTCGCCGACGGCGGGAGCGAGCGCGAGTACATGCAGCTGGAGTACTCCGACGGCCACAAGCTCTACGTCCCCGTCGAACACCTGGACCGGATCGAGAAGTATTCCGGGGGCGGCGGAGAACACCCCCAGCTTTCCCGGCTCGGGACGGGGGAGTGGGAGCGGACTCGGCGGGCAGTCAGGCGACGGGTGGAGGAGATAGCCGAGGAGTTGGTCGAGCTCTATGCCCGCCGGCTGGCGTCCACCGGCCACGCCTTTGCGGCCGACTCGCGCTGGCAGCAGGAGCTGGAGTCGTCCTTTCCCTACCAGGAGACACGAGATCAGCTGCTGGTGCTCAACGACATCAAACGGGACATGGAGTCACCCCGGCCGATGGATCGGCTGCTCTGCGGGGACGTCGGCTTCGGCAAGACCGAGATCGCCCTCCGGGCCGCCTTCAAGGCGGTCGAGGACGGGTATCAGGTCGCGGTCCTGGTTCCTACCACGGTGCTGGCGCAGCAGCATCACCTCACCTTTCAGGAGCGACTGGCCGCCTTCCCGATCGCGGTGGAGCAGCTCTCCCGGATGCGCTCCGACGAGGAGGCTCAGACCGTGCTGGGGGGATTGGCGGCGGGGACGGTCGACATCGTCATCGGGACCCACCGACTGCTCCAGCGCGACGTCCGCTTCAAGAACCTGGGCCTGGTCGTACTCGACGAGGAGCAGCGCTTCGGCGTGCTCCAGAAGGAGCGCCTCAAGCAGCTGCGCACCGCGGTCGACGTGCTCTCGCTCTCCGCCACCCCGATCCCCCGGACCCTGCACATGGCGCTGGCCGGGATCCGCGACCTCTCCGTGGTGCGCACCCCCCCCGAGGGCCGCCTCCCGATCCGGACCTACGTCACCGCCAAGGAGGCGGGGCTGGTCCAGGACGTCATCCGCCGCGAGCTGGCCCGGCAGGGCCAGGCCTACTACGTCCACAACCGGGTCCAGACCATTCAGAGAGAGCTCGAGTGGCTCCGCCAGCTGGTTCCCGACGCGCGCTTTGCCGTGGCCCACGGACAGATGGACGAGCGGGCCCTGGCCAAGGTCATGGTGGCATTCATGGCCGGCGAGGTGGATGTGCTCTGCTGCACCACCATCATCGAGAACGGGCTCGACATTCCCAATGCCAACACTCTGGTGGTGGACGACGCCTCTCGAATGGGACTCTCCCAGCTCTACCAGCTTCGAGGTCGGGTGGGCCGATCCGGCCAGCGGGCCTACGCCTACTTCCTCTACGACCCGGAACGCTCCCTCTCGGAGCGCGCTGACAAGCGACTCGACGTGGTCGCCGACCTTCAGGATCTCGGTTCCGGTTTTGCGCTCGCACTCAAGGACCTGGAGATCAGAGGGGCGGGCAACGTGCTCGGCGAGGCCCAGCACGGGGACATCGCCGCGGTGGGGCTGGAGACCTACAACCACCTCCTCCGCCAGGCCGTTCTGGAGGCCCGAGGGGAGGAGCTGGCCGAGTCGCCCGCCCAGGTCGCGGTCAACCTCCCGTTCCAGGCCCTGCTGCCCCCCGAGTACGTCCCCGATGAGCGCCTGCGCCTGCGGACCTACCAGCAGCTCGCGGGAGCGACCCGGGAGAGCGAGCTGGACGAGAGCTCGCGGAATCTGCGGCAGCGCTTCGGTCCCCGCCCGGAAGCGCTCGAGAACCTGATCCTGGCGCTGCGGATCAGGCTCCTGGCCGCTGAGGTGGGCGCGCGCTCCGTCGAGACCGACGGCGAGGATGTCGTGGTCAGCTTCGAGCCCGGCCACGGCCTTCCCATCGGCGAGCTGGGCGGGCCAGGCCAGGGTCGGGCCTGGGAGGCGGGTAGCAACCGGCTCCGGCTGCGGGCTCAGCTGGTGGGGGAGAGCTGGCCGGAGCTCCTGATCAGCGTCCTCCGCCAGCTCGCACAGGCCCGGGCGGGGAAGATCGCCGGACTGCCCCGTCCGTGACCGACGCGGCCCTGCAGGAGCTGCGGCGCCTGTTCGAGGTGATGGAGCGGTTGCGGGCTCCCGGGGGATGTCCCTGGGACCGCTCCCAAACCCATCAGACCCTGGTCCCATTTCTTTTGGAGGAGACCTACGAGGCGATCCAGGCGGTCGAGCGGGGCGGTCCTGACGAGCTAGCCGAGGAGCTGGGGGACCTGCTGGTGGAGGTGGCCATGCACTCCGCGATCGCTGCCGAGGCCGGTACCTTCGACATCGGCACGGTGGCACGGACGGCGACCGAGAAGATGATCGGCCGCCATCCCCATGTCTTCGGCGAACTCGAGGTGGACGGCGTAGCCCAGGTGGTGAGCAATTGGGAGGAGCTCAAGCGGAAGGAGAAGCCGGACCGGGAGTCGGTGCTGGACGGCATCCCCGACTCGCTGCCGGCACTGGCTCTGGCCGCGGCCATCCAGCGCCGACAGCCACAAGACGGGGGGGTCGGCGGCTCCGGACGACCTGAGCCGCTCCTGGAGCCGGCCCAAGCCGCCACCCGGGCCCTGGCCGATCTGGTCCAGCTCGGGGCCGGCGGTACCGGGGCGGACGCGCTGGTCGGCGAGCTTCTCTTCTCGGTGGTCGCAGTCGCCCGCGAGCGCGGCGTGGATGCCGAGGGGGCGCTCCGGCGCCTGGCCACCGCCCAGCGCCAGGTGCGGCGCCGTTCGGAGCTGCAAGCGCGGCCGCGGGCTCCCTCAGGACCGCGCCAGGGCGAGTCCCCGGAACCGAAGTAGGTCCGAACTCGGACTGACTGCTGCCCATGACCCCGGGCCGCCGTATACTCAGGTGGACGAGCGGGCTCATGCCTGCTGTCTGCCAGTCAATTCCAGCTTACGTTGAACCAGGATCGAGCGGACGGCTACGGGCCCATTGCCGGGCTGACCCGAGAGCTTCGCATTCGCTGGCGTCTTTTCCGGCGGAGCCACTCCCTGGGGCGTCGCCATGTGGTCCTCTTGATCGTGGCCGTCGCCGGGTTCTGGATCGCTCTCAGCCTCTACCACGGGCTCGGCACCGACGCCAGCCTGCGCCGCCAGCTGATCTCCCTGGAGACCCAGTCGCAGAGCCTGAGCCGCCAGGTCCAGGCGCAGAGCGCCGAGCTGAAAACTGCTGGCTCCTCCTCGGCCCAGGCCGAGATCGCCCGGGCCCAAGGGCTGGTGGCGCCCGGCGAGCGCGTGTACGCGGTCGAGAACCCGGTCCAGGCGGCCGGGCCGGTGGCGATCCAGCAGGGAGCCGTCGACGTTGGCCAGACCGCCCACAACCTAGTTCAGGGCTTGCTGGGACTGCCCCTGCCCGCCGGCTGAGTCAGCAACTGTCCCTTCTCCCCGGCGGGAGCTTGGGCCCGGCCCGGCCCGGGGTGTTCCCGCCGCTCGGGTTGAGATCGGCTTTGACCGGCCGCGCCGGGTCGGCTACAATCGCGGCGCGGCGTGGAGCAGTGGCAGCTCGTCGGGCTCATAACCCGAAGGTCCCAAGTTCGAATCTTGGCGCCGCAACGCTCACTCAACTGGGGCCGCGGGCGACGGCGGTATAGCTCAGGGGTTAGAGCGCTCGGCTCATAACCGAGGTGTCCCTGGTTCAAATCCAGGTACCGCCACCGCACAGATCCACCTGGGCGTGGACTAGTCCCCGCCCAGGTGGAGCCTCCTTTTCATATCTGGTCCAACGGTCGAGCGCCCGGTAGCAGATTCTGGGTCAATGCGGTGCGCCGCGGCCCCGAGCTCGACTGGCGTGGGTCTTCAGGGCTGGGGAGGACGGGCTAGGTGAGTAGGGCAGGGGCCGATGCCGGTCCGGCTGGCACTCGCCAGGACGGTCTCTGGTCTCCTTCCCAACTAGCCTCGAGGAGCATCTCCTCAGCGCGCGGACTGCCTCCCGGGGGCGCATTCAGCCGGCACCGCGTTGGAGGTCGGGCCCGGAGTGCGGACCTCGGGCTTCGGATCCAGGACTGCTGATAGCACGTGTGCTACCATCGAGCCATGGGAAGTGTCGGACTTCGAGAGTTGCGTCAGAACGCCTCGGAACTCGTGCGTCGAGTCGAAGGGGGTGAGGAGATCGAAATCACCGTCGCCGGTCGGCTCGCGGCCCGCCTGGTCCCCGCCGCGCCGAAAACGTGGCAGCGGTGGGATGAGATCGCCGCTGTATTCAGCGGCCCGCCCGACCCGGGCTGGGAGCGGGATAGAGGCCCCATCGATCAGATGGTCGCCAGCCCCTGGGAGGGTTCTCGCTGAAGGCAATCCTGGACACCAGCGTCTTGCTCGCCACTGATCTCCCTCCCTTGGCCGGCGAGCTGGCCATCAGTACGGCGGCGCTCGCGGAACTGCATTTTGGTGTCCTCGTCACCGCTGACGCGGCAATCCGTGCTGAGCGTCTCCGGAGATTATCTGAACTTCAGCGCAAGTTCGATGCGCTGCCCGTCGACGCAGTCGTGGCCACCAGCTACGGCCAACTCGCTGCGGCCATGGCGGCCACTGGCCGTCAGCCGCGATCCCGCGTCATGGACCTCCTCATCGCTGCTACAGCTCACGCGCATTCGGCCCGGCTCTACACCCGCAACGCGGGGGACCTGGCCGGGATCGAGAACGTCATAGAGATAGTTCCGGTGTGACGACCCCTGGTCTCTCGCGGTGAGCGCGCCCGACCACTCGCTCAGAGAGTTGGGCCGACTGGGGCCCACGAGTCGGCGGTGGCCGAGAGGATTCGGCCTTCCTGGGCAGCGCTGCGGCGGAGTCAGTCAATCAGCGACATGTCGGAGCCGGCCGGGTCCTTCCTGAATCGGAGAGGGCGCTGGATGGCTGCCCCCACCGGGGTCCGGGATTGGTGCGGTCGGAACTGGGCGGGCCGGTTCCTGGATCTCGGCGCTACGGAGTTCGGAGCGCAGGGAGGCGCAGATGACTGCGTACAATCGCCCCGATGCCACGCCAGCGCCGGACCGTCGCCTACGCGGTCCTGCTCGTAGCCCTGCTCGCGATCGCCATTCTGGCCTGGCGAGTCTCGCCCAGCAAGTCCATCCCCTCGCGCTCGACCGGGACCCTGCAGCAGGCGCTCTACAACTTCCAGCTGAAGTCGGAGGGCAAGCCTGTTCCGGCGGGCCAGCCGATCATCTCCGCGTCGCATCAGGCCCAGGTGATCAATTCGGGCGAATCGGTGGATTGGTGGACCACCACGGCGCACGAGTACCAGTCATTGATAGAAGCTAGTGATCCGGCCACCTTCTTCGCCCAGTACGGCTACACCAACTACAACGAACAGGCCCCAAGTTCAGACAACGTGTTCCTCACCCTGATCCTGCCCAACGTGATCATCGTTTTGGTGATCCTGGCCTTCATTTGGTTCATGCTCCGCCAGAGCCAGAGCGGCAACAACCAGGCCCTCTCGTTCGGCCGCAGCCGGGCTCGACTGGTCGCCGGCGACAAGCCCGAGGTGACCTTCGCCGACGTCGCCGGGGTGGACGAGGCCAAGCAGGAGCTGACCGAGGTGGTCGAGTTCCTCAAGTATCCCGAGCGCTTCACCGCTCTGGGAGCCCGCATCCCCAAGGGGGTGCTCTTGGTGGGTCCCCCGGGAGCCGGCAAGACCCTGCTCAGCAAGGCGGTCGCTGGAGAGGCCGGAGTGCCCTTCTTCAGCATCTCGGGCTCCGAGTTCGTCGAGATGTTCGTGGGCGTCGGGGCCAGCCGCGTCCGCGACCTATTCGACCAGGCCAAAAAGAACAGCCCCTGCATTGTCTTCGTGGACGAGATCGACGCGGTGGGCCGCCAGCGCGGCGCCGGCCTGGGCGGCGGCCACGACGAACGCGAGCAGACCCTCAACCAGCTCCTGGTGGAGATGGACGGCTTCGAGACCAACACCCACGTGATCGTGATCGCCGCCACCAACCGGCCTGACGTCTTGGACCCAGCTCTGCTCCGCCCCGGCCGTTTCGACCGCCACGTCACCCTGGACCGGCCCGACATCCGGGGCCGGGTCGACATCCTCAAGGTCCATGCCCGCAACAAGCCGCTGGACACCTCGGTCAACCTGGAGGTGCTGGCCAAGCAGACGGTGGGATTCAGTGGCGCTGACCTGGCCAACCTGATCAACGAGGCGGCCATCCTGGCCGCTCGCCAGAACAAGAAAGTGATCGCCATGCCCGAGCTGGAGGAGGCGATCGCCCGGGTGGTGGCCGGCCCGGAGCGCAAGTCGCGGCGCATCACCGACGAGGAGAAGGCAGTCATCGCCTACCACGAGATGGGCCACGCCCTGGTGATGCGGACCCTGCCCCATTGCGACCCTCCCTACAAGATCAGCATCGTCAGCCGGGGCATGGCCCTGGGTTGGACCATGTCTCTTCCCGAGCACGACAAGGTGCTGGTCAGCAAAGCGGAGCTCACCGATCAGCTGGCCGGGATCCTGGGCGGCCGGGTGGCCGAGGAGATCTTCTTGGGTGACGCCAACATCACCACCGGGGCCTCGGACGACATCGGCAAGGCGACCAAGCTGGCCCGGCGCATGGTCACCGAGTGGGGAATGAGTGAGAAGCTCGGCCCTCTGGCCTTTGGCACCAAGGAGGAGCTGGTGTTCCTGGGGCGGGACCTGGGGGAGCAGCGCAACTACTCCGAGGAGGTCGCCGGCGAGATCGACCAGGAGGTGCACTCCCTGGTCGACAACGCCTACCTGACCGCCAAGAAGGTGCTGACGCTGCGGCGCCACACCCTGCAGGCTCTGGCTGATCAGCTGATCCAGGTGGAGTCCATGGACCGCAAGGAGATGGACGATGTGATCCAGCAGGCCGAGGAGGATCAGGCGGCCGCCAGCTGAGTCCAGCCCCTTCGGCGGGGAGCGCAATCCCGGGGCGACGGCTACCATGGCAAGCGGCCCTTCGGGCCTAGAGGTACGACCTCAATCCGCTTGGATCCCTGAGGTGACCGAGACGGAAGTGGGTTACGGAATAGTCGGCGCCGGTCGCTTGGCCACGGCATTGGTCGGCCGCCTGGTGAATGCGGGGGCGGCTCCGGGAATCGTCTGCTCCCGCTCTTCGGATCGGGCGGCAGCGCTGGCCTCCAGCTCCGGTTGGGCCCTCGCGGCCAGCCCGCTCGAGGTGGCGGCACGCTCCCGGCTGACGCTGCTCTGTGTTGCGGACGGCGACCTGGCTCGAGTCGTCGGGGAGCTGACCCGAGGCTTGGACCGCGGCGCACGGGTCGTCGCCCACTGCGCCGGCAGTCAGGGATTGGAGCCTCTGCTCGGCCTGCGCCAACTGGGCTGCGCGGTCGGGGTCTTCCACCCTCTGGCGCCTGTCCCCGACGGGGACCCGGCCTGTCTGGACGGGACCTTCATCTCGATCGAGGCCGATTCGGAGGCCAGATCAGAGCTTCTCGAGCTGGCGGCTATGATCGGCTGCGCCGTGATCGAGCTGGGGGAGGTCGATCGATCTCTGTACCACGCCGCCGCGGTGTTCGCCGGGGTGCTCCCGGTACTGCTCGAGCTGGTGGCGGAGCGATTGGGAGCCGCGGCCGGTGCCGACCCGGTCCTGGCGGCGGGGCTGCGGGCGCTGCATGAGGCCAGTGCGCGCAACGTGCTTCGGCTCGGACCTGAACTGGGCCTGAGTGGACCCCAGCAGCGGCGCGACGGGGCCACGGTGGCGGCCCACCTGGCCGCCCTGAGCCGCGTCGATCCGAGACTCGCCCACCTTTATCAATCGATCCAGGAGGCGGCCAGGCCTGTGCCAGCCGACCGGACTGGGACTGGAGGTTGAACGTGGCCGCGAAGTTGGAGTATGCGAAGCCGATCCAGATCACGGACCTCGCCCGCTGGAAGCGAGAGGGGTACCGCTTTGCGATGCTGACCGCCTACGACTTCACCATGGCCAGCTGGCTGGACCAGGCCGGGGTCCCGGTCTTGCTGGTCGGGGACTCGCTGGGCGGGGTCATGCTCGGGCACCGCCTGCGGGACGGTGGCTACGACACCATCCCGGTCACCCTGGACGACATGGTCCGCCACGCCCAGGCGGTCGCCCGGGGGGCCAGTCGCGCCCTGCTGGTCGGCGACCTCCCCTTCCTCTCCTACCACCTGGGGCTCGATGACGCCACCAGATCCGCAGGCCGGCTGCTCCAGGAAGGTGGGATGCAGGCCGTCAAGCTCGAGGGGGGCGGGCCGATGCTCGAGGTGGTCGCCCACCTGGTAGAGCGGGGCATCCCGGTGATGGGGCATCTCGGGCTCACTCCCCAGAGCGTCCACGCCATGGGGGGGATGCGAGCCCAGGGTCGGGACGCGGCCGGAGCCGACCGCATCCGGGCCGGGCTGCGCGGGCTCGAGCAGGCGGGCGCCTTCGCGGTGGTCTTGGAGGGGATCCCCGCTGAGCTGGCCCGGGAGCTGACCGCGGCGGCTTCGATTCCGACGATTGGCATCGGCGCCGGGGCCGGCTGCGATGGCCAGGTGCTGGTGGTGCACGACATGCTCGGTCTGACCCCGGGGCCGATGCCCAAGTTCGTCAAGCCGTTTGCGACCTTGGGCAAGGAGATCGCGGCGGCGGCGGGCCAATTCCAGGCGGAGGTCGAGGCCGGCACCTTCCCCGGACCGGAGCACAGCTATGGCTGAGCCGGTCGGTCGGGTCGCCGCCTGGGCGACCAGTCGGCTCGAGCTGCCCCGGCTGGTGACCACCCCGGGGGAGCTGCGGCGGCTGACTCTCGACCAGACCGCCGCCGGTCAGACGGTGGGTCTGGTGCCGACCATGGGCTCGCTCCACCAGGGGCACCTGTCGCTGGTGGCAGCCGCCCAGAGGGAGTGCGACTTCGTGGTGGTCTCCATCTTTGTAAATCCGCTCCAATTCGGAGTCGATGAGGACTTCCTGACCTATCCCCGCCAGCTCGACGCCGATCTGCGCCTGCTCGCCGAGCGCAAGGTGGACGCCAGCTACTGCCCAGCGGTTGCAACCGTCTACCCCCCGGATTTCGCAACCAAGGTGCTGGTCGACGCCGGTGGGGAGCTCTGGGAGGCGGCCAGCCGGCCCGGCCACTTCACCGGGGTGGCCACGGTGGTCGCCAAGCTACTGGCCGCGACCGGCCCCTGCCGGGCCTACTTCGGCGAGAAAGACGCCCAGCAGGTGGCGGTGGTGGCCAGACTGGCGGCCGACCTCGACCTCGGAGCTGAAGTCAGAATCTGCCCCACCGTGCGCGACCACGACGGGGTTGCGCTCAGCAGCCGGAACCAGCTCCTCTCCAAAGCCGGACGGGAGGCGGCACGCTGCCTCTCCTTGGGGCTGACCGCGGCCGCTCGCCAATTCGGCGCGGGGAACCGCTCGGGAGCAGAGCTGGGACGGGCGATCGCCGCGGCGGTCGCGGCGGAGCCGAACGCCCGGCTCGACTACGCTGGGGTGGTGAATGCCGAGGACTTCCAACCGGTCCCCCTGGCCGAAAGCGGCTCCCGAGCCCTGGTGGCGGCCGAGATCGAGGGCATCCACCTGATCGACACGGCCCTGCTCGATTCCCCGCCCAGCCTCGGGGGATGAGCCGTGGGGCAGCCGCTCTCCATCGATTCCCCGAGGCGACGCTTCGACCTGGTGGTGGTGGGCAGTGGGATCGCCGGGCTGTTCGCGGCCGTGAAAGCGGCCCAGGCCGGGCTCCGGGTCGCGGTGCTCACCAAGGCGACCATGCAGGAGTGCAGCAGCCGCTACGCGCAGGGGGGTATCGCGGCGGCCGTCGACCCTGAGGACAGCCCCCACTTGCACGCGGCCGACACCATCGCCGCGGGCCGAGGTCTCTGCGACCGGGATGCGGTGGCGGCGCTGGTGGAGGAGGGGCCGGGGCGGATCCGCGAGCTGATCGAGCTCGGAGTCCATTTCGATACCCAGGACGGGGTGCTCCTGGTCGCCAAGGAGGCGGCTCACTCCCGATCCCGGATCGTGCACGCCGGCGGCGACGCCACCGGCAAGGAGGTGGAGGAGTTACTGGCTCGGCGAGCCACCGGGGCGGTCGAGCTGATCCTGGAGGAGCACGTGGTGCGCCGCCTGCTCATCAGCGACGGGGTCTGCTGGGGGGTGGAGGCGATCTCGATCAGGCGACCGACGGTCTGCCACCTGGAGGCCGGCGCCGTACTCCTGGCCACCGGCGGGCTGGGCAGGCTCTATCGGTACACGACCAACCCGGTGCCCTCGACGGGAGACGGCGTCTGGCTCGGCCATCAGGCGGGCGCCGAGATCGCCCACCTCGAATTCGTTCAGTTCCACCCGACCGCCCTGGCCCTGCCCGGGGCACCCCCGTTTCTGATCTCCGAGGCGGTCCGTGGTGAGGGAGCGCTGGTGGTCGACGACCTGGGCGAGAGGTTCCTCTTTCAAGCCGACCCCGCGGGCGAGCTGGCCGGCCGCGACGTGGTCGCCCGGGCGATCAGCCAGCGGATGGCGGAACGGGGCCTGGACCACGTCTGGCTTGATCTGCGCCCCATGGGGGCGGCTCAGGCCCGAGTCCGGTTCCCGAGCATCGTCGCCACCTGTGCCGGGCACGGCATCGACATCACCCGCCAGCTCATCCCGGTCGCCCCCGCCGCCCACTACCAGATGGGCGGCGTGCGGACCGATCTCGCCGGGTCGACCACGGTCCCCCGACTGTTCGCGGCCGGGGAGGTGGCCTCGACGGGGGTGCACGGCGCCAACCGGCTGGCCAGCAACAGCCTCTTGGAGTCGCTCGTATTCGCCGCCCGGGCGGTCGAGGCGGTCATCGCGACCGGCGAGCAGGCCCGGATCAGCCCTCCCCAGCCAGCCGGATCCCTGGAATTGGAGGAGTTCCCCCAGGAGCTGCTCATGGAGAGCCGGCGCCGGCTCCAGGAGGAGATGTGGCGGAGCGCCGGAATCGTCCGGGAAGGTCCCGCTCTGGAGCGGGCCGCGGCGCTGCTCGACGAGCTCACGGCGCCGCTACCCGAGCTGCCGGTCGACCCCCGCCTGGGGGAGCTTCGCGGCATGCTGGGCACGGGCTCGCTGCTGATCGGGGCCGCCAAATTTCGCGAAGAGACCCGGGGGGCGCACGTCCGGCGCGACCACCCCGCGGTCGAGAGCCGTTTTGGCGGAACCGTGATCCAGCGCCGGGGCGCCCCCTTGGAGTTTCGTCCGATTGAGCCAACTCACCCCGGCTGAGATCCAAGCCGCGGTGGAGTCGGCCCTGGCCGAGGACTACCGGGGCTCCGACCTCACCGGCGCGGCGGTGCTCGATCCGGGCCAGGAGTGCCGAGCCCAGGTGATCGCCCGGGATAAGGGCGTGGTCTGTGGGATCGGGCTGGCGGAAGAGGTCTTTCGGCAGCTCCCGGGTTCGGTCCGCGTCGTCGCTGAGCTTCAGGATGGCGCCTCGCTCGAGCCGGGGAGCGTGGTGCTGCGGCTGAGCGGCGCCGCCGCCGCGATCCTGGCGGGCGAGCGCACGGCGCTCAACTTCCTGCAGCACCTCTCCGGAATCGCGAGCCTAACGGCCCGTTACGTCGAGCTGGCCCGGCCCTTCGGGGTGGTCATCCTGGACACTCGCAAAACCGTGCCCGGGCTGCGCCGGTTGGAAAAGTACGCGACCCGCACCGGTGGCGCGCGCAACCATCGGATGGGACTCTTCGACGCGATCCTGATCAAGGACAACCACGTCGAGCTGGCCGGAGGGCTGGCGGCCGCGGTCTCCCGCGCGACTCGGCGCCACCCCGCCCGGGAGGTGGAGGTCGAGGTGCGTTCTCAGGCGGAGCTGGAGGTGGCCCTGGAGCTACAGGTGGGGCGGGTGCTCCTGGACAACTTCACGCCTTCGGAGGTGAGCCTGGCGATAGCTCGGGTCGGCGGCCGCGCCGAGGTGGAGGTTAGCGGGGGCGTCGACCTTGAGAACGTGGCCGCCTACGCGGCGGCCCGACCCGATTACATCTCGGTGGGTCGGCTGACGCACAGCGCCAGCGCTCTTGACCTGGCCCTCAAGGTGGTCGCCTGAGGCTAGCTTCGGGAAGGCCCCGGGACGCCGCCCGCGAAGCCGACCCGGCGACCCAGCTCGGCGTCGCGCACGCGCCGGAGCACGAAGTGGAGCTGCCCCTCCACGGCGACTGCCTGGAAGAGGTCGAATCCCTCCTCGGCGGCCAAGCGGTTCAGCTCCTCCAGGGAGTCGGCTTCGCGGTACTGGTAGATCTGCTGGGTCGGGGACACACTCAATTGATTCTCCTTCGGGTCCGGCGACGGTCGACCCCAGGCGAGGGGCCCAGAGGAGCCCCAGTCTGCCACCCGGGGCCGGGGGCGGTCCCGGAACGTGATTCCGGCGGCTCGCACCAGCAGGTGGATCTCGACGGATCGCTGCTATACTCTCGCCCGCGCTGGCGCTCTGTATTGAGCCTGCCAGCGACGCCGCACTGGAGGATTCAACAGGCCGTTGTCCGAGCTCGCCACTGAGGCACCCGCCGAGGAGCTGACCATCTTCAGCTCCATGGAGGAGTACCTGCGCACCAGCGCTGAATCCATCCGCACCCTGACCTATGGGGACATCGTCGACGGCACGGTCGTCCGGGTCGACCCGGACGAGGTCCTGGTCGACATCGGAGCCAAGTCGGAAGGGGTCATCTCCAACCGGGAGTTGACAGGTCGGGCCGAGGAAGCGGTCGTGCTCAATCCGGGCGACCGGATCAAGGTCTACGTGCTCCAGTCCGAGAACGAGGACGGCAACGTCGTCCTCAGCCTGCGCCGGGCCCGGGCCGAGGGCATCTGGGCCAAGGCGGCCGAGAAGGAGAGCTCGGGGGAGGGCGTCGAAGCCGAGGTCCGCGAGCAGAACAAGGGCGGCCTGATCGTCAACATCATGGGGCTGCGCGGCTTCCTGCCCAGTTCCCAGGTGGCCCGCACCCACTCCGGCAACTTGATGGACCTGGTCGGCCAGCAGATCATGGTCAAGATCCTCGAGGTCAACCGCAAGCGCAACCGGCTGATCGTTAGCCAACGGGCGGCCCAGGACGAGGACCGAGCCCGGCAGCGGGAGGAGCTCTTCGAGCGGCTTAGCGTCGGCGACGTGGTCACCGGCCGAGTCAGCGGGCTGACGTCCTACGGGGCCTTCATCAACCTGGGCGGCGCCGACGGATTGATCCATATCAGCGAGCTCTCCTGGGACCGGGTCAGCAACGTTTCTGACATGCTCGCGGTCGGCGACGAGGTCACCGTCAAGGTGATCAAGCTGGACCCCGAGCTGTCGCGCATTTCGCTTTCCCTGCGCCAGATGAGCGATGACCCTTGGGACAGCATCGAGGCCCGATTCCCGGCCGGCACCGAGATCGAGGGCACCGTCACCAAGACCAAGAAGTACGGTGCCTTCCTGCAGATCGCCGATGGCGTCGAGGGCCTGCTCCACATCAGTGAGCTCTCCTGGGAGCATGTTGAGCGCACCGAGGACGTGCTCCGCGTCGGGGACGCCGTCAAAGTGATCGTGCTCCAAGCCGACCGGACTAGGCGGCGCATCTCGCTCTCCTACCGGCAGCTGCTGCCCAGGCCCGCCCACCTGCCCCCCGAGGACGCTCCCGGCAGCGGCGACTACGCGGCGGCCGCCGACTACGAACCGGAGTCGGACGACGACGAGACCCCCGAGCCGGCGCCGGCCACCAAGCCCAAGCGGACTCGGACCAAGGCGGTCCCGACCGCAGAGGAGCCGGCCTCGGTGGCCGAATCCACAGCCGCCGAGATCGCGGTGGGCGAGGAGGTGGCCGCCGAGCTGCCCGAGCCGGAGGCGCCGGTGGACCCGACGCCTTCCCAGCCCGAGGAGGCCGATCCCGGGGACGAGTAGTCCCTCCGCGAGCGCTGGCCCCCTCTCTCGGCGCGACCCGTGGCAGATGGCTGCCGCTCTCTCTCTCCGTCTCTATCTTTGGGGCGTCTGGCGCGGGGACCGTCGGGTGTCCACGCCGGCGCATGGTGGCCAGCCTTGGCCGGTGTCAGAATCGGAGCCGCTGGGCTCCGCGGGCGGAGCGTGTCGCAGAATGCGAGGTGGTTTCGGCGGTGTACCCCTTCGAGCGCTTTACCGAAAACTCCAAGAAGGTCCTGACCCTGGCTCAGGACGAGGCGGAGAGGTCGCATCACTCCTACATCGGCACCGAGCACCTGCTGCTGGGACTGCTCCGGGAGGGGGAGGGTCGGGCCGCCCAGGTGCTCTCGACCCTGGGCGTCGAGATCGACGAGGTCCGTGCCACCATCGCGTCGGTGCTGGGCCGCAACAAGCGGATCAAGGTCCAGCAGATCATCCCCACCTCTCGCGTGAAGAAGGTCATCGAGATGGCGTTCGAAGAGGCGAAGGCGATGGGCGAACAGTTCGTCGGGAGCGACCATCTGCTGCTGGGGCTGATTCGGGAAGGGGAGGGAATCGCGGCGCACGTACTCGAGAATCTCGGAGTCGATGCCGCGAGAGTCCTCGCCAACCTCCCCGCCGACGAGGAGGACCACGGCCCGGAGGAGCCCGCGCGCTGGTCCGGCGGGCATTCGGGCCGAGCCGGGTTCCGCACCGTCGGCTCCGGAGTGGCCGCTGCCGAAGCGGGTGCTCTCGGTGATCTCAGCCGCTTCAGCAGCGGGGCCAAGAGCGCCCTGGCGCTCGCTGAAGAGGAGGCGGTAAAGGCGGGCGGAGGCTACCTCGGCACCGAGCATCTCCTGGCCGGACTGGTACGCCAGGGAGAGGGGACCGCCGCCCGCCTCCTGCTCGCCCGCGGGGTCACGCTGGAGAGGTTGCGGCAGGAGCTCAGCAAGCACGACCCGCCCTCGCCCCGCCTGATCGTGCCCACCGTGCTCCCGACCAACGCGTTTGAGAGCTCCCTGGCGCGAGCTCGGAAGCTGGCGCGCCGGGGGCTGACTCCGTGGGTGGACACCCAGCATCTGCTGGCGGCGCTCCTGCCCAACAGCAGCGAACTCGCCGTGCAGCTGCTCACCGCCCTCGGTGTCGACGCTGCCCAGATTCGCGCCGACGCTGAGAGCGCCGAGGGTGGCACGGCGCCCTGACGGTCCCCCGCCCCAGCCCGGTCCGGGAGCTTGCCCCCGACGCTCGCCCTCTCCGGGCCGGCGCGCTGGCGAGTTCGGAGAGGCCCGGGGGTTCACCGGCCTCGAATTGGGCATAATGCGCTTGTGATCGGCCCCGCCCCGAGCCCGCGAGCCATTCCAGCCATGGCGGCAGCCTCCGCTGCCGACCGTCCCCCCACCGGGCTCAAGGAGATGCTGCGTGTATCCGTTTGAGCGCTTTACCGAGAAGGCGAAGAAAGTCCTGACGCTGGCGCAGGACGAGGCGGAGAAGTCGCACCACTCCTATATCGGCACCGAGCATCTGCTGCTGGGGCTGCTTCGGGAAGGAGAAGGGCTGGCGGCCAAGGTGCTCTCGAACTTGGGGGTGGAGATCGACAAGGTGCGGGACACCATCGATTCGGTGTTGGGCCGCAACGAGCGCATCATCGTCCAGCAGATCATCCCCACCTCCCGGGTCAAGAAGGTGATCGAGATCGCCTTCGAAGAGGCGAAGCGGATGAACAACACCTATGTCGGCACCGAGCACCTCCTGCTCGGCCTGCTGATCGAGGGAGAGGGGATCGCCGCCCACGTCCTTGAGGACCTGGGGGCGAGCCTCGACAAAGTCCGCCACGAGCTGGACTCGCTGCTCAAGGAGCAAGGGCTCGAGGACGAGCCCCCGCCCGAGCGCAAGAAGTCGAGCAAGACACCGCTGCTGGATCAGTTCTGCCGCGACCTCACCGAGCTCGCCACCAAGAATCAGCTCGACCCGGTGATCGGTCGGGAGATGGAGATCGAACGGGTGGTGCAGATCCTCTCCCGACGGACCAAGAACAATCCCGCCCTGATCGGCGAGCCCGGTGTCGGCAAGACCGCGATCGCCGAGGGGCTCGCCCAGGCGATCGTGAACCAGGAAATCCCCGAATCGCTCGCCAACAAGCGGGTGCTCACTCTCGACATGGGCGGCCTGGTGGCCGGCACCAAATACCGGGGAGAGTTCGAAGAGCGGCTCAAGAAGATCCTCGATGAGATCCGCTCCTCGAAAGAGGTGGTGCTCTTCATCGATGAGCTCCACACCCTGGTAGGTGCCGGGGCCGCCGAGGGCGCCATCGACGCCGCCAACATACTCAAGCCGGCCTTGGCTCGGGGCGAGATCCAGTGCATCGGGGCGACCACCATCAACGAGTACCGCAAGTACATCGAGAAGGACGCCGCTCTGGAGCGGCGCTTCCAGCCCGTCTTCGTCGAGGAGCCCAAACTTGAGGAGACGGTGGAGATCCTCACCGGGGTGCGCAGCCTCTACGAGAAGCATCACCGGGTGACCATCACCAACGCTGCGGTCCGGGCCGCGGCCGAGCTCTCAGGCCGGTACGTCAGTGACCGCTCCTGGCCGGACAAGGCGATCGACCTGATCGACGAGGCCTCAGCCCGGGTGCGCATGAAGCTGACCACCACCCCGCCTGAGCTCCGCGCCAAGCAGCGCCATGTGCGCTCGCTGCAGACCCGCAAGGACGAAGCGGTCGAGAAGCAGGACTACGAGTCAGCCACCAAGCTGGACGAGGAGGCCAAGCTGCTCAAGGCCGAGTACGCCTTGGAGGAGGCCGCCTGGCGCGACGAGTTGGGCCAGACCGTGCCTGAGGTTGGAGAGGAGAACATCGCCGACATCGTCTCCTCCTGGACCGGAGTCCCTGTCAGCCGGCTGGTCGAGGCGGAGACCCAGCGGCTTTTGGGGATGGAGGCGGAGATCCACAAGCGCCTGATCGGTCAGGACGAGGCGGTGAAGATCGTCTGCCAGGCGGTCCGGCGGGCCCGGGCCGGGCTCAAGGATCCCCGCCGTCCCATCGGTTCCTTCATCTTTCTGGGGCCGACCGGGGTCGGCAAGACGGAGCTGGCGCGCTCTCTGGCAGCCTTCCTCTTCGACAACGACGACGCCCTGATCCGGCTCGACATGTCGGAATTCGCGGAGCGCCACAGCACGGCGCGACTGGTGGGATCGCCGCCCGGATACGTAGGCTACGACGAGGGCGGGCAGCTGACCGAGGCGGTCCGCCGCCGACCCTACAGCGTGGTCCTCTTCGACGAGATCGAGAAGGCCCATCCCGACTTCTTCAACATGCTGCTGCAGATCCTCGAGGACGGCCGGCTCACCGACGCCAAGGGCAAGGTGGTGAGCTTCGCCAACACGATCGTGATCATGACCAGCAACCTGGGCATCCAGGGGGTGGGTACCAACCTCTCGATGGGCTTCCAGACCGGGGTCCCCGGCCGCAGCGGCGAGGACCAGGAGCACAGCAAGATGCGGGAGCGGATCACCGACGAGCTGAAGCGCTCCTTCCGCCCCGAGTTCCTCAACCGGGTCGACGCGGTGGTCGTCTTTCATCGCCTCCGGACTCACGAGACGCGCCAGATCGTCGACCTCATGCTGGTCCGGGTGCGCGAGCACCTGCAGCGGCAGGGGCTCAGCCTGCTGGTCACCGACCAGGCCAAGGACCTCCTGGCCGAGCGTGGGTTCGACAAGCAGTTCGGGGCCCGCCCCCTGCGGCGGGTCATCCAGGCTGACATCGAGGACCCCCTCAGCGAGGAGCTGCTCAAGATCGAGTTCTCACCCGGAGACTTGGTCACCATTGACGTCGAGGAGGGCAACATCCGGACTCACGTGGTGCCGGGACCACCGCCTCCGCCCGAGCTAGCCGAAGAACAACCCGCCGCGGCCGAGCCGGCCGGCGCGGGTGCGGCCGGTCCAAGTGGCGGTGACGGTGGCGGACCGATCTGAGCCCGGGGAGACACCCGGACCCGTAGCCGAGACCGCGGCCGACCCCACCCCCGGCGGTCATTCGGGGAGCCTGCGCGCCTCCCGGATCGCGAGCCTGCTCGGGATGTCGGTGGGTGCGGTGCTGGGGACCCTGTACGGCACCGTCGTCCTGAACACGTTCAAGACCTCGCTCACCAGCTGGGAGGCCAAGTCGGTCGTCCTGGTGCTCGGGCTGGGCGTCGGTTGCGGGCTTGGCTACCTGCTGGGCCCGGCGCTGAGCGTGCGGCCCTACGCGTGGGCCGAGGAAGAGCTGGCCAGCATTCCCCTCCCGGAGTTGCTGGGGGCGCTGGCCGGAGTCTTCGTCGCCCTGGCCATGGCCGCGCTGGTGGCCCTGATCGCCAGCGGACTGCCCGGTGGCCTGGGCTGGCTGGTGGCGGTCGGGGTGGCCTTCGTCCTGGTCCCGCTGGGGATCTCGGTGGGACGCCGGCGCCGGCGTGAGCTATCCCGACTCGGTCTGCCCCTGGGAGTCACCGGAGCACCCCTGGCCCGGGTGGTGGTAGATACCAGCGCCGTCATCGACGGTCGCCTGCTGGACCTGGCCCGGGCGGGATTCTGCCTCTATGAGTTGGTGGTGCCCCAGTTCGTGCTGGCGGAGTTGCAGGCGGTGGCCGACTCCGCGGACCCGATCCGCCGGGCGCGCGGGCGGCGCGGCCTGGCGATGTTGGAGGAGCTGCGTTCCTTGCCCGGGCTGGAGCTCGAGTTCCCCCAGACCGACTATCCATCCATGCCGGACGTGGACGCGCGCCTGGTCAGACTGGCCCGGGAGCAGCGGGCGGCTCTGCTCACGGTCGACTTCAATCTGGACCGAGTCGCTCAGATCGAGGGCTTGACGGTGCTCAACCTGAACCAGCTGGCGACCGCGCTCCGCCCGGCGCTGGTGCCGGGCGAAAAGCTCGAGGTCGACGTGGTCAAGGAGGGTCGGGAGTCCGACCAGGGGGTCGGCTACCTGCCAGACGGGACCATGCTGGTCGTGGAGGGGGGTCGAGACCATCTCGGCGAGCGCGTGACCGCCACGGTTCGGAGCGTGCTCCAGACCGCCTCGGGGCGGATGGTCTTCGTGCAGGCGCCCGATTCCCCCGGGGCTGAGCCCCCGCCGCCCGAGACGCCGCCCGCGACCGGACGGCGGGGCAGGTCGGCCGCGGGTCGAAGGCCCTGAGTTTGGTCGGGGCAGGGCCGCGGGCGACCGCTCTGGTCCCCGCCGCCGGAACGGGATCCCGCTTCGGCGGGTCGAAGCTCTGGGCCGATCTGAGCGGCCAGCCGGTTCTAGCCTGGGTGCTCCAGGCTCTAGGCGACCCCGCCAGCGGCGTCGACGAGCTGGTGGTGGTGGCCGACCAGGGGGAGCATCGCCGGATCATGGAGCTCGCCTCAGCGACAGCCCCCCGCCTCGGCTGCCGCTGCGTCGGCGGGGGAGCCCGCCGGCAGGACTCAGTCGCCCGTGGGCTGGAGATCTGCGCCCGCGAGCTAGTCCTGGTCCACGACGGAGCCCGGCCGGGGGTGACCTCGGAGCTCTGCTCCCGAGTGCTGCGGTCGGCCCAGGAGGTGGGCGCGGCGACGGCGTGGGTGCCCGTCTCCGACAGCACGGCGGTGGTTCGAAGTGGCCGGCTCGAGGAGGTGATCCCCCGGGCTGACCTGGCAGCAATTCAGACTCCCCAGGCTTTTCGCCGGGACCTCCTGCTGCGGGCCCACCGCGAGGCGGCCCGGCAGGGCCGGGATGCCGACGACGATGCCGCTCTCGTACTCGCCCTGGGGGAGCCGGTCGCGGCCGTGGAGGGAGATCCCCGCAATCTCAAGGTGACCCGGTCGGAGGATCTCCTGGCGCTCCGTTCCTGGCTTGGTGCCAGAAGCTGGGTTGGCCGATGACGACCCGGCGGCTGCCGGGAATTGGCCTCGGGGTCGATGTACACCGCTTCGGTGGTCCGGGACCGCTCTGGCTGGGCGGGGTCGAGATCGAACACTCCCAGGGCCTCCTGGGTCACTCCGATGGCGACGTGCTCTGCCACGCCCTGGCCGACGCCCTCCTCGGGGCCTCGGGCCTGGGGGACCTCGGCGAGCGCTTTCCGTCCACCGACGAGCGTTGGCGGGGAGCCTCTTCGCTGGACCTGCTGCGCCAGGTCGGCGACCTGATCCAGGTCGAGGGCATCGAGGTCCTGGGCCTGGACGGGACGGTGATCGCCGAGGCCCCCCGATTGGGCCCTTACCGCCAGGCCATGGCCGAGGCGGTCTGCGGGGTCCTCCGCCTCGCCAGCGGGGCGGTCTCGATCAAGGTCAAGTCGAGCGACGGGCTGGGACTGACGGGACGGGGGGAGGGGGTGGCGGCGCTGGCGGTGGCACGAGTCGAGGCCGGAACCCGGTTCGATCGGGAATAACATAGGCCGGGCATGCCCATCCGCCTCTACAACAGCCTGACTCAGGCCGTCGAGTCGCTGCAGCCGCTGTCCCCGGGGCGGGTGCGGATGTACACCTGCGGTCCTACCGTGCACGACCGCGCCCACATCGGCAATTTCCGGACCTACCTGGCCGAGGACCTGCTGCGGCGCCACCTGGAAGCTCGGGGGTTGAAGGTGGAGCAGGTGATGAACATCACCGACGTCGACGACAAGATAATCGCCAAGGCTACTGCTCGCGGGCAGAGTCTCCGGGAGTTCACCCAGCCCTTCATTGACGCCTTTTGGCTCGACATCGAGCGGCTAGGGATCGAGCCGGCAGCCCACTCGCCTCGGGCGACCGAGCACCTGGAGTCGATGGTGGCGCTGACCGAGCGCCTGGTCGCCGGGGGGCACGCCTATGAGAGCGAGGGCTCGGTCTACTTCCGGCTTGAGTCCTTTCCCAACTACGGCCGGCTCTCGAGGCTCGACGTCAAGGGCCTGAGCGCCGGGGCGAGCGGTCGGGTCGATTCGGACGAGTACGAAGCCAAGGAGGCGGTCCGCGATTTCGCTCTATGGAAGGCAGGTCATGAGGGAGACTTGGCCGCCTGGCCGTCGCCATTCGGGTGGGGGAGGCCGGGGTGGCATCTGGAGTGTTCAGCGATGGCCATGGAGCTGCTCGGGGAATCCCTCGACATCCACTGCGGAGGCGTCGACAACAAGTTCCCCCACCACGAGAACGAGATCGCCCAGTCCGAGTCGGCGACCGGGCAGACCTTCGTGCGCCTCTGGTTCCACGTCGAGCACCTGCTCCTGGAGGGAGGCAAGATGGCCAAGTCGCAGGGCAACTTCCTCACCCTCCCCACGCTGATGGAGCGGGGCCACAGCCCGCTGGCGGTCCGCTATCACCTGCTCGGCAACACTCACTACCGCCAGAAGCTGCACTTCCGGGAGGAGGATTTGGTGGGTGCTTGGGACGCCCTCGATCGGTTGGCCACCTTCTGGCGGCGCTGTGCGGCGGCCCATCAGGGCGAGCTCAAGACGGCCGGCTCGGGGGACCCGCTGACGGTCGCCGCCCATCGGGCGCGGGATCGGTTCGAGGGCGCGATGGACGACGACCTCAACCTGCCACTTGCGCTCGGCTCACTGCACGACCTGGTCCGTGAAGGCAACCGGTTGCTGGACGAGGGCCGCGCCGGCGGGGACGGCTGCGGCGCTGCCCTGCTGACCCTGCGGATCGCCGATTCCCGGCTCGGGGTGATCGAACGGGCGGCAGTTACCGAGGACTCCCAGCTGAGCGCCGAGGAGCAGCAGGCCCTCGACCGTCGCGAGCAGGCCCGGCGAAGAGGCAACTTCTCCAAGGCGGACCGGATCCGCGATCAGCTGCTCGAGCTGGGAATCGTTGTCGAGGACACCAAGGAAGGTAGTCGCTGGCACCGACTCTGATGCCAGAGATCCTCTACGGGCGCAATCCCGTCCTGGAGGCGCTCCGAGCCGGGCGCCGGATCCGCCGCCTGCTGTTGGCTCCCGGGCTCGGGTCCGATGGGCGGCTGGGCGAGATCCGCGAGCGGGCACAGTCGGCTGGAGTCGCCGAGGAGACCACCGCTCGGGGCCGACTCAACGACGTCGCCCACACCGAGCATCACCAGGGGGTGGCCGCCTACTTCGACGGCCGCCAGCTCGCCAGCGGCGACCTGCTGCGGAGACTCCTGGATCGGCCCGGATCTCCTTGGGCGCCGATCTTCCTCTGCCTGGACGAGGTGCAGGATCCCCAAAACCTGGGCTCCCTGGCTCGCAGCTCCGAGGCGTTGGGGGTGAGCGCCCTGGTCATGCCCCGGCACCGCACGGCGCCCTTGTCGGCAGCTACCGCCAAGGCGAGCGCAGGGGCGATCGAGCACCTGCAGCTGATCCGGGTGGTCAACCTGGTCCAGACCCTCCGCGAGCTCCGGGAGCTCGACGTCCTGGTGGTCGGGTTGGATGCGGCAGGCGAGCGTCGTTGCGACCAGGTCGACCTCCGCGGTCCGGTAGCCCTGGTGGTGGGGGCCGAGGGCGAGGGACTCCGGCCGCTCACCCGGCGTCACTGCGACCACCTGGTGGCGATCCCGATGGGGGGTCGGGTCCAATCACTGAACGTGGCAGTGGCCGGTGCGTTGCTCATGTACGAAGTGGGCCGGCAGCGCCTCTTCAGTTACCCCAAGCAGGCGCCGGAGGCGGGCTGAGCCGCGCGCGCCCGCCTATACTGCCGACCGGCCGCGGCCGGGCCGACGTAGCTCAGTGGTAGAGCAGCTGTTTTGTAAACAGCTGGTCGGGAGTTCGAATCTCCCCGTCGGCTCCTCTTTCTGATCTCAGGCGGTTGCAGTCGGTTGAAGTCACTTGCAGCCCGGTTGCAGTCAAGGTTGCAGTCAACTCTACCTGCGCGCAAGGGGTCAGCCGTGAGCCGGGCCGGGCATGGGGTTGTCAGCGACGCGGCTCCGCACTAGACTCCGGCCATATTGCGGGGTTGAGGGGTGCGAGATGCGTCGCAGTGAAGGGGGTCTCGACCGACCGGCCAAAGCTGATCGGGCGGCGCTGTCGCCGCGATCGGCTATTTGAGGCGAAGAGGAAAGACCGGACCTATTGCTCTAGGCCCTGAGTGGTGCTGGCGTCTAGGGCGCGAAAGGAGACGAACCGATGAGATGGCGAACGCTCGGAGCGGCGGCGGCGGCGACACTACTGGCGGCCACGGTGGCCGCCTGCGGCGCTCCGGCGCCCAAGGCTCACCGCCAGACGGCCCCAGCAACGGCGGCTCCGGTGGTCGTCCCCACGGCCACCCCAACGCCCACGCCTCCAGCGGTGGTGACCTTTAGCGTGACCGGGACGGCCCCCGAAGGCGTGAGCATCACCTACGGGACGGACAACAGCAACCTGAACGGCGGGGCGCTCCCTTGGGCGGCGACCCTTCCTCTCGACAATTCGGGCAAAGTCCTCTACTACGACGTGAGCGCCCAGCTTCAGGGTCCCGACGGGTCGATTGCCTGTTCGATCAGCATTGGTGGCAAGGTGATCTCATCGGGCACGGCGGCGGGCAACTACAACATCTGCTCAGCCCAGATCGGACAGGGTCTCGACGGAACTTGGTCCAGTGAGTAGCGGGACCCCGTAAGGAGGCGAAGCGATGAGACTGCTAGCGGGGGCCAGCGCCGCAATCGTGCTGGCCGCGATCGTGGCAGGATGCGGCGGCTCAGGGCCGTCGCTGTCGAGCATGGAAGGGAAGGTCAAGAGTGAAGTGGGGAGCCACTGGGGCGTCTCGGGGATCGCCAGCGTCTCTTGCGTGATGCCGAGCAGTTGGAACCCCGGCAAGACCTTCACCTGCTACGTCTATGAGGCCAGCGGGACCTCGCTCGGCGTGGCCCACGGCACGGTGCTGCCGCCGCAGGGCGGCTACTCTCAGGCATGGAACCTCCAGTGGGTTCCGAGCTTCTGAAGTGAAGACCACCACCACTCACCCGGTCGGCAACTAGACGGTCACCAATGCCGACAAGCCGCCGGTGGGCGAGCACGGCCTCACGCCGAGCCGCATCCTCGCCGGGGTCGTCGGGCCAGCCGTCGGGGTTGGCACCGGGAGCCACTCGGAGCGCCCAGTCCAGGGCCTCGGGCTCCGTCATCGGGCCGAGTCCTGGCGGATCATTCTCGACGGCCATCGCCATGAGGGCCGCCACCGCATCGCAGTAGGTCCGGCGCCCCAGCGCCTTGCGGATCTGCGCGCGGGTCTCCACGTCGGGATCGGGTCGCGGTTGCAGCACTCGGTCGGCCAGTGCCGACCACTGCACCGTCATCCGGCCTCCAGCAGTCTCAGCTCGCTCGCCAAGGCTCCGCGTAGGCGGGTGTCATCTGAGAGTCCGCAGGCGGCCAGGGCGCGCTCGATAGCACCGGCCAGCAGCTCTCCCTGGCGCTCGGTGACGGCCACCACGCGCGCGTCGAGCCCGAGCCGTGCAAGGTCGGTCAGCACCCGGCCGCAGCGGTCGAGCGCCCGCTCCAGCAGGGTGATCTCGGAGCGGAGCTGCTCCTGGCCCTGGCGGGATTCGTACCGCCAGGACTGCAACTCGGCCACTCGGTCGGCCAGCATGTCTTTGAGTCCGACGCACTCCCCGGCGAGCTGCTGGAGCGCCCCGAGGGGATCGCGCACCGCCGGGACGCCTTCACGCTGCAAGGCAGCCACGGCCCGGCTCTCGGCCACTCGGAGCTGAGCCGCGCGCTTCGTCTGAGGCGCTGAGCCGCCATGCATCCGGCACCGCTTCCCGCCGGTCATCGGTGGCTCGGGGCACGAGTGCCCATCCCGGCACCGGGCACCGCAGGGCGCGCTCACCGCTTCTCTGGCCGACTGAGCAACTCAGCCGCGTAGATCTCGACGGGACGGCCGCCCGCCGCCGCCTTCAGGTCCAGATACGTCTCGGCTGGGATCTCCAGGGTCAGGTGCCGGAGGTCTACGCGCGCGAGCACGGCCTCCTCGGCCTTCTGGCAGATGACGCAGGTGATCGTCAGCCGCTCGGGGTCTACCGGGTGCTCGTGGCTGGAACTGCCGAGGCTGATCGCGTGCGTGCCAGCGACGATGCCTCTCGGCCGGAACTCGCCAGGTGCCAGGTGGGTCGGCATTGTGTGGTCGTCTTCGGCCCGGCGGGCCGGGGTCGCGGTCGGTGCGGTGAGGTTCGGGAATGCCATTTGGTCTCCTTGGTGCTCAGCGGCGCTGAGCTGATTTGGTGAGGTTGTTGGTCGCCAGGCGGCTCTGGCGCCGGTCGCCCGCGAGTTCCCGACGCTCAGCCATCGCCCGGTAGGACTTACTGAGGCTCAGGCTCTCGCCCGACGTTTGCTCGGCCATCTCGCGGTAGTAACTGGCGGGGTGCGCCAGGAGTGCGGGATCGTCGGGAGGGTCGAGCTTGCGGGCCAAGTCGCGGTACTGCTTGCCCAACTCGGGCGAGTAGCACGAATCAGCCTTCTCTCGCAGCCGCGCGGCCTCGGCCCCGGCCAGCTCGCCCAGGTTGCCATCGCTCCGGAGCATTCTGAGTTCGCCCTTGGGCGCTTTTTCGTGGTCATGGGCGGAGTGGTGCGGGCCGCCGTCGGGCCAGTCGGCGGGCTGCTGGTGGGCTGCCCACTCCTCGGGGAAGTGGAGATGGCGGTGAACGTGGGTCTGTACCACAGCCAAATCTGGGCTGATCTGGTGTCGATGGGAATGGCTATGCTCGCGGAGTAGCGAGGGATCTCGCATTGGTCATATCTCCCTGTTGAGTGGGTGAGTGGAAGAGGGGCGGAGCCGCGTCCGGCCAAGGCGCGACCCCGCCGGAGTGCCGCCTTTGGGCGAAAGGAAGCACCCTTGGGCAGCCCGGAAGAGGTCGGAAGAAGTTGGAAGAAACGTAACGGCCTGAGATCGGCGGCTGTTATGTTTCGCGGCTGAGTTCGCCCCGATGCGGACCGGAGTCCGCGAAAGGGCCAAATCTGATCTCAAACCGACGGAATCGGAGCTAGCGATAAGACATGTTATCGCCAGCAAATGCATGTTCGGGCTCATGCCAGGCTCCCGCCTTCGGCTTCGAGGCTGGCCCACAGGCCGTCATCCCAGGGCTGGCCGGTGTCGCTGCGACCGTTCGCCGCTACCGGCAGCGGCGCGGGTGGGGTGGTCCTGACCAGCTGGGCGGCGGGGAAGACCTTGAGCGTCTGGGCGAGCGTCGGGCCATCACTGTTGGCTGGCGGGTCCGGCCGCCATAGGTGCTCATTGGGGCCATAGGTGCTCACTAATTCCGACTGAGCATCTATGCGGCCGTGATCTCGGGGTGGCTCGGTGGCTTGAGCATCTATGGAGACGGGCAGCGACCACTCCCAGCGGCCACCGGGGCCGAATCCGCGCCGCTCCACACGAACGCCCAGCGACCCTCGCGCTCGGCGCAGGCTCGCGTCTGACACCCCCGCCTCGCGGGCCTGCCGGGCCGCTTCACGGGCTGGCAGCGGACCATCGGCCAGGATCGCTTCGAGCACCGTTGCCGCGTCACCGAGCGCGCCATCCTCGACGTCAGGGCCAGTAGCTGCCATGAGCTGCCGCGCCGACAGGCTGGAGCGACCACCCCAGGTAAACCGCCCCGCCTCCAGCGAGAACGTGACACCTTCGGGCGCGGGTGCGAGGTTGTGTTTGACGGGCAGGACGTGGCGCTCGGTGGTGCCATCCTCGGCCTGCGGGTCGGTGCCGACCGCGAAGACTGACCGGGCGGCGGCGCCCCAGGCAATCGAGCCGGACGCTCGCTGGAGGGCTGTATCCGCCTGGCCCTTGCGAAGATGCATGACGCCGACAATCGCCGCGCCGTAGCGTTCGGCGAGCTGGGCCAGCGGCGCCAGCAGCCCGCGAACCTCGGCGTCTTTGTAGCTGTCCGCCCCACCGGCAAACGCCGTCAGCGGGTCGATCACCACCAGCCCGTAGTCCCCGGCGGCGAGCAGCTCTTCCAAGGGGCCAACGTCCGAGAGCAGGAAGCCGCGCTCGCCCCGGTCGGTGGTCACGCCCTCCAGCGCGACAATCTGGCGTACGTTCGCGCCGAGAGCGTCAAGCCTCGGCCGCACCGTGTCTGCCAGGCCATCCTCGGCACCGATCAGCAGGACGCCGCGTGGCGCGCGGGTCCGATCATCGCCCGGTAGCGGCCAGCCTCGGCTCACCGCTGCGGCGAGGGCCAGCGTCAGCCAGGACTTCCCCTGGCCCGCGTGGCCGATCACCAGCGAGAGGCGCGCTTGCGGCACCCACCCGGACCAAAGCCAGTCCACCTTCTGAGGCTCGACGTCGGCTAGATTTACCGTCAAGGCGGCCGAAGTTTGAACCGCCTCCGACCTAACGCTCGGGTGCCGTCGCTCAAATTCCGGCGAGCCGGGCAACGGGTCAGTCTCAAGGAACGCGGAGACCGCGCTCATGCCGCAGGCTCGGCGGCGAGCCACAGCGAGAGGTCGCGGGCGCCGCGCTCGACCACGGCGAGCACCGGGCAAGGCTTCGGGCAGCCGTCGGCCTTGCACACAGCGGCCACGCTGGCGACCGCTTGCCACAGCTCCAGTACGGGAGAGGTTGGGGTGGAGCGGGTAGAGTTAGATCCGGCGGCTGGCGGTACCACGCCGACCTCCTCGCGCCGCTTCCGGGATCTGGCCGGGGGCGGCGCTCTCGTTTCCGCCTTCGATGTGCGCGGCTTCGAACGCCGCCAGCGCCTCGGGCTGTACCCGTACCAGCCGCCCAATCCGGACGACGGGCAGCTCACCCCGAGCCGTGAGCAGCCACGCGTACCGCTGGGAGCAGCCCATGTGCTGCGCCACCTGCGGGACGGTCATTAGCGCCATCTGTCACCTCCTGCCTGATCCGGCCCACCACGGGGCCGCTTGCCACCAGTCAACCAGGCTTGCACTGGAGCGTATACACTTGAACCGTGCGAAAACCGTTGCAGATCGAGCTGGCCAGAGACGACGGGGAGACGCTGGGGGAGTTGAAGCGCCCGGTCGGTGGATTCAAGGTCAGTTCTGGGTGGAGCCTGTTCGCCCCAGAGCGTTCGACCAGCGAAGGCGAAGACCGTTCGCCGTCGCAGCCGGACGAGGCGTGGCTGTCGCCCCGCGACCGGCCCGAGTCGGCACCCTGGGGCCAGCCGGAGACGGTACCGTGGCCGCGAAGCGACGGTGGGTGGGTGCGATCTTTCGCGGACCTCCACCGGGGCTCGGACGGGGACATCGCCGCCTTCGCCGGTCGATGGGGTTGGCTTCGGTTCGGAACGCTGATCGCACCAGCGCCGCTCGATCCCGGCTTCGTACCCGTCTGGGGCGATCGCATCAGCACTTGGCGGCGCGAGTCCTCCGCCCTCGGCGAGCTGCTGAATCTGCTCGACTGCTCGCGGCGCGTGGGCGCAGGCCAGGCCCCTCGCCAACAAGTACTCCGGCACTTCACGGGCGACGATGGCGCGTCGCTTTGGCTGCGAGCCGGGGACCGAATGACGCGCCGGTCGGGTCGTGGGGACTGGTGCGTGGAGCCGGGAGCTTCGGGCACCGGACCACCCGTCGCGCTGGCCTTCGTGTGGCGAGCGCGCGAAGATATCCTGTTCGTGCGGATGCCGGTGAAGGGCGCGCCCGAGCCAGGATCGAACTTGGCGGTGGTGGACCCAGCGGCGCTGGGAGTCCTGGCCCGCCACGCGGTAGGGAGTGCCATCCAACAAGCACTGACCAAACACACGGCAGCCGCGCTCACGTTGACCGAGGGCATCCGCGTGGCCCCCCGGACGTTGCTGGGAGCCATCTATCTAAGCCTCGCCCGGGAGCTGTTCAACCGCCGGGGCCAGCGCGTGTGCCCGGTGTGCAGGCAGCCGTTCATGCCCAAGCGCCGCGATCAGATCTACTGCAATTTCGGCGGGAGCCAGGCTTGCCGGTCGAAGTTCAACCGCACGGAGGAATCGGCATGAGCGCGAAACCCGCCAAGCGAGTCATGGGCCACGGCACCGTCTACCTGCGCGCGGATGGTCGGTGGTCGGCTCAGGTGGCCGTGGAGGGCCGCAGGCGCACGGTTTACGGCCGCACCCAGGCCGATGTGGTCCGCAAGTTGCAAGCCCTCCAGCAACAGGTCGGTGCGGGGCTGCCGGCAGTCGATCAGCGGGCCACCGTCAAACGCTACCTCGATGTGTGGCTGGGATCGGTCGCCCCAAGGGTGCGCCCTCGCACCATGCGCCACTACGCGTACATGGTCGGCCTCATCTCGGGCCAGGTAGGGCGCGTCAAGCTCGCCAAGCTGTCACCGCAGGACGTGGCCGCCATGCTCGCCCGGCTGCAAGCCTCCGGACTCAGCCCGCAGACGTGCTCTCTTGCCAGGGCCACGCTCCGAACCGCGCTAGCGGACGCTGAGCGCAACAGCCAGGTGGGCCGGAATGTGGCCGCGCTGGCCTCACCACCCAGGGTCCCGCACCAGCAGCCGCGCATCCTCGCACCCGATAAGGCGCAGGCCGTGATCGACGCGCTGCCAGATCCCGGACTCAGGCGGCTGGCGACTCTCGCCGTGCATAGCGGACTGAGGCAGGGTGAACTGCTCGGGCTCAGGTGGCAGGACGTGGCAGACGGCGAGCTACACGTCACCCAGGCGCTCCAGCGGCTCGGTGGCGAGTACCAGCTAGTGGAGGTCAAGAGCCGTGCCAGCAGGCGCACGGTGCCGCTCACGGCGGGTGCCGTAGACGCGCTCGCCCAAGAGCGCCAGAGTCAGCTGGAGTCTCGGCTGGCAGCCGGGAGCGGGTGGCGAGAGCCGATCAGGGGTCTAGCCTTCACCACGGCCACGGGAGCGCCTCGGAATGGGAACGCGATCACTCACCAGTTCGCCGACGCGCTCTCGGCAGCCGGACTCCCAGCCATGCACTGGCACCATCTCCGGCACGCCTTCGCCGGGCTCATGCTCGCCAGCGGGTCGGACCTCAGCACCGTCAGCTCGCTGCTCGGCCACACGTCGGTCAACCTCACCGCCAGCACCTACGCCGGGGTCGCTCCGAGCCTCAAGCGACAGGCCGCCGACCGGCTCGGAGCGCTGCTCCAACAGCCGGGGTGACGCTCTCCACGGCCTGTGGATAACTCTAGGTTGCAGTCAAGGTTGCAGTCAGTTGACTTCGAGCCAGTGCAAAGCTGATCGCCGCCTCACCTGTTTTGTAAACAGCTGGTCGGGAGTTCGAATCTCCCCGTCGGCTCCACTTATGGTCTCAGAATGCTACCGAGATGTAGCGCCTTTCGCCGATCGCTTCCGCCCGGGTGGTTGTCAGGCTGGCATTAAATCTCAGGGTGCGAGTTAGCGCTCGCGAGGGTCGGCAGCTCCCCTCTTGAGCGAGTCCGCGTCCCTGGCGTCGGTGCTGGCTGCCAAGGCTGTCGATGTGTGCCCGAGCAGGGCGCTGACGGTGGCGAGCGTGCCTGACTACCGGTCCGTCGCTGAAATGGCTGGGCATCTGTTCGGACACCTCAAGGTCAGCTGGCTGAGCTGGGCGCCAGGTATGGCGAGTGGTTCAAGGTGCCGACGGCACCGATCCGACAAAAGCCTGGCCGCGGTCTATCTCGCGGCGCTCCGAATCGCTAGGGCAGTTCAGTTCCCCGTGATGCGAGTCACGTACTGATTCTCGACGATCATCGAGATCAGCGCGACAGTATCCGTGAGAAAGAACATGAATATTACGGGAAGGACGACGAACTTCCACGAGCGCTGGGCGCCTCCCGAATGGCTGAGGAAAGCCGCGGTACCCAGGTACGTAGCGCCAAGCACGATGACCAAGCCCATGGTCAAAATCGTCATGCCGGGAACCGCTCCGAAGACAGGCATGTCGTCCTCCCTAAGGTACCTCGGACTCTAAGTGCCGCCTCTCCGATATATCCGTGACTACCGGCGAAGGCTCAGGCAGGCGGCCGACGAAACCTGGGCAGAGTCTAGGATCGGCGTCGCCGCTCTGTCAACCATCTGGGGTCTCTGGTCGAAGGCTGCGTCGCGACCTCGGTGAGATTCACCCCGGCGGCGGGATGAGTCAGCGGCGGCTGCGCCGGTGTCGCCCGAATGGGGTCCACCCTTGATGGGGCGTCATCTGGTCGGCTGAAACCCGCAGCACCGCCTACCCCCCGACCGATACGGCGCGCGTCTCCCTCACCGAGCCGGGGGCGGAGTCCTCCTACTCCGTGTGAGCCTCGGCCGGCTCCACCACGGGCGGGACCTTCCAGGGCTTCGACTGGGGCGCCAGCGGGTGGGCCCCGGTCGCCCCCTCGCCCTTCCGGGGGGAGCACCCTCTCGTCGGCCGCCAGCGCCGGCGTGGCGCTGCCGCTCGCCTACCAGACCCCGAACGCTGGGGCGAACCGGTCGCTGAGGACGCTGCCGATGCCGGCCCGGCAGGTGGCCGCCACCTCGTTGCTGGCGGCCGGGACGGCCGCGGTCCTGGACCAGGTGGGGCGAGAGATCCAGCTCTCGACCACCTGGTCGGGAACTCCGGTTGGCCAGACCGGCGCCTGCGGGCGACCGAGGGCAGGCTGCCGAAGGTGAACGGGGTGAGCAGCTGGGTGGCGGTGGTTGTGGCGGCCGCCGGGGGTGGCCAGGGGACCGCCGTCTCCACTCGCGGGGAATAGCGGCCCGGCAGTCCTCAGCCAGCGTCGCCGAGGGTGCGGCCGACATCCACCGCCACCGGGCCGGGGTGCGCCGGGCTGTAGCTGGTCACCTGGCGCGGAACTTTGAGTCCGTCGCGGCTCGACCAGAGCTCCAGCCGGGCCAGCGGCCTCCGCGGTTCCCCGGTCGCCAGCGCCAGCTGGTCCAGCAGGCCCGCGTCCCGAAGGACGTCCGGCCTGTCCAGGATTCCCCACTGGTCCCAGAGCAGCATCTCGGTCTTGGTGAGCGATGCCAGGTCCTGTACCAGGTGGTGCCGCAGCGAGAGCCAGCCCCGGGTGTACGGCTCCGCGACCTCCGGGGCCACGACGAACCGCTCCGGGTCGAGCTGCCCCGACCTGGCTGCCCGCCACGCCGCCGGCCCCGGAAGAAAGCGGGATCCGGGCACGTCGAGCGGGTCGAAGCCACCGCCGTCGGCGTCGCGCGCGAACTCGTCACCGATCTCCGGCTCGATGAGACGCCAGCGCCCCCTGGTCCAGACCTCGGCGATCACGTGATCGATGAGCCAGCCGGGACGGAAGTACGAGGCATATCCCACCCGGGGCCGGGCTGGGATGCCCTTGTGGCGGGCCATCGACACGAAGAAGACGGTGAAGTCGCGGCAGCATCCCAAGAGCCGCTCCCCGCTCGGTCGGGCCCGCTGGAGGTCCTTGGGCCCGCGGCGAAGCACCCGCTCGAACATCGCCTCGGAGTACCGGCAGTCGATGTCGCCGGCGCGTCGCTCCGAGAGTTCAGTGATCTCCCCTGGGTCGCCTCGAAATAGTGGGCGACGAGCTGCTGGCTGACCCGGCGCAGCCCCCCAGGGTCGTCTGGGAGGGGATCCAGGTATCGCGCCGCCCGACCCGGGTCGGTGGACGGGCTCTGGGGGATCCACGCCTCCGCCTGGTTTGCCACGCCGCAACTCTGCCGGCTGGCGGCGGACACGGCGAACAGTTGTTCCGGCGCTGACGGGTGGTGGATGAGTTTGAGATGAGCCGCTCTTGGGCTGAGCTGGCCGATCTGCTAACGGCAAGGATCGACTCCGGGGGATGCACCGGCACCGGGATCGATTCGTGGGTTGGTCCCCACATCAAGGTGGACTGTCATATCGGGTCAACACCAAGGAAGCCTGGCATCGTCCGGGTTGACAAAGCCGGCCCGCGGAGGACTGAGCGCCGCTTTCGTCGACTACTTCGGTGCCCGGCGCACCCACCCGGCCGCCGCTGCCTTATTGGCGACCTCCGACCGCTGCACTGTTGTGAGCTTGACGGCCCTGGCTTAGCCGCCCTACTTGCCCCCCGGCCTGCCCAGTTCCACGGCGGCGGGCTTCTTGGCCTCCTAGCGGTCACGGCCCTCGTCGGTGGTCTCGTCGACCAGAGCGGCAGCCAGCTAGTTGAGATCCGCTGGCCTCCTAGAGCCCCTAGGCATGAACTCTGCGGAGCACGGGCCGGGAACCGGCCTGATTGAAATCGACCCACTACCGGATCTCTCGGTCCGGGTCTCGACTCCTGAGGCCCGCTGACTGCCCCTGACGCATTCCCTATACCCCTCGCTCGCGGCCTCCCCGGACGGTGGGTATAGGGAGGCGAGCCATTCCCGAGCGCCTTGGAATAGACCTCAACTAGGGCAGACCTCAGCCCCGTTGATCGTCGATACGCGGAGTGATCCGGGTTCTCGGGGGCTGCGCGGTTCTGAGTCCCCGGCCTGGCTGGCCCCCGCCGCACCCAAGGGCACGGTCCCACCGGATGGGCGGGACGGGGCAGGGTAGTGGAACCGAGAAAGCGGGATGCCGCCCGGAACTCGCTCACCGCGGCGCCCTGCCCCGTGAGCGTCCCCACTTCCAGCGCGGGGAAACCGAGCGGGCTCAGGTGGCTTGGGGAGGGTCACTTTCTCTGGTTCGCAAAGTCGATGGGTCGGATGGTGTAGCAGTTCAGGGATTATGTCCCCGCAACTGTTCAGGGACTTTGTCACCCGGGCTGGCTCCTGGTTCGTCGCCAGGGGTGGTTAGCGGCCGGTCTCCAGGGTGAGGTGCGTCGCGGTCGCGGCTGGCTGGTCCTGGGGACGGGGATGGGCAACTCAGGGCCGGTGAGGCTGTTCAATCGAAGGGGTCCCGGGAGTAGCTGGGATTGGCTCGTGGCCAAGCAGCGGCCTTCGTGGAAGACCCTTAGGGTGCCGTCGAAGCGCTGCTGGACCTCCACCCGGGCCCGGGCCAGGCTGCGGCGGCCGGGCCGGGGGATGTCAATCAACTGGCCGGCAAACCGCACGGTGTGGTCCAGGGCCACCACCCGGTGGAACTTGAAGCAGAAGAGCTGTTCCAGCTGCGCGGCCCTTGGCCTCCAGGCCGGCTCGGGATCCTGGGCCAGCACCGCGAACTGGGGGTTGTGGCGGACCAGGTGCTGGGCCAGCACCCGGTTGGCCCCCTCCAGGGTGGTCACTCCCTGCAGCCCGAGCTCGCTCACGAGCCGGTCCTGGAACGTCCCCCAGAGCCGCTCGATCCGGCCTTTGGCCTGAGGCGAGCGGGCCAGGATCAGCTCCACCTGGAGCTCCCCCAGGAGCCGGCCCATCTGGGTCAGCTGGCGCCGGCCGGAGAGCTGCTCCTCTAGGCTGGGCTCCTGCTTGCTGGCCGTCACGAAGATCCCGTGCCGGTCCGAGTAGAGCGCCAGCGGCACCCCCTTGGTCACCACCACCTGGGGCAGCGCCAGGAAGTACCCCTGGGCGTCCTCCTGCTCCCGGAAGGTGGCACCGTCCACCAGTCCAGTGGCGTCGTCGATCGCCCCCACCAGGGTCAGGTAGGGGCCCCTGCCCTCCAGCCAGTCGTGCCGGCTCCCGTCCACCTGCAGGAGGCACCCCTCCTTGGTCATCCGGTTCCGCCGGTGGTGGGCTCGCGCCGGCCGCCGCTTCCGAGGCGCCGGAACCCCGGCCGCCTTCAGCAGCCGGTGAACGGTGGGCCGAGAGAGATGCAGCCCCTCCCGCTCCGCCAGCATCTCCGTCAGGTGCTGCTGGTTGAAGCCCTGGTAGGTGGTCGTGGACAACTCCACCACCCGCCTTGCCAGCCCCACCTCCACTGCGTTCGCCGGCCCCTTGCCCCGGTTCCCGTGCGCCAGAGCGCCGGCCCCTTCTCGCCGGTAACCCGCCCGCAGCCGCTTCATCTGCCGCACCGACACACCCACCAACTGGGCCGCTTCCACCACGGTCACCGACCCCTTCTCCAAATGGTTCAGTACCAGCACCCGCCTTTGCTCAGCTGCGCTCAAGGTCACCCGCTCTTCTTCCATGGAGTGACAGAGTCCCTGAACTGTTAGCTGGTGTCAGAGTCGCTGAACTACGACATCGATGGGTCGGATGGTTGACAGGGACCGATCACGGTCGTAGGCTTCTGTCTTGTTCGAGCGCCAAGTCGGGTCACCGGTCTGGATTCCGAGGTGGCGCGAAGGCGACTTGGAGCCAGGTATCAGGGGGAGTCATCTTCCATGAGTTCGGCCCGGAAGCTAACGATTGTTGGGGGACTATTCCTATTTGGGGCCATCGCGGTAGCCCTATACGTCGTCGTCTGGCTTGCCTACAATCCCGAGACCATCGTTGCAAAGGGTCAGGTCAACTCGGCTGGCCAGCTGTCGACCCACCTCGAGTTGGCGACCACAGGGTCGATTGACTTCGGAACCCACCCAACCTGGGTCGCCTATCTGATCCGGCAGGATGGGAAATGGGTAAGTTCCACGGTTTGGCAAGTCCCAGCTCATTCACTCGTCCACGTGACCATACTCGAGTACGACAGCCAGACCGGACTTCGCAATCCGTTCATGAGCATGGTGCGGGGCACCGTGGGCGGGGTTGCATACGAAAACGGAAAGGCGATCCGCTACATGGATCCGAGCCTGCCCGCCCACACCTTCTCCATTCCTGAGTTCGGGCTGAACGTCCCTCTTGAGGGAATCTCCCAGTCCAACTACCCCGCCGATCTCACCAACCCAAACAACACCCATGTGACGATCAACTTCTCCTTCCGCACCGGCGGACCGGAGACGGTCCATTGGCAGTGCTTCGTTCCGTGCGCCGCTGGCTTCCTGTTCGGCCAAGGCGGACCGATGCAGACGGTGGGTTATATGGACGGATACCTCAAGGTCGTCGCCAGTTGAGAACTCCCTTTCCGTCGGCCTGTCCAACCCCCAAGGAGTCCGCACTGTGAGCACCAAGCGACACCTAATCATCCCGGCAATCATCGCCGCGATCTTGGCTGTGATCGGGGATCTGCTCGTAGTGTTCGTGCTCCACCTGCCGCCAGGGCACGCGACGACCGCGGCCAATGACGACACGTTTACGGGCCAGGTGTTCACCATCATTTCGTGGTCTGTTGGGATCGCGGTGGTGACATTTGCGGTGTACTTCCTGTTTCTCTCGGCGAGAACCCCAGAGGAGACCTCGTTCCGACGGGTGTACCTTCGCCGTCACCTAGGCCTCCAGGCGGCCTGGCTCGCGACCAGCGTGGTGCTGGTGCTGTTCGCCGCCGAGGTCGGAGTTGTCGCCCTGGAGGGACAGGTAAGTCCCAATTTGGTGGTACCAGCCAGCGCCCTTGCGGCAGGGGCAACCCATGACCCGCTAATCGTTCAGGTGATCGGACAGCAGTGGCAGTTCACGTACCGGTATCCGCAGTACGGCGGGTTTGAAACCAACCAGCTGCGGCTCCCAACTGACCGGCTGATCCAGTTCGACGTGACTTCGCTGGACGTCTCGCACTCCTTCAGCGCCTACCAGTTGGCGGTCAAGATCGACGCAATCTCGGGAATCAACAACGTGGGCTACGTCTACATACTCAAGCCCACCGTCATCGACGTACGGTGCGGGGAGCTCTGTGGGTTGTGGCACGGGTACATGACAGATGTCGGATCTCAGGCAGGGGAGGCGGTGACCCAGTCGCAGTTCGCTTCCTGGGTCAGCTACGCTCAGCGCGTCTACGGTCCGCAGGAGCAGAACCTTCCCAAGTTCGCACTGACCTACTACCCAGCGCCGACGACCTACTGATGGCCCGATCGTTCGTGAAGACCCGCCGAACAAGTACTTGCAGATCGAGTTGGAGGCACCCGTGAGTCAGACAGCTATCGCCAGCGGACGGGCCCCCGTCGGGTTCTCGGCACGCCGCCTATTCCTGACCCAAAACCTCGTGACGGCCTGCATCGTAGGCATCGTCGCCGGCATCATCGCCTACTGGGTCGGCGCCCAGCTGGACACGACCGACAATGGCGACGCGGGCATACTGCTGGGGTACATCGTGGGCGCCGCCGGATTCCTTATCACCCTGGGATTCGCCAATGACGTCATCCTCAGGTTGCGGGGCCGCCCGAGCGCCAGTCTGGTCAAGGAAGCCGAGGGCAAGGGGTGGACCCAGTACTTCGGGATCTCCCTCGACCACAAGGTGGTGGGGATCCAGTTCGCGGTCGGCGTAGTCCTGATGTTCTTCCTGGCCGGCTTCCAGGCCATGATGATCCGGACCGACCTCCTCTACCAGACTGGTGGCCCCTGGCCGGCCGGCCAGTACACGACCCTGGTCGGATTGCACGGACTGATGATGATGTTCGTCGCGACCCTGGTTCTCATCGGCTCCGTCGGCAACTACTTTATCCCGATCATGATCGGAGCCAAACGGATGGCCTTCCCGCGTTTGGAGGCGTTCGCCTTCTGGCTGGTCCCGTTAGGGGCATTCATCCTCTACTCGACGATCTTCGCCGGCTTCGGCGGAGGTTTCAACACAGGGTGGTACCTGTACGCGCCCCTCTCAGTGGAGGCCAGGACCGGGATGGACGGTGCCATCGTCGGCTTCGCTTTCATCGGGACCGCGGCGGCTATAGCCGGAATCAACCTCTTGGTCACGATCTTCGTGATGCGTGCGCCTGGAATGACCTGGTCCCGCATGCCCATCTTCGCGTGGTCGATGGTCGCGGTGGAGTTCCTCTCCGCACTGGCTCCGCCGGTGCTGGCGACCGCCCTGATCATGGTCGGAATGGACCGCGCGGTTCATTCCTCCTTCTTTGAAGCCGCGGCCGGGGGCACTACATTCCTCTACGAGGAGATGTTCTGGTTCTTCGGTCATCCCGAGGTCTATATCTTCATCATCCCGGCCTTCGGGATCGCCCTGGAAATACTGCCTGTCTTCGCCCGGAGACCACTCTTCGGCTATCGCCTGTCGGTGGCCGGGATGATGGGCGTGTCCATGATGAGCTGGTTTGTCTGGAACCACCACATCTTCACCAGTGGGATTGCGCCCGGACTGCGTCCCTTCTTCATGACCGCGACCGAGTTCATCTCGATCCCAACCGGGGTGGTGTTCCTCGCCCTCCTGGGCACACTTTGGAAATCCTCGCTGCGCTTCAAGCTGCCACTGCTATTCGTGCTCGCCCTGTTCTTCAACTTCCTGATCGGTGGTCTGACCGGCGTCTTCCTGTCGGACGTGCCCTTGGACACGACCCTCCATGACGGGTTCTTCGTGGTCGGCCACTTCCACTACACCATCTTGGGTGCGGAGATCTTTGCCCTCTACGCGGCCACCTACTACTGGTTCCCCAAGATCACCGGGAAGATGATGAACGAGCGGCTCGGAAAGCTCCACTTCTGGACCGCCTTCATCTTCTTCAACACGACCTTCCTGCCCTTCTTTGTGGTCGGCTATCTCGGAATGATCCGGAGGAGTCCGGTCTATGCCGCCAACCTGCACGGACTCAACATCTGGATCAGCATCAATGCGTTCCTGTTCGGGCTTTCGAACTTGATCTACCTGATCAACGTCATCTACTCCTGGGCCTTCCAGAAAGAGCGGGCACCAGCCAATCCCTGGGAGTCCCGTTCGATAGAGTGGCAGCTGCCCACGCCGATTCCGGCCGACAACTTTGATCGCATCCCCACCATCGTCGGGGGACCGTACGACTATGGCGACCCCAATGCTCGGCCGGTGGCTGAATGGCCCGACAGCGGCGGCTCTCTTCCTTCACCAGTTCCGGCTACCTGAGGGCGGTGCCTAGATGATCTCTAACAACCCGGCGACCACTGGGGGTCTGGCCCGCGGCGGGCGGGCCCACCCTCCGGAGCAGATCGCGCGCATCCCCTTGATGGGCACGTGGCTGCTGATCGGAGCCGACTTCTTCTTCGTGCTGCCGCTCTTCTTTGCCTTCTTTCTGCTCCAGGCGACCAACAACAACGGAATGTGGCAGCCCAAAGGAATCCACCCCCCGAACCAGGTGCTGGGAGCGGCCGTATTCGTGCTGGTCGCGATCGGCATCGTGGTGGCCCAGTCTGGACTTAGGCATCTCAAGGCTCAGAACACCCTGGCCTCGTTCGCCAACATCGGTAGGCTCGCCGCCCTGTTTTTTGGCGCGGCTGCGGTGGTCGAGATCTGGCAGCTTTCCCACGTCGGGTACGGGATCTCCAGCGGAGCCTACGCGAGCTGTTTCTTCGCGATGCAGATCTTCGTCACCATCCACGTCGTGGCCCTGGCGCTGTGGGTTCTCAGCCTGGCCAACCGGGCCGGCTACGAATCCCAGCATCCGATCACGATGCCAGGCTATGACGCGGTCGAAGAGGTACCCACGCCCATCTCGGCGCTCGCCTACTCTTACGGGATCTACGCGGTGTTCATCGGGGTATTCGTGCTGCTGGCGTGGGTCGTCACCTACTTCCTGTAGCACTCGGTCCCCTGAGGGCAATCGGGCCGCGGTCACTGGCGAGCGGTGACCGCGGCGCCGTTGGACCGAACCCAGGCGGGTCTGAGAGGATGGGGGCAGAGGCCACCAGCTGGGCTCCGTTTGGCAGGCACGCGGACTCCTTGGAGGTGATCTCCGATCGCTGACTCGATCGTCGAATCCGCTCCAGCGGCTCATGCGAGCGTGCCCCTTGGCTCCTCGTCAGCGAGCTGGGCACCCGCGCGCCGTGCGGGGTCTGCGCAGGCCGTCCGGGCGCTCCTGGAGGACTACCTAAGCCTGACCAAACCTGGCGTCATGAGCCTGCTCCTGATCACCGAGTTCCTGGCCATGGTGATCGCCGCTCGGGGATGGCCCGGGCTGGGGCTGAGTGCAGCTGCGCTGGCCGGGGGCGCCTGTTCGTCGGGAGGCGCGGCGGCGGTGAACTGTTGGTTTGACCGCGACATCGACGCGGTCATGGGCCGGACCCGGCACCGCCCGATTCCGTCGGGGCGGATCCGAGCGGGAGCGGCTCTCGCCTTCGGAGTGGGCCTTAGCCTGGCCGGGTTCCTTCTCTTTCTGGCCCTGGTCAACCCGCTGGCGGCGCTGCTCTCAGCGGCAGGAGGCGCTTTCTACGTCTTCGTCTACACCTTCTGGCTCAAGCGGAGCACCAAGTCGAACATAGTCATTGGGGGGGCCGCCGGCGCGGTTCCGCCCTTGGTCGGCTGGGCGGCGGTCACCCATGGGGTGGGACCGCTCGGACTGGCCCTCTTCGCGCTGGTGTTCCTCTGGACGCCACCCCATTTCTGGGCCCTTTCCCTGATCGTGCGCCGCGACTACGCGGCGGTGGCGGTACCGATGCGGCCGGTGGTGGTAGGAGTGCGTCGGACCCGCACCAGCATCGTGGGCTACACCCTGGCCCTGGTGGCGTTCAGCTGCAGTCTGGCGATCTGGCTCGGGCCCGCCGAGCTCGCGGTGGCGCTGCTGCTGGGGGCACCTTTCGTGGTTCTCAGCGTGCTAGTGCTGCGCGAGGAAGCCGGGATGCGCTGGGCCCGGCAGCTGTTCCGCTTCTCGATGCTGTACCTGTTCGCCTTCTTCGCCGCCACTGCCGGGGTCGCCGTCGTAGCCCATTAGGCCAGCGGTCGGCCCGTCAGTCGGTGTAGACGCCGAGCATTACCACGACGACGAGGAAGGAGAGCACGGCCCCGATCACCACCGCCGTGATGAGCCAGGCGGTCCCGGTCATTTTCAGGGGTGTCCGAAGATCCCCCAGAGTCCGGGGTGGGTCGCCCGGGTCGGAGGCGCGGTAAGGCTCCACCTCTTCCGAGTCGGCAGAGACAGACACGCCCCGAGTATAGACTCCCCACCCGAGCTGGTCCGGGACAGATTCGGAGCGGCGCCTCCTAGAATGGAATGATTGGGCATGCAGTTCGAGGACCTGCTCCCCCGGCTCAACTACCTTGGGGAGAGCGAGGTCGCCACGCTGGAGCGGGCGTACCAGGTAGCTGAGCTGGCCCACCAGGGACAGCTTCGCCTGTCCGGCGAGCCGTACATCACCCACCCGCTGGCGGTCGCCGCTCTGTTGGCCGACCTGCACCTCGACGCGGACGCCATAGCGGCCGCCCTCCTCCACGACGTGGTAGAGGACACCCCGATCGCCTCCGAGCAGATCCGGGACGAGTTCGGAGCCACGGTCGAGAAGCTGGTGGCGGGGGTGACCAAGCTGGGCCGGATCAAGCTCCACAGCCAGGCCCAGGTCCAGGCCGAAAACATCCGAAAGATGCTGATAGCCATGGCCGAGGACCTCCGGGTCGTGCTGATCAAGCTGGCCGACCGGATGCACAACATGCGGACCATCCAGGCGCTCCCCGAGGAGCGGCAGCGCCGGATCGCCCAGGAGACCATGGATATCTACGCCCCACTGGCCCACCGGCTGGGGATCTGGCAGATGAAGGCCGAACTTGAGGACCTGGCCTTCTCGGTCCTCGACCACGACAACTACGAGCGGGTGCGCCAGGAGGTGCACCAGCGCCGGCGCCAGCGCGTAGTGGTGCTGGAGCAGGCCTGCCAGCGGCTGGAGACCGAACTGGCGGAGGCGGGGATCCCGGCCGAGGTGGTCGGCAGGCCCAAGAACCTGACCAGCATCTTCCGCAAGATGCAGCAGGGCGGCAAGACGATCCGGGAGATCTACGACCTGGTCGCGCTCCGAGTGATCTGCGAGGACATTCGCGGCTGCTACGGGGCGTTGGGCGTGGTCCATGCCCTCTGGAAGCCGATTCCCGGGCGGTTCAAGGACTACGTCGCCATGCCCAAGGGCAACGGATACCAGTCGCTCCATACCACCGTGGTCGGGGAGGGGGGTGAGCCGGTCGAGATCCAGATTCGCACCCGGGCCATGCACCGGACCGCCGAGGAGGGTATCGCCGCCCACTGGCACTACAAGGAGGGCACTCGATCTGATCAGCGGCTGGACGAGGGCTTCAGCTGGCTCCGTTCCCTGCTTGAGTGGCAGAAGGAGGTGCTCGACGCCGAGCGCTTTGTCGAGCATGTCCGCCTGGACGTGTTCCAGGACGAGGTCTTCGTCTTCACCCCCAAGGGAGATGTCCTCTCCCTACCCGCCGGCGCCACCGCGATCGACTTCGCCTACCGAATCCACACCGACGTGGGCCACCGGTGCCTGGGGGCCAAGATCAACTCCCGGATGATCGCCCTTGACTCCCGGCTCCAAAACGGCGACATCGTCGAGATCCTGACCACCAAGTCAGAGCGCCACGGGCCGAGCCGGGACTGGCTCAACTTCGCCAAGACCAGCAGCGCCCGGGAGAAGATCCGCCAATGGTTCAAGCGGGAGAGGCGGGAGGAGAACGTCGGCCGCGGTCGGGAGCTGCTCGATCGGGAGCTCCGGCGCATGCGCGGGATCCAGCTGGGCGCGGTCCCCCAGCCCCGGCTGCTCGAGTTGGCCCGGGAGTTCCGGATCCCGGATCTGACCGACTTCTTCGCGGCGATCGGATACGGCGAGGTGTCGGCGCGGTCGGTCGTGCTCAAGTGGGCGGCGCGGGAGGAGGCTGGCTCGGGCGGCCCCGCCCCGGAGCCGGCCAGCGCCATCCCGCTGGTATCGCGATCGGCTCCCAGCGGCGGCGTCAAGGTGGCCGGCCTGGCTGAGCTGATGACCAACATCGCTCGCTGCTGCAAACCGGTCCCCGGTGAGCCGGTCCGGGGATACGTGACCCGGGGGCGAGGGGTGACGGTTCATCGCGAGGACTGCGCCAACATCCGTCACGCCACCGATCCGCAGCGGATCGTGGAGGTCGAGTGGGACGCCGGCAGCCAGCGGGTCTACCCGGTCCGACTCCGGATCGAGGCCCGCGACCGGACCGGGCTCCTGCGCGACGTCGCCAACGCCATCGCGGAGAGCAAGGTCAACCTGAGTGGGGCGGCGGTCGAGGTCGACGGCGCTCAGGAGGCGGTCATCTCGGCGGTGGTGGACATCTCCAGCCTGACCGAACTGAGCCGGCTGCTGGAGCGACTGGAGGGGGTGCGGGACGTGCTGCAGGTGATGCGGGAGGTGGGCTGAAGAGCCGGCCGAGGGAGCCGCCGTCCCAGCCAACTACACTTCCGAGTCGATGCCCCCGATCTCGCGACCGCGCGGTACCGAAGACCTCCTGCCCGACCGCCTGGCGGCGATGGCGCGGGCGACCGAGATCGGGATGGGCATTGCCGAGAGCTTCGGCTACCGGGAGCTGGCGACTCCGATCTTCGAGGCGACGGAGCTGTTCGTGCGGGGCGTGGGCGACACCAGCGACGTGGTGCGGCGGGAGATGTACACCTTTCCGGATCGATCGGGGCGGTCGCTGACCCTAAGGCCCGAGAACACGGCCCCGGTGCTCCGCGCCTTCGGCGAGTCTTCGCTCCGGGAGCTGCCGCCGCCAGTCCGGCTCAGCTATGCGGGGCCGATGTTCCGCTACGACCGGCCCGGGAGGGGTCGCTACCGGCAGTTCCACCAGTTCGGGGTCGAGGCGGTCGGCGACGCCGGGGCGGAGATGGATGCGGAGGTGATCGCGATCGCCTGGGACTGGCTCAGCGCGCTGGGACTGGGCGGAGTCAGCCTGCAGCTCAACAGCATCGGAGACCGGGTTTGTCGGCCGGCCTTCCGCCAGGCGTTGCTTGATCACTTCCGGCCTCATCTGGAGCAGCTTCCCGAGTTGGACCGGGAGCGCCTGGCTCGCAACCCGTTGCGGATCCTGGACAGCAAGGATCCCCAGACTGCGCAGCTGATGGAGACGGTGCCCCGGACCCTGGACTTTCTCTGCGACGAGTGCCGGGACGCCTTCGATCGAGTCCAGCTTGCCCTCCGCGCCTACCGGATTCCCTTTCAGCTCAATCCCCGGCTGGTGCGGGGGCTCGACTACTACGTGCGGACCACCTTCGAGGTCTGGCACGAAGATCTCCAGGGCGCCCAGAACGCCCTCTTTGGCGGCGGCCGCTACGACGGGCTGGCTGAGCTGCTTGGCTATCCGGCGGCACCCGGGGTAGGGTTCGCGGCCGGGTTGGAGCGGGTGGTGATGCTAGCTCCGCCCGGGCCAGCCCCGCGTCAGCCCCAGGTGGTGGTCTGCTCCGCCCAGGCGGCCGCGGTGCCTCTGGCCATCGATCTGGCTCAGCGACTGCGCCGGGACGGACTGACCGTCCTGTGCGACGTGGGCCGGCGCAGCCTGAAGGGAAAGATGCGATCCGCCGAGCGCAGCGGGGCAGGGGCGGTCGCCCTGCTCGGTGAGGAGGAGCTGAAGGCGGAGCGGGTGACCCTGCGCCAGCTGAGCAGCGGCGAGCAGCTGGAGCTGCGCCCGGAGGAGACCTCGGGTCAGCTCAGGGCGTGGATCGAGGCACCGGAGAGTGAGGGGGGCAGCGGGTGAGGGGACGCCGAATGTGTGGGACGGTGACCTTGGACGACCGGGGCAAGCGGGTGCTGCTGGCCGGCTGGGTCAACCACCGTCGGGACCATGGCGGGCTCACCTTCATCGACCTGCGCGACCACACGGGAGTGGTGCAACTGGTTTTCAACCCGGCCCACTCGCAAGCCGCTCAGGCGCTGGCCGAGCGCTGTCGGCTCGAGTGGGTGCTGAGGGCGGAGGGGTTGGTGGAGCCACGACCGGAGGGCAGCGAGAACCCCAACCTTCCCACCGGAGCGGTGGAGGTGGCGGTTGACAGTCTCGAGGTGCTGGCCCAGGCCGAGGCCATGCCCCTGGGTACTGCCGACGAGGCCGAGGCCGACGAGCGGGTGCGCCTGCAATACCGTTACCTGGACCTGCGTCGGCCCAGGATGCAGCGGAATCTGCGGGCGCGGCACCGGTTCATCAAACGACTTCGGGACGAGGCCGATCGGCTCGGATTCACCGAGATCGAGACCCCAACCATGATCCCCAGCACCCCTGAGGGGGCGCGCGACTTCATGGTCCCAAGCCGGATGTGGCCGGGGCACGTCTGGGCCCTGCCGCAGTCGCCCCAGCTCTACAAGCAGCTCTCCATGGTGGCCGGATTCGACCGCTACTTCCAGATCGCCCGCTGCTGGCGTGACGAGGACCTTCGCTCCGACCGCCAGTTCGAGTTCACCCAGCTCGATCTGGAGATGTCGTTCGTGGACGAGGAGGAGATCTACGAGGTACTTGAGACGATGGTCTCGGTAGCCTGGGAGGCGGCCTTCGGCAAGGCGCTGCCGACGCCCTGGCCCCGGCTGCCCTACCGCGAGGCAATGGCTCGCTTCGGCTCGGACAAGCCCGACACCAGGTTCGGTCACGAGCTCCAGGACGTCTCCGAGATCTTCCGGGCCTGCTCCTTCCGGGTGTTCCGGGCCGCCCTCGACGAAGGCGGGTGCGTCCGGGCGCTCCGGGTGCCCGGCGGTGCGGAGCTGACCCGGGGCGAGTTGGAGGGCGATTGGCTGGGGGTGGCGCGCACCTACGGGGCCCTCGGCCTGGCCTACCTGTGGCGTCGAGCGGGACAGTACGAGGGCTCGATCGCCAAGTTCTTCACCGAGGCGGAGCTGTCCTCCCTGACGGAGAAGTTGGGGGTTGAGGAGGGCGACTGCCTGTGCTTCACGGCCGGCCCCGAGGCGGTGGCGGCGACCGCCTTGGGGGCGGTCCGGTTGCACGCGGCTCGGCGCCTGGGCTGGATCCCGGAACGCCGCTTCGATTTCCTCTGGATCACCGAGTTCCCGCTCTTCGAGCGAGCCAGCGACGGCGGCGTCAGCCCCGTGCACCACCCCTTCACCCAACCCCATCCCGACGATTGGCCGCTGATCGAAACCGACCCTCTGGCGGTTCGCTCTCGGGCTTACGACATCGTCTGCAATGGGGTCGAGCTGGGCAGCGGGTCGCTCCGGATCACTCGTCCGGAGCAGCAGCAGGCGATCTTCGCCGCGCTCGGACTATCCCCCGAGGAGGCCCAGCAGAAGTTCGGCTTCCTGATTTCGGCGTTTCGGTACGGAGCCCCGCCCCATGGGGGTTTCGCGGCCGGAATCGACCGGATGGTGATGCTCGGCCTGGGGGAGCCCTCGATCCGCGAGGTAATCGCTTTTCCGAAGACTCAAACCGGGTCCGATCCGCTCACCGGAGCGCCCGGTCCGGTGCTGCCCGAGCAGCTGGCTGAGGTCGGCCTGCGGCTAGCGCCTCGGCTCAGCGCCGGAGGCGAGACCAACTCCCGGTGAGCCGTGCTACGGTTGGGCCGGGCCCGGGGCCCCGTCGGAAACAATCGCCCGACCCTAGTGATGATTTCTCGGGAGCGCCAATACCGCCGACGGCCCACGAGCCCCCTGGAGGGGATTTGGAAAGTCGCGTGCGGCGCACCCACCTGGTGTTCGAGGGATCGGTGCACAGTGGAGGCGGGAGCCACCGGGCCCATCGGCCAGGTTTGAGTTCCAACCGGATGGGGCATCAATTGCGGTGATGGCAACCAGGACGGTGGAGGCGACCGAGCTCCGGATCCCCGCCGACCCGCAGTACATCGTGGTCGCCAAGCGGGCCGCCGCTGGGATGGCGAGCGTGGCCGGCCTAGGCCTGGAAGCCCTCGACGAGCTCAACATCGCCATCGCCGAGGCCTGCGAGCACACCATCCGGGCCGCGGTGGCGAGCGGGCTGGCGGACGCCCGGGTGCGGATCAACTTCCTGGTCCAGGAGGACGCCCTCCGGGTCGAGGTCCGGCTGCTCGGGACCAAACCCCACTCCGAACCCCAGCTCGGGGCCAGCCCGCCGGCGCCGGCTCCGGCCCTGGCCACCGCGGAGGCGCTCGACCTCGCCATCTCCATGCTCAGCTGCTTCGCTGACGACGTCGACTTCCAGGCGGCGGGCGACGGGCTCGTGCGGGTCCGTCTGGCCAAGTACCGCTGGCGGTGACCGAGGCGGGGTCAACTCCCCCCCGCTTCGATCGCGAGTTGCAGCGGCGGCTCTTCGCTGAGTACGCCGCGACCCGAGACCCCAAGCTCCGGGAGCAGCTGGTCCCTCAGTACACCCAGCTGGTCCATTCCCTGGCCCGCCGTTTCGCCGGCCGGGGCGAGCCGCTGGAAGACCTGGAGCAGGTCGGGTTCCTCGGCCTGATCGCGGCCATCAACCGCTTCGACCCCAGCCTGGGCCTGGAGTTCACCACCTTCGCGACCCCCACCATCCTGGGGGAGATCAAGCGCTATTTCCGGGACAAGAGCTGGGCGGTGCGGGTACCCCGGCGACTCCAGGAGACCTACGCCCGGGTGGTTCGCACCCAGCAGGAGCTGAGCCAGGAGCTGGGCCGCGGCCCGACCGTTCCCGAGATCGCGGCCCGCCTGGAGCTGGAGCCGGACGAGGTCCTGCAGGCGCTCGAGGCCGGCCCGGCGCAGCGAGCGATCTCCCTGGAGTCGCCCACCCGCGAGGGGGATGGCGAGGGCGAATTGGGAGACCGGCTGGGCGCGGAGGACGAGAACCTGAGCCGGATCGAGCTCCAGAACATGCTCGCCGGGGCGATGCGTCACCTGACCCCCCGGGAGCGCGAGATCATGGTGCTGCGCTTCGTCGAGCAGCTCCCCCAGACTGAGGTGGCCCGCCGGTTGGGGATCAGCCAAATGCACGTCAGCCGGCTCCAGCGGGCCGCCCTCGCTCAGCTCAAGCGGGAACTGCCCGAGTAGAGGCAGCCCGGTCCGGGCCACGACCGAGGGGCTAGAATCCGGCCGATCCCGCATGGACCTTGGGCATTGCTAAGTCAACAAATCCGCACTGAGTTTCTGAACTTTTTCGAGCAGCACGGCCATCTCCGGGTGCCCAGCGCGCCGTTGATCCCCCGGGACGATCCGAGCATGCTCCTGGTGGGTGCCGGGATGGTGCCCTACAAGGCCTATTTCCTGGGCCAAAAGGAACCTCCCCAGCGCCGCTTGACCTCCTGCCAGAAGGTCTTTCGGGCGACCGACATCGACGAGGTGGGTGACCTGAGTCACGAAACCTTCTTCGAGATGCTGGGAAACTTCAGTTTCGGGGCCTACTACAAAGAGGAGGCCATCGGCTACGCCTTCGAGCTGCTCACTGAGCGCTTCGGGCTCGATCCCGGCCGGCTCTTCCCGAGCGTGCACCCCCGAGACCAGACCTCGGTCGAACTCTGGGAGAAGGTGGCCGGTATTCCCTCGGCACGGATCACGCGGCTCGAGGAGAACTTCTGGCAGGCGGGGCCGGTCGGGCCCTGTGGCGTCGACAGCGAGATCTACTACGACCTGGGAGAGCGCTTTGGCAAGCATGGCGGGGAGCGCCCGGGTCAGGGGGAGCGGTTTCTGGAGATCTGGAACCTGGTGTTCATGGACGCGGAGCGGCTCGCCGACGGTCGGACCGTCCCCTTGCCCCAGCCGGGAGTGGACACCGGGATGGGATTGGGCCGGCTGGCCATGGTCCTCCAGGGGTGCGACTCGGTCTTCGACACCGACCTTCTGGCGCCGATTCGGGAGGACTTTGCCGCCCGGGCCCGACCGCTTGCCCGGGGCGGCGACGACCTCCGGGACCGGCACCTGCGCCGCCTCTCGGACCACGCCCGGGCCGCCTGCATGCTGATTGCGGATGGGGTGCTGCCCGCCAACGAGGGGCGGGGGTACTTGGTCCGCCATCTCCTCCGCCGGGCCCTGGTCAGCGCGCTCAGCCTGGAGGTCGAGGGTGGGCTCGGGCCGAGCGTGCCGGTCGTCGTCGCGATCCTGGGCGAGACCTATTCGGAGCTGGCCAGCGGGGAGAGCCGGGTTCGGGCCGTCATCGAGCAGGAGGAGGCGCGCTTCCAGGAGACGGTGACCCGAGGGATGGAGCAGTTCGAGGCGGTGCTCCAGGGAGCTCAGTCCGGGGTGATCAACGGCGAATCCGCCTTTCGCCTCCACGACACCTACGGTTTCCCCATTGAGCTGACCGAGGAGCTGGCGGCGGCGCGCGGATTAAGGGTCGACCGCGAGCGGGTCGCGGTCCTGCTCGGAGAGCAGCGCGAGCTGGCCCGCGCCAGCCGGTCGGCGGCGCTGCCCGAGGCCGCCGGGCGCGAGTTGCCGCTGAGCGCGTTCGTCGGATACGACCAGCTGGCGGCGCGCAGCCGGGTCACCCTGCTGCTCCGGGATGGCCAGGTGCTGGACCGAGCCAGCGCTGGTGAGGAGGCGGAGGTGGCGCTCGCGGAATCTCCCTTCTACGCGGAGGCAGGCGGCCAGGTGGGCGACCGGGGCCAGCTGGAATGGGAGGGTGGCAGAGCGGTCGTGCTGGACACCCAGACGCCCCACCCGGGAGCCCAGCTCCAGCGCTGCCGGATCGAGCAGGGAGAGCTCGAGGCCGGTCAGACCGTCACCGCCACCGTCGACCGCGAGCACCGCCAGGCCTGCGCCATCCATCACTCCGCCACCCACCTGCTCAACGCCTGCCTGCATCGCCAGCTGGGGGAGGGGGTGGTTCAGCGCGGTTCGCTGGTCTCATCCGACCGGGCCACCTTCGACTTCAGTTGGCCGCGCCCGCTCGCGGCCGAGGAGCTTCAGGAGCTGGAGCGGCAGCTCAACGCGGCGATCCGGGACGACCTCGGGCGCCGGGTGGAGCTCCTCAGCTTGGACCAGGCGCGGCGGTCCGGGGCCCTGGCGCTCCCCGAGGAGACTTACGGCGACGAGGTCAGGGTGGTCAGCTTCGGGACGTTCTCGCGCGAGCTCTGTGGCGGGACCCATGTGGAGCGGGCGGGCAGCATCGGAGCGGCGGTGCTGACTGCCGAGCACAGCGTCGGCTCGGGCCTGCGCCGGATCGAGATGGTGGCCGGGGCGGCCGCGGAGCGGTGGTGGGAGGAGCTCCGCAGCCAGACGCTCCAGGTGGCGCGCCAGCTCCGGGCTCCGGTCAAGGAGGTCGCTGCCCGCGCCGAGGGGCTGCAGCAGCGGGTGCGCAGACTGGAACAGGAGCTGGCCGAGTCACGCCGCTCCGGAGCCGCTCCCACAGAGTCGGCGAGCCGGGAGCAGGCCGGTTCCGTTGAGCTCGCCGTGCTCGACCTCCCCGACCAGCTGGAGCGCCGGGAGCTGCGCCAGCGCGCTGATCAGCTGCTGGCAGAAATCGGCCAAGGATGTGCTCTGATCATGGCGGGACCGGAGCTCGTGCTTAAAATGTCGCCGGACTTGGTGGCCCGTGGGCTGAGCGCCGGCCAGGTCGCGCAGGAAGTCTGCCGCCAGTTCGGCGGCGGCGGCGGCAACCCGCAGTTCGGCCAGGGAGCCGTGTCTCCGGGAGGCCACGCCGTCGCCCTGGCGACGGTGCGTACCATCCTTGAATCGAGTCGGGAGGGAGATTGATGCCCCAGGCCCCGTCGGCGCGCCGGCAGCCCCGAACCCACGTCACCGCGCTCGACGTCGGGGCTCAGGTGATCAAGGCCCTGGTGCTCAAGAAAGAGGCGGGCGAGGCGATCGTGCTCGGGGTTGGTCGCTCCGAGCAGGGCCCGGGCCCGGTCGACCAGGGGAAGAGCGTCGACGTGGAGTCGATCCTGGAGGGCTGCCACGCCGCCCTGGAGGCGGCCGAGGACATGGCCGAGGTCATCCCCACCCGAGTCGTGGTCGGGATCGGTGGGGCCCGGGTTCGGGCGGTCAGCAACTCCGGTTCCCGGATCAGAGGCAGGCCCCAGCTGCGGATCTCGCGGCGCGAGCTGGACGACCAGGTGGAAGGGATTCAGCGCCGTGCGCTGCGCGAGGCCCAGGCCCGTCTCGACGAAGAGGCGACGGGCGAGGCCGACGGTGCCCTGCGCCTGGTCCACTCGTCGATCACGGGCGCCAAGGTGGACGGTCAGCCGGTGGTGGACCCACTCCGCTTCCAGGGCCAGAAGGTGGAGTTGACCGTCTTCAACACCTTCGCCACCGAGGGCCAGTACGCGGCCATCGATGCCATCACCCAGGCGCTCGACCTGGAGCTGCTGGAGACGGTGGCGGAACCGTATGCGCTGGCCCGGCTGGCGTCGACCCCAGAGGTGCTCGAGGCGGGGGCGATCTTCATCGACATCGGGGCCCGGACCACCACGGTCAGCCTGGTCCGCAACGCGGTGCTGGAGTCCACCAGGATGTTCGAACTGGGGGGTCGGGCCTTCACCCGCAAGCTGGCCCACGACCTGGACCTCTCCCTACCGCTGGCGGAGGGCCTGAAGCTGCGCCACTCCGCCGGCGTACTGGGTGGCCAGGAGGAAGCGCTGGTGCGCCGGGCGATGGGGGAGTCGGCCGAGGTGCTTGCTCAAGGGGTGGCGCTTGTTCTGCACGACCTGGCCAAGGGGCAGCCGCTGCCGACCTCGGTCCGGCTCAGCGGGGGAGGCGCGCTGCTGCCCGAGGTGATCGAGCAGCTGAGCGTGCTGCGCTGGACCGACTACCTGCCCTTCGTCCAGCCGCCGACCTTCCGGGCCCTGGCACCTGACGAGCTGAGCGCTGTGCATGACACCACCGGGCTGCTCACCTCGGCGGCGGACGTGGTCCCCATGGGGCTGGCCTACCAGGGGTGTGGCCAGATCGAGGACGAAGCCGAGGCCGGTCCCGGCCTGGAGGGGATGCTGCGCAAGATGGTCAAGGTGATTCGAGGTGAGGATGGCTCGTAACCCGGTCCCGGGCTCGGCCGTTGCTGGACCTGAGACGGGGTCCAGGTAGCCATGGCCAAGCTCCTCTACGTAGAGCCCAACGACGAGATCACTGACCTGGTCGATCGGATTCGCCGCGCCGAAGGCGACCGCGACCTGGTCTTCGTGGTGCCCCCGGACGGGCGAGTGCTGCGCTCCCCCCTCGACATGCGCCTGCTGATGCAGTACACGAGAGGGTTCCAGAAGCGGATCGCGATCGTCTCCGGCGATCCCCAGGTCCAGGCCCAGGCGATCCGGACGGGGTTCCCCACCTTTGCCTCCCTGGCGCGCCTGGAGCAGGGCGCCCCCCTGCGTGGGGTGCCCGAAGTGGCCGGGGCTGGCGCAGCTGCAGCCGGAGCGGGCGAGGCTGCCACCGCCGCTGCCGCGGGCGCTGCCGTGATGGCCGCAGCTCAGCCGGCCTCGACCGAGCTGGCCAAGCGCGGGCCTACGGCGCTGCTGGCGGCCGGCTCCGGAGGCGCCGCCGGTTGGGTGGCGCGGATCCGGGAGATGTGGGATTCGCCGCAGGGTCGGCAGCGTCTGATCGCCATCTCCGCCGCCGGCGTGGCGGTGCTCCTGATCCTGCTCATGTTCATCCTTCCGTCGGCGACCATCACCCTGGGGGTGCAGGCCCACCGCCTCGCAGATACCGCAACCATCCAGGGAACCGACGGCCCCTCCTCGGGCCCAACCCTGGACCAGGTGACCACCCAGGCGCTCCAGAGCCAGACCTTCACCCAGAACTTCACAGCGACACCCAGCGGGACTCAGGCGCTTCCGCCAGTGCCGGCGACCGGAACTCTGCAGTTCTGTGGCAGCCCCTCGGGTCCGCACGGTCCACTTCCGCCTTATTACCTGACATTCACCGGGGCTCCCAGTTTCGTGGACAGCTCATCGGTGGTCTTCACCACCACCAGCACGTCTGCCAACGGCTCCTACACAGTTCCCGGGTGCACCGGACCCGGCTCGGGAACGGTGGGCATTCCGGTGCAGGCCAACTCCACCACCACGGTTGGCACCGCCGGCAACGTGGGAGCCAATCAATCGTGGTCGTGGGACGGCTCGGGCGGCCAGGTCGACGTCGGGGCCGTGGACCCTTCGAAGATCCAGTGGACCTTGACCAATCCGACGGCCATGAGTGGCGGCGCCAACGCGACCACCCAATCGGTGTTCTCCACCTCGGACGCTGCCACCGCACTGCAGCAGCAGCAGACCATTGACACCAACCTCACCAGCAAGGCCGACAAACAGCTCAAGCGCCTGGCCGACAAATCGGTAATCGCGGTCGACTCGGCCGGAAACGGAGTGACGGTCACGGTCACCAATCCCACCCTTCCGACCGGGTGCAACACCTCGGCCTCGACCCCCTGCCCGGCTGCCACTCCCCAGACATTGACGGTCTCCGTCTCCGCGGCCGCCACTGCCTACAGTCCGGCGGCGGTCAAGGCGGCGGTGCTGCAGGACCTCAAGTCCAAGGTCCCGGCCAAATCCGAGCTCCTGGCCAATCCCAACCTGGGAACTCCCGAGGTGGTCGCCGCGGGCGCCGGGGGCACGGTGACCATCACCGCGCGGGCGGTGGGCTACTGGGCGCCCTCGCTCGACCTGAAGCCGTTCCAGAGCAAGCTCGCCTTCATGAGTCCGGCCGCGGCCAAGACCTACCTGCTCGCCCGGCTGCCCGGGGCGAGCACGGTGACCATCTCGCAGTCGCCCTTCGGATGGCCCTGGCTGCCGATCCTGTCAGGGAACATCCACCTGGTGCGGATCTCGCTAGCTCAGAGCCATTCCACTGGATAGGGGCGCTGGCGTCCCGGCTCGGGGTCGGATCCTCGCCCTTGATCCGGGCCGAGTCCGAGTGGGCGTGGCGGTCAGTGACGAGACGAGGACGATCGCCCAGCCTCACTCGACGGTGGTTCGGGGCGCCGACCGCCGGGCCCTGGACCAGATCGCCCGCCTGGTGGGGGAGCTGAAGGTCAGCGAGATCGTGGTCGGGTTGCCGCTCCAGCTGGACGGCCAGGAGGGCGCGGCCGCGGCGGAGGCCCGCGGATTCGGCTCGGCTGTGGCTCGCGCCACCGGGATCGCGGTCACCTACCTGGACGAGCGGCTGACCACCAAACAGGCGGAGCGCCACCTGGTCGCCTCCGGAGCCTCGCGGGCTCGGCGGAGGCGGGTCGGCGACCAGGTCGCGGCCACGCTCATCCTGCAGCAGGTGCTGGCCGGCTCGGGCGGGCGGGCTCGGTGAGACGGCACCCGATCCTGAGCTCTTTGTTGGTGCTGCTCGTGCTCTTGGTCGGGGGCGCGGTGGCCCTGGCCGTCATCGTGCGCCAGGGGCTGTCGCCGGTCTCGTCCACCCAGAGCCACAAGGTGCTGTTCGCGGTCGACCACAACGAGTCCCTGACTCAGGTCGCGTCCGCCCTCCAGGATCGCAAGCTGGTGCGCAACAGCCTCCTCTTCAAGCTTTTCGCCGAGACCAAGGGGCTGCAGCTCGCGCTCCGTCCGGGTGACTTCGCGCTCGACCCCGGAATGTCCTCCCAGGAGATCATCGATGTGCTCAAGGGTCCGCCTCTGAGCCGGGCCTTCAACGTCACCATCCCGGACGGGTTGCGGGCCGCCCAGGAGGCGCGATTACTACAGTCGGACGGCCTCTTCTCGGCGGCGAGCTACCTCAGGGTCGTCAACTCGGCGACCGCTTTCCCTGGCCTGAGCCCGCTCGCGGGGACGCCCACCGG
>Ga0307372_10000587_pt1 | contig 64748 bp, 58 predicted proteins | sample OX1MG_FD_202533 | JGI IMG/M metagenome (GOLD analysis project Ga0307372, IMG submission 202533) | Soil microbial communities from Risofladan, Vaasa, Finland - OX-1 | ecosystem: Environmental > Terrestrial > Soil > Coastal area > Acid sulfate soil | place: Finland: Risofladan, Vaasa | collected... | reverse complement strand
CCGGCATTGATTTGGGCGCTGCGGTCGCCGGTGGAGATTCGAGTGAAGAAGCCGGAAGGCCAGATGTTTGCTATTTCTGATCGCTAAGGGCCCGTTCAGAAATAACTGTTCCATCTTCCAACCGGCACCTCTCACCCGCCGCTTCGCGTCACCCTCTCCCCGCCTGCGGGGAGAGGGCAGGGGTGAGGTGATGTATGGGGTCCGAAATGGAACAGTTATGATCTGACAGTCCATAAATTTCGCGGATATCGCGACGGAAAACGTTTCCGCCGCGTTATTGAGGCACATCCTATTCGCACCCTTGGGGGCTTTGGTGGGTAACAAAATCATCGTGGTGGGCAGCTTGAATATGGACCTGGTCGGATGCGCCGAGCGCATCCCGGTGGTGGGTGAAACCCTAGTTGGGCACACCTACTTTACCGAGCCTGGGGGCAAGGGCGCCAACCAAGCCTATGCTGCGGCGCGGCTGGGGGGACAAGTCTCCATGCTGGGCCGAGTGGGCGACGACGACTTCGGCCGGGAAATGCGCGCCAATCTGGAACAGGTGGGCTGCGATACCAACGGCCTGGCCACCACCCCAAGTTGCCGCAGCGGCATTGCGCTGATTTTCGTAGCAGACACTGGCCAGAATTCCATCATTATCGTCACGGGCGCCAATGATCTTTTTTCTCCGTCTGATGTCCAAGCCGCGGACGAAAAGATTCGCGGCGCGGGAGCTGTGCTCCTGCAGCTTGAAAACCCTGTGCCCACGGTGCTCGAGGCCGCCCGCATTGGCCATCGTCTTGGGAGCAAAGTGATTCTGGATCCGGCGCCCGCGCGGCCGGTGCCGGACGAATTGCTGCAACTGGCGGACATCATCACCCCCAATGAAACAGAGGCCGCAATCCTTGCCGGTCTTCCACCCAGCCGCCTGGATCCAAACCAGGCTGAGGAAATCGCCCTCAAGTTGCGGGGGCGCGGTGCCAACACCGTGATCGTAAAACTAGGCGATCAGGGATGTCTGCTGGTGGGCGGCGGCAAGTCTCAACTGTTGCCCGCACCTGCGGTGAAGGCCGTGGACACCACGGCGGCGGGAGACGAGTTCAACGGCGCATTGGCAGTGGCAATCAGTGAAGGTTTGGATCTGCCTTCGGCTTGCCAATTTGCAAACCTTGCCGCCGCGCTTTCCGTGACCCGCCGTGGCGCCCAGGCTTCGGCGCCCTCCCGTGAAGAGCTTCAGGAATTCAGGAAATCCCTCGGAAGTTGACCTCCGGTAGTAGGTCAGTTTGGATGTAGAGGCGGCTTTATGCCGCCAAGGGGCGAGGTAAACTCGCCGCACCAGATGCCAACCTGCGGGTGGTGACTCAGTTTGATGCTTTGTGACATGGTTCGCCGCCGTCATCCCCGCGCAGGAGGGGATCCAGGCTCCCGACAATCCCTTTTTCGGCACGAGTTCGGAATGCCACTGCGATATTCGGAGTGGATTCCCGCCTGCGCGGGAATGACGATGAAGGAACAAATTGAGTCGCCCCAAACTGCACTACTACCTGACCTTCTACCATACCCTGGGCTATAATCGATTTCTCTTTCACCGCAATGTGCCGGGCTGGAGTATGTGGATGTGAGTCTGGACCTGAAACTCTTCTTTGAAGCAGCCTGTTCCCGCCGCCGGTTTCTACAACACTGGAGCACCCTCTCTGCCGGTCTCCTTGTCTGCCCGCAACGTTTCAAGGCTTTTCCGGGTTCTTCCTGGCTTGCAGTGCCGGGGCCTGCGCCAGCATCCGGCGGCACTTGTGAAGATGGCCGCTTTCACCCGCATTACCGCCTGCCCTCGCCCATCCAAGACATCCTGGATAAGGTTGATCCCGCGAACGATGCGTTTCCGTCGGAAACAGATGCGGCCCAACTTGAAGCCATCCTCGCAAAATGGACCCGGTCGCTGCTTGCATCACCCGTTGATTGGAATGCGATTGGGGATTGCCTCCCGCCGGCGTTCGAGGCCACCCCGCTGGACGCTCCGGCCGGCAAACCACTCCGCACGGAGCCGGATTTCAATATCGTTCGCCGGACTTTTCCGAAGCCCGCTTCTTCGCAACGCGAAGCTTTCCTACTCGCCCTCCGCAAGTATCTGGAAATCGAAGCGGGTGCCAAGTTGCTGGCCGCGGAGTTCAAGCTCACAGCACTCCAACTGCTTCCGTCCGAACCTACACGCGCAACGACCCAAGTCCGCTACGATTTCGTAGCCACTGGGCACGGCTGCCACCGTCAGGAAAAGGTTGGATTCTGGACCATCGATTGGGAACTTTCCTCGCGCGGGAAATGGTCGATCACCCGTTGGGAATTTACGGAGGAAATTCTCAGCCGCGCGACGGCGCCACTTTTCGCTGATGTCAGCCAGCAAGCGCTGGGTGCAAACCCGTCCTATTGGGACCAACTGGTCCCCGGGACGGACCATTGGCGAGCTATTCTCGACGGAGCCTGCGGCATTGATGTTTATGGAAACTACGGCGTCGCAGTGGGCGACATCGATGGCGACGGTTTTGACGACCTTTATGTCTGTCAGCCCTCGGGGCTTCCCAATCGCCTTTATCGCAACACGGGAAATGGGACTTTTGAGGATGTGACCGAAAGTGCCGGCGCCGGCGTCATCGATAGCAGTCCCTCGGCGCTCTTTGCAGACATCAACAATGACGGCCACCAGGACTTGATCGTGGTACGTGAGTCGGGCCCCTTGCTCTTCCTCAATCAGGGCGATGGAACATTCAAGGTGAAACCCGATGCCTTCAAGTTCGCTCACGATCCTCAAGGCAGCTTTACTGGCGCGGCGCTGGCCGACTACGATCGCGACGGCTGGCTCGACATTTATTTCTGCCTCTACAGCTACTATCAGGGCCCCAATCGTTACCGTTATCCGTTGCCCTATTTTGATGCGGAAAACGGACCGCCCAATTTTTTCCTGAAGAACAATCGTGACGGGACTTTCCAGGACGTCACCACACAGTCCGGCCTGAATCAGAATAACAACCGCTACAGTTTCGCTTGTGGATGGTGCGATTACAACCAGGATGGCTGGCCGGACCTGTTCGTCGCCAATGACTTTGGCAAGAAGAACCTTTACCGCAACAACGGCGATGGAACTTTCACCGACGCAGCTCCTGAAGTTGGTGTGGAGGATACCGGCGCGGGCATGAGCACTTGCTGGCTTGACTATGACAATGACGGTCGAATGGACCTCTACGTGGCAGACATGTGGACTGCTGTGGGGCAGCGCATCACGATGCAGCCGAATTTTATGAAGGGCGTCCCGCCGAACATCCGCCAGCTTTACCGCAAACATGCGATGGGCAATTCCTTGTTCCGCAACCGGGGGGACGGGAAATTCGAAGACACCACTTCCCATGCCGGCGTTCGCAACGGCGGATGGGCGTGGTCGAGCGATTCCTGGGACTTTGACCATGACGGCTTTGCAGACTTGTACATCGCAAACGGCATGATCTCTGGGCCGAATCGCAACGACCTTTCCAGTTTCTTCTGGCGGCAAGTGGTTTCGCGGTCGCCCCAGGACGCAAAAGCCTCGACGGCCTACGAAGACGGGTGGGGGGCAATCAATGAGCTGATCCGCGCCGATGGTACCTGGAGCGGATATGAAAGGAATATCTTCTACGTCAACAACCACGATGGGACGTTCTCTGATTTCTCGGGCGCGGCAGACCTTGATTTCATCGAGGACAGCCGCAGCTTTGCGCTGGCCGACCTCGATCACGATGGGCGCCTGGAAATCTTCCTGAAAAACCGGGGCGGCCCGCAGTTGCGTGTCCTGCGCAATGTCATGCAGCACCTGGGCGATTCGGTTGCCTTTCGCTTGCGCGGAACCAAGAGCAACCGCGACGCCATCGGCGCCCGGGTTGTCGTCGAAACGGAGGGATTGAAACAAACGAAGTTTGTTCAAGCCGGATCGGGGTTTTTGAGCCAGCACACCAAAGCGGTTTACTTTGGACTGGGCCCGGATTGTGCGCATCTCAAGGCCACCATTCATTGGCCCAACGGCCTCGTTCAGCATTTTGATCATCTGCCCGCGAATCATCGCATCGCAGTCACAGAAGGCTCTGAGCAGGTTTCCGCCCGGCCTTTTATGCCACCGCAGCATCCTGGGACCACAACAAACCGCACACAAGCACGGCTCACGGCCGGCGGGCGCGAAACCTGGCTTATCGCTCCGCTGGTTCCGCCCAAGATTGAGACTTCCGACTTCACCGGCAAGAGTTTCTGGCTGGCCGCGTTGCGTGGAAAGCCGGCCTTGCTCACTTTCTGGGCGTCGTGCAATCCCTCTTCCGTCCAGCTTCTCCGCGATCTTCGCAATCATCAATCGGAACTGGCCGCTGCCGGATTGCAACTTGCCGCCTTGAACGTTGAGGGTCCGCAACAAGCGGATCGCGTCCGGGATTTGGTTCAAAAGGAACGGTTCGCTTTTCCCGGAGCGATGCTCACACCGGATCAATCCGCAGTTTACAATCTGCTCTTCCGCTATCTCTTCGACCAACATCGCGACCTGGAATTGCCCACTTCATTTCTGGTCGATGCCACTGGCATGGTGGTGAAGGTTTACCAGGGAAGCGTGAGCGCGGGCCGCCTTCAATCGGATATATCCAGGATTCCACGCACAACGCTTGAACGGGAATCACTTGCATTGCCGTTCCCCGGCACTTTTTATGGCGGCGAATTCTTGCGCAGCTACTTGACCTACGGCGTGGCGTTCGCTCAGCGAGGGTATCTTGATGCGGCCGAAGACGCTTTATTGCGGGCGGTAAAGCAGGACCCGCGATCTGCGCTTGCTCATTACAGTCTGGGCACGCTTTACCTGCAGAAGGGCAATTCCCAAGCGGCCGAGGATCAACTTCGCAGAGCCGTCCATTTGCAGCCCGACTATCTCTTGAGCCTGAACAACCTCGGCGTCCTGGCTGCCCAGCAAGGGCACTACGCCGAGGCCAGCGTCTACTTTCAGGAGGTGCTGAAGAATGATCCGGGCAATCTGCTGGCGATTGAAAATCTCGCTGAGATTGACCGTGATCAGGGGCGCCTGCAGGAAGCTTACAATCTTCTCGATCGCGGCCTGCAATTTGCCCCTCGAGATCCGGACTTGAACTACAAGATGGGGATGCTTTACGCCCAGCAGCATCAGGACGCTCTGGCTCGCAAGTACCTGGAGCTTGCCCTCGAGCTCCGGCCGAAGTTTCCAAAAGCCGCCAATAATCTCGGTGTGCTCTACTTGCTCACCGGCCATTCTGACCTGGCCACAAGCGTATTCCGCAAGGTGATTGCCACTTCACCCGATTACGATCAACCTTACCTGAACCTTGCCAGGCTTTACGTCTCATCCGGCAAGAATCAGGCCGCAGTTCAGATCCTTCAGCAGTTGCTTGCCAGACATCCGCAACATCCGCTGGCCCGCAAAATGTTGGATGAATTGCAGCACAACTGAAACGACGCCTTCAAACATTCGCCCGTGCGCTTCATCTGATCCTGTTGGGACAAGGCCATTCCTGCAAGAAAGTTCAGCGCGGGCCTGGCGGGGTTGATTGCTGTTGCGATTGGCGATAAAGCTCCATTTCCTCTTGAGCTGCCGGCTTATTCCCCAACCGCAGATAGGCTTGCGACAACCGGTAATGAGCTGCGGCCAGGTCTGGCGTGGCGTGCTCCGCAGCTTGGTAAGCGAGAAGCGCCTCATTCTCGCGGCCCTCCTGATCGTAAAGAATCCCCAATTCAAGCCGGGCCTGCCCCAGGGCCAAGTCCAGCCCCGCAGCGCGTTTCAGCAACGTTTCGATGGGATTCAGCTTGGCTCGATCCGTACTTCCGGCCACTTGCGCCCACAAACTCATTGCATAGTAATAAAGAGCCTGGCCGTTTTGCGGCTCGGCGCTGGCAAAGTATCTCAGCCGCTTCATCGCCTCAGAATCAGGAGCTCTCTCAAGGATCGCGGCCTGTCCAAGAAAAAGATAGGGCTCAGGATCGGAGGGCTCCAGGTTCGTAGCGGCAGCAAACTGCTTCACTGCTTCGAGGTATTTTCCCGTCGATGATAAGGAGATACCCAGTCCAATCCGAAGGCTTTCCGAACTGGGATAGCGCGCGACGGCTCCTTCCAACACTCTTGCAGCCTGCAAATACTGCCGCCGGTGAAGCAGAAAATTTCCCCAACGGTTGAGATGGTCCTCCGTGGGATCAGACTGGGCGGCTTGTTCGATGGCCTGCCCATCGCTTGCCACTGATCCCGGCAGTTTTCCGATCTGCTGGGGAGCGAGATATTCCCGCACCATCCGGTCGCTCCCCACCGAGGCCGAATTGCTATACCCGCCCCCGGCTTCGGGGTTCGAGATGGCCCCTGCCTTGAATGCCGGCTTCTGATCGAAGCCGACCTGCGTGAGCGCCGCGCTGGACTTTTTGCCGACGGGCTGGTTGGGTGAGATGGATGGCGATGCCGATTTGCCGGGGACAGACTCGGCGCCGGCGGGTTCACTCATAGTCAAAGTTACCGTCATGTTCTGTCCGGAGTGAAGAAGTAGAGTCATATCCGGGGGAAGATTACACGAGGGGCATCTCGCCTTCACCGTATACGAACCCGGGTCCAGGTGGTTGAACTCAAAAGTGCCGTCGCTTCCAGAAGTTGCTTCCCGAATTTTCAGCCCGCGCGAAGACGAGTTCAGAAACAGAACCACTCGAATACCTTGAAGGGGCTTTCCGCCTGCGCTTGTGACGCGGCCCCGGATGGCTGCCTGCGCCGCTTGAGCGATGGCCGCATGAGGCGCGAAGAATGGAACGAAAAAGAGAATCGCCAGAGGGCCAAGTCTCGCGGACCGGGTTTGTGTCTCAATTGAAAACAACGGGGGGCAGGCTTGGCGCCATTTCCTCTCAGACATTTTCAAGGCTCGATTGAGATTTGAAAAAAGGCTCATCCTAACGGCCTCTTGCCTGCTTGTTCAATCAAGGCATTCGCCACCCGCTTCAACTCCACTTGCGCGCCCTGCCAGATGAAGCGCGGCAGTTCCGTCTTGATTTCCAGAGACCCAATCAGGGGAAGCCATGCCGCCTCGCTCACCAGCAGCGAGCGCTCGCAGAAGAAGAAACGTTTCAGGATTTGTGCCGTGTCAAGCCGCATCCATCTCGACCTCGGCTCGACGCCCGTCAAATAGGTTTCTGCCTGGGACACATGTTCTCCGAGTCAACTCGCGTTGCCAACAAGATCGCCTCACAAATGGTCTCATGCCCTGGAACCAAAACGCAAAGACTGGAAATTGACACAGGATCAGGTGCCCCATTTGGTTTCACCCATGCCTAACAACGTCGCATTAAACGGCGCAATGCAATACCCCTTCATGTTGCGAACGGCTAACGAACCGGTGCGTGGCTACACCATCTCGTGTAAAAAGTTCGCTCATGGCGCCTTGAGCAGAAATAGGGCATTCGCCGATTTCCCGGGCGCTAATCTGTTGAGAAATCATGGCATGGCTTCCCGCGCCTGAACGGGGTCGCCGTTTGGCAGAGTTCTTGCACCTTGAGTATTTGGACACAAGCTCATCATCGCCATTGAGGAGGTTAACTGCATGAAAAGTCCTACACGTTATTTGAGCATGGCGGCGCTGGCCGCATTTCTATTGCTGTTGGGGACACAGGTCCCGAGCGCCGTGGCCGCGCCCGGCTGGCAAGACGATTGGAGCGGGGCTGCGCCGCAGCGGAACTTACGCGACTTTGATGTTTTTCTGAGCCATCACCCCTGGATTGCCCATAAGCTTTGGCAAAAGCCGTCGCGCGCCAATAGCAAGGACTTTGTGAACGACAATCCCGAACTGAAGTTTTGGCTGGAGAATCATCCGTGGGCGCGCAGCCAGTTCCGCGCCGATGCCCGGGGGTTCATGGAACGGGAGAGGGACTTTGAGCGATCCGGGGCACGGTACGCCCATTATGGAAGCTACGGGCCGTGGAATAATGCGGCAGCGCGCGGGGAAATGGCCCGCTTCAGCCAGTTCCTGGACGATAATCCAGGGGTCGCGCGCCAATTGGCGCATAACCCGTCGCTGGTGAACGATCCGGGCTATTTGCGCCATCACCCGAAGCTCCGGGCCTTCCTCAACAGCCATCCGGGCGTTCGTGCCCGGTTGAATGATAATCCCGGAGCGTTCTTTGCCTGGTATGGGAGCTACGACGGGCATGGAACAGGAGGCCGGTGAGTTGAAACTTACTGCTTATCGACCAGTTGGAGCCGGTGTACATTACCCGGTCTAGTCTGAAACACTTGCAAAGTTTCCTTCGATGACCGTCAGGGCACGGTTGAAATCGTGCCCTGACGCATGCCTCAAGCGCTCATTACCCGCCGTACCTGATAAACCCCGTCGATCTTCCTCAAGTTAGCAATAATTTTTTCCAGGTGGGACATATCGACGATGTCGAGCGTCACCTCGATCGAAGCTTTCTCCTCACCGGTACGCGCTTCAATATTCTGAATATTGGACTGGACATCGCTGATGGCGGAAGTGACCTCGGCAAGGAGGCCGCGGCGGTCGGCAGTGTCAAGCGTGAGCCTGACTGGATAGAGACTGTACTTGGGGCCCGCCCACTGCACGGCAATGCGGCGGTCCGAGTCATAAAACAGATTTTGAACGTTGGGGCAGGACTTGGAGTGGACGGCAATGCCTTTGCCTCGGGTGACATAGCCCACAATTTCCTCACCGCGGATGGGATTGCAACACTTGGCGCGATAGACCATGAGGTCGTCATGGCCGTGTACCTGAATGGCCACTTCGCGTTCAATGCCCAGAGCCCGTTTGACGCTGGTGGAGGCGCGTGGCGGCGGCTCTTCTTCCATCGGCGTGGCGGGAGATAGTTTGGAAAGCACCTGACGCGGTGAAAATTTTCCATACCCCATGCCGGCGAAGAGGTCATCCATCTGGGAGCAGCCGTAATCGGCAGCCACTTCGATGTATCTCTCTTCGGTGAGGCTTTTCATGGGTAGATTATAGCGGCGTGCTTCCTTCTCCAGCAGTTTCTTGCCAATTTCAATGGCTTCTGTCCGCTCCGCCAGGTTGATCCAGTGCTTGATTTTGTTGCGGGCGCGAGAAGTCTTTACCAGGGCGAGCCAATCACGGCTGGGACGCTGGTTGGCTTGGGTGATGATGTCCACAATGTCGCCGTTGCGCAGCCGGTATTTGAGAGGCACGATGCGGCCATTCACCTTGGCGCCCACGCATTGGTGCCCCACTTCGGTGTGAATGGCAAAAGCGAAGTCGATGGGGGTGGCGTCGCGCGGCAGCACAATCACCTTGCCCTTGGGCGTAAAGGTATAAACTTCCTGCGGGTAAAGGTCAACCTTCAAGGTGGAAAGGAAATCGGACGGGTCCACCATATCATGCTGCCACTCCACCATATGCCGCAGCCAGGCGATCCGTTCCTCATCCTTGCCGGTTCCGGAGCGGCCCTCCTTGTACTTCCAATGCGCGGCGATGCCTTCCTCCGCCAGACGGTGCATCTCCTCGGTGCGAATCTGAACTTCAAAGGGCTGGCCGTGCGGCCCGATCACCGAAGTGTGGAGCGACTGGTAGAGATTCGGCCGGGGAATGGCGATGAAATCCTTGATGCGACCGGGAATGGGGCGCCAGGTGTTGTGGATGACGCCGAGCGCGGCGTAACAATTCTTGACGTTGTCGGTGAGAATGCGAATGGCCAGCAGATCGTAGACTTGATCGATTGAAATATGTTGGCGCTTCAGCTTTTGCCAGATGCTGTAAGGCCGCTTGATGCGCCCGTCAATTTGGGCGGGAATGTTGTGGGTGTCCATCTTTTTCTGCACCTGGCCGCACACCTCCGCCAGGAACTGCTCGCTCACTTTGCGACGGCTCTCCACCCCGCGTTTCACTTCTTCGTAGCCTTGCGGTTCAAGATAACGGAAGGCCAAGTCCTCCAACATGCCGCGCATCTTCCCCATGCCCAGGCGGTGAGCGATGGGCGCATAAATATCCAGCGTCTCCTGTGCGATGCGGCGTCGCTTTTCGGGAGGCAAGTGCTCCAGCGTGCGCATGTTGTGCAGCCGGTCCGCCAACTTCACCAGCACCACGCGGATGTCATCCACCATGGCCAGCACCATCTTGCGCAGATTTTCCGCCTGTTTTTCCTCCGGGCTGAAGAACTCAATGCGGCTGATCTTGGTGACGCCCTCGACGATGTGAGCCACTTCCGGGCCAAACTCCTGCTGCACGCGGTCGATGGTGGTGGTGGTATCCTCCACCACGTCATGCAACATGCCGCCCGCCAGGCACACTATGTCCAGCTTCATATCAGCCAGGATATTGGCCACTTCGAGCGGGTGGGAAAGAAACGGCTCGCCGGAGAGCCGTTTCTGGGTGCGGTGCTCCGCCGCAGTGAATTCGTAGGCTTTACGCAGAAATCCCAAGTCGTCGGTGGGACGATAGGCCTGGACCTTGTCGAGGATTTCCTGAAATTCAACCATGTCGCAATTTCATTCTGGGGAAATGTCCACGAAATTACTGGACAATGCGCTCGCCGTAGCGCCGGCATCTTGCCGGCAAAGGCCGCCGATGATTCCTACCAAGCATCACCGACAGATGCTTGGATTGTGAAAACCGGCCTCTAAAGCGGTGGAAGCTACTTCACTCGTTCCACATAGGCGTTTTCCGCCGTGTCGATGCGAATCATTTCACCTTCGGAAATGAACGGTGGCACCTGCACGATCAGTCCCGTCTCCATCTTGGCGGGTTTCGTAACGTTTGTCGCGGATCCGCCCTTGATGCCCGGCTCGGTCTCTACCACTTTAAGGTCCACGGTGGGCGGCAGGCTGATATCAATCGGGCGCCCTTCATAAAATTCCACCTTCAGCATCACGTCCGGAACCAGGTAGAAGGCTCGGTCGCCAACCACTTCCTTGTGAAGGTGGAGCTGCTCGTAATTTTCCGTATTCATGAAGCAATAGGTGTCGCCATCGGCGTAAAGATATTGCATTTCGGTTTCGTCGAGGATGGCGCGCTCCACGTCATCCTCGGAACGGAAGCGGTGATCGCTGAGCGAGCCGGTGCGCAGGTTGCGCATCCGCGCCTGCACGAACGCCCGCAGGTTGCCGGGAGTGCGGTGCTCCGCCCTGTGAATGGAAAACAGGTCGTTGTTGTGCTTGATAATCATGCCGGGACGAAGATCATTGGCATTCATTAAATTCCTCGAACTTTGTGGGATTGGGGGCTCGAAGTGAGGTAGGAAGCGAATGGAGTCCTTTCTCAGCCTGCCCTAAGGTCTTATTGTAGCGGGGGTTTGAAAGGGACGTCAATCGTGGTGGTCTGGCGGGCAAGGGGGGCGGACTGCTGTCCGGTGGTTAAACGCCGCTTTTCCATCGCTGTGTCGCGTCCCAGGCGATCCATAAAACAACGGGAGCGTATTCCAGCATCAGCATCGCGGACGAATCCTGGTAAGGCTGTCCGGCCGAATAGGCCACCACCGGCGAGTAACCCAAGGCACACGTCACGCTCATCAGCAGCCACGGACCATAAGCCTCAAAGCAAAGAAACGGTATGGACCAGGTGAAGTACCACGGAAAGGCATTCGGCGATACCAGAAGCATAGCCGAAATCAGCAACAACGAGGCGCGTAGCGGCGGCATATTTTTTCGAGTTGCATGTCCGGCCAACGCCAGCACCAGGAGCCCGGCTGCAACTTCAGCAAGACCCTTGGTTGGGATGACAAAATTCAAAAGACGGAAGAGACTATCGTTCCCTTCCCAGCCCCGGGCATAATCGGAGAGTCCTCCGAACAGCCTCCAGCCAGCCCCCGCAAAGGGCAGGTAGGCAGCAGTCACCACGCCCGCCAGCGCCCATCCATAGGCCCATCGCGTCCGTTTCAAAAAGACAGTTGCCAGGATCGCGGCGAAAAACTTGGAAACCACTGACAGTCCGAGAAAAATATTGGCAAGCAGCGGCTTCTGTCTTATAATGAGAAGGTTAGCAAGTAGCAGCGCAAACACGGCCAGGGAGTCGTGATGCCCGCACAGGGCAAATGCTACGATCACTGCGGGATTCCAAGCATAGGTCAAAACCCGGCACAAGGGCAGCCCTAAGCTGCCCAAGATCAGTATAATGACGGCGATTGACGCCAGATCAAAGGCCGTAAACAGCCGTTTGTATCCGGATATCGAGTGGACACTAACAAACACCACTTCACTGAGCGGGGGATAAGCCGTAGGCGTGAAGCGGCCCGTGGTGATGGGATGCGATGCATCCTGCAGCCTGCTGAGCTTGGGGTCCGCCGGGACAACGGTGTAGGGATTGATGAACTGACGCTCCACGCGCCCTTCCCATTGATACCGGTAAACGTCCTCGGAAATCGATGGGTTGAGTGGCAATAGCATGAGGCGGAAAATGACGGCCCCGCCCAGAATCGCGGCAAGCGCCACGGGTCCGGTGCTGAGGTTTTCCACCACATAGACCGCAACCCCGTAAAGAATTCCGGCCAGGAGCATCGAGGCAATGAACTCCGGCATGTGGGTGGTCAGCAGGCCGTGTTGATCCCAACGCCGCCATTGCTGGAGGACGGCGATCAGCGCCGTGCCTAAAGCCAAAATGATGGCGGTTGGAATCCAAGATTTAGGCGGCTTGTACATGTCTCAGGGTGCTGTTCCCTCTCCACTCGGCTTGGGAGCGGAACGCTCCGGCGAGGCGAAACCCGGCCCGGAGTTGAATGAGTCTTGCAGAGAATCGAGGAAAGTTCAACTTTGGCGAGAACGCGCTAGTGGGTCAGTTTGCTATAGCGGCGGTCTCTGACCGCCGGAAGCTGTTGATAAATAAAAGTCGGCGGTCAGAGACCGCCGCTCCAGCAGCGAAAATGTACCACTACCGAGAACACGAGCAAACCTTAGACTTCTGGAGAAGCTGAGATGATGCAACATTTTGTGCTGAGCGCCATCGCCGCCCCGAACCCGCTCATCCACTACGTCGGCTTGCTTTTCCGCAAGACTCCGTTCGAAGGCCTTTACCGCCCCAACCTGTTTGACCTGTCCATCCTCATTCCCTACTTCGGCACCTTGGTCATCCTTTCCGTTTACGGCATTCATCGTTATCATCTCACTTACATTTACCTGAAGAACCGCCATCGGATGCCCAAGCCGCCCCAGGGCGATCATTCGCTGCCGCGCGTCACCGTTCAGCTTCCCATTTTCAATGAGCGTTACGTGGTGGAGCGCCTGCTTGAGTCCATCACCGCGATGGATTACCCCCGTGACCTTCTCGAGGTTCAGGTTCTGGATGACTCGACCGACGAAACGCGCTTCGTCTGCTCCCAATTGGTGGCGGACTACGCCCGTGAGGGTTTTCCCATCAGCTATCTGCACCGCGACAATCGTGAAGGCTACAAGGCGGGCGCGCTGGCCGGGGGCTTGAAGCAGGCTTCGGGCGATATGATCGCCATATTCGATGCGGACTTCACTCCCACGCCTTCCGTTCTCCGCCAGATGGTTCCCTATTTTGCCGATCCGAAAGTGGGCGTGGTCCAGGGCCGCTGGACCTGGATCAATCGTCATTACTCCAACCTGACGGAAGTCCAGGCCATCATGCTGGATGGCCACTTCGTCATCGAACACGGCGGCCGGTATTGTTCGGGGCGGTTCTTCAACTTCAACGGCACGGCGGGCATGTGGCGGCGGGAAGCGATTGAAGATGCGGGCGGCTGGCAGCACGATACCCTGACCGAGGACACGGACCTCAGCTACCGCGCCCAACTGAAGGGCTGGAAGTTTATCTACGATCCTTCCATCGAGTGCCCGTCCGAACTGCCGGTGGAGGTGAACGCCTTCAAAACGCAGCAGGCGCGCTGGGCCAAGGGGCTGATCCAAACCGCCCAAAAAATCCTGCCTCTCGTTTGGAAAAGCAACGAGTCAATGAAGATCAAGCTCGAAGCCACCCTGCACTTGACGGCCAACGCCGCTTACCCTTTGATGCTGGCCTTCTCGCTCATCCTTTTTCCGGCCATGGTGGTCCGCTTTTATCAGGGCTGGTTCCAGATGCTTTATCTGGACCTGCCTTTATTCCTCGCCTCCACTTGCTCCGTTTCCACCTTTTACATGGTGGCGCAACGCGAGCTTTACCCGCGCCAATGGCTCGGGCGCACCCGGTACATTCCTTTCCTCATGGCCACCGGCATTGGCCTTTCCGTGATCAATGCCAAGGCCGTGCTCGAAGCACTCTTCGGGAAGCATTCGGAATTTGTGCGCACCCCCAAATATCGCGTGGAAGACCGCCAGGGCCACTGGGAATCGAAGAAATACCTGAAGAAGGGCGGATGGATTCCGTTCGTCGAGCTGGCGCTCGCCGTCTATTTTCTTTTCACCACCATTTATGCCATCACCACGGAAAACTACCTGACCGCTCCCTTCCTGATGCTATTCCTGGTTGGCTATTCCTACATGGCAGGCATGTCACTGCTCCAGACGCCCCTCCGCCGCCTTTACCATGCGTTGCCCTGGCCCTTGCGCGAGCCCGCCGTCACCGTCGAAACCTAATATCCTCAATCCACTGCCGTCTTAGCGGATCGTCATTCCCGCGCAGGCGGGAATCCACTACGCCGATACCACACTAGGCTCGCTGTCATTCCCGCGTAGGCGGGAATCCACCAAAATGACTGGCCCGAAAGCGGGTCGCCACCTTCAATCGCGTTTTGATTCACCGCGGCCTCTCCTGCGCCGAAAACCTCGGACAGTAAGGCGCTACCCGCGGCCACTCCGTTTCCCCGCGGATAATCAGGGCTTTGAGGTCAGGTCCGCTTCGCCGGTTTCGAGGTCGACCGGGACGGAAACGTGCTCCATGGTAATCAACCACTTGCCGTTGATCTTGCGATAGCAGTCGCTAACCCGCAGGGTAATGCTGAACTTTGTGCCGTCCTTTGCGGTCACGATCAGCGGTTGGATGCAGTGCGAGTAGGCCAGCGTCCCGCCGGCCACAATGTGAAGGTCATCCACTTCAAACTTGTCAACCGGACCGGGGAAGGCAGCAAGGAAGGCCTGCCAGTCTTTCTTGTAGTCGTCGAAGCCAACGTGCTGGCGCGGGGGATCCACGTCGAAGACAAACAATTCTAGAAGGACGATTATGTTTGTGGGAACTGCAGGAGGCTGTTTCGTTCCGTCCTTGAGCTCTACGAGCATGGCAAGACGTGCAAGGCTTTTCAACCGGGTGGAATCACCCAGTCATTTACAGCCCGCCACAGATCAAGCCGTGGGACTGGCTTAAATGGGGGAAAATATCCTCGCATCCATTCTGTCTTCAATGAACAAGAGAGAAAGGCGGGTCGGTCACCACGTGAAGGGAATAAGTAAGAGGGAGCTCGGCCTTTCGATGATGCTCTCGTATGATTAGGTGCATGGCTAGTCCCAGCTTGCTAGACCTTTGGGGCGATTCCACTGCTCCACGCAGTTCTGGCGACACCCGATGTAATCTTCGCGTCCGGAGTGGCAAAACACAGCGACAGCCTGCGCCCACAACACACGGTCTCGCACTCGCGGAATCCCTTGGACAGCAGATTAATCTGAGTCATGCCAAGGTGGAGGAAAATGCCCTTGTAGCCGATGCCGTGACAAAACGCGGAAACATTCTCATTTCGTGGGAACACGAAGCGGTTCCAACGATTGCGGGCCAGATTGCAGGTAACAGTACGATCTATCCGCAGAAGTGGCCCAGTGAGCGCTTTGATCTTGTGTGGGTATTTGACCGAGGTCTGGGTGCCACGAATTGGACGTTCACGCAGGTTCCGCAAATGCTGTTGCCCGGAGACGTCAGCGATCCGATTCCTTGGTCCTGACCCATTGGAAAGGGGAAATATATGCCAACCGTAGCCGAGATGATGGTGGAAGCACTTGTTCAGGTGGGAGTAAAACGAGTTTACGGCGTGGCCGGAGATTCCCTGAACAGCATTGTTGACGCCCTGCGCCGTCACGAGGGCATTACCTGGGTTCAAGTCCGGCATGAAGAGGTCGGCGCGTTCGCAGCCGCTGCTGAGGCGCAACTCACCGGGCAGTTGTCCGTTTGCGCGGGTAGTTGCGGGCCGGGAAATCTCCATCTGATAAACGGATTGTATGATGCTCACCGAAGTATGGCTCCTGTACTTGCTATCGCTGCTCAGATTCCGAGCAGTGAAATCGGCACAAACTACTTTCAAGAAACGCATCCGGAGCGTTTGTTTGCTGATTGCAGCCACTTCTGCGAATTCCTCTCCACGCCGCGACAGATGCCAAGACTCCTTCAGATTGGCATGCACACGGCTTTAAGCAAGCGAGGAGTATCGGTACTGGTGATTCCGGGTGACGTGGCGATGGAGGAGATCCCGGAAGACAAGTCGCGTCACGATTTCGCCCACCTGAGGCCGCGGGTGCGTCCCTCCGAGCATGATCTGGACGAATTGGCGGGACTGCTCAACGAAAGCAAAAAAGTAACGTTTCTTTGCGGCAGCGGGTGCGCGACTGCCCACGATCAGGTGATGAAGCTGGCAACCCTGCTACAGGCCCCCATCGTGCACGCGTTGCGCGGAAAAGAGCACGTCGAGCACGACAATCCGAACGACGTGGGGATGACGGGGTTCATTGGTTCCCCGTCCGGTTACCGTGCCATTGAAGGCTGTGATCTGCTCCTTATGCTCGGCACAGATTTCCCTTATCAGGCGTTTTATCCCAAGAAGGCCAGGATAATCCAAATCGACATCCGCCCCGAGAATTTAGGCCGGCGCTCCCGATTGGATCTTGGCCTGGTGGGCGACGTCAATGAAACACTCCTGGCTCTGCTGCCCAAGATAGAGCAGAAAGCAGATTCAAGTTTCTTGCAGGAATCGCTCGCCGATTACGCTACAACTCGCAAGGATTGGGATAGCCACGCTAAAGGCTTGGCGGGCCAGACACCCATCCATCCGGAATACCTTGCCGCACTGCTGAACGAACTTGCGTCGGACAATGCGGTTTTCACCTGTGACACCGGCATGAGCACCGTCTGGGCGGCGCGTTATCTGCGCATGACCCGGGACCGCCGCCTGCTCGGATCTTTTAATCACGGGTCCATGGCGAATGCCATGCCGCACGCCATTGGCGCCCAATTCGCCCAACCAGGTCGTCAAGTAGTCGCGCTATGTGGCGACGGAGGATTTTCGATGCTGATGGGCGACATTCTGACCGTCAGGCAGTACGAGCTGCCGATTAAATTGATCATTTTCAATAACAGTTGTCTGGGGATGGTGAAATTAGAAATGCAAGTTGCCGGTCTCCCCAATTCGGGTACCGACTTCAAGCCTGATGTAAATTATGCGCGTATTGCCGAAGTTGCCGGTATCCTCGGTGTGCGTGTTGAAGATCCGGCGGGTTTGCCGGGTGCCATAAAGCAAGCGATGGAGCATCAGGGGCCAGCGCTCCTGGACGTAGTGACCAACCCCTACGAGCTCATCAAGCCACCCGACCTCAAGCTAAGCCAGGCATGGGGCTTCAGTCTCTTCATGCTGAAGGAAACGGTGTTGGGTAATGCCTCGAATGTCACCGAATTGATCGAAAGCAATTTGCGGTGAAAAATTCTACGGGGATTTTGATCATCTGAAATCGACGCACTTGTGATCCAGCCAGTAAGCGTAGCGCGAACCTGTACGGTCCGCGACTTTTGGTTGTCAATAGCGGATGAACCGCAGACCTTCAAAGCGGGTCTGCGCCTGCTGCACGACTTGCTTTTTCTGCTAACCCACGGCAATTTCTACAGGCCCCGCGCTGGAGTTTCCTCAATAGTGGCGATGAGCAAAATCGGACACAGGGCTGTTCCATATTGGGCTGACGTTGGCATGGTCTCAACGTATAAATATAGAAGGCGAATAAAGTGATCGCCCCATCATTGGTAACTTCTGCGACTGGCGTATTCCATGCATCCAGTCTGCTCGAAACGGTGGGGGTTGCCGAGATGGATGGTTTTTATCGCTTCCCATCCTTCAAATCCTGCAAAGCAGAGCGGTGTCAGCGGGACTACTCGGCAATGAAGACAACGGGGCTCAAATCGAAATTCGCGGGAATTTATGCCACGGGAACACGTGGCGCTCGCCAACATTCCATCTGGCTTGAGTGCGATCGGGGCTGAAGACGGCGGAGGGGGTTGTGGGTTAAGTATCTCGCCACTTGAGGGGGACGCCTACAGGTCTGATCTGAAGGCAGGAGTGTGGCGTGCGGTGGGCTCTGCCTTCCCCGATTACTTAATCTTTGAGCTCGAGAAGACAAAAATCTAAAGGAGACGATTGTGAAAATTACGAAAACAGTGTTTCTCGGTCTGGTTGTGCTGGCGTTTGGTGTTATGACTGCCGCTGCGGCGGAGCACACCTGGACCGGCAAGATCAGCGACAGCATGTGTGGCGCCAACCACAAAAAGGGAGCCGAGCACGGCTCGACGACGATGTCAGATCGCGATTGCACGCTGGGCATAACGTTCGCCTCAAGGGCGACTTGCAGGGCGATACAATCAAAGTATCGAGCATTGTAATGCCAGCGAGTTAGAAAAAATAACCTGCTTCACCATAACATGACCTGAATGGCTGCCCGACCTGGGCGTGGCTCGCGAGAGTTGAGTTGCGTCCATTTTGAGGGCGCAAAGAATGAGCGCAGGAAATTCATTTCAATTGGGATTCCGATAATCCTAAAAACCGGGGGTCAGGCACCACGTTTTCTGGTATAAAAACCAGTTTAACGTGGTGCCTGGCCCCGGTTTTCCATGAGCGTGATCCAGAACGACGGACCCCCTTTTTGATCCCTGCTAATCTCCTCCTATCCACGCGATAGTTCCGCGTCATTTAATCGGCCTGAGCAATATTGACCAGTCAAATCAATGATGAAGGCGTAAATTACGGGTAGGATAAGAAGGCGACAATGGAAATTCCCGTTTAAGGAGAAACGACATGGCTGAGGCTACATCCAATAAACCAGAGAAAACACCGGTTACTCGCGAGCGCCTGGCTGAGCTGTTGAATGAAGATCTGTCGCGCGAATATCAAGCCATCATTGGTTACGTGGTCTATTCGCAGGTGCTGAAGGGGGCTGAGTATATGAATATTGCGGACCAACTCGCACTCCATGCCAAGCAGGAACTGGACCACGCCCTGATTATCGCCCGGCAGGTCGATTACCTGGGGGGGATGCCGACGGTGACGGCGCGGCCTGTGCAGACCTCTGAGGAAGCGACGGATATGCTGCGCTTTGATCTGACCAACGAGGGTGAAACGATTCGCAATTATCGCGACCGGGTTCGGCAATGCGAAGAATTGGGTGAATTCGCCATGGCCGAGCAGATCCGGGGGATTCTGGTTAATGAACAGGATCATCAAATCGACCTTGCCACCGCCCTCGGCGAGAACGTACCCGTCATGGGGAATACGGGAGTTCACAAAACGGGAAAATAATCGAGGCATTTTCGGTGTCCAGCTTTACTACGGTTTCAATTTCAATCGGAACAGTAAGCACTTCCCCGGTCCGCGAATGATGGGCCAGCGCGATCGATCCTGTTGGGTTTTTGTTCTCCTTAACCAAAAGTCCAGCGCCAGATAGCCTTCATGCGCGCGAAACAGAAGCTTGCTTTCAAGCGGTGGACGCTTTCGATCATCAGAAAGCCCGGGGGCGTGCGTGGTGATGAACAGGTCGTAGGTGTGCCCCACGGAAGGGGCGCAAGGGCGGGTCGTACTCGCCCAGCTCGGCAATGGCGCGAGCCTGACGGTGGTGCATCGCAGCTAAACCATGGATACCAGCATGAGTTTCACTCCGACGGCCGGGGTGCCGATGAGCACGCGCCATGCCCTTGGCGCGCCGATTATCATGATGTTGAGCGGCGGGTGCTGCATCGCAGGCGCGGCTTGGACTGCCAGGCAACTGCAGATGGACCCGCCGCTTCAATCAGGTCCCAATGACGTCCCTGTATATTGCGCGCTCTTTGTGGTCGATCGACCTTTTGGCAGGGCTGCCACGCTTTCGTCCAGATTCAGTTCCCCCTTTAAGAACTCAACGGCTCCTACCTACCTAATGGCGGCAGGCTCATAGCGCTAATGCCACTTCTTCGCGTTGGCTGCGAAGGTCGCCATCTTGACGACATGGGGATCGTCTGATGCTTTCCCCCTGGCAATGTCGGCTGCCGTGATCGGGGAGTCAGGATTCTTTCCCAACCACTTGTGGAAAAGTCCCTTGTGGATGTGGAACGGCGCGCGGGACGTCGAATTACGCTGTCCTGTAGGCATTCGTCAGTCTCCTCGGCGACTTGCCGTCATTCTCGGACTATCAACCAAAGTCCCAACCCGAATGATGACAGGGCACTAACCTGAAAGCTGTTCCCTAATGCACAGTGTCGGAGGAGAATCCACCCATGTTGGCGGCTAGCTTTTCGCGATCTCGGGTCAGTCACTTCATGAACAAGTTCCGCACGCTGGGCTTTATGGATTACGCGGGCAGCGGCGCGTTGACGGTTAACAATGGCCTCTTGAGCGTGATCCTGAGCGAGTGAATTGTGTTCTGATCAAGACCCCTTGGGAAGACTTAGGGTTGGTGAGCGTGGGAGGGGGGAAAGACTCAATTCCAGCGTGTGTGGTTCGCCAACGGGGGAGTCCAAGAATGGCAGGGATCTCAGGGAACTGCGCAGCAAAAGGTGCCGTTCGCGAAAATGGCGCTGGGCGCGCTGTCCCCACCCGCGCACGAAGTAATAGTTGAGCGTGCCGCCCATTACGGATCCCAGCACCGGTACGAGGCGGAAGAGTCCATTTTCCGCCATCTCAGTGCCAGCTCGTGCCGCGATACACTCAATAATGCGCGGAACGAACCGTTCGATCACCTGCTTGCGCACCAGATCTTTGCCCATGTCCACGCCCGCGGCACTCGCCACCGCCAGCCACAGTTCGGCCATATCGTCTTCGCTGGCATACTCGAATCCGTGCAACAGGCTCAGCTTCTGGATCATGCGCCAGGTGATGCCGCCCAGAAATCCGACATCGGGCAGAATGGAAAGAATGCCCCCCAAGCCGGCGCCCGCGCCCTCCAACATCGCCATCTTCATCGAGGCGCGCATGGTCTTGTCGGCAAGGTAATCCACCACCGGCAGCGGCACCGTATTCATTTCGCGGAATGATGTAACGTGCAGACCATAAGCGCGCCGGAGGTGATTCAAGTACCTCTCGGGGTTTACGCCCACGCCGCGGTAGGCGCGCAGCAGACCTATCTTCATGGCCTGCTCGGCTCTGCGGCGAATCCATGATGAACCTTGGGAGGCCATATTGTTTTCGATCGCCCTGTGGAATAGGATGTAGACAGCGACGCCCGTCCGCTGGTGGGTTCGCCTCGCAACATGGGCAGCCTCCCCTCTCTTTCGCCAACAATCGATTCCTTTGGGAAACCAAGGGGCTACGAACTCTATCTGTGCAATTAAGAACAGGGGCCGGAGCACTATTGACCTGACGAGCCAATCACTTCGTCGTATAAAGACAGTGGCAGGAAGGACTGACTTCCTCCGATCCGGTTGCGGGGTGACGTTCAGAGGAAAGGAATCTCCAATATGTTGATACTCATTATCATTTTGTTGTTGGTTTTGGGTGGCGGTGGAGGGTACTACGGCCACAGCCGCTGGGGTTACGGTGGTGGCGCCGGCATCGGGCTGGGGACCGTCGTAGTGATTCTCCTTGCTGCCTATCTCTTGGGTGGTTTCAACTGAGGCTATGCCCGCCACTCACCACTCCTCTGTTTTCCTCCAGAAGACATGCTGGCTGGTAATTAACTGATCGAAGGAGGGAAGTGGTAAAGTGCGCGCAGCGAATTCCGCGCAAGTCAGCGGCTGGAAGTGCTGACTCCGGAAGATGCACGACGAGAAGGAGATCTCATGGCTACAGCCTCGCCGGTCACGCTGTCCAAACTCGTGAACAGAGATGAAGTTGCGGAAGGCACCACCGCATTTCGCTTCGAAAAGCCAGGGGACTGGACATTCAAGGCGGGCCAGTTTCTCGACATGACTTTGGTTGATCCTTCCGAGACAGATGCCGAAGGTAATACGCGGACGTTTTCCATTGCCAGCGCTCCCCATGAAGAAACCCTGATGGTGGCCACACGTATGCGCAATACGGCATTCAAGCGAGTGTTAAAAACGATGCCGACTGGTTCCGCCGTAAAGATCGAAGGACCGTCCGGTAGCCTGACTCTCCATAGCAATGCCAAGCGAACGGCTGTGCTCATTGCAGGTGGCATCGGCATCACCCCGTTTCGAAGCATGGTGCTCTATGCGGCGAAGGAGAAGCTTCCTCACCGAATCATTCTTTTCTACTCGAACCGACGGCCGGAAGATGCTCCGTTTCTCGATGAACTAGGGGCTTTGGAAGCAGAGAATCCGAACTATAAGTTCGTCAGTTGCATGACCGAAATGGAGAAGTCGCATCAGTCCTGGCTCGGCGAAATTGGCCCTATCGACAAAGAATTGCTTTTGCGTTATCTGAAGGATGCCGTCTCTCCCGTCTACTACATCGCGGGGCCGCCGGAGATGGTGAAAAGCCTCCACACGATGGTCAAGGAGACAGGAGTCGGTGATGGCGACATTCGCGCGGAAAAATTTGCTGGCTACTAAATATACCACTGCGAAGGCCGCGAATCCTCTCAACCTCGATGGACAAATAGATTGAAGGGGTGGACGAGAAACCGGCATACGACGCGTTCGTAAAAAGTCCAGCCGCTCCCCTGCCTCTGTCCGACGTCTTGGTCTACCTGAAGCAGATGGTGCAGGGCCAGATCATTGAGCACAAGCAGTACACAGAAAAGCACGGCAAACGCCTACCGGAAATACTGAACTGGAAGCGGAGCAACCCCCAATGAATGAGCCAGCGTTTGGAGACACCGCCATAACGTAAGTCACTGGCGACAAGGGCCGTCCGGCGATGGATGAGCGCAAAGAGACATATTATGAGTCAGGAACTTGGATATCCCCTGCGTTTACCACCGATCTTTGAATACCGGCTCTGGGGCGGACGGCGTCTGGGCAATCTGTTCAACGTGCCATTGCCGGGTGACGGCCCGATCGGCGAAGCGTGGATCCTCAGCGACCGCGATGTCCATCAGAGCCGCGTTTCCAATGGGCCGCTCAGAGGGTGGACCATCGGTCAAGTGCTGGAGCAGTTCCCGGAGCAATTGCTGGGGAAGCAGGCACAGCGGTTCCGCCGATTCCCCCTGCTGCTGAAGTTCCTTGATGCACGTAAAATGGTCTCGGTACAGGTGCATCCCTCGGACGCCCACCGAGAGCTGCTGCCTGCGGGTGAAACCGGGAAGACCGAAGCATGGGTGGTGCTGGAGGCGGGGACAGAGAGCCGGATCTATGCGGGCCTGAAGCCAGGCACCACGGCAGACAGTCTGCGGCGGGCGCTCACGAACGGCGGGGTGAAGGATCACCTTGTTGGTTTCACTCCGAAGCCGGGCGACGGCGTCTTCATACCGGCGGGGACGGTCCACGCTTTGGGCGGTGACGTCGTGGTGTTCGAAGTTCAACAGAACAGCGACGTAACGTTTCGCCTTTACGACTGGGGCCATGTTGATGCCAACACCGGCCAGCCGCGAGACCTCCAAGTGGACCAGGCGCTGGCCTGCATTGATTTTACAGAGGGTGCGGCTGGTGTGGTGGCGCCCGTGGTGGAGACTACGACGCCGGTGGGGCGAGAAAGTCTCTTTAATTGTGAATATTTCCGGTTGTGGCGCCTGTGCGGACAATCGCCGTTTACGGTCGGCACCACCGGTGCGCCGCGCGTGCTGGTATGCATCGGGGGAACGGGGCAGGTGGAGCACGGCGGCGACACGTTTGCTGTCGGAAAAGGTGATGTGTGGCTCTTGCCAGCCGCGGTTGGGGCGTGTGTTTTCCGGCCGGGCAATGCTGTGACCTTGTTGGAAATTGCGCTACCGGAATAGTTTACGCCCGGGCAACATAGGGATGGTCGGCAGGGGCTGAACTCAAGCCGAGATTCGAAGACTGCAGAGGTGGAAGGACAGTGAAAAGGCTCATTGTTTATGATCTGGACGGCACTCTTGCTGAAAGCAAGTCGTCTCTGGACGCCGAGATGGCGGCACTGCTGCATGACCTCCTCGGTGTCATCAAGGTGGCGGTGATTTCCGGGGGTGACTGGCCACAATTTGAAAAACAACTGCTCCCCAATCTTCCCCATGACGAACGGCTGGTGAACCTCTCCATTCTTCCTACCTGTGGGACAAAGTTCTTCCAATACTCCGGGGATTGGAAAAAGCTCTATGAAGAAGATTTCACCGCGGATGAAAAAAAGAGGATCCTCAGTTCAATAGAGAAGGCGCTCGGGGTAGCGGGCTTCAAGGTCGAAAAGGTCTGGGGAGAGGTCATTGAAGACCGGGGAAGCCAGATAACATTTTCCGCATTAGGTCAGCAGGCCCCCTTGGAAGAAAAAAGCAAATGGGACCCTGATTTCACCAAGCGGAAGAAGATCAAAGCCATCATGGACACGTTGATTCCCGAGTTTTCTGTCCGCATGGGAGGGGCGACATCAATCGATACCACCAAACCTGGCATAGATAAAGCCTATGGCATCAGAAAGCTACGCGATCTCCTGGGCATTTCATTGAAAGAGATGATCTATATCGGTGATGCCTTGTTCGTGGGAGGGAACGATTATCCCGCGGAAGAAGCAGGTGTCGTTTCTATTCCCGTGCAAGGTCCTCATGAGACTAAACGGGTTACTGAAGCAATCATCGCTTGTTTAGATGGCGATCACCAAGCGTGACCTTGTGAGGTTTTTTGATGAGTGGATTTAAGTTGCAGCGCCTGGGGCTGATGATGGAGCCGGAGCCGGGTAATCCCCAGGAAATCGAAGGCGTCCTGAATCCGGCTGCCGCTCGCGGCCCGGATGGTCAGCTCTACCTCTTCCCACGTCTGGTCGGGCGGGGCAATTACTCGCGCATCGGCATTGCCCGCGTGCAGTTCAATGAAGCTGGTGATCCGGATGGAGTGGAGCGGCTCGGCATCGCCCTGGAGCCCGAAGCCGATTATGAGCGGCGGCCCGACGGCAGCGGTGGCTGTGAGGATCCCCGAATCTCATATGTGGAGCCGCTCCATCGCTACGTAATGACTTACACGGCGTTTTCGCCCCTGGGCCCGCGGATTGCCCTGGCCCTTTCGGAGGACCTCTTCCACTGGCAGCGTGTGGGGCTCGCGACCTTTTCCCCGTATCACGGCATCGCGTTGGGAAACGTTGATGACAAAGATGCCAGTCTTTTTCCCGTCGCCATCCCTAATCCCTCCGGTAAGCCGGAACTGGCCATGCTCCACCGACCGCTTTTTCCTGGCACTCGTCCGGAGGAAACCGCCTGCCACCCCGCATCCCGTGAGGTGGATCTCGATCGGGAAAGCATCTGGATTTCCTACTGCCCAGCAGTATCGAAAGGCCATGAACCCAATTACCTCGGCCGGTTTACCTCTCTTCACCGGCTGGCGACTCCGGTGTCACCCTGGGAGCGGCTCAAAATCGGAGGCGGTACTCCGCCCATCCTAACCAGGCACGGCTGGCTGATCATTTACCACGGCGTCAGCGAAATTGTGGGCCCCGGCAAGGAGGGACATCCATTGTGTTACTCGGCCGGACTGATGGTGCTTTCGAAGGAGCATCCACGCGCGGTCCTATATCGCTCAGCGGAACCGGTGTTGACGCCGAAGCTGCCGAAAGAACGCCGCGGAATCGTCAATAACGTTGTGTTCCCCACGGGCATTGACCGGCGGGATGACATTAGCTCACCGGACCGCTTCGACGTCTATTACGGGATGGCCGACAACCGGATTGGCGTGGCTCGCCTCGACGTGCCGGAATTCCTGCCCCCCGGAGGAATTACCGACCCGCCGAAACCAAAGGTGTAACGCATATATGACTGCAACCTTCGCGCCGCTCAATCAACGCGAAGCATGGAGGGCTCTCGCAGCCCATTACCCGAAGGTAGGGGGAGCTGCACCTTCGGAAGCTATTCGCGGAAGATACTAATCGCGGTGAGCGGATGACCGCCGAGGCCGTGGGCATCTACTTGGATTATTCCAAGAACCGCATCACCGACGAGACGGTGAGGCTTCTCCTGCAACTGGCGGAGGAATCTGGCCTGCGTTCCCGAATCGATGCCATGTTTCGGGGGGAGAAGATCAACGTGACCGAGAAGCGGGCGGTCCTGCACGTGGCCCTGCGCGCACCCCAAGGGCAATCCATAGTCGTGGACGGAGAGAACGTGGTGCCCCAGGTGCATGCCGTTCTCGATAAGATGGCCGACTTCTCCCACCGGGTGCGCAGCGGCGAGTGGAAGGGCCACACCGGCAAGCCGATCCGCAACGTCGTCAATGTCGGCATCGGCGGGTCTGACCTGGGGCCGGTGATGGCGTACGAAGCCTTGCGACACTACAGTCAACGCAACCTGACCTTCCGGTTTGTATCCAACATTGATGGCACCGACTTCGCCGAGGCCACGCACGACCTCGATGCCGAGGAGACGCTTTTCATTATTTCATCGAAGACTTTTACGACTCTGGAGACGATGACTAATGCGCACACTGCGCGAGCCTGGGCCCTCGCGACTTTGAAACAAGATGCCGCCATTGCCAAGCATTTCATCGCGGTCTCGACCAACGTCGAGGGGGTGGCGAAGTTCGGCATTGACACCCGCAACATGTTTAAGTTCTGGGACTGGGTCGGCGGGCGCTACTCGATGGACGCGGCGATCGGAATCTCGACGATGATCGCCATCGGCCCCGAACATTTCCGCGTCATGCTCGATGGCTTTCATCAGATGGACGAGCATTTCCGCACCGCCCCTTTCGAGCGCAACCTGCCGGTGCTCATGGGACTCCTGGGCGTCTATTACAACAACTTTTTCGGCACTCAGACCCTCGCGGTTTTGCCCTATGAGCAGTACCTGAAGCGCTTCCCCGCTTACCTCCAGCAGTTGACGATGGAGAGCAATGGCAAACACATCACGTTGGATGGAACGGCGGTCGACTACCAGACCGGGCCGATCTACCGGGGGGAGCCGGGCACCAATGGCCAGCATTCCTTTTACCAACTGATCCATCAGGGGACGAAGCTCATCCCCTGCGACTTCATCGCGTTTGCCCAGCCGCTGAACCCGCTGGGCCGGCACCACGACATATTGCTTGCCAACGTTTTTGCCCAGGCGGAGGCGCTGGCTTTTGGCAAAACGGCGCAGGAAGTCCAGGCCGAAGGCACGCCTCAGTGGCTCGTGCCCCACCGCACCTTCGAGGGCAACCGCCCGTCCAACACGCTCCTGCTGGAGCGCTTGACCCCGGCGGCGCTGGGGAAACTTGTCGCACTGTATGAACACAGCGTTTTCACTCAGGGCGCCATCTGGCAGATTGATTCGTTCGATCAGTGGGGAGTCGAGCTGGGGAAGGTACTTGCCCAGCGCATCATCCCCGAACTCGAGAGCCAGAAAGAGTCCCAACTCCAGCACGATAGTTCAACCAACACTCTGATTCGGCGCTACCGGAAACTCAAGAATGCGTCATCATGACCCTCGGTTTTGACCACCCTCTGCATGTACTGCTCTTTGACCAGCAAATTGAAGCGAATACGAACGCAGCACAACGGTTAACTTGCGAGGGATGACCGCCGTCGCTGTACGCGCCTTTGCTGAAACACTGTTCGTTTTTCTTCCGTGCAAGCACGACTGCAACGAAGTTGACCATTCAGCTTAACTTCCCAATATCTGCCCATGATGAGCAAAACGGAACAGCTTCGTGGTTAGGCTGGTGCGATGCTGCGTAGTGGGCGAGGATAAATGTGTTGCCGAGCGGAGTAACGATACTCGCTCAAAGCGATGACCCGGTTCTCCAGACTATAGCTTCTTTTGGAGCGAAGGGTGCGTTCAACAAAAGGAGCTGTTATGAATTCGACGTCTAAATGCGCACATCCCGCTTGCAACTGTATACCCGCGGACGGGAAAAAACACTGCAGCGAAAGCTGTGCCGATGCGGAAGGCATGTTGGAAACAACCTGCCAATGCCAGCACAGCGGGTACCAGGGCCAAAAACTGAAACCCTAGTCGATTGGCCAGCATGAATGTTCCGCACGAGTGTTCGTTCTTTGGCGGACTATTTTCCATCACAACAAGAGGAGGCACAGCGCAACCATGGCACATTCGATGACCCTTTCGACGACCCTCGCTCCGCCGGCGTTGGATGAGATTTGTATCAACACGCTTCGCTTCCTGGCCGTGGATATGGTGCAGAAGGCCAACTCTGGCCATCCCGGGCTGCCCCTGGGCTCGGCGGCAATGGCTTATGCACTCTGGGATCGCTCGCTCAAGTTCAATCCGCGTGATCCCCTGTGGCCCGACCGCGACCGCTTCGTTCTCTCGGCCGGACATGGATGTGCACTCCTGTATGCGCTGCTTCATGTCACGGGTTTCGACTTGCCGCTGGAAGAGCTGGAGAGATTCCGCCAATGGGGAAGTCGTACACCAGGACATCCGGAATATGGCAAGACCGCCGGCGTCGAAGCCACCACCGGTCCCTTGGGGCAGGGATTGGCCAATGCCGTCGGCATGGCTATCGCCGAGGTGGCCATGGCAGCGCGCTTTAATCGACCCGGGCACACGGTCGTGGACCACTACACCTACGTCTTGGCCAGCGATGGCGATTTGGAGGAGGGGATCTCTTCCGAGGCCGGATCCGATGCGGGGCACCTGCGGCTGGGCAAACTCATTGTCCTCTATGCCAATAACCACATCACGATCGAGGGTAATACGGAGCTGGCCTTTACCGAAGACCGCATGGCCCGTTTCGCCGCATTCGGCTGGCACGTCCAGCAAATCGAACAGGGCAACGACATCGACGCCGTCGCCTCCGCGCTGAAGGCTGCCCGGGAAGAGACGCGCCGGCCATCCTTGATTCAAGTTCGCACCCACATTGGCTATGGCAGCCCCCACAAGCAGGACACCGCCGCGGCCCACGGGGAGCCGCTGGGTGTGGAAGAGGTCCGCTTGACCAAAAAGGCGCTGGGATGGCCGGTGGAACCTCCCTTCCTTATTCCCGAGGAGGCCTTGGAGCATTTCCGCAGGGCGATCGCGCGGGGAGGTGCGGCGCAGGCGGAATGGGAGTCACGCTTTGAGGCTTTTGCCAAGGAGCACCCTGACTTGGCGGCGGAGTTCCAGAGAGTCATACACCGGCGGCTTCCCCAGGGTTGGGACGGCAACCTTCCAACATTTGCCCCGGCGGACAGCCCCATGGCAACCCGTATCGCTTCGGGAAAGACCATCGCGGTTCTGGCTTCTCATCTGCCTGAAATGATGGGAGGCTCGGCCGATCTTGATCCCAGCACGCACACGAGCATTGGCGGGGCCGGGAGCTTCGAGCCTGACAGCCTGACCGGGCGCAACATGCACTTCGGTATCCGGGAGCATGCCATGGGCGCCATTCTGAATGGCATGGCATTGCATCGCGGTCTCATCCCTTATGGGGGGACCTTCCTGATTTTCAGCGACTACATGCGTCCTCCCATGCGCTTGGCGGCCATGACGGGGCTGCCGGTGATCTATGTCTTCACCCACGACAGCATCGACATGGGAGAGGACGGCCCTACCCATCAGCCTGTTGAACAACTGGTGGGATTGCGAGCGATTCCCGGCATGGTAGTCATTCGGCCGGCGGATGCCAACGAGACGGTTGCCGCCTGGCGCGTGGCCATTGAGCGGAGGGAAGGTCCTGTGGCCTTGATTTTGACCCGCCAAGGACTCCCGGTGCTCGACTTGGCTAGCTATCCAGGCATTCCCGCAGGAGTTCCGCTGGGTGGCTATATCCTGGCGGACTCTCCGCCGGATACACGCACCGACGTTATTCTGGTCGCAACCGGCTCTGAGGTGCATCTGGCGCTGGAAGCCCGTGATCGATTGGCGAGCGAGGGCGTCCAGGCAAGAGTGGTGAGTATGCCGAGCACCAACATCTTCTCGATGCAGCCGGACCGGTATCGGGACAAGGTTTTGCCTCCGGGCGTGCCCCTGCTGGTCATCGAGGCCGGCGCGTCCCTCGGCTGGAAATCCTATGTCGGTCCCCAGATCGCCGTGATCGGGGTGGACACCTTCGGGGCATCAGCGCCCGGGCCAGTCGTGATGCAGCACCATGGGTTCACCGTGGAAAATGTCTCGAAGCAAACCCATAGCCTGCTTCGCCATGCCAGGGAGAAATCATGATGCGCGTGGGGATTGCCGCGGACCATGGAGGGTTTGCCTTGAAGGAGCAGTTGGCGGAGCTGCTGCGCGGCTCGGGGTACGAGGTCGTGGACTTCGGCGCACACCAGTTGAACCCCGAAGACGACTACCCTGACTTCGTCATCCCCCTCGCCAGGGCCGCTTCCGCTGGGAAGATTGACCGTGGAGTGGCCATCTGCGGCAGTGGCGTGGGAGCATCCGTCGCCGCGAATAAAGTTGCCGGGGTGCGCGCCGGGCTTATCCATGATGTGTTCTCTGCCCACCAGGGCGTCGAAGATGACAATATGAACATCTTTTGTTTGGGTGAGCGGGTGATTGGGCCGGCGCTCGCCTGGGAACTGATCGAGACCTTTCTGACCGCTCACTTCAGCGGCGCTCCGCGCCACCTCCGCCGCTTGGCGAAGGTCCAGGCGCTGGAGAACCACGAAGCTGAAGCATGAAGGGTTCATTTGGGACGTTTTGATGAGAGAGAGGAAAACCACATGGAATTGGGCATGATCGGACTGGGCCGGATGGGAACCAACATGGTGCGAAGGCTTCTGCGGGCCGGTCACCAGTGCGTCGTTTACGACCTCCATCCGGAAGCCGCACAGTCGCTCGCCAAAGACGGAGCGGTCGGAACAACGTCGCTCGAAGACTTCGCGAAGAAGCTGAAATCGCCCCGCACCGTCTGGATGATGGTGCCGGCCGGCGTGGTTGATCCGACGCTGGCGGCCCTCGTCCCGCTTCTCGAACGTGATGACGTGGTCATCGACGGCGGCAACTCCTATTACCACGATGACATCCGCCGCGCCGCCGCATTGAAACCAAAGGGCATCCATTATGTGGACGTGGGGACCAGTGGCGGGGTCTGGGGGGCAGAGCGCGGCTATTGCCTGATGATCGGCGGTGATGAAATTGTGGTCCGGCGCATTGATCCCATTTTCGCCGCCCTGGCCCCAAGTATCGAGGCGGCGCCCCGCACGCCCGGCCGGGATAAGCTAGGCGGCAGCGCCGAACACGGCTACTTGCACTGCGGCGCGAGCGGCGCGGGCCACTTCGTCAAGATGGTTCACAACGGTATCGAGTACGGCATCATGGCCTCTTACGCGGAGGGGTTGAACATCCTTCGCCACGCCAACGCGGGCAAGCAGCAGCGCACCGTCGATGCCGAAACCACGCCGTTGCGCAACCCCGAGTATTACCCGTACGACCTGAATCTGGCCGACATTACTGAGGTCTGGCGCCGCGGCAGCGTCATTGCCTCGTGGCTCCTGGACCTGGCCGCCACGGCGCTGCTCGATAGCCCGGACCTGGCGAAGTTTGCCGGCCGGGTGTCAGACTCCGGGGAGGGGCGCTGGACGATCGCGGCGGCCCTCGACGAGGCGGTTCCAGCCCCCGTCCTCAGTGCCGCGCTGTACGCACGCTTCAGCTCGCGCGGCCAGGAAGACTTTGCCGACAAGATATTGTCCGCCCTTCGTTATCAGTTCGGCGGCCATGAAGAAAAGGCCGCCACCAAGAAGGCAGGTGCCTGATGGCCGCCTCCCGTTCCGACGCGCTGGTACTTTTCGGTGTGACGGGCGATCTCGCCCACAAGATGATCTTCCCGGCGCTCTATGCGATGGCGAAACGTGGTGACCTCAAGGTTCCGGTCATCGGCGTCGCGTTCCCGAAGTGGAATCTGGACCGTCTCCAGAAACGCGTGGCCGACAGCCTGAAGCGGGCCGGCGGGATCGATAACCAGCGTGCCTTCCATTATCTTATTTCCCTGCTTCGATACGTGAGCGGGGATTATCGCGACCCGGGCACCTTTACCGCAATCAAGAAGGAACTGGGAAGCGCCCGGCGGCCCGCGCACTACTTGGCTATCCCACCATCGATGTTCGAGACGGTCATCAAAGGGCTTGGCGCCGCGAACTTGGCCAAGCATGCGCGCGTCATTGTGGAAAAGCCGTTCGGACGCAGCCTGGCCTCCGCACAGGAGCTCAACCACGTCGCGCGGACGGAGTTCCCGGAAGATTCGATCTTCCGCATCGATCACTTCCTGGGGAAGGAGGCGATCATGAACATCCTCTATTTCCGTTTCGCCAATTCTTTCCTGGAGCCGATCTGGAACCGCAACTATGTGGCCAGCGTCCAGATTACCCTGTCCGAGGATTTCGGTGTGGAGGACCGCGGGGCGTTTTACGAAACCGCCGGCTGTCTACGCGACGTGATTCAGAACCACCTCTTCCAGGTCGTCGCGCTACTGGCCATGGAGCCCCCGGCCGACCGGGATTTTGGAGCCGTGCACACAGAGAAAGCCAAGGTCTTCGAAGCCATGCGCCCTCTCAAGCCCGATGACGTGGTGCGCGGCCAGTACGCTGGCTACCGCAAGGAGCCAGACGTGGCGAAGAACTCCGACGTCGAGACTTTCTGCGCCCTGCGGCTTTTCATTGATTCGTGGCGCTGGGAGGGCGTGCCGTGGTACCTGCGCTCTGGAAAATACCTGGCTGATACCGCAACCGAGGTCCTGGTGGAGCTGAAGCCCCCGCCGCAGCGGCTTTTCGCCGACTCCGCGCCGACGACCGGCCGGGCCAACTACTTGCGCTTCCGGCTCTCCCCCAGCGCGGCCATCGCCATTGCCGCTCGCGTCAAACTCGCCGGGAAGGAGTTTGTCGGCGACCAGCGCGAGCTCTACCTGCTGGAAGAAACCCCGGCAGAGGAATCACCCTACGAGCGGCTTTTGGGCGACGCCATGAACGGCGATGGGGCGCTCTTCACCCGTGAAGATGCGGTTGAGGCTGCTTGGGCGGTGGTCGATCCAGTCCTGAAGACCCACCATCGGGTTCGCCCCTACAGGCGCGGTAGCTGGGGGCCGAAAGAGGCTGACGCGATCATAGCTGCAGGCGGCTGTTGGCACAACCCCAGATCCAAAGGGTCATCCGGAGGATGAGTTTGCCGCGGCCGTCTTTCTGGCCGCCCTGATTGCAGCCGGCCCGGCCAGCCACACCAACGCCGCACTGTTCTATCCAGGAGAGATAATGATGAAAGCCACCCAAAAGCTCCATGAAATGGGCCAGAGCCTCTGGCTCGACAACATCACTCGGGGCCTCCTGACCAGTGGCACGCTCCGCCGCTACATCCAGGAGTTCTCGGTCACGGGACTCACCTCGAACCCCACGATTTTCGATCACGCCATCAAGAATAGCCAGGACTACGACGACGGCATCCGCCAGAAAGTGCAGGAAGGTAAGTCGGGCGAGGCGCTGTTCTTCGAGTTGGCGGTGGAGGACCTCCGGCAGGCCGCCGATCTTTTCCGGCCAATCCACGAGCTGACGAACGGTGTCGACGGCTGGGTTTCCTTGGAGGTCTCGCCCCTGCTGGCCCACGACACGTCCGGTACCCTCGCCGCCGTCAAGGCTCTTCACGCCCACGCAGAACGACCGAATCTCTTCATCAAAATTCCGGGTACCGCGGAGGGCTTCCCCGCCATCGAGGAGGCGATCTTCGCGGGCGTGCCCATAAACGTGACACTCCTGTTCTCCTGCACACAGTATGTCGCAGCCGCCGAAGCGTACCTGCGCGGCATCGAACGACGCATCGTTGCCGGGCTGAACCCCGATGTCGGCTCCGTGGCTTCGCTGTTCGTCAGCCGCTGGGACGTTGCCGTGGTAGATAAAGCCCCCGAGGTGCTGCGAAGCCAGCTTGGCATCGCCGTAGCCGGGCAGACTTATGAGAGGTACCGTTTTCTGCTCGACTCGGCGCGCTGGCAGCGCATCTTCAACGCCGGCGCCCGGCCCCAGCGCCTCCTCTGGGCCAGCACTGGAACCAAGGACCCCAAGGCATCCGACATCCTGTACGTCCACGCCCTCGCCGCACCGCTTACCATTAACACGATGCCCGAGACGACGTTGAAAGCCCTCGCCGATCATGGGGATATCGGCGAGACCATGCCCGCGCGTGCCGACTCCTACGGCGAGGTGCTGACCAAGTTCGCGAAGGCGGGCATTGACGTTGAAGCCTTGGCCGCCCAACTTCTGGAAGAAGGGGCCGGATCGTTCGTGAAGTCCTGGAACGAGTTGATGGAGTGCATCGCATCCAAGAGCAAGACACTCAAGGTCGCGTGAGGCCGGAACGGGCGAGGATGACGGCCGGTGCTGCCGGCTCAACTTCGCCGCGAAGCTGCGCTGGGAGATGAGCGGTCAGGCGGTTTAACGAAGGGCATGGAGGTCAGCTTCGTGAGCCTGAGGCATTCTTGGTTCCGTTAGCCCTGTGCCCGGATCGACTTTCACAGGGGGCCCTTATGGTGGGTTTATTTACTTTCATTTCCTACTACGAGTTGGTAGGAAAAGGATACTTGTTGTGAGAAAGGTCAAGACCGAGGTGCCCGCTGTCATGACAATTGGGCATTCGACTCGCACATGGAAAGACTTCCTCGATCTTCTGCGGGCGCACCGCGTGAAGCGCGTCATAGACGTGCGCAGTATCCCCCGATCGAGACACAACCCACAGTTCAACCGGGAGACCCTATCGACAAAACTGCGGGCCGCGAGGGTCGGCTACGTACACTTGCAAAAGCTCGGGGGCTTGCGCCATGCACGGCGCGATTCCCCGAACATGGGCTGGCGCAATACTTCATTTCGTGGGTTTGCCGATTATATGCAGACCTCCGAATTCGAAGCAGGGTTAAACCGATTGATGAAACTGGCCGGGCAGAAGCGGAGCGCGATTATGTGTGCGGAAGCGGTTCCATGGCGTTGCCACCGTTCGCTCATCGCGGATGCGCTGACCGTACGCGGGATCCGGGTTGACGACATCATGAGCTTGAAACGTTCCCAGGTTCATTCACTAATTCCTTTTGCACGTGTCCGGGGTCATCACATCACGTATCCTCCCGGCGATCAAGGAGGCGGGCAAATCACGCGATGGAGCGGAAGTGGCGCCATAGCGTAAATCGTTTCGACACGATTTTCCTTTCGCGAAAGATGACGGGGGAATCGACAAACAAAGGTTTGAGAATGGGATCAATGATGCCGCTTGATTATCCATTGTGGCTGCGGGCGACGCACTTCTTCAACTTTCTTCTCCTGTCGCTTCTCGTTCGGAGCGGTCTCGAGATCTTGAGCGCACATCCGAGACTTTACTGGAACGATCACTGCACCCCGGGTAGCGAATTGCTCAAGTTCACGAAAAAGCAGCGACCTAAGGACCGACTCTGGACGGCGAGTGACGAGGAAGCCTCATTCCCGTCCGCGATTGCCCTGCCCGGCCACGAGAATCTAGGTCTCGGACGGCACTGGCACTTTCTCGCGGATTTCGCATGGCTGCTAGCAGGTTTGGTATACGTGGTGATGCTCTTCGTCACGCCGGAGTGGCGACGGCTGATCCCGACTTCCTGGCAGATTGTCCCGGACGCGTGGCACGCAATGCTTGCTTATCTGAGCTTCCACATCGTGGAAACGCCGGGAGGATATAACGCTTTACAACAGTTGAGCTATGCGGCAGTCATATTCATGCTCGCACCGTTCAGTATTGCGACCGGGGTAGCGATGTCCCCAGCCGTTGCCGCCCGTTTTCCGTGGTACATCAAAATCTTTCACGGACGGCAGGGCGCACGGAGTCTGCATTTTCTGGCTCTTTGCACGTTCATCGTATTCTTCATCGGACACGTCACGATCGTGGTTCTGCATGGTTTCCGGAGAGAGCTGGCGCTGATTGTTCTAGGCGAAACCCACAGCCCGCATCTGACGTGCGCTCTGGTGGTTTGGCTATCCGGGCTGAGCGGCATCGTGGCCATCCATGTAGTGACAACGGTGTGTTCGCGCCGCCGCCCGCGCTTTGTCCAGAAAGCCACTCAGTCAATCACCGATCCGTTGCGCACGCTGCTCTTCGGCCATGAGATTTCCGCGCAGCATTACTCACTTACGGACATCTCGCCATACTTCTGGGTGAACGGCCGCCCACCGAAAGAGGAGAACTATTTGGCAATGGCAAGTGACCAATTCGCAAATTACCGCCTGAAGGTCAGCGGAATGGTCGAATGGCCCCTGTCCCTGACTCTGGCGGACCTCCGCGCAATGCCGAAACAAACTCAAATTACCAAGCACTGTTGCATTCAGGGCTGGTCAGGCGTTGCGGAGTGGGGCGGTGTATCTCTGCATCACATCATCGGACTTTGCCAACCGCTTCCCACCGCCCGCTACATCGCTTTCTACGCGTTCGACAATAAATCCACATCGGAGCCACACGCCCAAGGACCGGGGTACTTCTACGGCACGATTCGCATAGAGTTGGCGGAAGACCCGCAGACGATTCTTGCCTTCGAAATGAACGGCCAGCCGCTGCCGATTGTGCACGGAGCACCGCTCCGCCTTCGCATTGAAACGCAGCTTGGGTTCACGATGGTGAAGTACATCCGCGCCATCGAGTTTATCGAGGATTACAAAACCATTGGCCAGGGCCAAGGCGGCTGGCGGGAAGATTACCAGTATTTCAGCCAGGAGGCCGGGATCTGATTCACGAGGTATGGCAGTGATCCTATGCTATTCGTCCATGAAGACGGCGTGGAAGCGGCTTGGAATATTTTCGATCGAGTATTGGGGAACGATGCTGGCCCATAAGTACGATCCGAACACCTGAGACCCGATTGAGGCTGATCGAATCATTGCAGCCCATGGCGGTTGGCACAATCCCAAGTCGATCGCAGACAAAGCGATCGAAACGACAAAATGAAGGCCGCGAGCGAAGTTGTCATGCTGATCGAGGAAGAAGATGAGGCCGCGCTCGACGGGCTTCCAATCGATCATTATCAAAACTCTATCTTTCCGAGTGGGAGCGCGATATGGAACCCAAACCCCGCAATGCAGCTTTCGGATGGCCTGGCATCGAGCCGAGATGGACCCACGGAGATAAAGACGGGGTGGGGACCGCTTATTCGGCTTCGAGCCGAATCTGGTTCACCATATGGAATGGTATCATCACAGAAGTCTATTATCCGACAGTGGATCACCCACAGATACGAGACCTTCAGTATCTCGTCACTGACGGGAAGACTTTCTTCCATGACGAAAAACGTCATCTCAAATCAAAATGTGAGCGTCTTTCCGATCACGCCTTGGGTTACCGCATCACGAACGTCGATCCTGTCGGCCGCTACGCCATCGTCAAAGAGGTAATTACAGATCCGGACCTTGGTTGCCTTCTTCAGCACACTCAGATAACCGGCGATGAAACGTTTATCTCACAATTGCGCCTTTATGCGCTGTGCGCGCCTCATCTTCAAGTGGGCGGATCGAATAACAACGGTTACGTGATCGAGGTGGCGGGCCGGAAGATCCTGCTGGCGAAGAAGAAAGGGATATGGATGGCGCTCGGCGGCACGGTCAACTTTTCTCGCGCATCGTGTGGCTACGTTGGCCGGAGTGACGGCTGGACCGACCTTGCGGGCAACTTTCAAATGGATTGGGAGTTCGACTATGCCCCTGATGGTAACATTGCCCTGACGGGAGAACTAGGCCTGGATGTCCACCGCGAGTTCACTATGGGTCTGGCATTCGGTAACACCCGGCACCGCGCCATCACAACGCTGTTTCAGGCACTCGGCATTCCTTTCAAAGAGCATCACAAGCACTATACGGACCAATGGGAGCGCTCCAGCGCCCGAACCCTTCCGCTGGAAAAAGTCTCCACGGACGCAGGGAACTTATATCACAGCAGCTTTAGTTTGCTTCGCGCGCACGAAGACAAGTCCTATCCGGGCGCATTTATCGCATCACTGTCTATTCCCTGGGGAGAAGCAAAGGGTGACTCGGACCACGGCGGGTACCACCTGGTCTGGACGCGCGATCTGGTCAACAGCGCTTCGGCCATGCTCGCTGCTGGCGATAGTGTTACGCCATTGCGGGCGCTCATTTACCTGGCAGTTGCGCAACTGGAGGACGGGGGCTTTCCTCAGAACTTTTGGGTTGATGGGCGTGCCTACTGGCGGGGAATCCAGCTCGACGAAGTCGCATTTCCAATTCTTCTCGCCTGGCAGATTAAGCGGCAGAACGCTCTACAGGATTTTGATCCTTACCCGATGATTGCGCAGGCGGCTGCGTATCTGGTCCGCCATGGACCGGTTACTCAGCAGGAGCGCTGGGAGGAGGTGGGTGGTTATTCTCCGTCCACGCTGGCCTCGAATATCGCTGCTCTGATCTGCGCTGCCTGCCTGTTCCGCGAGAGGGGCGACGAAGCCACTGCGATGTTCCTGGAAGAGTATGCCGATTTTCTGAACTCTCACGTCGAATCCTGGACGGTCACAACGCAGGGTTCGCTTGTGCCAGGGATCAGCCGGCACTACATACGGATTCTTCCGGAGAGCTTTGACAATCCCCAGCCAGAGGAAGATCCCAACCGCGGCGTCGTCAACATTACGAACCGTTCGCCGGATACTCAAAACAAGTTTCCAGCCAAAGACATCATCGATGCAGGGTTTCTCGAACTGGTACGTTATGGAATCCGAAAACCCGATGATTCGTTGATTCTGGATTCGCTGCGGGTTGTGGACGCCGTGCTCAAGGTCGAGACTCCTTTCGGAGCCTGCTGGCACCGCTACAACAACGATGGCTATGGACAGAAAGAAGACGGCGGGCCTTTTGCTGGTAGGGGGAAGGGGCGGGGTTGGCCACTACTCGCGGGTGAGCGCGGCCACTTTGAACTAGCCGCGGGACGCGATGCGAAGCCATTCATCCGGGCAATGGAGGGCTTTTCATCAGCCACTGGCCTTCTACCTGAGCAGGTGTGGGACGAACCGGACCGGACCGACGTTTATATGCTCCTGGGACGACCCACGGGTTCGGCGATGCCGCTTATGTGGGCACATGCCGAGTACATCAAGCTGTTGAGGTCCGTGGCTGACGGCCGGGTCTTCGATCTGATTCCAGAGGTCGCGGAGCGTTATCTCTCGGGGCGAAACCCTCGCCATCGTATCGAGGTGTGGAAGCACAATCGGCAGGTATCATCCATCAGACACAGCTCTACGCTTCGCGTCCAGGCTGCCTCTCCGTTTCGTTTGCACTGGACGACCGATGAGTGGCACACCGTCAATGATTCCCCGTCGGCTGGGACCGCGCTCGGAATTGACTTTGTGGATGTCTCGATTCCCGTAGAGCAGCGGGCGCCGGTCCGGTTCACATTTTTTTGGACGAACAACAGCTCATGGGAAGACCATGATTATTTGGTGAAGGTCGAATCATAGGCTCAGCGGGTGAGCCGATACCCGCCGAGGTAGTCAATGCCGAGGAAATAGACGATGCACTTTCAACTTTGTTTTAGCGTGAGCGAAGATACCTTTCCCTTACCGCGGCACATCAAAGAGCGCTATGGCCCATTTGGGTTTCCGGAGCGTCGTGACACTCGTCGTCCGTATATAAGCTCCAATTTTGTGATGGGACTCGACGGTTGTGCTTCGTTCAGGGAGTTGAAAGGCCGTGCTGGTGGCAGGGAAGTTTCAAGGAGCAGAGAAGATCGTTGGCTGATGGATTTTCTGCGCGCACATCACGACGGACAGTTGATCGGTGCAAACACGCTCCGCGAAGAGCCCGGCCCTGACGCGCTTGGCGCGGACTACGGCATCGATGACGAGCAACTGCGGCTGTACCGAGAGAAAACTTTAAACCTCGACAAGCAGAAAATCATCGTTCTCACTGGATCTGGGAATATTGATGCCACTCTTCGCGTTTTTAATTCTCCGCGAGTGAAACCTTGGATCGTTACCTCTGCGGAGGGAGAAGAGAATCTTCGATCGCAGCTCAAAGTGTCAGGACGGGAGGGGACCATTAAGATCGTCTCAGTAGGTGCTGGCAAGCGGGTCGATCTTGTGATCGGAGCGCAACTCCTATGGCAAGCGCATGGCATCCGGACGCTGCTTTGTGAAGGCGGGCCGATGCTTTATGGCGAACTCCTCAAGAATCATCTAATTGATGAGGACTTTCGGACGATTTCGCTCCAAGTCTTGGGCAAGACTACCAAGCCTGGGATCAACCGGCCGACGGCGTACGGTGATGTAAGCTATACCCCTGAATCCGCACCGTGGTTCAGATTGATAAGCATCCATTCCGCTGTGCCTCACCACGCTTTCTTCCGTCTTCGGTACGAGGGTCCGAGAAAGTTTCAGGACTGATTAGCTCCGCATCGTCGAGGTACCCCAATGTCGCCTCCTCATAACCACTGAACATGCCGAAGCTAGCCGACCGTTGGCTTAAAACGGTGAACGAACAAAAGCAATGAAGAGTTGGCCGGAACTGTACAATCTGTTCCATGGGCGTTGCGCGATCGTTACGGCCCGGAGGCCCGCTTTGAAATCCATGAGCCCGATAGAAGAAATCCAAGAAAAGGGTGACCGGTTGGTGATCGCCTTTTTGAAACACGATGGAATTTTTCACGCGCTACTGACTGGCCAGGAAGTGCGCGCGAAGGTCCGAGATGCTTACCAAAAGAACAAAGTGGTGTCGTTTACTTACGATGCGAAACTCCGGATTCTAAGCGTGCCCTGAGGATGCTCTCGGCGGCAGAACCGGTTGTGTCATTCCCAGTGTGGGCACGTTCGCCATCCAGATACTTCTCGCCCATTTGGCCGGACGCCCATCCCGCCGATGTGCGCCTCTAAATTCTGAGGGGATCGGCCACTCGGAAGTTGCCTGTAGATAAGGCGGGCGGGAGCGGGTGCGGCGGCGATTGAGATTACTGTCGGGAAATCCCCTACCCACCACTTAAGGTGAACTTGGAGCGAAACCCCTTTCGGGGGAAGGGTCGCTACACTGGGAGTGCCAAAGGTCGGAATCTCTTACCATCCCGGCTCCCGCCGCTGGAAAGCGGTAATCTCCGTTTCACAATCTCTCCGCCATTTACCCGATACAGCTACCCTACAATGCTCGCTCGCCCTCGCAGCGCGCGCCGCTATCAAACTTGAAAACTTATCGGTCATGGAGGATGAGTCAATGCAAAAAGGAAGCATTATACGAACTAAGCGCCAATGTGGCCCCGATGTGTGGGAGTTCCGATGGCGCGAACCTGGTTCCGACGGAAGACGCAAACATCGGAGGATGGTCATCGGTCCCGTTGATCAGCTCGCGGACGAACTAGCCGCCCGTCAGGCAATCGCGGCGTTACGGCTCACCATTAATCGCGGGGACCCCAGACTAGGTACCGACTCAACTACTTTCAGTGCCTTGGCGGATGATTATCGACGTCGCGAGCTGAAACCGGACAACGTGTGGAAGAGTTACTCAACCAAGGTGACCTATCAAGATTATTTGAACAAGTGGATTTTGCCGCGCTGGGGAACGTATCCTCTTGCTCGAATCAACGCCGGAGAGGTCGAACTCTGGCTGAGGTCCTTGAATTTGGCACGATCGAGTTGCGCCAAAATCAGGAATCTGATGAGCGTGCTTTTCAACCACGGGATCCGGCATGAAATATGCGATCGCAACCCTATTCGCCTGATGCGGCAAAGTGCCAAACGGAGGAAGATTTCAATCATACTGACCGTGAATGAGATCCGACGGTTGCTCTCCGTCCTCCCCCTGCGAGAACGAACTCTGGTCCTCCTCGATGTCGGAACGGGATTAAGGGTGAGCGAACTCTTTGCCCTCAAATGGCGGGACGTCAACTTTCTCACCAACGAGATCAGTGTCATGCGCTCGATTGTTATGCAGGCAGTTGGGCCGTGCAAGACGGAGGCGTCTCAAAAGCCCATTCCAATGGACCCATATTTGGCGAAAACCCTAAGCCGCTGGCGCAGGCACTGTAAGTATAGAGGGCCGGACGATTGGCTTTTTGCTAGTCCAGATGTCGGAGGTCTTCGACCGTACTGGGGCCAGCCCATCATGCGTAAATTGATACGTCCGGCAGCAGTCAAGCTTGGCATCAGTGCGCATCTCGGATGGCACACTTTCCGGCATACGTATTCGTCTCTACTGCGGGCCAACAGGGTCGATATTAAAGTTATGCAAGAGTTGCTTCGACACGCCTCCAGCCGGGTCACGTTGGACACCTACACGCAGGCGGTCACCTCACAAAAGCGCGAAGCACAGAGTAACGTCGTTCAACTCTTGCGTGGACCGATTGCAGCTGGCGCCTGAGCCCACTAGCATCACCTGTGCCTTTTTGTGCCTGTGGGAAAAGCCGCACTCGCCTGCAAATTATTGAAAGGATTTGGCGTCCCCGACGGGATTTGAACCCGTGTTACCGCCGTGAAAGGGCGGTGTCCTAGGCCGGGCTAGACGACGGGGACTGGAATTGGAAGGCCATGATGCCCGGGGCCTAACTTCGCCCCATTGAGGCATGCAGAGCCTATGGTAGCAGCGGCCTCGAGGCGCTGTCAAATTTGCCAGCCTCGCGCTTTCAAAAAGCAACCAAGCGATCGAGATTGCCAGGGCCGATTGGGTCCCGGTAACCTTCGAAGCGGCCCCCCGGCCTAAGAAGCAAATCTGGAAACATAAGTTCCGGCCCAGAGGAGGCCCGGCCCAACTGCCGCAACAAAGATCATCTTGGGGCGTCCTCTGCTATGATCTGCTTCACATTCGTCCAGAGCCTTGCACAAAGCCACGCCGCAAGTGGCGGAGCCTAGATTGCCAGCGTGTTGGGCCACCACCGGCGCTTTGGCTAGCGGGATCTTCGCCCGGTCAGCCAGAGCTTTCACAACGCGCGGGTTCGGCTGATGGAGAGCGAACCAGCCAACCTCAGAGAAGGAAACGCCGCTCTCGCTTTCCAGGTCATGCAGCACGCCATCCAGCGCGGAGATGGCAGCTCCAGCCAGCTCATCACCTTTGAACTCCACCATGACGGATCCCGGCCGGGACCTGCGATGAAGCTAGTCGGCCCGCTTGCTGCTCGCTTGCCGGGGCTTCGGCTCGCTCTTGCCCTTGAGATTGAGCGCCACTGCCGCGCGGATGAGATCCTTCAAGGCCGCCTCATCGACCTTGTCGCCTTCGTGGATGTCGATGGCGCGCCTGGCATTCCCGTCGAGGCTGGAGTTGAATAGACCTGAAGGGTCCTCGAGCGCCGCTCCCTTGGAAAATGTCATCTTGACGACGTTCTTGTACGTCTCTCCCGTGCAGACGATGCCGCCGTGGGACCAGGCCGATGTTCCGGGGTTTGTGGGTTTCACCCACTTCCACTCTTCGACGATCTCAGGGTCTGCCTCGTGTATGATTTCGCGCACTTTCGCCAGCGTCTTCCCGCGCCAGTCCCCAAGTTCCTTGATCTTCTCGTCGATTAATGCCGAGGCAGATTCCCCGTGCCTTTTCATGTACACCTCCAACTCTCGCACCTAATTTAGCCGCGCTCAGCGGAACCTGCAACCTCCGCAAGTGGAAGCCTCTTCTGGTTCGATAGCAGGTAGCTACCGCACGCATTTTGTGGCGGGCCTGGCGCATCCGTCTTGTGAAGTCTGCGATCCCGAAGGGACTTCGCGTCGGACCTTGACGACAACGCAAGAATTGAAAAACATATCTGCGCCCGCCCGCGTGGCGTCGTGTAGAATTAGCGGGGTGGCTTGGGTCGCATGGTCCCGGACGAAGAGAGCTATTATGAGTTGTCATCGGTGAATGATGAATCCCACGCTTTATACACAGCTTCTTGACGGGCGCTGGCATTGGTGGCCCTATGAAAGGACCGCCCGATTCGACTCGCACGAACATAAACTCACGACTCTTCGGTCAGCGTTCGTGGTTCATGCCCAGAACATTGCTGACTGGGTCTCTGCCGAAGTCGCCGAGGAATTCGACTTCAAAGATGTCAGCCCGAAATTTAAGCTGCCGTTCCCTGCGATGTTTGTAGAGTGCAATGTTCGCACGGCTGATCCTCGACCGACGCTGGCTGGCGTCCTGTTTGAGAAGTGGGACCTCAGCGAGGAAGAAAAGGAATGTGCCAATCAACGTGGTGTTGAGGACTGGGTGCGGGGAACGCTGTTCACACGGAACCCTTTTGACCAGCAGGCTTACGAGAACATGGCCTGGGTGGCCGAAATTTCACATGAAGGCCGCATTCTTGAGCGCGGCTACAGGATAGCCGCTTGTGTTCGGCCAGAGGACCGGGAGGAATACGCCGATGCCATGGGCTCCCTGTTCGTACCGGCGATATGTTCTATATCCTTTTTCCATTGCAAAAATGTGACCATCAAGAGAGTCGAGGGATCGTGTAAGCATCCTCAACGTTTCAGGCGGGTCCATGGCTTCTCGGCTCCGCCTTTCCACATTATCGAGGTTCACAAATCGACCAAGCCTTCCGTAGGTGAGCCGTTCGGCCCCGCGCAGGGTAAGGAATCCTGCGCGCACTTTGTGCGCGCCCATTTTGCAGACTACCGAGAAGGCAAGGGACTGTTCGGGAAACTCCACGGCACGTATTTCTTTGGTTTCCATGTCCGTGGCAGTGGCGAAGTTCTCCGTTCGGAGTATCGCCCTTGGCCGCCGGATGGCAGGCACAAGAAGCGTTGCATTGTCCAATCGACTAAAGGCAACGAACGACGGACACCCGATAACCCACAGTCCTCTGGGGAGTGACGACGGAACTCGACGATCGGAAGGGGTCAAAAGGCAGGGGTGAAAAGGTGGTCGAAAAAGGGGGTCAGGAACCGTTTTTTGTCCCCTACGTGACATCGTGCGAGAGCTTGGGTTGTCATGGTTTTGGAGGCCGAAAGATACTGGGACAACGTTCAAATAACTCGGCAGCCTGTTGCCCGGTCATACCACGCGCCGCCAGATTGGGAGTGAACTGCTCCATGTCCATTGCAGGTCCGCCAAGCTTATAGAGCTTGTAATTCATTTTGTAGAAACAGCGGAAAGCCTTCGCTGCGTTCGTCAAGATTTCGCCCCAAGGCATGGCCTGCGGCCACTTTATTCGAAGCGAGCCAAGCCCCTCTGAAGTATCCTCATAGGTTTCCAGGACCACATAGTTTCGAATCAGGGCGAAGAGATGGCTCTTCGAGCTCTTCATGGCTTCAATTGCGTTCCGGCCTTCTTGCGACTTCGGGCACGCATTCTGCTCAAAGCAAAAGTTACCGAGGGTCCGCAATTCCAGGAACCAGGCCCAGAATTCGTCATCCATCTTTTTCAAAAAATGGGGCGCGTGGACCCAAGTTTGAAGGAAAATCTCGGAGTCATAGCGACCGATTTCAAAGTGTACGCCCATTTTTTTGGACTCCACCCACGTGTCAATGCCGCATATCATCAGGTGGAGCTTTTCGGGGAAGTCCCAATCGTCTTTGTAGCCGCCTACCTTCGTGCAGACTTTTAATACTGTTTCGAGAATCTTGTAGACCTCCTGAATCGTGCGTACCTCTGCGTCGTGATTTTCTCTCTCGGTAAGGTCCTCGCTCTGCCGGTCAAACCGCTGCAACGTCTCGTCCCATTCGGGGAATTTTGGCGAGAGTGATCGAATCATCTTCGTCAGCGATTTGTCCACTGTTGTCTCCTGCCCTCGCTTGGCATCTGGAGGATTGGCCACCCACGGGCGGCGCATATGTCGCGCTCGTTGCGATGTGTGCGACCACCCCTTTATTATCGGGATACAGCCGATAACCGTTTTTACATCTGAAAGCAGGGGAAAGCAAGGGACATTAAGCGCAGGGGCTAGACCCTGGGGGGTGGGTGGCATTGGTGAACAACGTCCCTACACTGGCCTCTCGACTCAACGGGCTCAGCATCGCCAACGTCGCCGCCTCCTCGCACTCCTACGACCTAAACCACCGGCGGGGCGCGGTCACTCGCTCGCTGGCGTGGCCTCTAGGCGGCGCGAGAAGAAGTACGAGAGATCCCAGAGCACGCCGGTGGCCAACGCCGTCCGACGCTGCCAGCTTGGGCAAAGGTAGTATAATGGTAGTATGAAAACGAAAATGAAAACCTCCCTCACCTTATCCCGCGAAGTGGTAAGAGGCATCGACCGCGTGGCGGGGAAAAAGCGCTCTCGGTCGGCGGTGGTTGACGATGTGCTGCGCGGGTATCTCTCCCACCGCGAACGCGCCGCCGCCAACGCCCGCGACGCCGACAAAATCAACCGCTTTGCCGACGAGCTGAACGCCGAGATGCAAGATGTGCTCGCCTACCAGTCGCTCGACCACCTCTGGGAGGAGCGATGAAGCGCGGAGATATGTATCTGCTGCGCCGTCCCGGAGGCGGAGACCCCAAGAAACAACGGGTGATGATCGTGGTCAGCCGCCAGACCCTGGTTGATTCCCGTTTCCCAACGGTCGTCTGCGCTCCGGTGTTCACACGTGGTCACGGACTCGAAACGGAGGTCTCCGTAGGGCCGGAAGACGGATTGAAACATCCGAGCTGGATTGGCTGCGACGGCCTGGTCAGCATCCCCAAGAGCCGGCTTACCGACTTCGTCGGTAGCCTCTCGCCCGAGAAGCTCTCGCGCCTGTCGCACGGATTAAGAATCGCTCTGGACATATAAGGGCGGCATAAAAACGGGAGAATGCCATCCCGCCGAAAGAGAGAAAGGGTACCTGAACGCTCAGTCCTCAGCTCACCGCTTTCTTTACGAGCGCGCCGATCCTTGCCTCTTCGGCGGCAGTCAACTCCTTCAGCGCGAAGGCGGTCGGCCACATGGCGCCTTCGTCGAGGTTTGCCTCGTGCATGAAGCCGAACGTCGCGTACCTCGTCTTGAATCTCTGCACGCTTTGGAAGAAGCAGACGATCTTGCCGTCCTTGGCATACGCGGGCATCCCGTACCAGAGTCTCGGCGAGAGGGCTGGCGCGTTGGCTTTGATGATCGCATGGAGCCGCTCGCCTATTGCGCGATCCGGTCCCGGCATCGTGGCGATGTTCGCGAGCACGGCGCTTTCCCCGTCCGCCTTCTTCGCGGGCGGGCCGGGCTTTTGTTGGCTGAGAGTTGTTTCTTTCTTTGTTTTTTTCATAAGTGGTCTGCCCCCATTCTTGAAGACAACTCAAGACGAGTCCTTAGACGATATTGACATAGCCTCCGCGCTCTTCGAAAAACGAGGACAGCGTCTTTTGAACGCGCAGAGACGTGAAGTTTGTCGCCGCCCCCCGGCACTCCTATGACCTAAACAGTCGGCGGTGCGCGGTCAGGCGCTCGCCGGCGTGGCCTGCAGGCGGCGCCAGAAGAAGTACGAGAAGCCTCCAGAGCACGCCGGTGGCCGCCCAACCCCACGCCTCCGGGCCGCCGTACCAAGCCTCGCTGAGATCCTTCCAGTCGCGATTCGCCGATTCGATCAAGGCAATTTTCTTCGTTCGGCCCCAACTCTTAATCTGCTTCTCACAGGCGATGGCCGCTACGACATCGCCAGACGTCTCGTAATAAACCAGGCGGTTGATATTGTAACGTGCCGTGAAACCTGGCAAGAGCTTGCCTCGATGCTGGAGCACGCGGCGTTCCAAGTTGCTGGTCACGCCGGTGTATAACGTGCGAGATTTACTCGCCATGATATAGACGTAGTACGTTTTCACGGCGGCGCTCCGGCCTCAGCGACGGCGACCAATCGCACCCTGGCTCCGCCCAGAGCGAGATTCCTCGCTATGCTCGGAATGACAGGCAAGCGGGAATGACATGCAAGCCAGAATGACAGGCAACCGGGACGTCATCCTTCCACGGGCGACGGCCCACCACCACCCCATACTTCAGCAACAATCATCCCGGCCAGAATGAAAGCGCCGCCAAGAATCGCCCGGCCCTCCAGCCGCTGCCGGAGCAACACCCAGGAGGCAAGCAATGCGAAGACCGGCTCAAATGCAAAAATCAATGCGGTATGCGCCGGCGGCGTATACTGCTGAGCCCAATTCTGAACCGAAAAAGCAAAGGCCGTGGCCAAGACCGCAGTAATTGCAAATGCGGCGATCAGCCCGTGCGTCCAATGGAGCTTCCACCCAGGATCAAAAGGCCAAGCTCCTAACGCCAGAAGACCCACGGCAAGAATCTGCATGGGGACGAGATCGAGGAAGCTGAACCGCCGCGCGTAGTAACCGACCAGGACAATTTGGACGGCAAATGCCACGGCGCCAATCAGCGTTAGCACGTCGCCGCGATTGACCGTGGAAAAGCCTTTCGGCATCACCATCAAGTAGAGGCCTGCCAACCCAAGCGTCCCACCCATAAAATTCGACGGGCGCGGCCGGGATTCCCCAAAAAGCAGCAGGATGGGAACCAGAATGACACTGGAACCGGTGATGAATGCCGATTTTGAAGGCGTGGTGTAAACCAATCCGGAAGTCTGGAAGATGTATCCCAGGAACAAGAAGAGGCCGAGAATTGATCCGGGCAGAATAGCCTTGCGATCGATCCTGCCGCGCGCCAGAAACACCAACAGCAGGAGACTGGCGGCCGCGAACCGCAACGCGATAAACGGCACGGGCGAAGCGTCGCGCAAGGCCTGCTTGACCACGACGAAGGTCGATCCCCAGATGAACGTGATGAGGAGCAGCAACAACTCGGCCTGTTTGCGTTTGTTCAAAGGATGTCGGCGCCGGGCTAAGGCGGCGTCAAATAATAACTGTTCCATTTCAGACTCAAGCTGTCCCCTCACCCCTGCCCTCTCCCCGCAGGCGGGGAGAGGGCAGGGGTGAGGGGCGCTGGCGTGAGCGGGCTCTCAGAGAAGCACAAGAAACGCTCTTGCCAAGGCGCAAAGGGCCGCAAAGGAAAGCCGCAGGGATCTGAAAAGCGAAACGGTGCGCTACCCGGCTAATTCCAGAACCTCATCATCTTTCAGCACGCGATTGGACTGCTTGGCATGTTGGAAGATGCGCTCCACGCGCTCCTCGGTGGCAGATATGCCGCGTTCCTCCAGCCAATAAATCACGTTGGACTTGCCGCTCATGGGACCGATCTCGATCTTCTGCGCCAGGCCGAACCAGTGCGAAGGGACGCCGGAATAGACCTGATTGGCCAACTCCACGTCCTTCTTCTTGTAAGCTTTAATCACGGCAGCAGCATGGACACCGGTGGCCGTGCGGAAGGCGTCCGAACCGAAGACAGGATAGTTGGGCGGAATGGGAACGCCCACAGCTTCAGACACCACGCGGCAATAGTCCTTGAGCTTCGTCAAGTCGCCGTGAATCGCGCCCATCAGTTTCAGGTTCACCAGCATCTGGTCCATCGGCGTATTGCCCACGCGCTCGCCGATCCCCAGAGCCGCGGCATGCACCTGGTTGGCGCCCGCTTCATAAGCAGCCAGCGAATTGACCACGGCCAAGCCCCGGTCCGAATGGCCGTGCCAATCCACGCGCACCTTGACGCCGGAAGGCTTCACCACATCGTCATGAATAAAGCGCAGCAGTGCCCGCACGCCCGCTGGCGTGACGTGTCCCACAGTATCGCACACGACAATCGCTGTCGCTCCGCATTCGATGGCCGTGGTGTAAAGCTTGCGGATGACCTCCGGCCGGGCGCGCGTCGTATCCTCCGTGACGTACATTACCGGCAGGCCGAGGTTGCGGGCATATTTCACCGCCTTCTCCGTGGTGCGGAGCAGAAAATCCAGCGTCCAATCCTCCGTGTATTGGCGGATGGGGCTGGAACCGAGGAACGTGGCCGCCTCGATTTCGAGGCCGGTGGACTGGACGACATCGGCGATGGGATTGATGTCCGATTCGACCGTGCGGGCCGCGCAGTTGGCCCGGATGCGAAGTTTTGACGTCGATATTTCCTGTGCCAGGCGAAGGACGTCCGCTTTGGCGCGAGGCCCGGCACCGGGCAAGCCCAGGTTCAGACTGTCAATTCCGAGAGCCTCCATCAAGTGCAGGATTTCCAGTTTCTTTTCAATCGGCGGGTCCACGACCGAAGGCGATTGAAGGCCGTCGCGCAGGGTCTCATCATTCAGCATGGGCCGAAAAGACGTGCGCAGCTCCGGGCCATCGACTTTGTTCCAATCGTAGATCAGTTCCTGATTCGGTTCCATCTCAGATCTCCAAAATTGTTTGCAATTCACCAGGAAGCACGCGCTCCGGCAGGCAAATAGTCCAGACATTTGCTGGACAGTCCTCCGGTCATTACGAATCCTTATTGTATTCCACATTCATCAGGCAAAGACCCTGGGCGGGAACAGTGGGTCCGGCGGCGCTGCGGTCCCGGGCTTCCAGAATCCGGAGGATATCCAGCGGCAGAAGCCTTCCCCGCCCCACTTCGATCAACGTCCCCATGATGTTGCGGACCATATGGTGAAGAAATCCGTTGCCTCGAACCCGATAGACCAGCATGGAGGTCCCGGCCCGGGAGATGACCCGCGAGGAATAGATGGAACGTACGGTGCTGCGGGTGGGTGATTCATCATCAAGTTCGGGAGTGGCAGCGAATGAGGTGAAATCGTGCTCGCCTTCGAGCAAATGGGCAGCTTCATTCATGGACGTGATGTCCAACGGGTAGGGATAATGGAGAACGTACCGGTTGATGAACGGAAGCGCGACGGGAGCCTGAAAAATTCGATAAATGTAAGTTTTGGCGCTGGCGCTATAGCGCGCATGAAACGACAACGGCACCTCACCGGCTTTGCGAATGCGGATGGTGATCGGCAGCGCGTGGTTCAATGCCTTGACCAGGTTGGCGCAAGGGATCGGGTTCTCACAAGTAAAGCTCGCAACTTGTCCCAGCGCGTGGACTCCGGCGTCCGTGCGACCGGAGCCGGCAAGATGGGCCTTCTCATTGACAACTTTTTCGATGGCGGTTTCAAGCGTGCCCTGAACGGTCGCTCCTTGGGGCTGCTTCTGCCAGCCGAAGAAGTCCATCCCGTCATAGGCGATGAGCAAGCGAAGGTTGCGCATGAGTCAGCGGCACAAGACCACCGGATTCTTTCATCACGGCGCGGGTAATCGGGCAACTTTAGGGACAGTCCGCTCCGGTCCCCACCAAAGTATGAAGTATAATGTTCGCGACTCGAATCAAGGAGGTAAATAAAATATGTCCGATCTGGCGAGCAAAAACTGTGTCCCCTGCAAGGGTGGCGTGCCGCCGCTCACGGGGACCGAACTGGCAGCGCTCCAGAGCCAGATTCCAGGCTGGGACGTGGTGGACGGCCATCATCTGGAGCGGTCATTCAAGTTTCCGGACTTTGCCCAGGCGCTGGCTTTTGTGAATCGCGTGGGCGGGATCGCCGAGCAACAGGGCCACCATCCGGACATATACCTGACGTGGGGCAAGGCGGCGGTGAAAACCTGGACCCACAAGATTGACGGGCTGACCGAAAGCGATTTCATTCTGGCCGCAAAAATCAGCAATCTCTATCCCGGCCAGTGAAGAGCAGTTTATGACAAAAATCAGCGCCATTTTCTGCGACGTGGGCGGAGTGCTGGGCACCAACGGCTGGGGCCGGGCCGAGCGGCGCCGGGCTGCGGAGACGTTCAAGCTGGACCGAAAGGATTTCGAGGGGCGGCACGAATTGGTGGTGGATGCCTTTGAAGCCGGCAAGATCAGCCTGGACCAATATCTGGACCACACGGTGTTCTGCTGCCCGCGAGCGTTCCGCCGGGAAGAATTCGTGAGCTTTATGAAGCTGCAATCGCAACCGTTCCCCGCGGCGCTGGTCCTTTTTGAAAAGCTGGCATCCACTCGCCAGTATTTTTTGGCCACGCTCAACAATGAATCCCTGGATTTGAACTTCCACCGAATCGAAGCATTCGGGCTGAAGAAATACTTTTCGTTGTTTCTGAGCTCCTGCTTCTTGGGACTGAAGAAGCCGGACCCGGCCATCTTCCAGATGGCGCTACGGCTGACTCAGCGCGAGCCCGAGGAGTGCCTGTTTATTGATGACCGCGCCCTGAACGTGGAGGCGGCGCGGCGCGGCGGCTTCAGCGCCGTCCAATGCCTGGACCCCGGGAAGCTGGAGCAACAGGTCCGCGAGGTTGGAATCGAGCTACAGAAGTAGCGCAGTAGACAGCAGGCATTTGCCAGAAAGCAGATGGCGGGGGCAGAGGGACGCGGTGAGACAGGGACGAATAACGAACCCCGTGGTATTTGGGACTGCGGTCAGTGATTTCGAAACTGAGGGCGATCGTGTTCCCGGGATGCCGGTTATCTGGTAGTGGTGCATTTTCGTCGCTGGTGCGGCGGTCTCTGACCGCCGAATTTTATTTTTCAACAGCTTCCGGCGGTCAGAGACCGCCGCACCAGCAAACTGAGCCACTACCGGTTATCTTGACAAGAGGCCCGCGCTTCCCTATTATTCTATATCAGGGGAACGGAAACCTTGTTCAGCGGTGACATTACAGAAATCGGGTTCATCCTCTTTATCGCGTTCTTGCTTTTCGGTCCCAAGAAGCTCCCCGAAATTGCCAGAGTGCTGGGTAAAGGTCTGGGAGAGTTGCGCCGGGCTTCCTTCGATCTGAGGAGCTCCTTGGAAGAGGAGATTCGCAACATGGACCGGCAGAGCGAAGAAAAATCCGAGACCACCCCGACTTATGTCTACGACCATCCAGAACCTTCCCACGAAGAATCCGAACCCCGACCCTGAAGAAGAACCGCTTAGCGGAAGGCAGATGTCTTTCTTCGAGCACCTCGAAGAACTTCGCAAGCGTCTGCTTCGGTCCATCATCTCCGTCTTTGTGGGCTTCGGGATTTGCTTTTACTTTCGTGATGCCATCTACGGCTTCATGGCCAAACCGCTGACGGATACTCTGCGCAGCCTCCACCTGTCCGACAAGCTGGTTTACACCAACCCCACGGATCCGTTTAACCTTTATATCAAGCTCTCGGTGATCGGCGGGATCTTCGTCGCTTCTCCTTACATTCTTTTGCAACTTTGGCTGTTCATCTCGCCCGGGCTTTACCGCAACGAGAAGAAATACGTCTGGCCATTCGTCACACTCACCAGCTCGCTGTTCATGGCGGGCGGTTTCTTCGCTTACAGACTGGCCTTCCCGGCCGCCCTGCGGTTCCTGGTGGAATTCGGCCATCAGTTTACGCCGATGATCACGATTAATGAATATTGGGGCCTGGCCACCACCTTGATCTTGGGCGTGGGAGTGGTGTTTGAGATGCCGGTTCTGATCCTGCTGCTTTCGCTCTTTGGAATTGTCACACCGAAGTTTCTGATCAAGCACTTTCGCTATGCGGTGCTGGGAACCGCCATCATCGCCGCGGCGCTGGCGCCTACTCCGGACATTACCCAACTCTTTGTCTTCTGGATTCCGATGGTGGGACTTTACGTGCTGAGCATCGGACTTTCCTGGTTGGTCTGGCGGCGCAAGAATAAACGGCAGAAAAAAGCTCTGGTTTAAGTCCGCGAAAAGTTTCCCAAGGAAACCCATCCCCTGTGCTGATTAAATTGAAGCCGAGCCTTGTGATGGCCGCACTGATGGGCGTTTTGCCCGCGATTTATGCGCCGGGCTTGTTAGCGGGACAGGCCCCTGCGCTGCCCGCGGCTGTTTTCAATGGCAATCGCGCCTTCCAGGACTTGAAGCATCTAGTTTCCTTTGGGCCGCGCCCGGCCGGATCTGCAGCTCTCGCCCAATCCCGGCAATGGATCATTCAACAACTGAAGGATTCGGGGTGCGAAGTGGAGCAGGACGCCTTTACCGCCTCCACGCCGGAGGGCGAAATCCCGATGGTCAATCTGATTGCGAAGATTCCCGGAAGCCGCCCGGTGGTGGTGATGATCGCGGGTCATTACGATACGAAACACTTTGCGGACTTTAAGTTCGTGGGCGCGAACGATGGGGCTTCCAGCGCGGCCTTTCTTCTGGAGAGCGCGCGCCAATTGTGCCGCCAAAAGAGTCCACTGACCTATTGGCTGGTCTTTTTTGATGGGGAAGAAGCGGTTCGCAACTGGACGGACACAGACAGCGTTTATGGCAGCCGGCACCTGGAGACGAAATTGGCCGCAGACGGTGAGTTGAGCCGGATCAAGGCCATGATCCTGGTGGATATGATTGGCGACACCCACCTGGATATCCTTCGTGATATGAACTCCACCCCTTGGCTCACCCATCTGGTTTTCGATACGGCGGACCGGCTGGGTTACTCGCGATATTTCCTGAATCAAAAGACGGCGATTGGCGATGACCACGTCCCGTTCGTGAATGCCGGTGTTTCCGCCGTGGACATCATTGACCTTGACTACGGTCCCAACGGCAGCTACTGGCACACGGCCCAGGACACGGTCGGGCATTGCAGCGCCGCCAGCCTCACCGTCGTCGGGCGCGTCGTGATGGAAACCCTTCGCGAACTCGGGCAATCACCGCAGCTTCAATAAGTCGCAATGCTGCAGCACAAAAATGGCGGTTACTTGAAGTAACCGCTGGATTGTTTTGAGATGTAGGAGTGCTGGGCAGGAAGGGAATCGTCCTTCAGAGGAAAGTCGGAGCGATAGTGGGCGCCGCGGCTCTCTTTGCGGATGGAAGCGCAACGGGTGACCAGCCGGGCGGCTTCCAGGATGCTCCTGGCCTCGTAATATTGGCGGCTGGCGTGTGAAGGCTCAGGAAGCGAGATGGTTTCGAGCTTGAGCAAGGCGGCGCTCAAGGCCTTGGCCGCGCGGATCACACCCACATTCTCCCACATCAGGCGTTGCACTTCCTTCACGGCTTTTTTCAGTTCCTCTTCCGTTTCGCTTCCGGAGCTGAAGTGCGGTGATTCTGCGGGCCCGAACGTGGGTGATGGCGGATGGGGTGAGTCGGGTGAAAACTTGGCGGGACCCAGTTTCCGGATCATGCCCACTGCGGCGCGCCGCCCGAATACCAATCCTTCCAGAAGCGAATTGTTGGAGAGGCGATTGGCGCCGTGCACACCAGAGGCGCTGGCCTCACCCGCCGCGTAAAGTCCGGCGAGCGTGGTCGCGCCGTGCTCATCGGTGGCAACGCCTCCCATGCTGTAATGCGCCGCCGGGCGAACCGGCAGCAGGTCGGTGGTGATATCAATATTGTGCTTCAAAAAATCGCCATAGAGTCGCGGGAACCGACTCTTGATGAGTTCAGAACGAATCCCGGTGAGGTCCAGATAAACGAAGTCACTTCGCAACCGCTGCATCTCCATGATGACCGACCGCGAAATGACGTCGGAGGGCGCGAGTTCGCCGCATTCGTGATAGCGGGACATGAAGCGGTCCAGCTCAATGTTGCGGAGTTTGGCGCCGTGTTCGCGCAGGGAGCCGGCCAGCGCCAGCCGGGGGGCGCCCCGGACATTGAGTACGGTGGGATGGAACTGAATGAATTCGAGGTCGCTGAGCAACGCCCCGGCGCGATAAGCCAGAGAGACGCCGTCGCCCGATGCGGGCGGAGGATTCGTGGTCTCCGCATAGATTTGTCCCATGCCGCCCGTGGCCAATAGCAAAGCCGTGGTGGAGACTCTTTTGAAGGCGCCGGTTTTTTCATCCAAATACATGACACCGGTGCAGCGGCCATCTTCTGTCAACAATTCAACGGCCAGGGCGTTGGACCGGATTTCAATGGCCGGATTGGACCGCACCTGGGCTGCAAGGATACGGAGAATTTCAGCTCCCACGGGTTCACCCTGCGCCCGCAAGACCGGTGAAACCCGGTGGGGACTCTCGCTCTCCACTCTCAGGCGAGACTTCTTGCCATGGATGTGACTACCCCAGTCCATCAATTGGCGGATTTCCTGTGGCCCTTCGTCCACCAGGATTCGTACCGCCTCCTGCCGGCAGAGCCCATCGCCCGATCGCAAGGTATCCTGAAAGTGCAAAGCGACCTTATCATCTTCGCCAATGGCCGCCGCGACGCTATAAGCGTAACGGGTAGTGGATTCGGCAAACTTGCCCTTATTCAGGATCAACACCCTGCCGGCTCCGGCAAGAGTGATGGCTGCCCGCAGGCCGGCAATGCCGCTTCCCAGGACTAAGAAATCGGCGTGTTTAGTCTTTCCCGCCATCTTAAATCACCTACGCCATCAGGTTGATTTCCGGCCATCGCAACGCCCGTCCGCTGCGACGGAAATGAGAAAAGTCTTGCCTATTCATTTTAGGACGTTTCCATGCAGTCTGAAAGGTCTGAGCGGAACACGAGTGCGGACCGGCGCGTCCCCACGAATCGTGCTTGTTGCCGGGGAAGCGGTGTGCTATGTGTAAAGGATTGTCTATCTAACTTTCACAACTGTTAAATCTTGGATGACATGCAGCGATTAAACGTCAAATCGAAGGCGGGGGACTACGAAGTCATCCTGGGAGACGGCGCCTGGAAAGCCTTTGGCGGCTTCCCGGCGGGCCATTACTCCTCAACCTTCGTCCTGACCGAGGAGAAAATCTGGAAGCGGTGGCGCCGGAAATTTCTGGGCGAGACGCGCCTCCAGCGGCCACAGACGTTGTTGATCGCGCCGGGAGAAAAGTCCAAAGAACTGCCGGTGCTGGCGCGCCTCGCATCCGAACTGCTTGAGCGCGGCGCTGACCGCCGTTCCTTACTGATGGTTTTGGGGGGAGGCGTGGCGGGCGACCTGGGCGGGTTCCTGGCCTCCACCTACATGCGGGGAATCGATTACGTCAATTGCCCCACCACGGTGCTCTCGCAGGTTGACAGCGCCATCGGCGGAAAAACGGCGGTGAATTTGGGAAAGGCTAAAAATCTGGTGGGGTCATTTTATCCGCCACGCCAGGTGCTGGCGGATTCTCAAGTCCTCACATCCCTGCCGCCTCGGGATTTGAGGTCCGGCCTCTATGAGGTGGTGAAACACGCGATCCTGGATGGCGACGAATTCTTTTCTCAGACCGAACGGAGCCTTGGAGAATTGAGTCCGCAAAACATCGGCAAATTTGAGCCGCTTCTGGTTCGCGCCGCTGGAGTGAAAGTGGACGTGGTGAACAAGGACGAACAGGAAAAGCAATTGCGTTTCGTCCTCAACCTCGGACACACGTTCGGTCACGCCTTTGAAGAAGCCACCGGCTACCGCAGGTTTCTACACGGCGAAGCCGTGGCCTGGGGATTGCTGGCTGTGGCGCGCCTGGCGGAAAGACTTGGCGCGATGGATCAAGACAGCGCGGCGAGGATCAGAAACATGATTCTGCAACTCGGTCCCTTGCCCGGTCTGGCGCGGATCGACCCGTCCGGTGTCATTGAGCTCTTGTCAAAAGACAAGAAGACGATTGGCGGAAAAATTCATTGGGTCATTCCTGAAAGGATCGGTAAAGTGCGAGTCAGGACGGACGTTCCGATTCGCACCGCAGCCGCTGCACTTCGTGATGTGATGGCCGAAAGCCAACGGTTCAGCGGCGCGCGGCAGGAAAGGCGAGGGCGCCATGAATAAGACCGTTGTACCGTCGCTTCGCGGCAGCCCGCTTGGCTCGCCAGGGAAGATTGCTGAAAGCGCGAAGTCGGTTCAAGGCATGTTTGATGCGGTGGCGCCGCGGTACGACTTCTTGAACCACTTTCTCTCCGTGGGTTTCGACTTGGCCTGGCGGCGCGCCACCGCGCAGGAATTGCGCGGCGCGATCGAGAGACCGGAATCGATTGCCCTCGATTTATGTTGCGGCACGGGCGATTTGGCGTTTGCGCTGTGCAAGGTTTCCCAGGGCCGGGTCATCGGCGCCGATTTTTCGCACCCCATGCTCCAGCGGGCAACGGCCAAAAATTTGCGTGAGCGCCGCCCGGTTCTTTTTTTGGAGGGTGACAGTCTTTCGCTTCCGTTCAAGGACGGCTATGCCGACGCCGTGACCACCGCATTCGGCTTCCGTAACCTTGCGAGCTACGCTTTGGGATTGCGCGAAATGCGGCGGGTGTTGAAGCCGGAAGGCGTACTTGCCATTCTGGAGTTTTCCACGGTGCGCTGGCCGTGGTTTGGCGCTGCTTTCCGCTTCTACTTCGCGAGATTACTTCCGGGGATCGGCAGCTCCATTTCCGGCGTGCGCGGCGCCTATCAGTATTTGCGCGATTCGGTCAAACAATTTCCGGCTCAGGAGGAGCTGGCTGCGCTGATGCGCGAAGAGGGATTTGAGGCTGTGAAGTACCGGAACTTTATGGGAGGTGTGGCGGCACTGCACTTGGGCGTGAAACCAGGAATCGAGAATCCGGGTTAAGAGTTCACAGCCCGGCCAGAGGCGGGGCAGCAAGCTCGATGCTCAGAAGTCGGAGGTCCGGCTAAAAAGCCCTTTTATTGGCCGTTCTTCTTGGCTTCTTCCGTTTGCCGCTTCCGAATTTCCGTATTTATCTCATCAATCTTCTTTTGGGCTTGCTCCACGGCTGCCTTGTCCGCAGCTACTCCGGCCCTCTTAGCCTCAATCTTGGAGGCCAATTCCACCTGGACACCGGGATCCAATTCGCGCGCCTGTTGCAATTGAAGAAGGCTAAGCTCGTTTTCAACGAGCCTTTGCTGTTCCTTGGCGTTTGCCAGGGCTTGGGTTGCGTCCTTCAGTTGGTCACGGAGAGGCGCCTTTGAATCCGCTTTGGCTTGCGCGCCCTGCGCAGCTTGGATACTTGCAGCCCAGCCTTGATTTCCAGCTTCTACCCACCCCGGCTCACCTCCTTCGCGCGCCAATTGTACCCTTAAGTCCTGAATTGCCTGTTCGTCCTCAGCAATCTTCTGGTTCTTCCCGTCAATCTGGTCGGTGAGCTTACCAATATCGCGGCGCGAGTATTCCTGCATCAGGGTCTTGGTGGGATCGGGATAATATTGCATATTGGACTGGCTGAGTTGCTGCTGAAGTACGGAGAGCTCGCGCTTGTCCGTTTCCAGCCGCTGTTGCAGCTTTGCCATATGAGACCGGAAATACTGTTCGTCGTGCGGACCGCCAGGCCCCGGTTCGCCCGTACATTGTGGAGAGCTGGTGGCTGCGGCTGCCGGCCCCGTGGGTCCCACTACGCTTAAGCCATCGCCCCCGTGAGGTATGTTGTCATTGGTGAAGACCTTTACGTCCTTGGGAACTTCCTTCTGACGGTCCGTGCGAAGTTGTCTGGCCACTTCACCCAGCGAGGGCTGGCTGATGGGTGGCGGGACGGATGGGGATGGATTCTGTCCCCATAAAGGGACGCACCAGCAGAGGATGAAGTAAAGATTGGATATTCTTCTCATATGCCTAAACCCTCACGTAGTTGATTAGGCGATACTATAAATATAAACCTCGCCCATAACCATTACAAGATGAAACATCGGGTGGTGAGAAGCCGGGCTTGAGTCTACGAAGAGAACGATGCGTTGAAAAAGGGTTCGGGGTACTTGCGGGCAAGGCCCGGACTGGTAAATGGCAGGACAGATTGCGAATGGAACGAGCCTTCAGCGCCTCGGTAAGTTACGACTTTCCTTCAATCCCTGACACAACTTCCCTCAAATAGGCTAAGCCCGCTTTCATGCTTTCGACGGGAGGCGTCACGGTCTTGCCGTACTCCACGTCCTGCTCAACAATGGCCCATCCTGCATATCCAATTTCTTTGAGCAAAAGGAAGAATGCGGGAAAGTAGATACACCCCTTGCCAATCTGTGAAAACACGCCGCGCGTTACCGCCTCTGCAAAAGTCAGGCCCCGGCGCCTTGCTTCGCCGAGAGCCTCCGCATCGATGTCTTTGATATGAACGTACCGCAACAGACTCCGATATTTCTTGCCTTCTTCCACGGGATCGCCGCCCCCGTAAACGCAATGCCCGGTATCCAGGCACAAACCGATCTTCGTCCCGGAGATCGTCTCGAAAAGTCTCTGGACCTCCGCCGGTGTTTCGATGTGTGTGGCCACGTGCGGATGGAAAACGGGGTCGAGGCCGAAGCCGCCAGCCACCTTTTCGACCTCCCGAAGGACTCTTCCGAGATGCCGCCACTGTTCCGCAGTGAGTGAGGCGCTACCGTTGACGGGAACGCGACCTGCGATCCGTTGCCGGGCGGGCGTTTGAGCGTCAGAAAGCACCAGAACGGGAGCCTTCAAGGCGGCAAGCACCTTTCCGACTTTTCTGACGTGATCGATGGCCTGACCCGCCATGGCCGGCTCAGATAGGGCCACGGGAACAAAGGCAGAGAGCATCGCCAGCTTGCGGGTTTGAAGGGCTGGTTCGAGGCGTGCGGGATCAACCGGATAAAAACCATAAGGGCCCAGTTCGGTCCCTTGATAACCCGCGGCCGCAATCTCATTGAGTACTTGTTCCCAAGGTTGATCCCAAGCGGCATCACGGAAATCTTGCACGCCCCAACTGATGGGAGCCGAAGCGAATTGAATTTTGGGCCGATCGTTGTTCATCGGAATGGATCGAGTCCTTGAATTGCTTTTGGAATTGAGAAATCAGTCAGTCTTCCCGGCCTTGACGCCGGGATCCAACCGCACCACCTGTTTTTTTCTCGCGCTTTCATAACACGCCTCGATCAGCTCCACGACGCGGTAACCGTCCTCGGCGGTTACCGGGCAGGCGCCATTGCCCTCCAGTGCATCTACAAAAAGTCTGTCCTGCTCGGTGTATCCCCACTTCTCGTTTCTCGAGCGCAAACCAAAATCCAGCGTCAAGGTCTCCGCTTGCAGGGAGGCGGTGTAGGCCAGTCGTTCCATCTCAAACGTTTCGTAAGTGGAATGATGGCCAAAGACTTCAAACCGCTCGAAGGGAAAATGCCAGCTTGCATGAGCATAGGTTTTCAGGGTTGCCTGGAGGCCGGATTCAAAGGAAAGCAGGATCGAAAAATCGTCCAGCTCTTGGTTCTGGTGAGCCCGCGCCGCCACCTGAACCCATTCCACGTCGCCGAAGAAAAATCGCATGAGATCGAAAATGTGAACGGGCGTTTCATAGAGGAATCCCCCCGTGAATTTTCCGTCACCCACCCAGGGCGGATGAACCAGCTCGCCGCGGTTCATCTTGGCGTGAACCGATAACGGAAGCAGTCGGCCATCGCGGATGGCCTGTTGGAGAGCCTTATAAACAAGGGCAAATCTGCGGTTGTGGCCCACCTGGAAATGGACCTTGGCTTTGCGGACGGCGTCGCGCACCTCACGGGCCGAGTTCAGAGTAAGGGCAAACGGCTTCTCACAGAAGACATCCTTGCCCGCGGTCACCGCCTGCAGGGCGAGATGGGTGTGCGTCGTGTTTGGCGTGCAAATGAAAACCGCCTGGTTCTTCTCCAAAACTTCCTCGATGTTGCGGGCCAAATGGGCACCGAGCCGTACCGCCAGAGCTTCGGCGCGCGCGGGAATCGTATCAAAAACCGTGCCGATTCTGACCCGTGAATCCGCCGACAGAATCCCGGCATGAGTTTGGGCAATTTCACCCGCTCCGATCATTCCGATCTCAATGGCCACGTCCAGTCCTTTTCTGTTTATTGAATTCCAACCATCCGTTATTGATGGAAAGGAATCCCAAAACGATTCGATACCCGTCAAGAAGACTATCTTGAACCCGATTAAGAGTCAAAGCAAGGGAATTAGACTACAGAATGGTTATGCTTCCGGCCCGGGATGGACGAGCGGGACTCGTGGGTCCGGGGCCGGCCAAGACTTACGGAGATAGGCATAACGGGAGTCGTCGCTTGCGGCGAAGGAACGGGCGCTGCCGGCCAGGACGTTCAGGTAATAGACGTTAAAGCCGTAGGCCGCCACCACCGGATGATATCCATCTTTGATGAGCACCAAGTCCCCGTCAGTAACTTTGAGCGTATGGTCCCGCGAGCCGGCGGCATCGTAGAGCCGCTGGAAAGCGTATCCCTCAGCCCGGTCGATGCGGTAATAGTACGTTTCGTCCAGATCGGCTTCGATGGGCATGTTGTGGACATCGTGTTTATGGGGCGGATAGCTCGACCAGTTGCCGCTCGGCGTATAGACTTCACAGATCAGCAGGCGGTCCGCAGGAAACTCCGGGCGGATCACATCCAGAATCTGCCGCGTGGCGTTCCCGCCGCCCCGTATTTCCAGCCGGATGTCACCGGGCGTGATGATGAGCGGCTGGAGACGAGCTTCCGAGGGCGCGCGGCAATCCGCATATTCGCAATCCGTCTCAGCCGAAATCTCAAAAGCGGTGTGTGCGGGCAGATACACAGCGTAAGGGTAGCCACTGAAGACGTTGGGACGATGTCCAATAACTCTCGGCCCTTCACCCCAGTCGATCGAGCACTTGCCTCCCAGTACCACGAATGCGGCTTCCTCCGGGCCGGTGTTCCCCTGCTGGTACTGGCCCTTCAGCAGTCGGTGGACAGAAAAGCTTATAGTTTCCCAGCCCGCTTGGACGCGGGTGATAGAAACCAGGGCGCCAGACTTACCGGCCGGAATCGGTTCGGAGTGATATAAGGCTTTGCCCTCATAACCGTTTTCTTGCATGGAAACCCTTCAGCCCAATAAACCATTATTCCCGAATGCATTCGAGACTGTACCGGAGAACGTCATCCCGCAGCGCAACAAGAATCAGTGGGGTGCTGCGAAATAACTGGACAATGCCCACGCCCATCGCGCCGGCATCTTGCCGGCCAATGGCGCCGGGACGGCGGTGCTACACAGTTCAACCAATGCCTGAATAGGACGTTAGAAGAAATATCGTTCTTTCTTGCGGGCTTGCTCGTAGTCTTTCCGGGCCGCCCGTACCGACTCCAGCCCGGACACTTCTGCAACCGGAACATCCCACCAGGATTCATAACCGGGCACATTCACCGTGCTGTCCACTTCAACGACCGTCACCGTAGTGAGTTGACTCGACCGGGATTCTTCCAAGGCTTCCTTCAATTCATCCCGGGTTCGCACCTGCCGCGCCCGGGCGCCGAGGCTCCGGGCATTGGCGGCAAAATCCACGGGGACGGTCTCTCCCGCGAGTTGGCCGTCAGTTCTGAAGCGGTATTGCGTGGCGAAGCCCTCGCAGCCGACGGACCGGCTCAATCCACCAATACTCTTGAATCCGTGGCTGTCCAGCACCACGACATTGAGCTTGCATCCTTCCTGCACGGCGGTATGAATTTCCTGTGCCATCATCAGGTATGATCCATCGCCCACCATCACAAAAACCTCGCGGCCCGGATCGGCCATTTTTACTCCCAACCCGCCGGCAATCTCATAACCCATCGTGGAGTAACCGTATTCGAGGTGATATCCCTTGGGGTCGCGGGTTCGCCAGAGCTTATGGAGGTCACCTGGCAAACTTCCCGCCGCGCACACCACAACGTCCTTCGGTTGTGAAACCGCATTCACCGCTCCGATGACTTCGCCCTGGCTCACCGGCGGGCCGTGGCGAAGGTTGTAAATCCGGTCCACCTCGCACTCCCATTCCTCGCGGAAGCGCCCGATCCGCTCCCGATAGTTCTCATTCACCCGATAGCCCTGGAGTGCGGCGGCCAGTTCCTGCAACGCCTCTCGGGCGTCCGCCACCAGCGCGACTCCGGAATGCTTGAAGGCGTCAAATTCGGCGACGTTGATGTTCACGAACTTCACATCCGGATTTTGGAAGGCCGTCTTGGATGCTGTGGTGAAGTCGCTGTAGCGCGTTCCAACGCCGATCACGAGGTCTGCCTCACGGGCCAGAATGTTGGCGCCCGGCGTTCCGGTCACGCCCACGGCCCCCAACTCCTGCGGGTGGTCATAGCACAACGACCCTTTTCCAGCTTGGGTCTCCACTACGGCGATACCCGTCTGCGTTGCAAAATGCGACAAAGCCTCCGTCGCCTCCGAGTAAATCACGCCGCCGCCGGCAATCACCATGGGCTGTTTTGCCGAACGGATCGCAGCGGCGGCGAGGCGCAGCATCTCCCGGTCGCCCCGTGGCCTCTGCACAATCCACGTGCGTTTTTCAAAAAAATCCGCAGGAAAATCAAATGACTCCGCTTGCACGTCCTGCGGCATGGCCACGGTCACCGCGCCGGTCTCGGACGCGGACGTGAGTACGCGCAAGGCTTCGGGGAGCGCCGTCAGAATTTGCTCAGGCCGCTCGATCCGGTCCCAGTACCGGGACACCGGCCGGAAACAGTCATTGACGGAAATGTCCTGCGTCGCAGGTGATTCGAGCTGCTGCAAGACCGGGGCCACGTTGCGGCGCGCGAAGATATCTCCCGGCAAAAGCAGAACGGGCAGCCGGTTGACGGTGGCCGCCGCGGCGCCCGTCAGCATGTTGGTCGCCCCGGGCCCGATCGAAGTCGTGCAGATGAGCGACCGGAGCCGGTTGGTCATCTTGGCAAAAGCCGCGGCCGTGTGGACCATGGCCTGTTCGTTACGGCAAAGGTAAAAGGGCAAGTCCGGATTTTCGAGCAGAGCCTCACCGAGGCCGGCAACAATCCCATGTCCGAAGATTCCGAAGCACCCGGCGAAAAATGGCCTCTCATCTCCATCCCTCTTCACGAATTGATGCTTCAAGAATTGGATCGTGGCTTGGGCAGTGGTGAGTTTTTGGGTCATGATGGCGGACACTCTCTTCTTACCAACCAGATCCGCTCAGCTTGCGCGGAGGGGGCGGAGCAGCCCTTGCGAGTTGCCCCTGGGGGGTAAAAACAAATCTTGAGACCGAACCGGGCCTGCCGCGAAATACCTGAAGCAGCGGGAAAGCCTTCCAAGCAGCAAGGACACTTCGCTGGCTGCCGGTGAACCCGGATCGATTCGGGATTAACCCCAAAACTCTATCCGCATCGATTTCTGTTGTCAAGAAGAAAGAGGTTCCTCAGCAAAATTTGTGGGTCCATTCTGGTTCTGGTAACGCCCCAAGGCTATGGTAGAGCGCCACTTCAACCGCTTTGAAGGTTCGAAAGCCAT
>Ga0307372_10000586_pt1 | contig 64771 bp, 67 predicted proteins | sample OX1MG_FD_202533 | JGI IMG/M metagenome (GOLD analysis project Ga0307372, IMG submission 202533) | Soil microbial communities from Risofladan, Vaasa, Finland - OX-1 | ecosystem: Environmental > Terrestrial > Soil > Coastal area > Acid sulfate soil | place: Finland: Risofladan, Vaasa | collected... | reverse complement strand
CCCGTGGTGGCGCTACCTTTCTACAAGCGACCTGGTAGCTGACTTCAACGACGGGAAGGAACGGGAGGAGAGCCGGTGCCTGACTTGAGCGCGTATCGCTTCACCACAACCCACGAGTGGGTCAAACGCGAAGGGGAGGCCGAGGCCCTGGTCGGGATCACCGACCATGCCCAGTCCCAGCTCGGGGACGTGATCTTTCTGGAGTTGCCCAAGGTGGGAACAACCCTAGCCGCCGGCGCCCGCTTCGGGGCGGTCGAGTCCGTCAAGGCGGCGAGCGACCTCTATTCCCCGGTCGAAGGTGAGGTGGTGGCGGTCAATCAGGAGGTCAGCTCCGCCCCTGAGCTGGTCAATCAGGACCCGCACGGCCGAGGTTGGCTGATCCGCATTCGCGTTGCTGGAGATCTCCCGGCGGAGCTTCTCGACAGCGCCGCGTACGATTCCTTCGCGCAGGCGGATTCGCACTAGCGTTTGGATTGCAAAGCGGAGGCGCCAGCTCTTTCATGGCCTATCTTCCAAATTCGGACTCCGATCGAGCCGAGATGCTCTCCGCGCTCGGGCTCGGTTCTCCCGGGGAGCTCTTTCGGGATGTCCCAGCCGCGATCAGGGACCCCGAGCTGGAGCTTCCTCCGCCACTCGCGGAGCTCGATCTAATCACTGAACTGCGCCGGCTGGCGGGACGGAACGTGCCGCTCTCGCAATGGGACTGCTTCCTTGGGGCGGGCACCTATTCGCGGTTCATCCCGGCGATTGTCCGCGCCACAATCGGACGCCCTGAGTTCTACACCGCCTACACGCCCTACCAGGCCGAGGCGAGCCAGGGCTATCTCCAATCGATATTCGAGTTCCAGTCGATGGTTGCCGAGCTCTTCGACCTCGACGTTGCCAACGCGTCGATGTACGACGTCGCCACCGCCACCGCCGAGGGCGCCCTGCTGGCAACGCTTCATACGGGCCGCACCCGGGTCCTGGCCGCGGCCTCTCTGCACCCGGAGGTGCTGGCGGTCCTGCAGACGTACATCTCCGGCAGGGGCGCGCAGCTGGTTCGCATCGGCCAGCGCGACGGGGTCACCGATCTGGAGGCTGCCCGGAGCGCTCTCGCCGATCCGGACGCGGCGGTGCTGGTCGTCCCGCAACCCAACTTCCTCGGGCTGCTGGAACCGGTCGGCGAGCTGATCGAGTTGGCACACGCGGCGGGCGCCCTGGCCCTGGTCGTGGCCGACCCGATCGCGGCCGCGGTGGTCGAACCGCCCGGGGCTCTGGGCGCAGACCTGGTCGCGGCGGACGGTCAGCAGCTGGGAATACCACCCCAGCTGGGAGGCCCCACGTTGGGGTTGCTGGCCTGCCGGGACGAGTTGGTCCGGCGGATCCCCGGACGACTGGTGGGATTGACCACCGACTCTCGAGGCGGGCAGGCCTACTGCCTGACGCTGCAGACCCGCGAGCAGCACATCCGCCGAGAGCGGGCCACCTCCAACATCTGCACCAACCACGCGCTCATGGCGCTGGCCGCTACCGCTTACCTGGCGAAAATGGGCGAAGTCGGCCTCCGGGGGATCGCCTCGATCTCGTACCAGCGGGCGCACCACCTAGCCGAGCGCCTCTGCAGAATCCCCGGGTTCCAGCTCAAGTTCCCCGCGGAAGAGTTCCTCTGGGAGTTTGTCCTGGAGACTCCGGTGGAGGCCCGGGCGCTTGCCCAAGAGCTGGCCGGGGAGGGGATCCTGGCCGGATATCCCCTCCAGAGTGTGGCTCCAGGGCTATCCCACTGCCTGCTCGTCTGTGCCACCGAGATGACGACGCCTGCGGCCATCGAGCGACTCGTCCAGCGCTTGAGCCGGGTGTCCACTCCGCCCCTGCCGGTGGCGGTATCCGGTTGAGCGCCCCTCCGGCTCCTGCCTGGGCTGGCCCGGAGCCGCTGCTCTTCGAGCTGTCCCGACCCGACAGCCCGGGGCCGCGACTGCCCGACTCGGGGGTGGGCGGCGCGGCGCTGGCGGATGCCCTGCCGGCGAGGTTTCGACGGCGCCGCCCGGCCCAGCTCCCCGCCGTAAACGAACCCGACCTGGCCCGCCACTTCGGTCGCCTCGGCCGCCGCAACCACAACCTGCAACAAGGGGCCTACCCGCTCGGTTCATGCACCATGAAATACAACCCGGCCGTCAACGAACAGGTGGCCGCTCTGGACGGTTTCGCGGACATCCACCCCCTTCAGCCGGTGGACTCGATTCAGGGTGCTCTGGAACTGATGTGGGAGCTCGAAAACCTGCTTTGCCGCATCACCGGCATGCAGGCGGTCTCGCTTCAGCCGGCCGCCGGAGCCCATGGGGAGTGGACCGGGTTGCGCATGATTCAGGCCTACCACCTGCGCAACGGGGACCACGAACGGACCGAGGTGATCATCCCGGACACGGCCCACGGGACCAACCCTGCCAGCGCCGCTCAGTGTGGCCTCGGTGTGGTCACCGTCCGCAGCGCGGCGGACGGGACAGTCGACCTGGAGGACTTCGCCGCCAAACTGAGCCCCCGGGTCGCGGCGGTCATGCTTACCAACCCAAATACACTCGGGATTTTCGAGCGCAACATCGCAGATTTGGCGCGCATGGCTCACGCCACCGGAGCACTTCTGTACTACGACGGGGCCAACCTGAATGCGCTCGTCGGGGTTGCCCGTCCCGGCGACATGGGGTTTGACGTGGTCCACCTAAATCTGCACAAAACCTTCTCAACGCCCCACGGCGGTGGTGGCCCTGGCGCTGGCCCGGTGGGGGTTTCAGCCGCGTTGCAGGAGTTCCTGCCGGTGCCCCGAATCCGGTGCCTCGACGGACGGTTCGATTGGGACTACCAACGACCTCAGAGCATCGGGAAGGTGCGTTCTTTTTATGGGAATTTCGGCATGCTGGTGCGCGCCTACGCCTACATTCGCGCCTACGGTGACGAGCTGGCCATGGTTGCCCGCGACGCCGTCCTAGGCGCCCGCTACCTCCGTCACCGCCTCGAGCCGTGGCTGCCGGCGGCGACTCCGGCGGATTCGTTTCACGAATTCGTCGCCTCGCCGAAGTGGGCACCAGCTCCATTCTCGGAGTTGCGCGCACTCGACATAGCCAAGCGAATGATCGATTACGGCGTGTATCCGCCGACCGTGTACTTCCCGATGACCGTGCCGGAGGCGATGATGTTCGAGCCGACCGAGACCGAGTCCAAGCGCTCCTTGGACGAGTTGGCGGCGGTGGTCCAGGCGATCATGGAAGAGGGGGGCGAGGATCCCGAGATCCTGCGCACCGCGCCGCACCAGGCTCCCGTGGGCCGGGTCGACGAGGTTGCCGCGGCGCGCCACCTGGTCCTGCGCTGGCGTCCCGAAACGGCGCCCGGTTGAGCTCGGACGCTGCCGAGCGGCGGGAACTGCTGGGCCTGATGTTGGGGCGCGCCTTCCGGGTCGGGGACTTTCTGCTGACGAGCGGAAAGCGCAGCCGCTACTACTTTGATGGCCGGATGGTGACCCTCGACCCCGTGGGGGCACGGTTAGTCGGTCAGGCGTTGCTCCGATTCGCCCGCGAGGACGGGGTGACCCGGGTCGGAGGCCCGACCTTGGGGGCCGATCCGATGGTCACCGCGGTGGCGCTCTGCAGCGTCCTCGACGGCGGACCCCCGGTCGGTGCGTTCATTGTGCGCAAGGAGCTCAAAGAACACGGCGCCGGCGGCTGGTGCGCCGGGCCCGAACCCCAGCCCGGTGAGCCGGTCGCTCTCATGGACGACGCTCTCACGACCGGGACGTCGCTTCTCCAGGCTGCCGATCGAGTCGCCGCCTCGGGAGCGCGGATCGTGGCGATCTACACTCTGCTCGATCGCGAGGAGGGCGGACGCGAGCGGCTTGAGGTCGCCGGCTTCCGGACCCGCTCGGTTTTCCTGCGAAGTGACCTCCTGGCGCCCGACGGCCAGGCCTTGCCGCTCCCCGCCTGAAGTGAACGGCGTGGCTCGCGCGCCCGCCGCCGGTCGGCGCCGAGGTCGTAGCTGCGCAGCCGTGAGCGCTGCGCTGGCGGCCCTACTGCTGCTGGCTGGATGCGGGACCAACATCAACGCCCGGCAGGCGGTGAGCGCACTCCGGAGCGGGCTGCCGATCAGTCTCCGAGCCCATCCTCTGAACAGCGCCCTGGTGACCAGCACCCCGGACGGAGGCTTCTACACTGACCCCACCTACCTCCACTTCTACTACCTGCGGACGGTGCCCTTGAGCGACGTCTCACCCCTCCTTACCGGATCGGAGGCACAGGACCTCAAGTCGCTCTCCGGGCTGGGTCCACTCTTGGAGGTCGTTATCACCGCGACCAATCCCGGTGCGTCGACGAGCGCCGTCGATCTCATCCAGACTGTGCTCGAGTCCCGAGTGACGGCGCGGCTGGACCCGGCCGGGGTGCACAGCACCCTCCAGCGCACCTACTACGAACCGATTCGTCCCATCGTGGTCATCTCCAGCAATCGACTGGACGTCTGCTCGGCAGACGTCAATCCCGGGGCCAAGGTGTGGATGCTGGCGGTCTACCCGCCAGTGAACCTCGCGGTGAAAATCGCGGTGGTCGACTCTGGCTTCGTCGCCCCGAAAGTTCACGGGTTCTACCTCCCCGTGGGTCGGGGCGATGTACCCGGGCAGCTTCCCACCACCCTCTACGCTCAGGATGTCGACCACTGCATCCAGATCCTCAACCAGAGCTGAGTCGAGACCGTGCGGAGCTTCTCGCTGCGCTTCAGGGCAAGCTGGTCAGCCGGCCGGCCCTGGCGGCCCTGGGGAGCGTGCCCCGTGAGCTCTTTCTTCCCGCCAGCCAGCGCCTGTCCGCGTACGCGGATCGAGCCCTCTCCATCGGCCACGGGCAGACTTGCTCGCAGCCATGGATCGTCGCGGTAGTGGTCCAGGCCCTCGACCTCACGGCGGGCACTACCGTGCTGGAGGTCGGCGCCGGCAGCGGCTATCTGGCAGCCGTTCTCCGGGCCGCCGGAGCCGGAGGCGTGCTTGCCATCGAGCTCCTCCCCGAGCTGGCCGCCCAGGCCCGCCGCAACCTGAGTCAGGCGGGAATCGAAGGGGTCACCATTCTGGTCGGGGACGGTCGCCTCGGGGCACCTGGGTGGGGTCCGTTCGACGCCGTGGTCATCTCGGCGGCGACCGCCGCCATCCCTCGCGGACTCCTGCGGCAGGTCGGACCCGGCGGGAAACTGGTCTGTCCCCTGGTGAGCGACAACGAGGAGCGCCTCTGGTGCCTTCATCGCGAGGGGCCGGGTTGGCGGTGGCAGGATCTCGGGGAGTGCCGATTCGTCCCCCTGCTTGGCGACGCCGATCCGGGGGATCCGAGCAGGCCCGCCGCTCCTCTGCCCCGGTCTCCTCAAGCGCTATCCTCGGGCGATCCGAAGGCGACAGATTCGCCGCCCGGAACCGGGAGCGCGCCATGATTGATTCCGAAAGACCCTCCCCAGCCCTGGAGAGGGGGTCCCCGTCGGGCCCTCCCTGGGCCTGGCCGATGCGGGGCGAGCTGGTTGAGATGGTGCTCCACAGCCGAGTCCTCCAGGGCAATCCCCTCGGTGACCCGGCCGAGCGGCCCCTCTGGGTCTACCTTCCCCCCGCCTACCAGGAGGATCCGGAGCGACGGCTCCCGGTGATCTACCTACTTCAGGGATTGTCCGGTCAGATCGACATGTGGAAGGCCCGAAGTCCGTTCCGGCGGACGCCGATCGAGCTGTTTGACGCGCTCTTCGCCGATCCTGCGGTCCCTCCCTGCCTACTCGTGTTCGTCGATTGCTGGACCCGGCTCGGAGGCAGTCAGTTCCTCGACTCACCCGGGACCGGGCGCTACCACACCTACCTTTGCGAAGAGGTGGTGCCGGCGATCGACGACCAGTTCCGGACCCTGGCTAAGCGGGAGCACCGGGCCGTGGCGGGCAAATCAAGTGGCGGCTACGGGGCTATGATCAGCGCCCTCTTGCGCCCCGATCTGTTCGGGGCGTTGGCGAGCCACGCCGGCGATGCGCTCTTCGAGTTCTGCTATCTGCCGGACTTTCCCCTGGTGGTGCGCCAGCTGCGCGACCGCTTTCAGGGGTCGTTCGCGAAGTTCTGGGACGGGTTCCCAGACCGGCCCGCCTTCTCGCAGCCCGGGGACGTGGTCATGCTCAGCACCTGGTGCATGGCGGCCTGCTACTCGGCGTCGGCCGATGGATCCCCCGAGCTGCCCTTCGAGGAAGCCACCGGAATCCTTCGGCCCGAGGTCTGGCAGCGCTGGCTCGCCTGGGACCCGGTGCGCTTGTTGGGTGATCACCCCGAGGCGGCGACCTCGCTGCGCGGCGCCTTTATCGAAGGAGGCCGCGGCGACGAGTACTACCTGGACGTCGGCGCCAGCGCCGTGGCCGTGCTTCTCCGCCGAGCGGGCGTCGACAATCTACGGCTCGAAATCTTCGAGGGAGGGCACCGGGGGATCGAATACCGTTACCCGATCTCGGTCCGCTTTCTGGCCGAGACCCTCTCCAGCTAGCTGGGGAGGGTCTCGCTCAGGCCGTGCCCGCTGGGTCGCTGTACTGGTGAAAACCGCGGCCCGTCTTGCGGCCTAACTGCCCCGCCTCGACCAGCCGCTCGAGGAGAGGGTTCGGTGCATAGCGAGGGTCGTGCAGGCCCTGGTACATCACCCGACAGATGCCCAGAATCACATCGAGGCCGATGAAGTCGGCGAGCTCCAGTGGTCCCATCGGGTGCCGGAGTCCGAGCTTGGCGACCTGGTCGATGTCGGACGCCGTGCCGACCCCTTGCTGAAGGGCGGAAATCGCCTCGTTGAGGAATGGGATCAGGATTCGATTCCCGATGAAGCCCGGGGTGTCGGCGGAGGTCACCGCGGTCTTGCCCATCTCCTGGCAGAGTGCCTCGATGCGGGCGACGGTCTGGTCCGAGGTCAGCACGCCGCGGATCAGCTCCACCAGCTTCATCACCGGGACCGGGCTGTAGAAGTGCATTCCCATGAAGCGGTCGGGGCGGGCGGTGGCTGCGGCCAGGCGGGTGATCGGGATAGAGGAAGTGTTGCTGGTGAACACGGTGGCCGGGGCGCAGATCCGCTCCAGCTCAGCCCAGAGCTTGAGTTTCGCCTCCGGCTCCTCGCTGATCGCCTCGACGATCACATCGGCGTTCACAGCGGGGCTCAGGTCACCCAGCACCACCAACCGGGCTAAGGCCGCATGTGCGCCTCCCGGGGTTATGCGTCCGGCCGCCTCGGCCCGACTCAGACGCTCGCCGATCGCCTGGTGGGCCCGACCCGAAGCCTCGGGACTGGCGTCGAATAGCTGCACTTCAATTCCGTTCTGGACCGCTGCCTGGGCGATGCCTGATCCCATTAGACCGGCTCCGATCACGAAAATTCGGGTCGGCGCGGCGGCAGTCACCGGGGCGCCTGGGGATCGCCAGGACCGGCCGGCGGAGTGGTCGCGGAATCCGCTGCGCCCGGACCCCCCTGAGGTCGGGGTCCGCGGCGGCGGTGTCGATTGCGGCGCCGCGCCGAACCCTCGCCAGGCGGTCGTGGGACACCGCCCGGAGGTGGCGCGGTCGCCCGACCGTCGACGCCCGGGGCGGCGGGGTTGGCCACCCACCCCCCGCGGGAGCGATGCCGGCGTCGACGCCGTCGGGCCGGCCGCGACGTCCCGTCCCCAACCTCCTGGCCAGGCGGGAGGGGAGTCGGCACGCCGGTAACAACGGGAGTCTGACCGGGCACGGGCTGGGGATGCCGGCGCCGGCGACGCCGGCTCCGCCGGGGGGCAGTGGGATCCAGCTCCTGAGGAGCGCCAGGCTGGCCGGCGACGCCCCGCCGTGGAGGTCGGGCGCGCGCGCTGGCACGACCACCGAGGAGGTCGGTCGCCATCAGGTAGCCTCCACAGGAGCGCGCCGCCTCGACGAGGCGGCCGTACATCGTCTCCTCGCCGGCTCGCAGCGTCGCCGCATCCCCGACGCAGACAACCAGTCTCCGGGCTCTCGAGATGGCCACGTTGAGCCGGTTAGGTACCCTCAGGAACCCAATCCGCCCCCGCTCGTTGCTGCGCACTAGTGAGATCACGACCATGTCCTCCTCGCGCCCCTCGAAGGAGTCGACGGTGTCGATCCGCACCTGGCGGCGGAAGTGGCGCCGGCTCAGTGCCTGACGTAGCCGGTCGACCTGATCGGCGTACATCGCGATCACCGCCAGGGAAAGACCTGGGTCGGCCCGCTCATCGAGGATCCGCACCACCTGGGCACAGACCCGCACCTCGGCGTCATTGCGCAGGGCACCTCCGGCGCCCCGCCGCTCGCGTCCCCCACGCAGCCCGGCGGTATCGACCATATGCAGGGCGACCGGGAAGGGCCGACGGGTTATGTACTGGTATTCGAGAACCTCGGGGGCGTTCTCAAGCTGGTTGTCGTAGGAGGCCGAGCTGATGTATGCGGAGATCTCCGGGTGCATCCGGTGCTGCTCCACCAGAAGGCAGCGAGCTTGCTCCGGGACCCCTTTCTCCCAGCAGCGCTGGAAGAGGCTGGTGTCGACGATCTCCTCCAGATCCGGATGGTCTTCCACGATCTGATAAATCGCGTCGTCCTCGACTGGGGGTAACTGCTTGTGATCCCCTACCAGGACGACTGCGGTGCCGAGCCGCAGGCAGGGCAGCGCCTCATCGATGCGGGCCTTGTTGGCCTCGTCGAGGATCACCATGTCATAGGCCTCGTCGTTGGTGATTGAGGAGGTTGCTGCGGTGGCGCAGGTGGCGAAGAACACGTTGGCGGTGATCAGTCGCTCGTCGTCCTCGTCCTCCACCCGAAAGGCGTCCACCGCGGGATGGACCCGCTCCGCCTTGGCCACCCGGACGGCCCGGAGTCCCTCGGTGCCGGCCAGTCTTTCAAGGGCGTTGTCGACTGCCAAGTTGCTGTGCGAGCAGACCAGGATCCGCTGCTCCGGACGCTCGGCAAGGCGGTGCTTGATGGCCTCCACAATCACCGTGGTCTTGCCGGTTCCGGGTGGCCCCTGGATGAGAGCGGCCTGTCCGGGTTCCAGCGCGACCATGATTCCGATCGCCCGGTCCTGGGCCGGGTTGCTGTGCATCCCCACGGTGAGCCAGTCGCTCCGGGGATCGACTTCCGGTGCGAAGACGGCGGTGGGATCGGTGAGCAGCTGGGCGAGAAGCAAGCTGCGGGCGTCGCCCGAGGCGATCGAGGCCAGGGTGCTCCGCTTGGAGGCGTAGAGCTGCTTGTTGAAGGAGGGCGTGATCCAACCCTGGCTGCCGGCCGCCTCGTAGGCCTTGCAGGCCACCTCCACCAGGCGGCGGCGATGGTCGACCTTGGTGACCCGCCCCAGGTAGTGAGGCTCGTCCTCCGGCTCCACCATCACCGCCGAGTCGACCGAGATGGTGATGGTGTGATCCTTGGGGACCGAGAACTCGATCCGGCCCAGCTCGGGCCGGCGGCGGTCCTCCTCGGAGAACTCCTTGCCACAGGAGGGGCACCGCTCGTCGCGATCGGAGCGCCATAGCCCGCGACAGTTGCGGCACCGCCAGATCTCGACCACCCCGTCGAAGGGGGTTCTTTGGGTCGCCGCCCGATTGCGCTCAGCGCTCTCCAGGCCGTCAACCAGGGCCAGGGTTTGGAGCAGGATCGGGTCGGGCTCCTTGGAGCCCCGAGCCAGCTTGGCCAGGTCCATCAGGTGGAAGGTGTCGCTGGAGACTCCGTCCTCGGGGCTCACCACCGGGTGTCGGCAGCTCACCCGGAGCACCCGGTTTCCCGGTTCGTCCCGTTCCGCGGGCGCCGGTCGGACGCTGTCGACCCGGAGCGCGGTGCGCTCCCGCTTGGCCCGCGGCGGTCGCACCGGGGTGCAGCTGACATCGAGCCCAGGCAGAAGCAGGGTGACTCCCGGGGAATCACCTTGCCCGGCGACGACCGCGAATTCGTCGAGTGCCCCGATCTGGGCTGCGAAATGCTCGCGCGCGCCACCGTTCCCGTGGCCGTTGAGGGCCTCGAGAAAGGACATCGCTTCGGTGCCCTCGGGCACCACCAGGTGGAGGTGACCGAGGGTCAAGGTTGGGGGCGTCAGGGCGCCACTTCCTCCGGACGAACCGTGTGTTGGGAACTAGCCTGGAACAGGCTGAGTGGTATCGGTCTCCTTGGCTGAGGCCGAAGCCTCAAGCACGAGGCCTGCTTCCGGCCGGCCCTGCCGCGAGCGCGGTGGGCCGCCGTGCATGGGGAACGATAACTCGAATTGACCCCGGATGTGCAAACCACCTTCTCGGCGGCGCTCTCCGGCCCCGCTGGCAACTCACTGCGGACTGCTAAAATTGGGTGTGGCTTCCGTACGGCTGAGGTCTCGGAACCGCCCTCCACATCATGGTGGAGCGCCCAGCCGGCGCCCCCTGCGCCGCGCACTTCGCCAAGAGGAGCGAGTTGGTAGAGCCGCCTGACCCCGAATTGTGGCTGCCCATTCAACCGGAGGGTGAGCCACCCGCGCCTCCCACCAGGCGAGCCCGCAAGCCCTCGGGATCGAAATCCGGCGGCAATGGTTACTCCGCGGAGCAGATCCAGGTGCTGGAGGGGCTGGATCCGGTCCGTCGCCGGCCCGGGATGTACATCGGCTCCACCGACGTCCACGGCCTGCACCATCTGGTCACCGAGCTCATCGACAACTCGGTCGACGAGGCCCTGGCGGGCGAGTGCACGGAGGTAGAGGTGCGTCTCTCGCCGGACGGATCCTGTCTGGTCAGCGACAACGGTCGGGGCATCCCGGTGGACATCCACCAGCCCTCCGGTCGACCGGCCCTGGAGGTGGTCATGACCAAGCTCCACGCCGGGGGCAAGTTCGGTGGCGGGGGCTACAAGGTCTCGGGAGGACTTCACGGGGTCGGGTTGTCGGTGGTCAACGCGCTCTCGGAGCGGATCGAGGTGGTCGTCTATCGCGACCGCCGCATCTACCGCCAGGAGTACTCCCGCGGCATTCCCATGAACGAGCTCCGCAGCGACGCCGACAGCCGGTCCGGTCGGCGAGGCACCACGGTGCGATTCTGGCCAGACGCCCAGATCTTCACCGAAACCCAGGAGTTCAACCGGGACACGATTCTGACCCGGCTGCGGGAGCTGGCGTTTCTCAACAAGCGGGTCCTGTTTCGGCTCATCGACGAGCGTCCGTCCCCCTGGTCCGAGGCCAACTTCTACTTCGAGGGGGGCATCGAGGCCTTTGTACGCCACCTGAATCGGGGCAAGGGCGCGGTCCAGGCCCGACCGATGTACATCGAGCGGGAGATCGAAGGCAGCACCGTTGAGGTGTCGATCCAATACAACAGCGGCTTCGCCGAGCATGTGCTGGCCTACGCAAACAACATCAACACCGTGGAGGGGGGGAGCCATCTGACCGGCTTCCGGACTGCCCTGACCGCCACCCTTAATCGCTATGCCCGCAAGGCCGCCATTCTCAAGGACGGCGACGGCAACCTGACCGGGGAGGACGTCCGAGAGGGGCTGACGGCGGTGCTCAGCGTCAAGCTCCAGGAGCCGCAGTTCGAGGGCCAGACCAAGACCAAGCTGGGCAACTCGGAGATCGCGGGTCAGGTCTCCACCGTGGTATCCGAGGCGCTCAACCAGTACTTGGAGGAGAACCCAGCGGATGCCAGGCGAATCATCGAGAAGTCGCTGACCGCCGCGCGGGCGCGAGCCGCCGCCGTCCGAGCCCGCGAGCTGGTCCAGCGCAAGTCGTTGTTGGAGTCCGCGACCCTGCCCGGGAAGCTGGCCGACTGCTCGGAGCGTGATCCCGAGCTCTGTGAGCTGTTCATCGTCGAAGGGGAGAGCGCCGGTGGGACCGCCAAAGGCGGACGCGATCGCCGCTACCAGGCGATTCTGCCCCTGCGGGGCAAGATCCTCAATGTCGAGAAGGCTCGGGAGGACAAGATTCTCCAGCACGAGGAGATCCGCAATCTGATCACCGCGCTGGGCACGGGAGTCGGCGAGAAGTTCGACCTGGAGCGGTTGCGCTACAACCGGGTCGTCCTCATGGCCGACGCCGACGAGGACGGATCTCACATCCGAACCCTCTTGCTCACCTTCTTCTGGCGCTATCTGCAACCGGTGATCAACGAGGGCCATCTCTTCATAGCCCAGCCCCCACTTTTCCGGATCGAGGGTTCCCGAAAGAGGCTGGTCTGGTGTTACAGCGAGGAGGAGTTTCGGGTGGCCCTCAAGGAGATGGGGGAGAAGAGCAAGGTTCAGCGCTACAAGGGTCTAGGCGAGATGACCGCCGATCAGCTCTGGGAAACCACGCTGGATCCCGAGCACCGCGTGCTGCTCAAGGTCGAGGTCGAGGACGCTCTTCGCGCCGACGACATCTTCGACCGGCTCATGGGGGTGGCGGTCGAGCCCCGCAAGCGCTTCATTCAATCCCATGCCAAGACGGTCCGGAACCTGGATATTTGAGCGCCGCCTCTCCCGCGGTGGCGGTGGATGCGATGGGTGGGGATCAGGCCCCGGACGCTCTTGTGGCCGGGAGCCTGGGTGCGCTGCGGGCGGACCCCGACCTGCAGGTGATCCTGGTTGGGCGATCCGAACAGATCACTCCGTTGGTCGGCCGCGGACTCCCCGAGCGGCTCACGCTGGAGGAGTCGGAGGGGGCGATACCGATGAACGCTCACCCGGCCCAGGCAGTCCGTAGTCAGCCTCATGCGAGCGTCTCGGTTGCGATCCGGCTGGTCGGGGAGGGTCGGGCCGATGCCTGCTTCAGTGCCGGCCACAGCGGGGCTACCATGGCGGCCGCCCTCCTGCGCCTGCACCGACTACCCGGGGTAGCCCGGCCGGCGATTGGGACGGTGTTGCCGTCGCGTTCGGGCAGCACATTGCTGGTGGACGCCGGCGCCCAGGTGGACTGCCGACCTGAATGGCTCGCCCAGTTCGCCCAGCTGGGCAGCGAGTACTGCCGGCGGGCGTTGCGGGTGGAACGTCCCCGCGTCGGGCTCCTCAGCAACGGCGAGGAGCCCTCCAAGGGCAATGCCCTGGTCCAGGCCGCCCACGAGCTCATCTCCCAGCTCGACCTGCGCTACCTAGGACCCGTCGAGGGGACCGACCTGCTCTCCGGCAAGGTCGACGTGGTAGTTTCCGACGGCTTCGTCGGCAACGTTGCGCTGAAGACGGCGGAAGGGGTTGCCGACGCCATCATGGCCGCCTTGCGCCAGGAGGCTAACTCAACCCCACGGTCCCGGCTGGGCGCCCTTTTCCTACTTCCCAGTCTGCGCCGGCTCCGGGACCGACTCGACTGGGGCCAGGTCGGTGGGGCACCGCTTCTGGGGGTGGGCGGGCTCGTCTTCATCGGCCATGGCCGCTCCGACGCCCGCGCGGTCACCAGTGCGATCCGGGTGGCGGCCGCCGCGGTGCGGGCCGGGCTGACCGAGGTCTGGCAGTCGGCGCTCGAGCATCCGGCCCCAGCCGCGGTCCCAGGGAGCTAGGTGTGGCTATAGATCAGGGCGGCGCGCGGGTCGGCGGCGTGCGCGGGGTCGAACTGGTGCAGGAGATGCGCGAGTCGTACCTGGTCTACGCCATGAGCGTGATCGTGGCTCGAGCCCTCCCCGACGTTCGGGACGGGCTCAAGCCCGTCCAGCGCCGAATCCTCTATGCCATGCAAGACCAGGGCATGACCCCGGGGGCGAGCCACCAGAAATGCGCCGCGATCGTCGGCGAGGTGCTCAAGAACTACCACCCCCACGGTGATATCTCGGTGTACGACACGCTGGTCCGGCTCGCCCAATGGTGGGTGATGCGCTACCCGCTGGTCGACGGCCAGGGTAACTTCGGCTCTCCTGAGGGTGACCCCGCCGCCGCCTATCGCTACACCGAGGCGCGGATGACGCCCATCGCCGCCGAGATGCTCGCCGACATCGAAAAGGACACGGTCGATTTCATCGACAACTACGCGGCCACCAAGAAGGAGCCAGCAGTGCTGCCGGCGGCCATGCCCAACCTGCTGGTGAACGGCGCCTCGGGGATTGCGGTGGGGATGGCGACCAGCATCCCTCCCCACAATCTGACCGAAGTTTGTAACGGGCTGGTGCATCTGATCGATAACCCGGATGCCACCACCGAGGATCTGATGCGGCTGATTCCCGGGCCTGACTTCCCCACCGGCGGGATCATCTATGCCCGCGACCTGCCTCAGGTTTACGGCACCGGTCACGGCCGGGTGGTCCAGCGGGCGCGGGTCATCTTCGAGGAATCGAAGGCAGGTCGGGAGCAGATCATCGTCACCGAGCTCCCCTATCAGGTGAATCCCAGCCGGGTCCTCCAGACCATCGCCGAGCTGGTCAACGATCGTCGACTGGAGGGGATCGCCGACCTTCGCAACGAGACCGGGCGCCGTGAGGGTACTCGCCTGGTGATCGAGCTCAAGCGTGACGCGCGACCCTACACGGTGCTCAACAATCTCTACAAGCACACCCAGCTGCAGTCAACTTTCTCCTGTATTTTGCTGGCTTTGGTGGATGGACAGCCCCAGATTCTGTCACTCCGCAACATCCTCCACCATTACCTTGAGTACCGCCGCACGGTGGTGGAGCGACGCACTCGGCACGACCTGGAGCGGGCCCGCGAGCGAGCCCACATCGTCGAGGGATTGCGGATCTGTCTGCAGAATCTCGATGAGGTGATCAAGCTGATCCGGGCTGCCCCCGACGAGGCGACCGCCCAGCGTCAGTTGGAGGAGCGCTTCGCGCTCAGTGACCGTCAGAGCAAGGCGATCGTGGACATGCGGCTGGGGCGCCTGACCCGGCTGGAGCGGGACAAACTGGAGGCGGAACACGCGGAATTGCTGGAGCGGATAACCATGCTCGAGGCCATCCTCGAGACCCGGGAGCGGCTCATGGGCGTGGTCCGGGAAGAGGTGCTGGCTCTCCGCAAGAAGTTCGGAGATGAGCGTCGGACCGAGATCACCTACGGCGACATCGAGCTCAACGAGGAGGATCTGATCCCCCGGCAGCAGGTCGTGGTCACGCTCACCCATCGTGGCTACATCAAGCGCACCCCGGCGACCGACTACCGCTCCCAGCAGCGGGGTGGTAAAGGGGTGATGGGCGCCAAACGGGTTGGCGAGGAGGATTACGTCGAGCACCTGCAGGTCGCCTCGACCCACTCCGACATGCTCTTTTTCACCAACAGAGGAAGGGTGTTCCGGCTCCGCACTCACGAAGTCCCGGATGTCTCGCGCCAGGCTAAGGGCACGGCAGTGATCAACCTGGTCGAGCTGGATCAGGGCGAGAGAGTTACCTCAATGCTCTCGGTTGACGCCTATTCCGACGAGACCTACATGGTGATGGCCACCCTTCGGGGGCACATCAAAAAGACGCCTGCCGCCGCCTACGCCGCGGTCCGGCGCAACGGGTTGATCGCCATGAACCTGAGTGATGGCGACGAATTGAACTGGGTGCGGATCAGCACCGGCGGAGACCAAATTCTGCTGGTCACCCGCAGAGGTAAGGCGCTTCGGTTCAGTGAGAAGCAGGTCCGGCCGATGGGCCGGGACACCCAAGGGGTCACCGCGGTGCGTCTGCGGGGAGGCGACCTGGTCGCCGGGGCGGACATCGTCCGGCCCGATGGTCACGTGCTGGTGGTGACCCAGAACGGGTTTGGGAAGCTGACCCCGGTCTCCGACTATCCGGTCAAGAGTCGAGCTATCCAGGGGGTGTACACCCTCGACCAGAACGCAATCGCCAAGGTCGGTGAGATCGTGGGCATGAAGATCGTCGAGGATCTCACTGACGAGCTGATGCTGATCAGCACTCGGGGCCAGATCATCCGCATCCCCCTGGAGGGAGTCAGAATCTCCAGCCGGCAGACTCGAGGGGTGATCCTGATGCGGCTGGACGACGGCGACCTGGTCGGATCGATTGCCGGCGTGGCGCCGCCCGGCGACCTCGAGGAGGACTAACCGTCCGGTCGGCCGAGCCGCGCGGACGGCAGTAGGCCAAGCTGACTCACATCCTCTTCCAGCTGACCCACCTTCCCGCGGTGGGCATCTACGGTTTCCTTCTGTTCTGGCTCGCCGCCGAATCCGTGGGGGTCCCGCTTCCGGACGAGGCGGTGCTCCTGACCGTCGGCTTTCTCGCCCACGAGGGCACAGTGCAGCTGGCCCCGGCGATGGCCTGCGCTGCGGCCGGGGCACTGATCGGCTCGACCGCCTCATACACGATTGGGCTCCGCTTGGGACGGCCGGTGGTGGCTCGGATCGCGGCCCGAGTCGGCATCAAGGGGGAGCGGCTTGAGTCGGCCGAGGCCTGGATGCGCCGCCGGGGTGGGGTGGGTGTTTTTCTCACCAGAGTGCTGCCGATCGCCCGTAACGTCGCCTCCTACGCCGCCGGGATCGCCGCCATCCCGCCCCGAGTGTTCTACCCCGCGATGGTGGCTGGCTCAGTGGTTTGGTGCGTCACGGTTCTCTCGGTGGGGGACGCTGTGGGCGCCCACTATCGCGACATTCTGCGGATCGGAGGTGGGGCCTTCCTGATTGCCGCCGCCGCCGCGGTGGCGGTGGTGCTCGGCTGGTTCGCCTGGAGGTGGCTCAGATCGCGCCGTAAGCCGTCGAGCGGGGGTGCCTGAGCGACATTTTAGAGCCCGAGCCTGGACGCGCGACCGTCCGGGCCCGAGCGGTCAGGCGCGGTTGGCAGAAATCACGAGATCTCGATGTGCCCCTGGGGTGGACCTTTGGGCAGCGCGGCCCGAATCAGGATCAACCGGCAGTGGGCATGGTTGAGGAGATCGGTACCCGTCCGACCCAGGGTGAACTCGCCGAAGCGGGGCTTGGTGCCGAGCCCGACCACCATCAGGTCGGCCTCCCAGCGCCGCGCTTCGTCGATGATCGCGGGTCCCGCCTCCCGGGCCTGGAGCACTGTCGACTGCACCTTGGACTCCAGATGTGCGGCTACCTCTTCCATGCTCGCCAGCACCTCCTCAGCGCGGCCCAGTTCGCCCCCCAGACTGGCCGAGAGGGGAAGGTTCCTGGCCACTTCCAGGACCGTGATCACCAGGATGCTGGCCCGGGCCGGCCGGGCCAGCCGGCAGGCCGCCTGAATGGCGTCCTTGTCCACGGGATCGCCGCGGACGGGAACCGCAATTCGGCGGGGCCAGAGGATCCCGGGACGCTCGCCGAGCTCTCCGGCGGGACGAGAACGGAAGATCCTGGACGTCATCGCGGTCAATTCTGCTCGCTTCGGCCACAACCGGGTGGGGATTCCGGACGCGTCCCTGGTGGATCCGGGCTGAAGCGGGCGCACGGATACTTCAAGTCCCAGTTAAGCAGTTCCTCAGGAGCAGCCGGCCGAGCGACCGCCGGCGAGAGCGTGGTGAGGCTGGGAACCTGGCCTCGGCCCCGGGATATACTCGCCGCCGTGAAGGTGGTGATCGTCGGATGCGGCCGGGTCGGCTCCACCTTAGCCAAGGATCTCGCGGTCGAGGGCCACGAGGTAGCGATCGTGGACATCTCTCGGCGTGCCTTCGATCGGCTGGGCGACACGTTCTCGGGACTGGCGGTCCTGGGCAGTGGTATCGATCAGGAGATCCTGGAACAGGCTGGTGCCAAGGATGCGGACTGCTTCATCTCGGTCACCAACGGGGACAATCGCAACATCATGTCGGCCCAGGTGGCCAAGGAGATCTTCAAGATCCCCCGGGTCATGACTCGCATCTACGATCCGATCCGGGAGCACGTCTATCGCGAGATGGGCCTCTACACGTTCTGCCCAACGGTGGTCGGCGCCGCCATCGCCCGCACCTTCTTCGAGAGTGGAGCTGAAGAGGCCGATCGGGCGCGCCACTCGGTGGCCGCATCGGGGGCGTCGGGAGGTGCCTGACCGGCCCGCCTACATCATCGTGATCGGTGCCGGCAAGGTCGGCTTCTATCTGAGCCGGCACCTGCTCGAGGGTGGTTACGAGGTCGCCCTGATCGAGAAGGACCCTGCCCGGGCCGCGCTGGTCGGGGCCCAACTGGGCAGCTGCGCCAGCCTGGTTGGAGACGGTGACGAGATGTCCTTTCTCTCCACCAGCGGCATCGAGCGCGCTGATGTCGTGGCAGCGGTGACCGGCGACGACGAGGACAACCTGATTGCCTGTCAGCTGGCCAAGCGACAGTTCCATGTCCCTCGCACGATCGCCCGGGTCAACAACCCCCGCAACGTTCAGCTGTTCCATCAGCTGGGGGTGGACGTCGCCGTGTCCGCGACGGAGCTGATCCTGGGCGTGATCGAGAGCGGGCTCGCCAGTCACGGGGACGTCCTGCAGATTCCGATGGGAGGCAGCGAGGCTTCCCTGGTGCGCGTGACGGTGCCTGCCGGCCCGATCGTAGGCCGCCAAGCCATGGAGATCACGGATCTGGCGTCGGAGCGGATGCTCCTGATCGTGCGCAACGGCCACGAGATCCCTTCCGAGATGCCCCTAGAGGCAGGGGATCAGATCGTGCTCTTCACGCAGCGGCCCGCTTCCGACTTCACCCTCGAGGTTCCTGCGCTGGTCTCCCCGGGGGTGCGCTGAGCCCGCTCCGGCCCATCTCCCCGTAGCGCTCCCAGAGGCGGCCCACCGCCTGCGTTCCCCGAAATAGCTGATCCAGGACGACTCGCTCGTTGGGCGCGTGGATCCGGTCGCCCGGCAATCCCACTCCCAGCAGCACGCAGGGAACGTTCAGCTCTTCAGAGATCGCCGCCACCGGAGGAATGCTGCCCCCCTCACGGACGAACCGAGTTGGCTGACCCCACACCTCGGCCACTACCTGGGCAGCTGCGCCCACCGCAGGGTGGTCGGGCGAGGTGAGCACCCAGCGCCCGGTCGAGATCGTCTCAAACTCAATCCGGACACCGGCCGGGGCGAGTCGGCGCAAATGCGCTTCAACCCGGCCAGTGACGCGATCCGCCAGCTGGTCGGGGACCAGCCGGGACGACAATTTCGCTGCCGCGCGGGCCGGGATCACCGTCTTCGACCCCTCCCCCTGGTAGCCGCCCCAAATGCCGCACAGCTCGAGGGTGGGCCGGACGGTGCGCCGTTCCGCGGCGCTGAAGTCGACCTCGCCTCCGAGAATTGCTCCCACGTCGGCGGCGAATTCGTCAGCATCGAAGGGGACGTCGGCGATCTCCTTTCGCTCGGCTGGAGTGAGCTCCCTCACGTCATCGTAGAACCCGGGTACCGCAACCCGACCCTGGCCGTCGTGGAGCTGGGCGAGGATCTCGACCAGCACCGTGATCGGGTTGAGCACGGCGCCCCCATAGACCCCGGAATGGAGGTCGGTGGCGGACGTTTCGACGCGCAGCTCCCAATAGGCGAGTCCCCGCAGCCCGACCGTGAGGGCGGGCACGTCGACAGCTGGCATGGCGGTGTCGGAGATCACCGCGACGTCAGCCTGCAAGCGGTCCCGGTGCTCGGCCAGCAGCTGCTGGAAGTGCTCCGAGCCGTCTTCCTCCTCACCCTCGGCGATCAGCTTGAGGTTGATGGGGAGCTGGCCCCGAGCATCCAAGAAACCTCGCAGTGCCTCTAGGTGCATGACCAAGTGGCCTTTGTCGTCCGCCGTGCCGCGCCCGAGCAGGAGCCCGTCCCGTTCGAGCGCCTCGAAGGGGGCTTTCTCCCACTCCGCGACCGGGTCGACGGGCTGGACGTCGTGATGTCCGTAGATCAGCACGGTGGGAAGGCGCGGGTCCTCGATCCGCTGGGCGAATACCGAAGGCTGCCCAGCGGTCTCCCAGACCTCGGCCACGGTGAAGCCGGCGTCCAGAGCAGCCTGACGCAGGAACTCCGCTGACCTTCGCACGTCCGGAGAACGCTCGGGATCAGTGCTGATCGAGGGGATGGCCACCCAGCGGGACAGGGTGTCGACCAGGTGACGCTCCCGACCTCGAATGGCCGCCGCCAGCTCCCCCTCTCGTCTCACCGGCCCCGGACCCTCGCCGAAGCGAGGCCCGGGCCGAGTGAGCAGGCCCTCAGGCCGCCTTCCCGATCTTGAAGATCTTGGTCCCGCAGACGGGGCAGGTGCCGGTAGTTGCCGGCTTGCCGTTCTTCAGTTGGGTGGGCTGGGGGTTGGAAATCTCCCGCGCCGTCTTGCACTTCATGCAAAAGCCGGTAACGGCCATCTTGGTGCCCCTCCGCTGGAAGTAGAGCCCGAACTCCAAGATCGGGCGATCAGCCGCATTGTATTCACCAACTCGACCGCCCGCAACCTCAAACCTGTATCTGGTCGTCTCGGGAGCCCGATCTTGGGTCATCCCGACGGCTGGGGTGGACCGGTCTCGGGCCCCTCGGCGGCTGCGGCCCTCTGGCGCTCGAGCCAGCCGAATAGGCCCTCGGCGTTGGAGCGGGTTCCGTTCAGGGTGTCTGCCGCCGACCGCCGATCGGGCCGGCCGGGGTCAGCCGGGGAGAATCGCTGCCGGAGCGCCATCTCGATTTGGTCGACGGCTGGGTGCTCCCGGTAGGCCTCCTGGGCGACGCCGGCCCAGGCCCGGAGCTGCTCCTCCGCCTCGCCCAAGACCTCCTCGGGCGCTCCCGCCGAGCCGAAGTGAGTCAGGATCAGCTGCTCCGGCCGAAGCCCCTGAAATGTATGCAGAGAGTCGAGTGCCAGCTGCAGGTCGAAGTCGTCGGGTGGAGTAGCCGGTCGGAGTGGCCCGGCCCCCGGCAGTTTCACGCCGACGGCATCCCCCACCAGCAGAACGCCGGAGTCGACCACGAGGACGCCAATGTGGTGTTTGGCATGACCCGGGGAGTGCACCAGCAGGAGCTGCTTACCCCCGCCCAGTTCGACCACCCCGCGGTCCTCGGCCGCCACCAACCGATCCCGGTTCACCGCGGTCATCCGGCCGTAGAGGGAATCGAGCCGCGGGCCATATACCTGAGCGGAGGCGGAGATGAGCCGCGCGGGATCGGCCAGGTGGCGCAGCCCCCTGGGGTGACAGATCACCCTCGCTTGGGGGAAGAGCTGCGCCATCTCGCCGACCGCGCCCGCATGGTCGAGATGGATATGGGAGAGGACGATCCAGGCCAGATCGTCCGGGCCGAGGCCATGGCGGCGGAGGCCCTCCAGGACAATGGCAACATCGCGCTGGGGCCCGGTTTCGACCAGGCAGGGCTGATCCGCCTCGATCAGAAAGACAGAATTGACCTCCTTCCATCCGCCGAGGAGGGTGTCGATCTGCCAAACGCCGGGAGCCAGGGACCGGTCCATGGTTTCACCTCGCCCGCTTCGAACCGGGGCCTACTTGGACCCGCACACAAACGGTAGCGGTCCACGCCCCGCTGAATCGGAATTGCGACCTCAGTGAACTCCCAGCCGTTCCCGAGGCGGATCTCAGCAGCGCCGCTTCTACTTTGGATCTGCCGCGCCCACCGACCAATGTAGGTTCACGGTTGTACTTCCGATACCTGAGGCGCGAACTCCGCCGCCGAGCGCGATCCGCCCTCCTCGTGGCCACCGGGCTGGCACTGGGGGTTGGCCTGGTGATCACGGTCACTGCGGCCGCGGCCGGGGTCAGGACCGCCCAGAACCAGGTGCTGCATTCTCTCTACGGGGTGGGCACGGACATCACGGTCACCCAGACGGCAGCGCCGGGGACTGGCGGCCCCTTTCAATTTGGAGGCGCCGCCCCGAGCCGCGGCCAACCGGGACAGAGCTTCACGCAGGATCGGCTCGCGTCGCCCGGTGGGCTGGCCACTCTCAAGAGTGCCGACGTTGGCGCCGTCTCCAGGTTGCAGGGCGTGGCCGGCGCGGCCGGAGTGCTCAACCTGAACTCGATCCACATCACCGGGACCGTGGGAGGTACTGGATCAGGCTCGGCCCTTGGCCCGGCTAACGGATTCCGCATCTCCTCCTTCACCGTCGGAGGAGTGGACCCGACGACGCCCGGGCTTGGCCCCCTCGCCGCCGTCGACGTTACCTCTGGCGCCCAGCAGGTCTCCGCCTGGTTCAAGCGAGTCGAGAGCGGGTCCGCTGCCAGCGACCAGTTGGTCGCCCTGGTCGACAGGAGCTACGCCAAGCAGAACTCGATCGCGGTCGGCTCGAGCGTCACCATCTCCGGAACCAGTTTCAAGGTGCTCGGTCTGGTCTCCCTCGCCCAGGCCGCCTCCGTTGACGACGTCTATATTCCCTTGAGCGAGGCCCAGACGTTGGCTGGCGACCTCGGTCGGGTCAACACGCTCGTCGTCAAGGCGACCAGCGCGGCGGACATATCTCGCGTACAAACTGAGATCCAACGGCTGCTTCCCAAGGCCACCGTGACGACCGCCCAGAACCTCGCCACCCAGGTGACCGGATCTCTGAGCACAGCTGCCGGTCTGGCCGGCTCCCTGGGGTTCTGGCTCGCCAGCCTGGTTCTGCTGGCCGCCTTCGCTCTGGCAGCGCTGCTCACCACAGCGTCGGTCAACCGGCGGGTGCGCGAATTCGGGACCCTCAAGGCGATGGGATGGCACAGCCGGAGGATCGTGGGCCAGGTCATCGGGGAGTCCCTAGTTCAGGGGCTGGTCGGAGGAGCCCTGGGTATCGGGGTCGGAGTGCTGGGTGCTTTTCTGGTCACCAAGATCGCGCCGCCGCTGAAAGCTACCGTAGGCGCACCTTGAAGCGGCGCCGGGACTGGAGCCCTGCGGGGCCCGGGGCTTGGCGCCGCTGCGGCGCGGCGACACTTCGTTCACAGCTTTGCGCCCACGAGCCACACCGTCGTCCTGCATTTGAGCGCCCCGCTGGAGCTCGCTGTCTTCGGGCTTGCCGTTGCCCTGGCGGTCGGAGGGGGGCTGATCGCGGGCATCCTGGGAGGGTGGCGGGCAGCCCGGTTGCGGCCCGCTGAAGCGCTTCGAAGGGTGGAGTGAGCCGATGAATGAGCTCTTCTCTCGAAGCCGTTCCCGCTCGTCGACCTGGCGCTCTGGAGCCCGCTCATGTACGAACTGAGCCAGCTCTCTCGGGAATACTCGCGCGGACGGGGTAAGGTCACCGCCCTCAAAGCGGTGGATCTCACGATCGAGGATGGCGAATTCATAACCATCCAAGGCCCCACCGGACAAGGCAAGACCACGCTGCTGCTACTCCTCGGGGGATTGGACCGGCCGACCTCCGGGACAGTGGCCTTCGACGGCCGCGATCTGGGCGCGCTTCGGGAGTCTCAGCTGGTGGATGTCAGAGCGCAGAATTTCGGGTTCGTCTTCCAGAACTACAACCTCATGCCAACCCTGACTGCGGCAGAGAACGTCGAGGCCGCCCTGGTCCCGCTCCACGTTTCCACCGGAGCACGCCGTAGACGGTCCGTCGCTGCCCTCGCCGAGGTGGGGCTCTCCGACCGCACCGATCACTTCCCGGGGGAGCTGTCCGGCGGGGAGCAGCAGCGGGTCGCGATCGCCCGCGCCCTGGTCAAGGAGCCACGGGTGATCCTCGCCGACGAACCGACAGGCAACCTTGACGAGGAGACCACGGCGGAGATCGTGGGGATGATGGAGCAGCTTTGGCGGGAGCGCGGCATGACTCTGGTGCTGGTCACCCACGACACCCAGGTGGCCCGCCGGGCACCCCGGACCGCCCTGATCAGCAAGGGCCACCTCACGGTGCGTCTCAACCGATCCCCCTACCGCGCCGAGCAGGGCGAATCACCGGAAAGGGCGCCGGACGGGGGCATCTAGGGCGTCCGAGGGCCGACCTATACTCGACCGATGGAACCAGTCGAAGGGGCGTCGCTGGGGCCCACCGCCGGAGAGTCGGAGAGCGCTCCGCCACCCGAGTTCCTGAACCCGGAATCCCCGCGCTACCAGCCCTGGGCGGAGAAGCAGATCACCAACGCGGTGAAGGAAAAGCGGCCTTTGGCAGAATTCATGCGCGAGTTCGATGCCACCGTGGCCGCCTACGGCGAGCTGGCGAGTGGAAGCTGGGATCCCCAGCATCAGGAGCGGCTACTGGCCAGGTTCGCCCCAGCTCGCCCGGGTCCAGCCCCGGGACGACGCCGTCGTCACCGCCGCCCTGGGGGTGGATCCGCGAACCCGGCCCCTTCCCCCGGGTCCACTAGTCGTCGCCCGGTTGGGCCGACGCCAGTGGCCGCGGCGCCCCCTAGCCCGGGCCAAGGGGGGGACCGCCGCCGCCGCCGCCGCCGCCGGTCACGGGCCGGGCGCAAACCCCCGGAGGCTGGAACCGGCGCTTGAGTGCGGTGGGGCCGCCATCCGCGATCTGCTTCGACTACGGGCACACCCTGGTGGACATTGCCAGGCCGACTCAGGCGATCGCCGCGGCCGGACCCGACCTGGCCGCCGAACTTGACCTGGCGGGGTCCGGCTGGCAGGGGACGGCCGGCGAATTTGCCCTGGAAGTCGATCGGCTGGTGGAGGAGCTGGTTGGCCAGGGGCAGCACTCCGACCCAGGACGGGAGGTGGATTTCGAGGCCATTCAGCAGGAATCGCTGGCGCGGCTCCTCGGCTCTTCGCCCAGCCCGCAGCTGAGTTCAAAAGTTGGGGCTGTGCTGCAGCGCGCCTGGGTCGCCGGAGTGGTGCCCATCGAGCCCGCTCGCGAGGTTCTGGCGGCCCTGCAGGGGCGGGGTATGCGCCTGGCGCTCTGCTCCAACGCCCCCTACCCGGCAGAGCTGATGCAGGAACAGTTGGGGCGACTGGGCCTGCTCCGCTACTTCGAGGTCGTGCTCTTCTCGAGCGAGGTCGGCTGGCGCAAGCCGAACCCTCGGATCTTCACTGAACTGCTTGACCGCCTCGGGCTGGTGGCCGAGCGGGTCTGGTTTGTAGGGGACGACTGGCAGGCGGACATTGAGGGGGCGGCGGCTTCTGGGATGCGGGCAATCCTGGCTCCGGGAGCGGTATCTCGGGAGCCCGGGGCCGAGCAGCTGAACAAGTGGGCTGATCTGATCGCACTCCTGGGCTGAGGCGCGGACCCGGCCGAATCCGATCAGAACGCTTCGTACACTGAGAACGATGCGAGTCAGCGATCTCTTTGGAAGCACCCGCCGAAGCGCGCCCGAGGATGAACTGGTCTCGCATCAGCTCTTGCTCCGGGCCGGATTTCTGCAACAGCTGGCGACCGGAATTTACAGCTACCTTCCGATCGGTTGGAGGACGGAGCAGAAGCTCCGGCGCATCCTTCGCGAGGAGATGGAGGCTCTGGGCGCCCAGGAGGTCTCGATGCCGGTGGTGCAGCCGGCAGACCTGTGGCAGCGGAGCGGGCGCTGGGACTCGATCGACGAGGTCCTGTTGCGATTTCAAGATCGGCGCCAGCGGGACATGGCGCTGGCCCTCTCTCACGAGGAGGTGGTCGCCGACCTGACGGCCGCCAATGTGACTTCCTACCGGGACCTCCCCAGGATCGTTTATCAGCTTCAGACCAAGTTCCGGGATGAGCCCCGAGCCCGGGGCGGACTGGTTCGGACCCGGGAGTTCACGATGAAGGACTCCTATTCACTCGATCGTGACCAGGCTGGTCTGGAGCGGGCCTACCGGGCCCATTTCCACGCCTACTTCAAGATCGCCGCTCGGGCCGGAATCCCGGTGGTGGCGGTTCTCAGCGACGTCGGCGTGATGGGTGGCCACATGGCCCATGAGTTCACCTACCTCACCGACGACGGCGAAGACACCCTGGTCTTCTGTGACAGGTGCAGCTACGCGGCCAATCAGGAGGTGGCTGAGACCACCCTTGCCGAGGCCGAGACCGAGGCGGAGGCGGAGCTGGCGGAGGTGGCCACGCCGGGCGCGGCCACCGTCGCAGAGCTCTCCAACTACCTCGCCGTCGACCCGGACCGGATCGCCAAGTCGGTCGCCTTCATGGCCGAGCTCGACCGCGGCGAGCCTCCCCGGCTGGTCCTCGCCCTGGTGCCCGGCCCGGCCGAGGTGAACCTGGCCCGACTCCGCAACGCGACCGGCGCGGTCGACCTCAGACCGGCGACCCGCGAGGAGGTGGAGCGCGCCGGCGGAGTGCCGGGTTTCATGTCGCCTCACGGATTGGCTCCGGAAGCCGCCATCGTGGTCGCTGACGAGGGTTTGGCGCGGCGGCGAAATCTGGTCACCGGAGCCAACCGAGTAGGTTGGCACCTGCGCAACTTCAACCTTCTTCGTGACTGCCAGGTGACGGCTGTGACCCGCCTGGCTGCGGCCACCACCGGCGACCCCTGCCCCAACTGTGGCGCCCCCCTGCGAGTCCGACGCGGGATCGAGTACGGGAACATCTTCCAGCTGGGGCTCAAGTACAGCCTCGCGCTGGGGGCGATCTACACGGACGAATCCGGTCAGCAGCTGCCGGTCGTGATGGGCTCCTACGGAATCGGCGTGGGCCGGCTTTTGGCCTGTGTCGCCACCGAGCACCACGACGATCGCGGCCTGACCCTTCCCCTCGCGGTGGCTCCGTTCGAGGTGGCCCTGGTGGCGGTCGGCCGCGACCCCACGGTGATTGAGCTCGCGGAGGCCACCTACCGAGAGCTCGAGGAGTCCGGAGTCGAGGTCCTGTATGACGATCGGGACGCCAGCGCCGGGGTCAAGTTCGCCGACGCCGACCTTCGGGGGATGCCGCTCCGGGTGACCATCTCGCCGCGCACCGTCGAGGCCGAGGGGGCCGAGTTCAAGCGCCGGACCGGCTCGCCGCGCCAGGTGGGGCGCACTCTCATCCGGGAGTCGGTGGCGGAGGAGCTTGCCCAAATTCGGCGCGAGGACGAGGCGTGGTCCAGGGAGCAGATGGAACTGGTGGCGGCGGTCGCGACACTCACCTTCGGATCGGGGAGCTGACCCTGGCTCGGTTCCGATGACCAGAACACGAACGATTCTGCACGTGGACCTGGACGCGTTCTTTGTCTCTTGCGAGCTGCTCCGCCGCCCCGAGCTGGCGGGCCGGCCCGTGGTGGTGGCGGGGAGCCGCGAATCTCATCCCGGGGAGCGAAGGAACCCTGGCCGGGGCGTGGTCGCCGCTGCCTCCTACGAGGCGAGACGGTACGGGGTCCGATCGGCTCTTCCACTAGGGCGAGCGCTCGGGCTGTGCCCGGACCTGGTGGTGCTGCCCGTCGACATCCCGGCCTACGTCACCCTCTCGGAGCGGGTGTTTGCCATCTTCTCCGAGTACACCCCATTGGTCGAGCCGGGCTCCCTGGACGAGGCATTCCTCGACCTGACCGGCACGGATGCCCTCAGCGGCGGCGGCGCGGCGGCGGCGCAGGCAATCAGCCGGCGGCTCGACCTGGAGCTGGGGCTGCCAGCCTCAGTGGGCGTGGCGACCAACAAGGTCGTCGCCAAGGTCGCCTCCGACCTGCGCAAGCCCAGAGGCATGGTGGTGGTGCCGGCCGGCGACGAGGCCGGCTTTCTGGCCCCGCTCGCAGTCGATCGACTTCCGGGAGCGGGCCCCAAGACGACGGCCAAGCTGCGGCTCCTGGGGATCGACACCCTGGGCAGGTTGGCGGATGCCCCCCTCACCCTGCTCCAGGCGACGTTGGGACCGAACGCGGTCGCACTGCAGGACCGGGCCCGCGGCGTCGACCCGTCCCCGGTGGTGGTTCCCGGTGCCCCCAAGTCGATCAGCCGCGAGGAGACCTATTCCGAAGACCTGGTGTCCCTAGACGAGATGGAGACCCGCCTGGCCGCCCTTGCCGCCGGAGTGGGCCTTCGTCTCCGCGCTTCGTCGTTATTGGCCCGGTCGGTGACCATGAAGGTGCGTTTCGCGAACTTCGAAACCGTCACCCGGCGGCGCCGCCTCGCCGAGCCCACCTTCACCGACCAGGATTTGCAGGCGGGTGCGACTGCACTGCTCGGCGAGACCTGGAGCGGGGGCCGCCCGGTCCGATTGCTCGGGGTGGGCGCCGAGGGTCTGACTGGGGCGCGCCAGTTGACCCTCTTCGCCCCCGGAGGCGAGCGCGAGGAACGTCTGGACCTTGCCCTTGACAGGCTCCGGAGGCGCTACGGCGGCAGGACTATTGCCCGGGGCACACGGTCGCTCGAGGCGCCCCTCGACTGGAACCGCGACCACCTCCGCCACCTCGCGGAATCGAATCCGGATCGGTGATCGGCAAAACGGCCACGTATCATCTGAGCCCTCGGGGGCGCCCCGGCCAGGGTCGGGAGGAGGTGGCAGCGATGGCCGGGTGCGGACCATGAAGACGGAGTTCCGCTTTTGTCCAAGCTGCGGCAGCGCGTTGAGTGCGCGCCTGATCGAGGGACGCCCTCTCCCCGCCTGCCCCAAGTGCGACTTCGTGGCCTGGCGGGGACCCAAGGTGGCGGTGGCGCTGTTGGCCTGCGACCCCGAGGGAAAGTTGCTGGCGATTCGGCGGGGAACGTCACCGGGGCAGGGGGGCTGGGCCTTCCCCGGCGGATACGTCGACGATGAGGAGGACCCCGCCTTCAGCGCAGCCCGAGAATGCCTCGAAGAGACCGGTTGTGAAGCGGGCGTGGACGACCTGGTCGGGACTTTCCACGTGATCACTGAGGAGGGCGGGCTGGTGGTCCTCGCCTACGCGGGCAGGCTCACCCGAGGCGAGCCCACCCCAACCCCCGAGGCGCCCGAGCTGGGTTGCTTCGAGCCCCCCGGGCTGCCCCGGCTGGTTTTCTCCTCGCACCGGCGGGCGCTGGCTGCCTGGCAGGCAGCTCGGACCAGGGCCAGCTGAGGTGCTCGGCGCGATCCGGCGCGGCTGCACCCTCAACTGCCTGGGCTGCCTCATCCCGGTGGTGCTGGTGGTGGCCCTGGCGGGGTACGCGATCCACCTCTGGACCAGCCCACCCCAGTTCGCCCAAGTTCGTCCCGCACCGGCCAGTGCGCTCCAGCTGGGGGCGGCAAGGGCGGTGGCCTCAGCGCTCTCGGGTGGCCAGCCGGTGGCCTTGGTGCATCTCAGCGATGCCGAGGCAACCGGGCTCCTCCAGGACAGTCTCAGCAGCTACGGCGGCCTTTCCCAACTTCAGGTCCACGTACTTCAAGGCCAGGTGGTGGTGAGCGGGCAGACCTCGATTCTCAACCACGCTTTGGTGATCAGCGGCCCGGTCGCCTTCCGGGGCCTGGGGACGCCCACCATCAATCTCACCTTCAGCCGGCTCTCGCTGGGGCAGATGGTCCTGCCATCGTTGATTCCCCAAGCTCTGGCCCGGGGGTTTCACCCCTACTTCTCCCTGGGATTGATCGCCGTCGGCAGGGATCTCACCTTCTCCTGCGAGGCCGCCCGCCCAGACGACCTCATCGTCGGAGTGGGATTCGGGGGAGGCACCGTTCCCAAGGGCGTGAACGCCTGTGCGGCCAGCTCGTGAGCCCGGAAGAGAGTCCTCGCCTCAGCCATCTGGACCAACGCGGGCGCGCTCGCATGGTCGACGTGGGCGACCGGCCCAGTACCGACCGGGAGGCGACCGCGGAAGGGGAGGTGAGGCTCAACTCCGCAGCTTGGTCCGCCGTCTCGGACGGGACGGTGACGAAGGGCGACGTCCTGGAGGTGGCCCGGCTGGCCGGGATCATGGCGGCCAAGCGCACCCCGGAACTGATTCCTCTCTGTCACCCCCTGACCCTGACCCACGTCGCTGTTGACGCCCAGCTGGTCCCGGATCTCCGGAGAATTCTGCTTCGAGCCACGGTCCGGTGCCATGGCACCACCGGAGTCGAGATGGAGGCGCTGACCGCCGTCAGTGTGGCCTGCCTGACTGTGATCGACATGGTCAAGAGTCTCGACCCGTGGGCCGAGGTTGGCCCGATCGGCCTGGTCGCGAAGCGCGGGGGCCGGTCGGGAGAAATCCACCGCCCCCCGCCGAGCGGCGAGGCTTCGGGAGGGGGCTGAGGTGGCCCCCGCTGCCCGCTCGGGCGCCGCCCGGGAGCGGGAGCTTCGCGAGCTTCTCTACCTCCAGAAGCTGGCGGTGGAGGCGGCCTCCACGATGGAGCGGGACGAGCTCTTCTCCCTGGTACTCCGGGAGACGACCGGTGTCCTCGAGGCGGACGTCTGCTCGCTTTACCTGCAGGACCGGGTCCGCGGCGGGTTGGTCCTCACCGCCACCAACGGGCTCAACCAGGCGGCGGTGGGCAGCGTTGTGCTGAGCGCGGGTCAGGGGATCACCGGCGCCGTCGCGAAGCTTCGAGAGCCCCTCTCGGTCGCCGAGGTTGCCACCGACCCTCACTTCGAGTGGATCGACGGTCTGGACGAGGAGCGCTTCACTTCGATGCTCTCCGTTCCGATTCTGGCCGGGCCGCGGATGGTTGGCGTGCTCAACGTCCAGACCGTGAAGCGCAGAGAGTTCCGGACCGATGAACTGGCAGTCCTCTCGGCCATCGCCGGCGCCCTGGCGGGGGTTCTGGAGCGCAGCGAGCTGCAGCACCGGCTGGAGCTCCAGCTGGTCGAGATCCAACTCTCCCAGACAGTCCACGAGCGCTTTACCGGGCTTGCTCTCTCCGGGGCCGGACTTCCCAAGATCCTGGATGCTATCGCCGCTCTGGCCGGGGGCGAGGTGGGCCTCTACGACCCGCTCGGGTTTCACCTCGAGCACGGCGCCGGGAGGGGACTTGCAGCGCGGCGGCTGGCCATTCCGACCGCCCTGATCGGCCCCGCCGCGGCGGGGCCGGTCGGGCTCAGTCTCAGCCGGCCCCGGCTGGATCTGATCCTGACCCCGGTTCGGGCCGGTGAGGAGTTGGTGGCGGTGCTCGCCGTGGAGGGGACCGTGGCCACTGCCGGGGCGGGCACCCGTCGGGCCCTTGAGCACGGTGCCACGGTGGTCGCCTTGGAGCTGCTCAAAGAGCGGGCTGCGGCCGAGGTGGAGCGTCGGCTGCGGGGAGACCTTCTCGAGGGGCTGCTCACGGCCGGACAGAGTCCGGACGACATTGCCAGGCTGGCGGTGCGTGCGGAGCGGCTCGGGTACCGGATCCCCGACAGCGCCTGGGTCCTGGTGCTCGAACCAGACGACGAGCGGACGCTGGCGAAATTTCAGACCCAGCCTCTCCAGGAGCGGCTGCAACGTGACCTCAACGAGCTGACCCAGAGGCGATTCCCCGGGTCTTTGGTGGTGGCCCGAGCGACCTACACGGTGCTGCTGATTCCGGCTCAGGCGGCGGCCGCCAGGGGTGGCCTCGCGCAGCCCAACCCAGCTGGGTTGGAGGAGTTCGCCCGGGCCATACTGGCCCTCGCCCAGGGACTGGGCCGGAGGCTCCTCTTCTCCGCCGGTATGGGAAACCTGGCCGCCTCGGCGCTGGAGCTGGCGCGCGCCCACGAGGAGGCTCGTCAGGCGCTCCGCCTCTCGCGTCGAGCGGGGGGTGTGGGACAGGTTACCTCGTACCGTTCCCTAGGCGCTCTGCGGCTGCTGCTCGAGGTTCGCGACCCCGACGTGCTCCGGCGCTTCGTGGACGAGACGTTGGGCCCCATCCTCGGCTATGCCCTGCGTCATCGCACCCCGCTGCTGGCTACCCTCGAGGCCCTCGTCTCCCAGCGCTGGAACCAACGAGCGGCGGCACGCCAGCTGCACGTCCACATCAACACGCTGGCGTATCGGGTGCAGCGGATCGAGGATCTGCTGAGTGCCTCCCTCGACGACGCTGAGACCCGGGTGGTGCTGAGCGTGGCCCTCCAGGCGAGGCAGCTGTACTCCGGCTGACGGGTAATTCCTGATAGCGTCATGAGCCCACCCAGCCCAGATTAGGAGCTCGCCATGCTCGAACCCGGTGACGCGGTACCTGATTTCAGCCTGTCGGCCGGCACCGGCGAGACCGTCGCCACCGCCGGGATGCTCGGCAAGCGCTGGGTCATCTATTTCTACCCCAAGGACAACACCCCGGGGTGCACCATCGAAACCCGAGAATTCGGCCAGGCCCTAGGCGATTTCTCCGCCCACGGGGTACGGGTGTTCGGCTGTTCGGTTGGTGACGTCCAGGCCAAGGCCGAGTTCGCCACCGCCTGTGGAGCTCCCGACCTGCCACTCCTGGCCGATCCGGATCACCAGGTCGCCGAACTGTTTGGCGTCTGGCAGACGGGCCCTGATCGAGCTACCGGCAGAGTCGGGCGAGCGACCTTCCTGGTCGATGCCCAGGGAAAGGTCGAGCGCGTCTGGGACGCGGTCACCCCAGCCGGTCACGCCGCGGCGGTTCTGGAAGCCGTCGGCTAGTCCGCGGCCCAGCCGCCGCGCCGGTCCCGGTGGCGGATCAGTCTTCCCCCTGGGCTTTGCTGAAGCCGCGCACGCCATCGAACTCGGGGAGCCGTTCGACGTGGACCCACCGGTGTTCCTGGGAAACCCGGTGAAGGAGCGCGAACAAATCGTCATCCGTGAGCTCGCCAGCCAGGTCGCGAATCAGGAATCGGCAGGGCCAGTGGTCGATGCAGTCGGTCGTTGCCCCCCCGGTTGCGGGATACACTTGGGTGCCGCGGTTGCCGATGCTCTCCAGCCGAAGTGCGGTGCCGGCTGTGGCCGCTTCCAGACTGGCCCCCAACGTCCCGGGGGCGAGACCGGACTCGATGAACACGTCGATCCCCAGGTCCCGTCGCCGCTGCGGATGCACCGAGGCGTACTCGCTGGAGACCTGGGGCAGCTGCAGTGGCCGGTGCGCCCGCCCCGACCATGCCGCTGACCGCTCGCCGATGTGGGAGACGATGGCGTCGGTGTATGCGGTGGTGGACGCCGCCGGGCCGTCGCCGGCGATATCTCTGGTCCTGACTCCGGACTCCAGAGTCAGGGAGACCGCGTGCTCGATCTGTTCGGCGGCGTCAACCTGATCCAGATAGCGCAGCATCATGGCCCCGGTGAGAATCAAGGCCGTGGGGTTGATGACGTTCTGGCCCGCGTACTTAGGCGCCGAGCCGTGGACCGCCTCGAAGATGGCCACATCGTTGCCGATGTTTGCGGAGGGGGCGAAGCCCAGCCCTCCCACCAGCGCCGAACTGAGGTCACTGATGATGTCGCCGTTCATATTGGTGGTGACGATCACGTCGAACTGTTCCGGCCGCTTAACCAGCTGGTGAGCGCAGTTGTCGATGATGATGTGGTGCGCTTCGATGTCGGGATACTCCGGCGAGATCTCCTCGAACGTTCGCTTGAGCAGACCCTCGCTGAATTTCATGATGTTGGACTTGGTCGCGCAGTGGACCATGTGGCGGCTCTCGGAGCGCGCGAATTCGAATCCCATGCGCACGATTTTTTCGCATCCCTTGCGGGAGATCAGCTTGAGTGACTCGGCCACCCCAGGGGTCTGCATGTACTCAATCCCGGCATACAGATCCTCGACATTTTCGCGCACGACGACGAGGTCGATACCCCGCCCGCTGTAGGGGGTGAGTACCCCGGGCAGCTCTCGGATGGGTCGGATGTTGGCGTAGGTTTCGAAGAGCTTGCGCAGGGTCACATTGGCGCTTTTCTCGCCAAACCCAACCGGTGTCTCGAGCGGTCCCTTGAGCACGACCCCGGTGCGGCGGGCGGACTCCACGGTGGCCTGGGGCACTCCTGACGGTAGCCCTTGGCGGAAGATGCTCGCCCCGGCGGGGCGCTCCTCCCACTCGATGGGGGCACCGGTGGCCGCAATGACCGTCTGAGCGGCGCGGACCACCTCGGGGCCGATTCCGTCCCCAGGGATCAGGGTCACCAGTTGGCGACGAGGGTTGGCGAGAACCACGGGCATGTCTCCCCACATGTGCGCTTCGGACCTACCCCCCCACGAGCATAGCGGGCGCGACCTCCCCCTCGATCATGCTCCCAGCAGCGGGAGTATCCCGAAAAGGTTCGAGACCGCCGGACCGGACCAACTAGCGTCGGGGTCGTACTGAAGCAGCCGATCGCCGTCCCGGCGCGGAACCTGAAGCCGTACGGCACGCATACCACTGCGCTCGGCTCCGCTGAGCTCCTGGCTGCCGCCGTCGCCGACGTAGAGGCACTGGGTGGGCTCGAGCTGGATCAGGTCGGCGACCCGCCGGTACAGTGCCGGCGCCGGCTTGCGCGCGCCCTCACTCCAGGATAAGACCGCAGATTGGATCGGGCCTGTCCAGCTGAGCCGGGGCCAGAGCTGAGGGGTCTCGCCGGAGCAGTCGCTGAGCAATCCAACCTGAATCTCGCGATCCCGCAGCGTCGCCAGCAGGGAGGAGACTCCGGGACGCGGCTCGCTGAGCACATCGGCGAACTGCGCGACCCGGTGCCGGGCCGCCTCGGCGAGGGCCGACTCGCCCGGGTCAACCCCAAGCATGGCGCAGAGGCGGGCCAGCATCTCTCGCGGTCCCCCCAGCTGCCCGCAGGCGCGGGGCGTGTACGTGGCCGCCATAAGCTCCCGGAAGGTGGGCGCCGGAACGCCCAGGATCTCGGCGACCTCATCGGCCTTGGTGGCGGCCATCTCCGTCCCCCAGCCCTCCACCAGGGTGCCGAAGAGGTCGAACACAACTCCCCTCAGCCCCACCGCCAGAGTCTAGTTCGGCTGCGGCAGATCAGCCGGGAGGGAGCCTCCCCGGTGTCCAGTCGGCGTGCTCGCCTGGGGGAGCCCCGCGATCATCTCCAGGGCGTGGGGAAGGGCGGCCCAGACAGCCGCCAGGCTCTCCTGGGTGGCCCGGATGGCCCCGGGAAGGGCCACCACCAGGGTGCGGCCGGTAACCACGGCGACCTGGCGCGAGAGGATCGCGTGGGGCGTCTGGACGAGCCCGGCCGCCCGCATCGCCTCGGCGAATCCCGGGACGTCATACTCGCCCACCGAGCGCACTGCCTCGGGCGTCCGGTCGCGGGGATGGAGCCCGGTGCCGCCGGTGCAGACGATCAGCGCCGGCTGCAGGTTGTCGATGGTGCCCCGCAACCACTCAGCCACCTGATCCGGCTCGTCCGGCAGGAGTGCTCGCGAGACGAGCTCTCCTGGAAGCTCCCGCAACCGCGCCGCCAGCCAGTCCCCGCTCGCGTCCTGGCGTCTCCCGGCGGCGCCCTCATCGCTGACCGTGAGCAGGGCCACGGGCCAACGCCCGCCCACCTCGGGTGGCTCGCAGCGGTCGTCCTGGCTCATCTCTCCATACCCACCCGCTCCTCAGCCAGGAGCCGCGCCAGTCGGTGATCCGGGATCGGGGCCTGGCTGAAGTCCTGGAAGCGAGACCGGAGCGCCGCGTACTGGGCGGCCAAGGCGGCGTCATCGTCGCCCGGGGTCAGCTGCCAGTCCTCCAGGTAATGGACAACCGCGACGCCCGCCTGGAGCGACTCCTTGAGGCATCCGAAGCAGGGTCGCATGGTGGAGAACAGGGTCGCCCCCAGGGTCGACTGGCCAAAACGGGCCGCGGCCAGGACCGCGTTCTGCTCCGCATGGACGCAGACGCAGAGGTCATATCCACGACCCGCCGGATATTGCTCCGACTCCCGATTGGCGCAGCGGTGGCAGCCCCCCTCGGAGCAGTTGGGCATTCCGATCGGGGTCCCGTTGTAGCCGGTGCTGATCACCCGGTCATCGCGCACCACCACGGCGCCGACGCGCCTTCCCAAGCAGTCAGCTCGGGTCCGCGCCGCCAGAGCGAGGAGGAGGAAGTACTCCTGCTTGGATGGCCGCTCCGGGGCGGATCGGGTCAAAGTCATCACTGTCCCCAACGAATGGTCACCTGGTGAGTTTGCCACTCCGGGGAGAGTCGACACCGTATCGCCGAGGAGGCATCGCAAGCGGCGTCCGCTCCCGGGTCTGTCAACCAGGCCGCTCCAGGACCCATCTGGTCGTGACCTGAGGGAAGTTGACGGGACTTGGTTGGGCGGTGTGGGTGAACAGGTAGCGGAAACCGGCCCGTTGCAGAGTCCGGTTTGGCGCCACGTTGAACGCGTTCGGCTCGGAAAAGATCCTTTCGAGCTGGAGCACCTCGAAGTACACCGAGGCCGACTTGACGACCAAGGGGGTTCCGAGCCCGGCATGACGCTGGTCCGCACGCAGGATGTGCAGGTGCAAAAATGCCTCCCTGCCGAACACGATCCGGTCGACGGTACTGAATCCAACCACCCGGCCGTCGGACTCCCACAAAAGGGAGTAATTGACGCGATCCTGAATGGGCCGGGTCGCGTCCTCCTCGTAGAAGGCTCGCCACTTCGGCCGCGTCGGGAGCAGCGCTCGGTCGACCCCAAGTCGACGGAGGTGGTCGTCGGACGAGCCATGAAAATACTCGATTCGGATACCGACCTCATCCAGCCGCATCTCGCGAACCGTAAGAACTGGCACCTCAGTCACCCTTTAGGGAAGGTGGCGCCAGGCTGGCTGCCGTCGCCACTCTGGCGCCGCACCCCCGGCCGGGAAGGGTGCAGCGGTATCGCGACCACGACATTCGCAGTCAGCGGCTTACTGCGTCCGGAAGGCCCAGACTCGGGGCGGGCAATGTCCGCTGGCCCCCCAGATCCAGTCAACTCCCGACCAACTCAGCGGTGCCAGTGACGGTGGCGAACTCCTGGTGAAGGCTAGCCGCGGTTGCGCGACAGATCTGGTCGGCGGTGATCACCCGACCGTCCGGACCGGTGCGGTCGAAGGCATGGGTGGCGTCCAGCACGAAGTACGTCTGGTACCCCAGGTCGCCGGCCATCCGGGCCGTCGTCTCGCAGCAGTGATCGGTGGCAATCCCGCAGATGGCGACCGCGTTGATGCCGTGCTCCCGGAGCCAGCTGTCTAGATCCGGCCGGCCATAAAACGCCGAGTGGACCTGCTTGGTGATCAGCAGGTCGGGCTCACCCCTGAGGAAGGGCTTGAGAGCGTTGCCCGCGGAGCCTGGAGTCAGGGGCGAGCCAGGTCCCTCGTCGGAATCGTGGCGGACAAATACCACCGGTCGGTGCTGGTCGCGCCAATGCCCGACCAGCAATTCCACATTGGCTTCGCAGGCCGGATTGTTGCGTCGACCCCAGACCGGGTCGTCAAAGCCGACCTGGACGTCGATGACCACCAGAGCACAGCGCTCTGGCACTCGCACTAACCGACGACGGCCCGCAGGATTGCCGGGTCCAGGCCGGGGAACCGGGCCAGGTACTCGGTCCGTTCCCGGCGCAGCCGCTCGACGATAGCCAGGTGCTCGCCGGAACGCCCCTGGCGCTGGTAAAGGTGGCGGGGCTGGAGCAGTTCCTCGTCCTCGACTCCGGGGACAGCCGCCGCCACCTCGTATCCAAAGTCGGGATCCAGCTCCCAGCGGATGCTCCCCTCGGCGATCGCCTTGACCACGGCAGAGGAGTCGGGAATACGGATCTTCTTGGCCTGCGGGTCACCTTCCCCTCCACCGACCCACCCAGTGTTGAGCAGGAAGACCTCGAAGCCGGCGGCCCCGTGGAGCTCCCGGAACCGGTTCCCCTGCTGGGAGTGCAGGAGGGGAAAGAAGGGGTTGGTCCCGGGGACGCGGAGCGACTTGCCGGCCTCGGCCGCGCCCCCGGCGGCGGTGCCCTGGGTCTCACCCAGCATGAAGTAAGCGGCTGCCTGCTCCACCGAGAGTCGGGCAACCGCGGGAATGATTCCGTCGTTGCGATTCAGAATCAGTAGCGAGGAGACGGGTGCGATCTCGCGGGCGTCGCGCGACCAGCCCAGGGCCTCCATCGGAAAGACGGCGCGCCCGTTCTGGGTGTAGGACTGATCGAAGAAGTCGACCGGCCCCCCCACCTCCTTCTGAGAGACGTTCTCCAGGTAGGCGACCCGGGAGGTCACCGCCCCATGAATGGTCGGCTCGTCCTCGGCGCTGAGGGCGTAGGTCTTGGCGAAGCAGCCGTTCTCCGAGCCGTAGACGATCCCGCCCGGCATCAGTGCCACGAAGTCGTCCTGGACCGGCTTGCTCTGGTTCTGCCGGGTGAAGGTGGTGGTTGTCTTGCCCGTGCCCGAGAGGCCCACGATGAGCAGCGTACGCTCCCCCTGGGAGGTGGGGACCACCTTGCAGCCGGCGTGAAGCGGGAGGCCCCCCCGCTGGTAGACGAGCTGGTTCCACATTCTGAGCAGGCCCTTCTTGGACTCGCCGAAGTAGTCAGAGTTGAACACCCTGGTTATCCCGGCCTCGAGATCGACCGCGATCAGCCGATCCTCCGGGTAACCTGGCGCCGTCAGCCGCGGGGTGTAGATCAGGGTGAACTCGGGGCGGAACTCGCCGCTGGCCGACTCCTCCTTGAAGAGGAGGTGGTCCTGCATCCCCGCGATGTTGGCCCCGGCCTCCTCGATGACCAGGCGGACAGGGGATCGGAAGGCAGGGTCATTGTTGATGTAGCCGTCGATCACGATGACGTCCTGGCCTCGGAGGTACTCCTCCTGCAGCTGAGCGACCCGCCGGCCCTCCTCCGTCGAGACCGTCTGACTCGAAGTCATCTCCGGCGAGTCGGTGACGATGTAGGTGGAGCCGGTGCTGCGGGCCATCGCGAGCGTCTGGACGTTGTAATTGTCGTAGGCGGTGATCCGGGCGGTGGGCATCGCCGCCGTCAGGTGGCGCAGCTCCTCCTGCGAAGGGTTGACCCGGGTATGGCGGGCGGAAGGCGAATAGGGGTCGGCGACCTTGCTCATGAGGACCTCTCTACTCCACTTGCAATAGCTGACTGCGGCACATTAGCAAACGGGGGTCCCGAGGGGCGACCGCTTCCCACCGTTCCCCGAGGCGGGCGGCCAGCGCTAAGCTGCGCGATCACGGGCGCCCCCTTGGGCAAGCCCACGTTCCAACCCAAAGGAGTCCCTGGGATGGTCGAACCGACCCCAGCCCATCCGACCGGAGAGGCGACCGTGGCCGCGGTGATGACTCGGGCTGTGATCACGATCGGGCCTGACGCCGACGTTACCGAGGCGGCGGCGATTCTGCAGCGGAATCACATCACCGGGATGCCGGTCCTGGACGATCACCACCGGGTGGTCGGGGTGCTCAGCGAGATGGACGTGCTGCTCCGGCCGGGCTCTACCGTGGCGGCGATCATGTCAACGGAGCCGAGGACCATTGAGGAGGAGGTGCCTCTCAGCGAGGCCGCCGAAATCCTGATGGCGCAGCGGATCCGGCGGCTGCCCGTGGTCCGGCACGGCAAGCTGGTCGGGCTGATCTCCAGGACTGACCTGGTCACCTTCTTCTCCCGCCATCAGTGGGTTTGCGGCCGCTGTGGGGGCACCCAGCGTGGGCTCGAGCCTCCAGAGAGGTGCCTCGCGTGTGGTGCCGCCGACGGCGGATTCAAACTGGAGGATGCCCCGGGAGGGATGTGACCCTCCGCCAGCCAGCGGTCGCCGATCAGGTCAGCCTCCCGAGGATCCAGAGAGCTGGTTTCGAAGCCGAAGCTGGGCGAGGTTGTGGAAGGCGTCGATCCAGCGCACCGTACCGCTGTAGGAGCGCATCACCACGGAGTGGGTCTCGACGGTCTCCCCCGAGAACCTGACCCCACCCAGCATCTCCCCATCGGTGATTCCGGTGGCGGCGAAAAAGATGTTCTCCCCGGCGCAGAGATCCTCGGCCCGGAAGATCTGCTCCTCAGAGAAGCCCTCGCCCCTGATCAGCTCCCGCTCGGCGTCGTCTCGGGGCCAGAGGCGGCACTGCATGTCCCCCTGGATGCAGCGCACCGCACAGGCCGTCAGGACGGCCTCGGTGGCTCCGCCGACACCCAGGAGCACATCCAGCCCGGTCCGCTCCGGCAGAGCTGCCATGACCCCGGCGGCCACGTCGCCGTCCGTGATCAGCCTGACGCGAGCCCCGGTGGCACGGATTTCGCGCAGCAGCTCCTCATGGCGAGGCCGGTCAAGCACGACCACCGTCAGGTCGTGAACCGGTCGCTCCTCGGCGGCCGCGATCCGCTGCAGGTTCTCCGTGTGGGAAAGGCGGAGGTCGATCACGCCCCGGGCTCGGGGGCCAACCACCAGCTTCTCCATGTAGGCGCAGTGGGTCTGAAGCAGGGTGTCGCGCTCGGCCAAAGCGACCGTAGCGATCCCGCCCGGCAGCCCCCGGGCCACCAGCCGGGTGCCGTCGATGGGGTCCACGGCCACGTCCACCAGGGGCGGGTTGCCGTTGCCGATCTGCTCCCCGATGTAGAGCATCGGCGCCTTGTCCTTCTCCCCCTCGCCGATCTTGACGATGCCCGCCATATCCACGTGTGACAGGCTCCGGCGCATCGACTCAACCGCGGCCCGGTCAGCGGCGATCTTGTCATCGCGGCCCATGAAGCGCGCGGCAGACATCGCCGCGCCCTCGGTGACCCTGACCAACTCCAGGGCCAGATTGCGGTCGATCGGTGTTCCCGGGTCGGAACCGACTTCGTCGATCTCAAAGCGATCGTCGAGCTCGCCCATCCCCGGCAGCATACGGGCTGCGCGCGCCAATCCACGCCCCCCGGGAGCGGGACGACTTCGACGTCGTTCTTAGGCGCCCCACAATGGACACGGTGACGGAACCATTTTCGGCAGACCCGGCTACCGAGGGCACCACTCCGCGCCGCTTCGCCTACGACGAGCAGTCCCGAGCCCTGCTGGTTGACTGGATGGATGGCACGGGTCAGGCGATCTCCTTCGGGCGGCTCCGGCGCGCTTGTCCGTGCGCGCTCTGCAGCGGGGAACTGGGCCGGCCGGGCCGATTTCAGATTGACCCCGAGCTCCACCTCGGCGAGGACGAGCTCGCCGATATCCAGCTGGTAGGCAACTACGGGTTGAAGGCGACCTGGGCCGACGGGCACGACACAGGGATCTATCGGTTCGAACTCCTGCGCAGCCTGGGAGCAGCCGAACTTCCCGGGTAAGGGGCCGCCTTTGCTGCCCCGTCACGCGTGGGCGGTGTGGCCCGGAACCACTGCCCGGGGCCGCGGACGCACGGTCGTCTCAGCCGAGCACGCAGAACTCGTTGCCTTCGGGGTCGGCCATGACTACCCAGGTAACGTCGCGCTGGCCGACGTCAACTCTTCGGGCGCCCCGCTCGAGCAGCCAGGCCACCTCCTCAGCCTGGGTTCGGTCTACCGACCAGACGTCCCAGTGGACCCGATTCTTGCCTGACTTTGGCTCGGGAACCGGAACGAAGACGACTGACGGGACCTGGGCCCGGAGACGGTAGGCGTCGTCATCCGGGCGATCGGCCTCGACCGGCCAGGCCGAGATCGCAACCCAGCCCTGCGGGGCGGGCGCCGCGGCGTGGTAGTCCAGCACCTCCGCCCACCACTTGGCCAAAGTCTGGGGATCGCGGCTGTCGACGATGATTTCGGTGATGCGACTGGTCATCTCCCGGATGCTATCCGAGCGGGCCAGCTTGATCCTCCCGCGGGACCCCCCTCGCGTCGTCCAGCAGCCGGCGGATCGTGGCCGCGACCACGGTCGGCTTGAATGGCTTGGAGATGACCTCCCGAGCTCCTGCCGCAAGAGCCCGCTGGGGTCCGAGTTGATCTCGCTGCTCCGGCATTAGCACGATCCCGGCCGGTGGTTCGAGCCCGGCTTGGATCAGCCGTCGGCAGAGGTCGCGACCATCCTCCTCGAGAGTGACATCGCAGAGGAGCAGGTCCACTCCCCCCCGCCTGACCAGCGACTCGGCCTCGCTGGCAGAACGCACCCAGAGCAGGGTGTGCCCTTCCATCCTGAGTTTGAATTCCAGGATCCGCCCGATCATCGGTTCGTCCTCCGCCAGCACCACGGTCGACGGCTCGACGACATCCACCCGACGAGTCTAGGCCGCCGCGGATCTCGCCCCGCGGTTCCGGTTACGTTCCGGCATCGGGCCTGCGACGTGGGGAGAGGATCTTTCGCTTGAGATCAAGAATGGCTCCTCGTGGACGGGGCCAGGAAGTGGGGACAATCACTGATCGCCGCGGTCATGGCCGGCGCTGCCGGCGTGGCTCTAATCGGTGGCACCGGCGCGCCCTCGGTCATGGCCAGTTCCGGCTCGCCCGCAAGCTCCCCGACCACGCTACGGGAACTTGTCTCGCGGGCCAAGACCGAGATGAGAGTTCTCAGCGCCGAGGTGCAGACGGCGCGGTCGAGGATCGCCCGCGATCAGGCCCAAAGTGCGCAGGAGCGCCGGCAGCTGGCCAGCTTGGTGGCGGCCGAGTACACCGGAGCCCCCAACGGGCTGCTCTCCGTTCTGGCGAGCCCGACCTTCAACTCCGCGCTCGATACCCAGATCGCCATGGCCGACCTGACCCAGTCCCAGCGGCAGCTCCTGACCAGGCTGGCCCAGGCCGTGCGAACCGAGCAGGCCACCGAGGCCTCGCTGCAGCAGGCTCAGCGACACGAGGCGGCGACCGAGTCGCGCCTTCTCGCCGAGGAGCTCGTTGCGCAGTATCAGACCGCCGCCGCGGTCTTGGCGCCCAGGGTCCAGGGGGGACCGGCGTCGACCTCGTCGCCGAACTCGTCCGCCACCTCCCCTACGGGGGTCTCCCCGACGCCCCCGCCCGCTCCGGCGTCCACTCCGACCGCGAGCGGCCCGGCACCGACTCCGGGCGCGACTCCCCCACCTGACTCGGGCGGCGCCGGTCCCTTCACCGTGAATACCAATCTGACACTCCCTAGCGGCATCTCCGTTCACCAGATCCAAGAATTCCTGCAAAGCACCCCGCTGGCGGGCGACGCCGGTTTCTTCGTCCAGGCGGAGCAGAGCAACCATGTCAGCGCCATCTACCTGGTCGCGGACGCTGTCCTGGAGACGGGTTGGGGGACATCGGCTCTCTACACCAACAAGCACAACCTGTTCGGGTTCGAGGCTTACGACGCCAATCCCTACGTCGACGGGGAGACCTTCAGCAGCGACCAGGACTGCATCGACTACGTGTCCTGGTTCGTGTCCGTCTACTACCTCACCCCGTCCGGTTCCCAGGTACCCAATTACGGCGGACAGCCCGGGACCGTCGCGACCGGTGCCTACTTCAACGGCCCGACTCCGAGCGGGATGAACGTGGACTACGCCAGTGACCCCAATTGGGCCAGCAAGATCGCCCGCATCGGCGCCCTCCTCCAGTCGATGCCGGCCTGACCCCTCGGAACCGCGGCGGATAGCCTGGGCGGGTGAGTCAGCCACTGGGGGCGCCGACCGGGATCGGCGGCGAGCAGCTGGACCGGCCGGTCCAGCAGTACTTCTGCCTCGCCGACGGTCGGACCGCTGCTGTGATCAACTCCGATGGCGGCTGTGACTTCCTGTGCTTGCCTCGGTTTGACGGACCGCTTCGCCTGGCCAAGCTGCTCGACGCCCAGCGAGGGGGTTCGGTGGGCGTGGCCGCGCTTTCCCAGGGCAGCTCTGCACCGAAATGGGAAGGGGCCTCTCGAGTGATCGAGTTCTCGGCTGAGCTGGGAGTTCGGATCCGATCCGGGCTGCTCGACGACGGTTCGGCCGGGAGCGCTGTCGTCTGGTTGGCTGAAGGCCCGGTGGGGACGCGGCTTCGAATCAACCTCTCCGGTCCCGGGGGAGCCGCCGGGGCGAGCTGGGCCGCCACGGCGTTCGGGGCGGTCCTAGGAGACGCCGGGCACAGGGACGGGCCGGGAGGCCCTCTGATCTTGGTGTCCAGCCGGCCCACCCATGCTGGCCCCGCCGCCCTGGAGACCGAGCTAGGCCCGGAGGGCCTGGTGGTCTGGCTAGGCGCCCCCGGATCAGGCGGGCGGCTCCCGCCGCGGCCGGCAATGGCTGTGGCCGCCCCAGTCGAGGGTGTGAGCGCCGCCCGGGGGCTGCTGGACGACTCGGTCGCCCGAGATCAGCAATGGGTCGCCCAGCTGCATCGAGGGCCAGCCCTGGCCAGGCTGGCGGGGCAGGCGCCGGCCTGGGCCCGGGTCGCGGTCGATCGCTCGCTGCTGACGCTGCGGGGCCTGCAGGACCGGGAGACCGGTCTGCTGGTGGCTGCTGCCACCACCTCAATCCCGCAGTGGCCCGCCAGTCCCAGAGCATGGGACTACCGGTATGCGTGGCTCCGGGACTGCGCCGATGCTGGGATTGCCTTCTGCCACGCCGGCGCCAGGCTCGAGGCCGAAGCGGTCGCCCGGGGACTGGGACATCTGCTGGAGAGTGGGCCCGACCCCCTGTCAGCGGTCCGCCGCCTCTCCGGTGCCGAACTGCCGCCCGAGCACGTTCTGACCCACCTCGCCGGATACTCGGGAGCCTTGGTCCGAATCGGCAATGGGGCCTCCCGCCAGCTCCAGCTGGACACCCTGGGAGAGGTGACCCGGCTCGCCGGCGAGCTGGACCGAGCCGGGGGGTGTCCCCCTGAACTGCTCCAGCACGTGCCCGCGCTAGCCCACTCCGCGGAACTTGGATGGTCCTTCCCCGATCATGGAATCTGGGAGGTTCGCGGAGCACGTCGACACTACGTGCACAGCAAGGTGATGGCCTGGTCGGCGCTCCAGACCGCGGCCTCCTTGGCCGAGCGGGGCCGAATCGCGGGAGACCCTCGAGGCTGGCGCCGGCAAGCAGAGGCCATCGAGCGGTCCATCCAGGGCCAGGGGCGAGGAACCGATGGGGGGCTGGTGATGTCGTTTCAGGAGCCCGTTTCCGACTCTGCCCTCCTGGCCGCCTACCTGGTCTCATTCATCCGTCCTGGTCAACCCGGCGCCGACTCCACCCTGGCTCGGATCTCCCGCGACCTCGGTCGAGGGCCGCTGATGGCCCGCCACTCACCCGAGCGCGACGGGATCGCCGCGCCGTGCTTCCCCTTCATCTTCCCCGGACTCTGGGCAGTCGGGGCGGAGGCGCTGTTGGGTCGGACAGGCGCCGCCGAGCGGCGCCTGCGAGCCATTTGTGGGCTGACCGGCCCAGCCGGGCAGCTATCCGAGGTCGCCGACCCCGAGTCGGGCGCGCTCTGGGGCAACTATCCCCAAGTGCAGAGCCATGCGGCTCTGGTCGACGCCGCCCTTCTGTGCTGGTCTGGGCTCAGCAGGAGCCCCGCTTGAGCGACCATATACTGGGCGGTAGAGGAGTCGGGACTGCCGAGAGCAGGCTCGCCCCGTTCGTCTAGTGGCCAAGGACACCGCCCTCTCAAGGCGGAGATCAGCGGTTCGAATCCGCTACGGGGTACCACCAGCGCCGCGCCTCGCGGCCAACCGAGGGGAGCCTTGAGCGAAACGCCAGATGCGCCCGGCGCTCGACCGCACTCCGTGACCAGTTTGCCGGTGGCTCCCCACGGGCACCAGATCCAGCCCGCCCACCTGACGGCGCTGCCCTCGGAGGATCCCCGCGCGCTGGGTCTTCTAGCCGAGATCCTCGCCCCGTCCGGCGGTCCCCCCGCCGCGGCTCTGCTGCCCGGGCTACAGCGGCTCTGCTCCGACCACCCGGCCTTCCTGGATGGTTGGGCGCGGCTCGCGGAAGCCGCCTTCGCAAGCGAGGATCCGGTTGCGACGTACGCCTATGCCCGGGTGGGATACCACCGGGGCCTCGATCGGCTGCGCAAGAGTGGATGGGGAGGCACCGGCCAGGTGCTCTGGGCAGAGGCGAGCAATCGAGGATTCCTGCGCTGCCTCTTTGTGCTGGGGCTGGCCGCCGCCGCGATCGGAGAGGACGATGAGGCCTCCCGCTGTCAACAGTTCCTGCTCGATCTGGACCCGCAGGACGGCATTGGGGCGGGGGCGTCCGCGGCCTTCTCCCGGCCGGCGCTGAGCGAACTGCCCTAGGGGCTGGTCAGCGGCTCGTCGTCAGCCGGGGGATCCAGCTTCCCGTCCCTGGGGACCGGCCCCTTGAACCCGGCCGCGGTTCGATGGCCGCCCCCGCCGTAACGGGCGGCGATCAGGCTGACGTCGACTCCCCCCGGGGTCGAGCGCAGCGACCACCGGGCCAGGTCCCCGCTCCCTTGCCACCACACCCCGGCGAACGCCTGACCGGCAGCCAGCACGTCGCCCAGCTCGCTCTGTAGGACGGCGCTGTTAACCGTCGGAACCACGGTCCCGAGAATGTCCACCATGGTCGCGTGGGCGGCCACCCGCTCGACCATGCGGCGCTGATAGCGGAGCAGCGCCCGGCCTTCGACGCGGAGCTGCTCGACATCGATAGAGTCCCATGTTTTGAAGTCGAAATCATGCGCCCTGAGCGCAGCCGAAACCTCTTCACTCTCCGGGAGGTCATGGCGCCAAAGGTCGCGATCCTGGACATAGCGCAGCAGGGGCGGGACCGGCGACTCGTGCAGATACTGCCACGCCATCACCGCGCCGCTTCGATTCATGTCGAAGACGCAGTAGGGCAGGTCGGCTAGGTCGCTGGCGGCGGAGCGATGGTGGTCCAGTACCACCAGACTCGCCGCCGATTCGGCGAGCCGCTCGGTCGTACTGCGGTCGTAGGCAAAGTCGGCCATCAGCACGTGACGTCCCTTGGTCTTGGGGGGCGGGTCGCCATGGCTGACCGGCACATAGTCGGCCCCCTCGCCGTACCGCTTCCAGGCGGCAAACGCCGCTCCAAATCCGTCCGGGCAGTCACCGTGGTAGACGACCAAGGGACGCGAGCCAGACCCCTTGCCCGTCTCGGTGCGTTCAGCGGCAGACATCACCACAAAGGTACCCCTCTCTTTTCATCAGCGCCGTCCTAGCCGGGGTAGATGAAGCCTTCGACCCCGGCCGTGCTCGGAACAATCCGCGTGTCCTCATACCCCCCGTATCGGCCGCTCAAGTAGTTGTCTTCTTCGACGACGAACTGGGACCCGGGCCCCACCGCGACCACCCAGGCGACGTGACCCCAGGGGACGTTGTAGGCTCCGCCCGAGTCGAAGACCACCATCGAGTTGACCTCAGGAGTCATCCCGATCGGGTAGGTCGGCCCGGGGTGAGGGTTGGCGTCGCCTGAAATCCACTGGTCCGCGTTCCCGAGCCAGCCGACGTATGCCTGGGTCGCCACGAACCAGGTGCATTGCCCCATCGGATAGGCATCCTGATTGACGAAGCTGCCGTTGTAGCACTGGGGGTTGCCGGGCGGGCAGATGGCGATGATGTTGCCGCCCGAACCCACTCCATTCCCGCCCACCGAGGCAGCTGCCTCCTCCTCGAGCAACAAGATCTGGCTACCGATCTGGCGGACCTGGGCGGCGATCGCTCCCGCCTGTCCGCTCAGGCTGGACTGTTGGGCGCTGTAGGCAGCCTCCTGGCTCTGCAGCTGACCCTCCTGGGACTGTACTGATGCGACGAGGGCGTTCACCTGCTGAACCTGCGCCACCTGCTCTGTCTGCAAGCTCTTCAGCGTGTTGGCGTCGGCGATAAGTTGCTGGGTGAGGGAATCGAACTGCTGCCGTACCGACTGCAGGGCGAGGGTGTCGTCAACCAACTTGGAAATACTGGAGCTGTTGGCAATCGCCGCCGCCAGCGAGTTGTTGCCGTTTCGCTGATACAGAATGGTCACCATGTCGGCCAGCTGAGTCCGGTCCCGGGCCATCTGGGCCTCGGTGGTGGCGAGCTGGTCCTTGGTGTGGGCCAATTGCGCGCTCACCTGACTCAACTCGGTCTCGTCCTGGGTGAGCTGCTGCTGGACCGCGCCGATCTGCTGCTCCGTCGTCGCCGCCTGTTGCCCGGCCGAGGCGGCCTGGCCCTGCAGCGCGCTGAGCTGTTGGAGCAGCGTCGCCTGTTGCGCCTTGAGCGCAGCTATCTCCGAGGAGTAGCTGGCGGCTGCCGGGGCGGTGGAGACCAGGGAGGCCGCCATGGCGGCGATTCCGAATACACCCAGTTGGGCGACAGCGCGTAGGGCTCGTTTGATTCGGACTTGAGACATAGGCTGGGACGTGAGATGAGAGTGTCTCGGGCTTTGACTCTAACAGTGATCACGAGGGACTGCAAGTTCAGTTACAGATTGGTTGTGGGCCAATCCCAGCGCTCCGAACTTGTTGCCAGGCAACCTTCCGGGCTGGATGACGGCGCCGAGCACCACGGCCGCCACGTGGGCACGACTGACACCATCGATCGGGGGCGACCCGGGGCGGGTCCGGAGGATCCAGGAGGCCGGCCGCCAGTTTCTCGGGCAGGGCCCTCGGGGCGGTTAAGGTTTCGGGATGAGTTCATCTTCGGAGGCCAGCAACCGACGCTTGCTGCGATCCCGGGACCAGATTGACCGCGCCTATCCCTACGAGCTATCCATTCCAGCCCTGGCCAGGACCGCGGCCATGTCGGAACCGCACTTCATCCGCTCGTTCCATACCTGCTTCGGCGAGAGTCCCCACCGGTATCTGCAGCGACGCCGGATCGAGCGGGCCATGTTCCTTCTGCGCCGCAGCCAGCTCTCGGTGACCGAGATTTGTCTGGAGGTGGGCTTCTCCAGCCTGGGCAGCTTCTGCCGTACCTTTCGGCAAGTGGCGGGGAAGACCCCCCGCGCCTACCGCAAGGATGGTGCCGGAACTACCCAAGGACAGGTCCCCACCTGTTTCGCCATGGCCTGGGGAAGACCCAGCAGTTTTGGAGAAGAACGGGGAATCGGAGCTTCTTTATCGTCGTGGGTGCGTCCGGCCAGGCCGGTACTGAAGACCACGGGAGGCAAACCGACATGCTGAGCTCGCTCCGCATCTCTCAGATATACGTGCTCGACCAGCAGCAAGCGCTCGACTTCTACGTCGGCAAACTGGGACTTGAGGTGAACACCGACAACGACTTGGGATTCATGCGCTTTCTCACGGTGAACGTGCCTGGAGACCCGGAGCGCCAGATCCTGCTGGAACGCCCGGGGCCGCCCATGATGGACGACGCAACTGCTGAGCAGGTGCGTGACCTGCTCAGCAAGGGCAGGACGGGCGGCCACCTGTTCTTCCTCACGCCCGATGCGCACGAGAGTTACCGGGAGCTGTCGGCCAAGGGGGTCGAGATCACCCAGGAACCCACCGAGCAGCCGTACGGCATCGACTTCGGTATGCGCGACCCCTTCGGCAACCACATCAGGGTGGCCCAGCTCCGCTGAGGAACTCCCATTGGGGCAGTGGGCCAGTTTGCAACTGGCCCACTGCCCCCGGCTTGGTGGTGGCCGGGATCGCCGGAGGCTCCACGAAGCGCGGGGGATGCGTCAATCCCGAACCGCGGACGGGGACTATCTCCGGCCTTCGAAACGGGGGTCGGGCGAGTTCGGGCGTTGATCGAGACTGCCCTGTGGCAGTTCTGTTCCCCAGATCCCCACCCGCGGAGGCAGACACTGGTGCTTCGTGAACAGCGCCATCAGCTTCGGCTCCGCACACCGACCGCCCCGGCCAGCGGAGCCGGGCGCCGCCCCGCCACGGGCGCCGGCCGGGCAGGGCACCGCGCGCCTGCTGCGGCGCTCGCTCCCGTTTATGGGGCTGGCACTGCTGGCGGACCTCAGTGCGCTGGTTCCCCCGGGACCCAGCCATCTCCTCCCGTTCGAGGTTGGGACCATCCTGCTCGGCTTCGTCTGCGCCGCCAACGCGCTCCCCTGGGGCCACTTACCGTAGTGGGCGGCGGTGCTCCCTTCCTGCCTCTACGTCGTCTCCGCGTCGCTGATCATTCTCTCGGTCGGTTCGCTCCACACGGGCATGCTGCCGATCTTTCTCGTGCCTGTCCTGTGGACCGCTCTTTATCAGCAGCGGTGGCAGTCTGCGGTGGTTGTCAGCGCCACCATCCTGGCGATCGTCGGATTGTCCATCTCGGAGCGCGATCCGCTGGCGCTCCTGCTTCGAAGTGGTGGCTTCTGGGGCGCCAGCAGCATCGTCCTCAGCGTCACCACGCACGGCCTTCGGACCCGCCTGGGGCGCGCGCTGGCCGATCAGGAGGAGCTGCTCCGTCAAGCGGACTCGCTCAGCGAAGCCGCTCAGCTCCTCACGTCCCTGCACCAGACCGATGCGGTCTTGTCGGAGGCCTGCCACCTCGCCGCTGTGATGGTCTCGCCGCCCGGGCTTCCCGGCCGGGGGGCCAGGTATTTCCGGGTCGACGGTGATACTGCTCGGGGGGAATGGGAGTTTGACGAGGCTGGAGCACACGCAACTGCGGAATATGCCCTGGCCGAGGATCCCTACCTCTCCGAGGTGGTTCGGACCGGACGTCCGCTCCGCGGCCGCTATGACCCTGACCTGGTCGGACCAACCCTTCGGTCCCATCTGTTCCCCAGCGGTACCACCCACGGTGCCTGGATTCCGATCGCCCCTAATTCGGCCCTGCATGGGGTGCTCTCCATCTCAACCCAGGGGATTGAGATTTCAGACCAGCTGTTCGCCCGGGCGGTAGCGCTGGGCCACATCGTGGAGCTGGCCCTAGCCAACGCTTTGACGCTGGAGAACTCTGCCCGGGAGGCGACGACCGATCCCCTCACGGGGCTGACCAACCGTCGTGGGTTCGAGGCCGGCGTGGCGACGAGCCGGGGGCGACGCGGCTTTGCAGTTCTGGCGATCGACGTCGACGATCTGAAATTGGTGAACGATCGCCTGGGCCACGCGGTCGGCGACGCCCTGCTGGTCGGCATTGCCAACTCCACCAGCCGACTCATTCGTCGTGGCGACCTGGTCGCTCGCACCGGCGGCGATGAGTTCGCCGCGTTTCTTCCGGATCCGTCACCGGAGGGAGCCATCGGCCTTGCCACTCGAATACTCGATGGGCTGAAGAAGAGCGAGGTGGGCGGCGTGGTCCCGTCGGTGAGCGTCGGGATCGCCTTCGGCTCACCCGAGTCAGAGCTGGGCGACGTCCTGAATCAGGCGGACCAAGCCATGTACCTCGCCAAGCGACGGGGCGGTCAGTCTTTCGCCTTGGCCGAGCCGGCGCTCGCCAGCGAGGTCGCTGGCTAGGAGCGACCGGCCAGCTTCGCAGCTACTTCTCGCCCTTTGAGGTCTCGGGTCCTGGCTGGGCCGACTTCACCCCACGCGGAGCCGTCGCCGGACGGGCCGAACCGGAGGCGCTCCGATGGGCTCGGCGTTGCCTGGTCACCTTGAGCAGGGCCTCGACTTCCGGGCTGGGGGCTCGGTGAGGCGGACGCACCGGCACCAGGGAGGACTCCAACCGGCCCTGCCTGGTCCCCGACCAGGGTCCGGGGGGCGCATCGACTAGGGTCGCCAGGTGGTAGGCCATGCTCTCGTAGTTCACCCGCCACCCGCGGAAGTGGGGCCAGGCCTCCTGGGCGCTGCGCTCGGCTTCCCAGCCGACCGCGAGGATCCGCTTCACTCCGTACTGAAACTCCTCGAAGCTGAGCTGGATGGGATCGTCGGGCTTGGGGTCGGCCGAAAACGCGAAGCCGGTGACCCGGGATAGGGAGCGCAGGCAGACGATGCCCATGCGCAGAAAGGGCCGGGTTGACGGGGGCGCGGTGAGCGGGTTTAAAGCAAGCTCAAGGGCGGCTGCGTCCATACAGGCCAGTAAAGCCAGGGTCCAGGAGGTACGGGGTTCGGGAGAGCGGAAGTAGAGCAGCGTTGTGTAGCTGGTGTGGCTCTCGGCGATGTCGGCCGCCCACTGCTCCCAGTTGCGGTAGAGCTCGGAAAGGTGGTCGATGTTGTCGATCAGGGCGTGGCGGGCAAGGATCTCCGGACCCCAAGGCGGAGATCCGCTGCTGCTGTCGAGCATGGTCACCAGCGTCTCCCGTTTGTTGAAGGAGCTGTACAGAGTGGGCAGGTAGGAGATCTGAAGGGCGACCACTATGACCCCGGAGGCGGTCTCCAAAAAGGCGATTGCAGTCTCCAGGCCCGACTCAGCTCGGGCGATGCCGAGGGGCAGGATCGACGAGGCGCTGAGCCGGATCGCGGCAGTGTAATCGCCGCTTCCGCTTCCCCAGAAGAGCAGGCTGAAGCCCGCCACCAGCAGACCGATCCAGACCACCAACCTGAGGACCAGGAATAGCGGTGCGCCCTGGGCCAGAATCCCATCTCGCGCCAGGTAGTCGGATCTGGTGCGCGCGGCGAAGACAGTCACCCCCTGGACCGCCGACGCGACCAGTGACGAAAGCCGGGAGGAGACTGCCCTCGGCACGATCACGGTCCGAATCACGCTTCCCAGCGTCCCCACGGTGAGAAAAAGTCCGATCAGCACCGCGAGGAGGCGAACCGCAATCATCGACTTCCCTTCTAGCAGATCACCGTGGACTCAGCGCGGGCGGGGGCCGGTGGGGGCGCGCCTAACCCCCTCCCGTCGAGATCATCCCCCGGGCTAGGAGCGGGCTCGGTCAGGCAGTTCGGGCAGCCGAGGTTCTGGAGAGGTGGAGAGTCGGGGTTTGGCGTCCAAAGCGAGCCCGGAGAGGCGGATCGCCGGGGCCAGCCAGGTCGAGCGTCTGGAAGTGGAACCTCGTGGGGCGCCCGGAGAAGCGTCCGGTGCCAGCCAGCGGGTGCTAACCACCCGCAGGCGCCACCGGCCCAGGCTCCGTCGCACCATCTCCACTTCGGTCCGCTCCATCCCCACCACCAGCGGTCTTGAAGTGGTCAGGACCCCCAAGCGGCGTTCGCGACCCCGGAGCCACCACCACCAGGCCAGTCGAGCTGCCAGCGGCGCCGAGGTCAGGAGCACGGCGGCGAGCCTGCCTCGAGTCAAGGGGCGGGCCGCAGGGCCGACCACCTCCGCCACCACGACGCGGCTGGGTGGGCTACTCAATCTGGTCAGATGTTACCGATCGCGACGGCAACCGGGATCGCCCGCGGGTCCCTCAGCCGCGCTCCCCAGACCTGTCCGAGGCCGCGATCGTGGAGACGGTGGCGGGTGCCTCCATCTGCTCCAGGGCTGCGATCACTTCCCTGGTCAGCACCGTGGGGGTAGAGGCGCCAGCGGTCACCCCGACCCGGCGGCACTCGACGAACCACTCGGGCTTCAGGTCGGCCACCGTGTCGACCAAGTAGGCCGGCCGATGGGCCAACTCATGGACCACCTGCACCAAACGCTGGCTATTGCTGCTCCGGGAGCTGCCCACCACGACCACCACGTCGCAGCTCTTGGCGGCCTCGACGGCCGCCTGCTGCCGATCCTGGGTGGCGCTGCAGATCTCGTTGTGGACTTCGATCTCGGGGAAGCGCTGGCGGAGGCGATCGATGATCGCCTGGGTGTCCCACACCGAAAGCGTGGTCTGGGTGGTCACCGCCAGCTTCTCGGTCGAGACCTCAAGGAGATCGACGTCGGCCAGGGATTGGACCAGATGGATTCTGCCGGGGGCTTCTCCGAGGACCCCCTCCGGCTCCGGATGGCCGACCTTGCCGATATAGACGACCGTGTAGCCTTCGCCGGTCAATCGCTGGACCAGGTCGTGGGTACGAACCACGTCGCTACAGGTCGCGTCGACCACATTGAGCCCCTTGGCCCGGGCCCGCTCCTTCACCTCCGGCGACACACCATGGGCGGTCAGAACTACGGTGCCCTCGGTCACGGCTTCGAGTGCCTCAAGTCGGGAGGGGGCGTCGATCAGTCGCACTCCGCGATCGGCGAACTCCCGGGTCACGTGCTCGTTGTGCACCAGGTAGCCGAGCATGGCGACCGGCTCGCCCTGGTGCTCGTCGGCAGCCTGGCGCAGCGCCCGCACGGCCTCGACCACGCCGTGACAGTATCCCCGCGGCTTGATCTTGACCACTTCCACGCCTCGATCGTACCAGTCGCCGCGGGCGGGCTCGATCTCAAACTGCCCGCCCACGCGGCCAACGGCCGGCTCGAGTCAGCGCTCTCGACCCGGGGCTGAGATAGATCCGGGCCAGCGGGCGATCCGGGGCCACGATAACCGCCTCTCCAACGGCTCCGCCTGATCGGGTTCGGGCTCGTCGCGAGCCAGGCTTCGTGCCTTTGACCGGGCCGGCCGGGGCTCTGGCGACGGCTCGCTCCGGCTGAGATTGCGCCGGACCGTGGTCGGCCTCCGTGAAGCCTCCACCACCGACTCCAGCCAGGCCCATGCCCGGTAGGCGGAGTATCCTCCCAGCGCGAGCAGGGTGACCGACCCGATTCCATTCAGCAGTCCGGCTAGGGGCGGGACGACGATCGAAAGCGCGGCGCAGGCGCCGACCAGAGCCAGGGCGGTCTTCATGCGCCCGATTCCCATCAGTCAGAAGAGGTCCGCTGCCGGAGCGGCGATGGGCCGCTACTATCCGGGCCGATGGCCACTTCCCCGCCGACAGCCGACCCTCACCCCGGTCGCGCTGGCCATACCTGGCTTCACCTGGTCCCTCACGAGCCGACGTTCATTCCCGGGGAGTCGGCGCTGCTGGCGACGGAGACCCTACTGGTCGAGAGCGGACTGGCTGTCGGTGGCGATTCCCCGGGGACCCTGCTTCCCGGACCCAACTTCGCTCGGTTGCTCCTCCGGCCCGGGTACCTTCCGCTTGCCGGGAGACCGCGCGGGGAGGTGCGGTTGGAGGTAGGCGTGCTTCGCTGCTACCCCGACCCCGGTCCCGACGGGTTCGCCACCGAGCCCCCCCGAAGCTACCGAGCCGCATGCCCCGACTGCGCCAGCACTCTGGATTTCTTCCGGCTCCGGTTCCCCGGCCCAGATGCCATGACGGCCACCTGCGATTCCTGCCTCCATGACTTCGACGTCTCCCGCCTGCACTGGACGCCAAGGCTGCCCGTGGCTAGGACCGAGCTCACCTTCGGCGACTTGGATGGGCGCCCGACGCTTGCCGGCAGCGATTTTTTAGATCGGTTGGAACAGCTCTGGGCCACCCCTATCGACGAAGTTCACGTCACGCTTTGAGAGTTCTCAGAGTTCGCTGGCAGCGAGGCGGCGGGCCGCCCGGACCCAGCGTCGCCCGGCACTCTCAGCGCTGGCTCCGTAGTGGGCCGCAACGTTGAGCGCGCCCGGGACGCGCAACATCAGGTAGAGCGCCGCGAACGCGTAAAGGGTGCCGACCAGCCCGTGGCCATGGGCGAAGGCCAGCTCCATGGCGGTGCGCAGCACCAGCAGTTGCAGAAACTGCATGAACAGGGTCACCACCAGGAGCCGCAGCCACTGCCGCGAGAAGGCCCTGGTCTCAGGGAGGACCCAGGCGATCGCGGCCAGCGGCGCCGCCGCGCAGAGGACCGCCAAGAGGGTGTACCGGACCACGTAGGCGAGCACCAGGATGACTATTCCGACCACCAGGGCGGCCGCGAATAGCAGCAGAAATATGTTGCTCGCCGCCGAGTGCAGGGCAGAACCGTCAAGGGGTGAGACCCAGGGCAGTTGGGCCAGGCTGGGAGCGCCACCGCCACTGACCACGGTGCTCAAGGCGTTGTTGAGGTTGATCGCCTGCTGGAGCAGGGGCAGACTGACGACACCGAGGGCGAGGGCCATCAGCACCCGGGGCAGGATGAGCTGGAGATGGTGGCGGGCGTCCCCGGCGCTGACCACTGTGCGCAAGGAGCTGTAGAGGATAACGGCGACCACGAGGGCCGAGCCGGTCGCCAGCAGCAGGTGGTTCAGGGGGGCGATCCCGGGGGTGCTGGTGAAGGGTTGATCTCCTCTCGGCGACGCGGCATCGTAGGTGCCGAAGAGGTAGGTTCGGAGTGCGCCGTCGAGGGCGGCCCGGGACGAGTCGACGAATCCCAGCAGGGTGTCTGCGATTAGGTGGCTGAGCAGAGAGAGCGGGTGGAGGTCGAAACTGGGGAACGCGAGCCCCGCTAACACCTAGCCGAGGCTGTGGGGCACGGCAGCCAGGAGGACGTGGCTGAGCACTCCGGCGAGTTCCACACCTAGAGTTCCCACCGCGATCCGGCCCAGCCAGCGCTGAGCCTCCATGGCACTGTGCGGGTTCGGAGCGACTATCCGCCAGACGAAGGCGCTCACGAACGCCAGCGTGCCCAGGCTACCGATGATCCCCTGCCCGAGGAGGATCCATGAATTGAGCAACGAATTCAGCTCGCCCATGCCGACCACCCCTCCTGTCTGCGCCCCTCACCTGCCTACGTCCGCCAGGGGGCCCAGGCGGTGCCGTTCAGCCGGCATCAGCCGGCCAGGGCACTTCCGAGCTGGTCAGTACGATCGTCACGGGCCCGTCGTTGACGGCTTCGACGACCATGTGGCTCCCGAAGATTCCCTCGCTCACTCGGGAGATCCCGAGCTCGCGCAGCTGGTCACCAAACAGCTGGCAGAGACGGCTCCCCTCAGCTGCCGGGGCGGCGCCGGCAAAGGAGGGGCGATGCCCCCGCCGACTGTCAGCGAAGAGGGTGAATTGGCTGACCACCAGCGCCTGGCCCCCAACCTCGAGCAGTGAGTGGTTCATCCGGCCATGAGCGTCGGGAAAGATCCGCAGCTGGGCCAGGCGGAGAGCCAGCCGGCGTCCGACCTCGGGGCTGTCGGAGGGGGCTATCCCCAAATAGATCAGCAAGCCCAGTTCAATCTCGCCGACCACGGCTCCGGCCACGCGCACCCGGGCGCTGGCCACCCTTTGAACTACGGCGCGCACGGGTTAGCCGATCGCCTGAAGGCCGCGGCTAATTCGCGTCGGCTCAGCCTCCGCCTCGAGGAATCCGGGAGCTGACTCGTGCTTTCCCGGAGTCGAGGAGCTCCAGCGCCCCGGCGCGGTCTCGGGACCAGGCTGGGGCTCACCTCGGTAGTGGAGTGGGTAGCGAGTAACGGTCGCGCCTGGTAGGGGATTCGGGATAGGCCCCGCCACTGTCACCTGGTCGATCTTCTGGCTACCCCTTCCCCGAACCCCCGCCTGACCCGGCTGGCGGTGCTTGCGAATTGGGTTATCGGGATCGAAGACCGCACCGTGGCCGCCCATCATGCGAGCCAGCCCGAGCAGTCCGAAGCAGACCACCATGGCATCCGTCTCGTCCCCGCGCGGGCGGACAAAGCCCGCCCCGAAGTTCGGGTCATGGCTCGAGAGCTGTGGGTGGCGGAGATACTCCATCTCAAACAGCCCCCCTGAGACGTGAGTCGACGGCCGGGGCGGCTCGGAGGGCAAGGCCCGGGTGGCTACCACCCGCGACCACTGGGCGGCCCCGGCTGGGCCGGGATTGGTCAGGCGGACAAAAAGCATCCGGCCCATGCGGCTCGGATTTTACCTTCCGGGGAAAGGGCGCCAGTTGCCCGTCACGGTCCCCGCTGAGGCAGGGGTACGCCCTCGTTGCTGAGGAGCTCGTGGTAGGCCGCGGGAGCCTCAATTTGGATCGGCGATCGTCGGAGGCCAAGGAGGAGAAGGAACTGGCCGCGTCCGGCCCGCTCGAGCCACTCCCGATGGTTGTCGTCCAGGAGGAATCCGTGCTGGAGCCGGATCGCGGCTGCCGGGTGCTGGCTGCCTAGGAGCATGGTCGCCGAGTTCACCGCCATGACTTCGCCGGGGGCACTGCCCAGCAGGTCTCCCGCCGATTGAGTCAGCAGGACCAGAGACCCGTGGTACTTGCGGATCCGCCGGGCCAGGTGCGACATCAGTCGTTGGAGGGGGGCGTTGTCGGCGAGCAGGCCCGCTTCGTCCACAATCGCCTGCTTCGGTCCCCGTGAAGAGCGGATCCAGGCCCACAGCCAATGGGAGACCAGCAGCGTTGCCGCCGGGACCCAGGCGGCGGGGAGCTCGCGCAACCCGACGGCCGTCGCAATCGAATTGGAGGCTCCCTTACCCGGGCTGTTGAACAGCGCTCCCGGAGTTCCATCCAGCCAGGGAAGCAGCCGATTGGCTACCGCCTCCCCGATCTCGGTCTGGCGTAGCCGGGGGAGGCAGTCCGAGATCACAGCTGTCCCGGCGCCAGCCATCCGAAGTGCCCACCTGACGGCGTCGACTACGTGCCCGGTCTCAGCTGCCGACAGATGCCCGCAGAGTAGGGATACCAGCTCGGCCACGGCCGTGGGGGCCTCGTCCGGTTCGGCCAGCTCAAGCAGGTTGAATCCGGTCGCCAGCGCCTCGCCCAGCGAGAGGTACTGCCCACCGACCGCCTCGCACCAGCGGCGGTGCTCGTTCTCAGGGTCGATCACCATGGTGGGAATCCCAAGCCGCACAGCCTCCAGGCCGAGCAGGCCGCCGAGGTAGGACTTGCCGCTGCCAGAGGCCGCCACCACCCCCAGGTTGGCGTTGGGAAGCGCTTCCGCGTCGTGCAGGTTGACCCACACCGGAGCCCCGGACCTCAGATGTCGGCCCAGATGGACTGCTCCCTGCGTCCGCCCCTGCCAGTCATCCAGCCACGGCCAGCAGGAGGCGAGCTCCACACTCTGCACCAACCGCTTGGGTCCGATCGCCTGGGCGGAGACGAGAGCAGTCTGCAGTCGGGCCGGCGCCTGGCCGCACCAGGCGGGGGACAGCTCCGCGCGGAGGGCCGCCGCCCTGGCTCGGAGCTGCTCCGCCAGCCCCCGGCTCTCCGCCCGGCTGTCGCCGGCGACAGTCACGGTCACCGCCAGATCGAACAGTCGTCCCTGGGCCGTGGCCAGAACTTCCCGCAGTCGCGCCGCCGCGCCCAGGGCCGCCCGCAGCCGCGGGTCGTCGACATCGCCCCTTTCCCTCGCGGCCAACTCGCGGGCTCTCAGGCTCAGGGTGCGCCGTCGCAGGTCCCGGTCAGCTGCCCCTCCGGTCCTGGGCCATACGTCCAAGAGCAGGTCAAACTCGCCCCCGGCCGCCAGCAGTGACCAGAGCCACCCCGAGTCCACCTCTACTCCGGGTAGGCGCTCTAGCCACAGGGAGACGAGCCACCTGCCGCCCGCCATGAGCGCGGTGGGCCGCTCTCGCCAGGGGCCCTCTGCCAGGGGCGGTGGAGTCGCTGGCCTGGTGGTCCAGGCGGTCGGGAAAGGGGCGATTCCGGCCTCGTTCGCCAGACCCGACCCGGTGGCTCCCAGGTAGACCTGTCGGCGGTAGATCGACCGCCCGCGGCGCCGCTCCCCTAGGTGTTCCTCGAGGCTGGCAAACAGCCGCGCCGGGGCAGGCTGAGATGGACCGGCAGCGGTTTCTGCAGCGGGCTCGAGCCGCGAGCACACCAAAAGGCGAAACGGCTGCCGACACTGTTCCAGCCAGGTGACCAGTTCGGCGACGAGCTTCGATCGTTCTGCGGATACCAGGTCTAGGATGTCAGGCGCCTGGGCTAACCATGTGGTCGACCCCCGGGCACGCACGGTCCCGGGGGTCACTCGAGCCGGGAGATGGCCAGGACGGCCCGCGCCAAGGTTCGGATTCCCTCCCCCGAGGGGTGTTCCGACCGGCCCAGTCCGGGATGCGTCCGATCCCCCAGGCGGTCTTCGACTGGAATCGCCGCGACCAGGCGGGCTCCGGCGGCGGCGATCCTGGCGCTCAGGCCCGTGGCCGGCCCGGCCCGGTTGGCCGCGATCAGCACCTCGGCGTCAGGGAACCGTCCGCGGAGCGCATCCACCTGCCCTGCCAGCTGGCATGGGTAGAGCTCGATACCGTCCCAGACGATGACTACGGCCGCCAAATGCGCCCCAGGTGGGCAGCGGGCGGCCTCGGTGCCCCAGTCGCAGAGCAAGAGCGGCGCTGGTCGCCTCAGATCCTGGCAGGCGCTCCCGGCCGTGCCCCCCGGCAGCTCGGGGCTGGTGACTGATTCGAGCTCGTGCGCGACCGCTCGCCGCACCGAACTGCAGCCCACCCCGGGCCGAGATCCCACGAACGCCACCAACCCCCGTCCGGGGGACCCGAGGTGTCCTATCGGCGATTTCTCACTTCCTGGCTCGGCGTCAAACCAGCGGTCGTTCTCGTCACGCGAGCTGGCCAGCAACCTTCCCGCGAAGCAGACCAGCAACCAGCTCCATCGAGCAACTGAAACCCCCCGTACCCGCCCCCAGGCCAACCCCGACGTCGCCAGCGCCACCATGGCGGCCGCTCCGATGCGGACCGGAGCTGGAGAGGGCGTCTCGGCCAGCCCCCACGCGGCTGCTGCTCCCAGCCCGGCCAGCAGGAGTCGACCCGTGGTGAGGCCCAGGGCGACCACAGCCTCGCCGTCGAGGTTATCGGCAAAACGAAGACCCTCCAAGGCTCGCTCCCAAAAATTCCGGCCCTACGGGAGTCCGCTCATCTCGAAGCTGGGGGCCGCGGTCAGACCGGGCGGGCGATCTCCACAGCGAAACCGCGGTCCTGGGCGGGCAGGCGGGGTGGTTTGGTGACCCGGACTTGGACTCGTCGAACCCTGGGTAGCAGCAGCAATCGCTCGGCGATCCGGGCGGCCATCACCTCGACCAGGTGAAACTCGCCGTCTTCCACAATCTCCCGGACCACGGCGTACAGATCCACGTAGTTGACCGTGTCCTCGACCGCATCCGTGCGCATCGCCCGGGTCAGGTCAGCCTCGATGTCGAGGTCGACCGTGAACTCGCCACCCGCGCGCCGCTCCGCCGCGGAGACCCCGTGATGGCCGAAGAATCGCAATCCATGCAGCAGCAGCAAGTCGGGTCGGGAAGCGCTCGTGGGGTCGGCCCGAGTAGCTCCCTCGCTGCTCACCGCTCCTCGGTCACCGGGAACGTTCAGCGGCGTACGTTGGCTTTCTTCTCAACCGCTTCGATGGAGTCGATGTGGACCACCTCGCGCCGATTGTCGCGGGTCGGAAAGAGCACCACCAGGGTCTGGGAAAGGGCTGCGATGACCTGTCCGATATCGCCCACCGAGATGCCCTCGATCACCTCGCCAGTGCTGTGGCGGACGACGTCATTCACCTTGACCCAGCTCCCGGGGGGCCACCGCATCTCGGGGGTGAGCTCCTCCGGACTGAGGTCGTCGGGGGAAACTGCCCCGCGGTTCCCACCCCAGGGTCGGGTTGGTGATGGCCGGGGCGCCACCCGGGCCGCCGGCGCCGGCGGCGGCTCGACAGAGATCTCCGTATCGGTGTCCTCAGCGATCTCCGAATCCTCCTCGTCAACCAGGGTGCCGGGAGCCGGCTCGGCCGGATCGGGCTCGTCGGCATCGGGCGTGCGCTTCGGGCTCATGAACACCAGACCACGAAATTGGGGCCTATCGCCGAGCGGCCATAGCCCACCCCACCAACCGATTCAGCCTATCACGGGCTCGGCCGCGGTTCTTGGGCGAGGATCACTCCTCGGCGACCAAGGTGACCCGCCATGGCTCGCGCTGCCCATCGAGAACAATGCGCAGCTGGACCGGTTCGTTGGTGGTGCTGGGGGAGGCCTCGGTGGTCAGGAAGCTCGTCCGATCTCGGTAGCGAAGTCGGACGGTGGCCTGTCCCTGGCTGGAAACCTCGGAGATCTCCAGATGAAGCGACTCCCGGAACGGACTGACCTGGATACCCGCCGCCTGATAGGCGGTGAAGCGTGCCTTGAGCTCGGCCAGAGCCTCTCCCGAGAAGGCCTGGCCGAGTCGAGTTAGGTTGCCGCTGACCGCGGCGTCGTCAAGCAGCGCCAGGATCCGCCGCATCTCGCTGCGGATGCGCTCGGTCAGCTGTGGATCGGGCGCCTTGCGACGCTTGGGCAAGTTCGGCACCTACGGCTTGCTCGCTCTGGGCCTGAGCACCCGGAGCAGATCGGTGGGGAGATAGGCCGACGCCGAACGCTGGGGCGTATCAGACACATCCAGGACAGTTGGCTGTAGCTGATCGTCCTCGACGGCGCCCTCCAGGGAAACCGGCGCCGGGGGAACCTGCACGGTGGGCGCCTCGGCCCAGCCGAAATCGTCCCGCGGGGGCGGTGCGGCCGTAGGCGCCGGGCGGGTCGCGTTCTGGAGTTGCGCCGCCTTGAGCCGGCCCACCGACTCCTCCGCCTCGAGCCCCGACCCAGTGGGGATGTCCTCGTAGCCGGGGCGCCGAACGCCTTGGACGGTACGTCCCCCCAACGCCACCGGCAGGCTTTCCAGGTTCTGCAGGAGGGTCATCCCCGCTGCCTCGACCAGGCACTGCAGGGTGGGCAACGGCCAGGGCGAGTCCCCGGGGAACACGTAGCATCGATTGGCGGGAAAGTGGCGCAGCTGGGAGAGGACGGTGAAGCCGGGATTGCCACTGCACAGCACCGCAGCCGGGGCGTTGCCCCGATCTAGCATGGCGCCGATCCGGGACAGGCTGGTCGCTGGGTCGGCCAGCTCAAGGTCCTCCGCCGCGCCGAGCACCCGGTAGGAGGGGACCAACTCGGCGGCACGGCGGGCCAGACCGGCCTCTCCGACCACCACCAGCGTACTGAGCCGAGCCTCGTCATCCACTTGCCGCCCGATCGTACCCCAGCTCCGGGCTGCCAGTTGCCCGGAGACCAGCCCACGAAGGTCAGTTGGGGGCAACCACCTCAAGGTGGACGGTTGTCGTCGCCAATCGCTCCCGGTCCAGCTCAATTCCGAGCCCCGGCCCCGTGGGGACCCCCATGGTCCCGTCGGCGGCGAGTTCGAAGGGGTGGCGTAGCAGGTCGCGCTCGAAGTAGCGATCGCTGGCCGAGGTGTCGCCTGGAAGGCTGAACCCGGGCAGGGAGGCGAGCGCCAGATTGGCGGCGCGTCCGATTCCAGTCTCCAGCATGCCCCCGCACCAGACCGGCCACCCCGCCTCGGTGCACACGTCGTGCAGCCGCGCGGCCGGGAGCAGGCCGCCGACCCGTCCCGCCTTGATGTTGAGGATCCGTCCCGAGCCCAAGGCGATCGCGGCCCGGAGGTCGGCCAGCGACTCGACGCTCTCGTCGAGGCAGATCGATGTCTCCATCCGGGCCTGCAGGGCTGCATGGTCGATCAGGTCGTCGTGGCCCAGCGGCTGCTCGATCATCATCAGATCGAATTGGTCGAGCGCCTGGAGCTCAGGCAGATCGCGGAGGGTGTAGGCGCTGTTGGCGTCCAGCATCAAGGGGGTGCCGGGGAAATGTTGGCGAACGGTCCGGGCAAGTTCGATGTCGTAGCCGGGCTTGCACTTCAGCTTGATGCGCTGGTACCCGCGGGCGAGATAGCCTTCGACTGCGGTCAGGGTCGCGGCCAGGGATCCCTGGATCCCGATGCTGACGCCGCAGCCGATCCGGGATCGCCCACCCCCCAGCATCTCCGCCAAGCTTCTGCCCGAGGCGCGTCCCGCCTGGTCCAGCAGCGCCATCTCGAGCGCGGCCTTGGCCATCTGATGGCCGCGCACCCAGGCCCACCCCTCGGCTCGCTTCGAGACATCCGCCGCCGGCCCGCTGATGACGGGCGGGACGAGATGTTCCCGGAGCATGGTCAGGGCCCCCGCGCAGGTTTCAGAGGAGTACCCGGGCGTCACTCCGGCGGCGCATTCCCCGATGCCGGACACGCCCTCTCCCTCCACCTCCACCAGCAGGGCCCGACGAACCGTCTGGGTGCCAAAGCTGGTGGTGAACGGCGCCACCAGGGGGAGCTCGACGATCCGCAGCTGCGCGTGCTCCACCCGCAGCCGGGGAAGATCGACAGTCACTTGAGCTGCCCGCGCCAGATCCGAGACAGGCATCCCGCGAGGAGTGCGGCACGGCTCGGGATCGATGCCAGTTCAGCCCACTCTCCGGGTGCGTGGGCATTGTCACCCACGATGCCCATTCCATCCAAGGTTGGTACCCCCAGGGCGGCGGTGAAGTTACCGTCACTGCCACCGCCTACCGAACAGCCCTGCAGCGGACCCCACCCGAGATCGACCGCAACGCTCTCGGCGAGGGCAAATAATTGGCTTGACGCCGTGGGCTCGAAAGGGGGTCGATTCGCCCCTCCGGCGACCTCGAGTTCGGCCCCGGGCAGGCTCGCTCGCAGCTCCCGAATTCCCGCCTCCACCCGCTCGGCTTCGGATGCCGTGGCGAAGCGGACGTCGATGTCAAGTCGGGCCTCGGCCGGGATGACATTGGTTCTAGTGCCAGCCTTGAGCCGGGTCGGGGAGACGGTGGTGCCGCGTTCGGGCCTAGAAAGGGCGGCGACCGCTGCGACCAGCGGGGCGATGGCCACCAGCGAGTTCACCCCGCGTTCGGGATCCAGGCCGGCATGGGCGGCCCGACCGCGGGCGGTCAGGCGATACTCCCCTACTCCCTTGCGCGCGATCTTGAGCGCACTCCCGAGTGGAGGCTCGAGGACCAGGACCGCAGCCGCCTGGTTGGCCTCGGTCTCAATCAGTCTCCGCGACCCCAGGCTGCCCACCTCCTCGTCGCCGGTCAGCAGGACGGTCACTGACCCCAACGCCCCCCCCGTTGTCCGGAGCCCGGCCAAGGCGGCCAGGGCGATCACCACCCCTCCCTTCATGTCGAAGACGCCTGGCCCGCGAGCCCGCCCGGCGGCGATGTCGAAGCGGGGCTGGAAGGCACCGACATCCCAGACCGTGTCGAGATGGCCGAGCAGGAGCGCGGAGTTCGCCTCACGGCCTCCCCACCGGAGCACCAAGGCGGGCACTCCCCCTTCGTCACGGAGTTCGATATCCTCGGTTCCCACCTCCGCGGCGAAAAGTCTCCGGGCAATCCCCGCGCACTCCAGCAGCCGGCCCGGGTCGCCACTCGGCGACTCACAGGTGACCAGCTCCTCGAGCGCCTCCAGCCACCGGGCCCGACGCCCCACGAGCCAGCGCTGGAGGGAGGCGAGATCGTCGAGCCTCTCAGCGGAAAGCACCTCAGGAGTCTAAGCGGCGCTGCCGATCAGCCTACTTGCAGACCCACTCCGAAGACTCCCCGATCGAGAACATCTTGGCGGCGATATCAGCCTGCTGGACCGGGTCCCAGATATCCGTCCCGCCGTGTCCCTTGAAGGTTGCTGGCATGAACTGAAAGAGCCCACTGGCACCCGACGAGCGATTGACGTCGGTGGGGTTGAGACCGGACTCGCACTTGGCTACGCCCAGGAGCCAGGCGTAGGAGACGTTGTACTGCTGCGCCGCAGCCCAGATGATCTGGGTGATGGTCCCGATCGGCGGCTCCGGTACCGCCTGCCAGAAGGCGGCGCCGTAGGGGAGGGTGGTGCCCACGGAGGGGGGCGGAGGCGGCAGGACCTGAGCTTCCTGGATGGGGAGGGTGACTTGGAAATTGGTGACCGACAGGACGCTTCGGGCCTGGCTGGCCACCTGGGCGATCGCCGCCGGGGCGGGCGAAGGGGGTCCCGAGGCGGCCGGCGTCGAGAGGGCCCCCACCAGGGGTGCGCTGACCAATAGCACAGCCGCCGCGACGATCCAACGCAGGCGCCGAGCCAGCAGAGGAACGCGCCGAACCGACACGGTCTCCTCGTCCCGCAGGGATAGCGCCACCCGGGGGGTGTAGGAGGGCCAGGTCAGCTGGGCCAACTCAAGGCCCCCCGCCTGGCGGATAGATGAATCCGTCGAAGCCGGACCCGGCATCGGGAACCACGCGGTAGTCGACCCGATCG
>Ga0307372_10000583_pt1 | contig 64787 bp, 69 predicted proteins | sample OX1MG_FD_202533 | JGI IMG/M metagenome (GOLD analysis project Ga0307372, IMG submission 202533) | Soil microbial communities from Risofladan, Vaasa, Finland - OX-1 | ecosystem: Environmental > Terrestrial > Soil > Coastal area > Acid sulfate soil | place: Finland: Risofladan, Vaasa | collected... | reverse complement strand
GAGCGACTTCCTACCACCCTTGCCGGGTTGCATTTGGTGGTGTTCGCTTGTCTCATGCTTCATCAATGGACGGCCTTTTCTAGTCCTTGACCAGTTTTTGAGTTCGAGTCCCTAACAGGCTCTAGAATGCTTGATGCCTCTTTTTGCAGTGTGTCCATGATTTGTCATTCCGCATCAAAGAGAAGATACACATCCAATCAACATGCCTCGGCATGTTGATTGGATGTGTATCTTCTCTTTGATTTTTACAACTCTTCTTCTATCAAACCAAGTTGCAGGGCAGTGGTGCTGTCACCAGACGGCAAGATCGAGGGATCGGGGCCGGTACCGCGACCCATGCCGCGATAGATGAAACCAAGACGGTTCATATCTGCCGGTTCGTACACGTTGCGCCCATCAATCAGTATCGGGCGGCGCATGGAATTGTGTATTTTGAGCATATCCAGGGCCTTGAACTCGTTCCAATCGGTTGCGATGACCAGCGCGTCGGTCTCTTCGGCGACCTTATAGGCGTTCTCGCAAAAGATGATAGACTCCAGATTGATGCCCTCGCGCTCCAATGTTTCGCGGGCAGTTTGCATGGCGACGGGGTCATAGACGCGCATGGTAGCACCCTGACTGGTAACCCAGCGAATAATATCCACGGAGGGAGCCTCGCGCATATCGTCGGTATTCGCTTTGAAGGCAAGGCCCAGCATACCGATGGTGCAACCGCGCAATGAGCCAAGAATGGAAGTCAATTTGGAGACGACGTGACGACGCTGGTCAAGATTGATGTCCATTACGGCGTGCAGCAACTGCGGGTGCAGACCTGCTTCGTCGGCCATATGCGCGAGGGCACGCACGTCTTTCGGGAAGCAATTATGGCTGATCAGCCCCGATGACGCAACAAGCGTTCCCGTGCTGGTCTCCATACTATACACTGTTGTTTCAACGTCTTCATGCTCGACCTTACGAACGGTAAGCGTCGCAAAAGCACCATGCCGCTTGTAACCATGTGGCTGAGTATGGCGTGCATAGCCAGCGAGTAAACTCTCAATGCGTGCGAGGCGCTTGTTCCCAAAAGCATTTTTAAGCAGGGTTATCTGTTCGTAGCCACTCACGCGCAAAATATACGCCACTTGCGTGGATTTGTTCATCCAACGTGTACGAATGGAAGGAACGACGCCAACCGTTTGCAGCAACAACGTCATACCATCCGCCAGCCCTTTGCTGACAGTCGCATATTCCAGCGTCACATTCTGCCCATTTTGTACTGCTGTGACTGCACCATCTCCACTGAACGCACCGCGAATTAACTCCATGCGTAACTCAGGCAACACATTAAACGCCAGACGGGGTAGAGCTTTGTCTTCTGAACGAATACCGCAACGCAAGATATCGCGTAGCAGCCAGGAGAAAATGCGTGAAGAGACCATCGTCGTTAAGGCGTGAGTAGCATGCCGCTCGATGAATTTGAGACCCCAGCGCCACAAAATGTGCTGCACATCTGCTGTATACTCGGTCTCATTTTCGTGGAAACAGAAGCCTACACGCTCTCGTATTGCGCTCGCTCGTCCAGCATCCTGTGAAATATAGCCTTCAGCAAGATAGTACCCACAGAGCCGGAGCAAATCCTCGTCAACCGCTATCAGGGCATTGATCATCGTCGCCGCGCCTTTCGCGGTATACAACTGAAGCTTCTCGGCAGGCACATTGAGTACCTGTAGCTCACTCAGGTAGCGAAACAAGCGTAGCGACATGCGATTATTCCGCTTAATTTCGTTGGGGTACTTGAGCATATGCTGTGGAATTGCGGCTGCAAACTGCTCATACAGTTCGCTGAAGGAGTTATCAACAGGTTTGACATAGACATCGGCTTCCAGTTCGGTATCGCGCAGCAGATCGATCAAGTTGAGGTATGTGGCTTGCTCAACAACGGGTAATTCGCACAGGGTCATGAGCTGATCGCCGGGCGCAACCGCCGCCGCCGGCATGATCGTGAACTGCTCATCTTTGTATAAGATGACGGGATGGTCGGCAGTGACACGCAACGTGCGTCCCATACTTGTGTTCATCTTCACCATAGTGCCTTTATATGGACGCCGCGTAAGAGCTTTTACCTCGGCGAGGGTTGGCAGACCACTATCGAGATCAAATGCAAGGACACGCTGTTCGGCAGGTTTCACAAGCTCTACGACATCTCCCGCAAATGGCGTGCCACTCTTCGCGAACAGCGTATCGAATCGCTCGGCTGCTACATTGGGACTATTGAGTGTGAAAACCGTCTCATCAGCCTCAAAGCAACTGCCGCCGTATCCCAGGCCGGCACCCAACATGGCTTTGCCGATACGCTTATCGTGGCCCATCCCTACGGCGACTTCTTTGACATCGGCTCCCAGGCGTTCGCAGATTTGCGCGATCTCGTTAATGAAGGATATCTTGGTTGCCAGGAAGGCGTTGGAGGCATATTTGATCATTTCCGCCGTATAGAGGTCGGTAATCACGATGGGCGCACGCAAAGGTAGGTAGAGAGAAGCCACTTTGTTCGCCGCATCTGCATCGGTTGAGCCGAGAACAATGCGGTCGGGATGCTGGAAATCCTGTATGGCGGTGCCTTCAGCTAAAAATTCGGGATTGGAGACGACGCTGAAGATAACGTCGGGGTGCGTCAGATTTTTGCGCACAATGCGCGTCACCACGTCGCCGCTACCAACGGGGACGGTACTCTTGTTGATGATGATCGCGTAGTGGTCAAGCCCTTGCGCAATGCTGCGGGCCGCGCTCTCGACATAGCGCATGTCGGCGCTACCCTGGCTTGTGCCGGTAGGGGTATTGACAGCAATGAAGATGAACTCGCTGTTGTCTAATCCCTCGCGGTAACTGGTGGTGAAGCGCAAACGCCCGGCGTGGACATTGCGCTCAACCAGTTCTTCCAGTCCGGGTTCGTAAATGGGAATAATGCCCTGGCGCAAACGGTCAATTTTTTCCTGAACGATATCAACACAGGTTACTTGATTACCGAGGTCAGCCAGACAGGTACCTGTCACGAGACCAACGTAACCTGTACCGATAACGCAAATAGTAGCCACAAATTTACTCCTCTATGGTCACAAATGGATTTTCATGCTTTTCTTCAACTATAGTAGTGGGGGTGCCATGTCCCGGAAAGACCACGAGATCATCATCGAGCGTATATAGTTTCTCGCGGATAGATTGGATAATTTGCTCGTAATTGCCGCCATCGAGGTCGGTGCGCCCGATGCTGCGGTTAAACAGTGTATCACCGCTAAAAACACAGTAGGGTTCGCTCACCAGACAGATGCCGCCAGGTGTATGACCAGGGGTGTGCAAGACTGACAACGAGAGTGTGCCAAAAGAAAGGACATCGCCCTCTTGCAAAAGAATATCTGGTTTTCTCCGCACAAGCGGCGCGGACAAGCCAAACATTTGTGCCATGTGTTCATCGGTATACATGTAGACATCGGCCGGATGAATCGCCAACGGCACCGGGTACACTTCGCTCACCGCGTCAATAGCGCAGATGTGATCAATGTGCCCATGGGTATTGATGATATATTTCGGGATGAGATTCAGTTCTTGCACCGTTTTCAGAATACTCTCGGCCTCATCGCCGGGGTCAATAATCACCGCCTCATGTGTCTCTGGACATGCATAAAGGTAACAGTTTTCCTGGAACGCGCCGACTGTGACACAGGCCACAATGGGCATATGTTCGGTAGACACACTCTCACTTTGCTCTTTCTCACTATCGGACATCTAGCCTTGACTCCCTTAGCCGCACTTGCATACGTTTTGCGTTACATTATATCATAGAGGAAGGAAAAAGTGGCATACTGCACCCGTAGGGACCGATTTATCAAGTCCGCGTTCCCCATGCTTCCCAGATTATTTCATTAAGGCATGGTTCAAATAATCTTGACAGGTGCGCAGCAACAGCAAGGTCCAGCCGTGTCATGCTGAGTGCAGCGAAGCATCCTCTCTCGCTGGGTAGGCAGATGCTTCGCTGCACTCAGCATGACACGGTGTGACTCTTTACCTGTCAAGGACGCTTCTTCTCTTTTGAACCTTGCCTAATGTGTCTAAGCTGTCCTTACCGGCAGTAGCCAGAATGAAGAGGCGGGCGCAGGTAATAGGAGCATAGATGTGCTATAATGTAGTAAGAATGTTCTAATTTTCAAGGGCATATCCCAGCCTGATAGTACAGACACCTCAAATTTTGCAGATTCCGGGGGAACAACTAGACGAATGCGTTGAGATAGGGTAAAATGAGTAGCAAGGGTATGGTGTATCGTTAAGTATGGGGATGTTCTGCCCCAGGAGGATTGCATGGCGAAAGATAATTTGGAAAGAAGGGCATACCGTAGAAGTCCGGGTCGTCAGTACGAACCTGAATATGATCCACTGCATAGTACAACAGGTCGTTTTGATAATTCGACATCAAGTGAGCGTTGGACAGGGCGGGGGGAGAACGCATCGCAGAGTGGTCAGAATAGTCGCCGCTCCAGTACCCTGTTAGCCCAACGTCCAGACCCACGGCGAACACGCCAGCTCATGCGCCAGAGTATCCTCGCCAGTAAGACCCATACATCCTCTCCCGGTGAAGAGCAACTATACGATGATGATGTTCATGATGAGCCCGTGGTGCGTGATGTACGCAATGGGCACCGGCGCAATGTTGCTATTGAAAACGAACAAAGGGATTTTGAGGGCTACGCCGACAGTACGGTTTTTGAACCGCAGCGCTTCGGGTCGCGGAGCAACCGGCAGATGCGCCAGCCACAACGCTATGTTGAGCCAGAGGAAGAGGAATGGAGCGACGTTGACGGCAATGGCTTTGTAGACCCTGACATGGGTTACGATGAGCCTGACCCACTTGATCAGCGGGCATTGCATCCTGCTCTGCGTCGTGCGCAGAATGATTTCCCTGTATCAACGCGCCGAAATGACCCGGTGGCGTATGATGAAGCTGACGAAGGGTATGATGACGAGGAGGAAGAAGAGCGACCGGCCCGTCGGCGCAAAAAGAAAGGCGTTTCGCGCCGGAAATTGCTTGTTGGGCTGGGTGTTGTCGCCGTCGGTGGGGTTGCCGCCTATGAATTAGTACCGAGAATACCGCAGGCGCTCAACGATGTGGGAACGAATATCGAACACCAGTTGCAGGATGCGTACAATAGAGGCATAGCCGCAGGGGGCGAAGCTGTGCGCAAAGAATTGATTAACTCCCTCGATACACTGGAAGGAGTTTCGCTGCAAGGTGCCATAGGGGCGGCCAAGTTAACCCGAGTTGCCTATGATGTCTTTGTCTCGCCGCTGGTCACACTTGCCGCGACGGTCGCGGGTGATTTTCTCAATATCACGCTGCGTGCGCTGATTACCGGTCGGAGCTGGTTAGCCGCTATCAGGCAGGATAACGATACGCTCGCCGCGTTACAAACGGTGCTTGAGACATGGATCAAGCAAGTGACCGCGATGCCGAAACAAATACAATCCATTACCGATGCCGACCTGGATGGGGCGCAATCCTACCTGCATGCCTTGCAGATCAAAATACAACAGGAGCAGGCCAAGATCAACGCCGCGCAGTCAACGGCCACGCCTACCACCACAACGCCGACAACACCGAAAGCGACTGCTGCGCCGAAGAAATAAAACTGTATGAATATGCACCTTTTATGATAAAAAGATGTGTTTTTCTATCAGTGTCGCTTCATGCAAAAGGATCAGGAGCTGACCGATATTCACGTAAAGCCATTTGTTTTCAGCATTCTACCTCTCTTAATTACACAAGAAAGAGGGGGCTTTTTTAATTGGTTAGCACATTGACACAGGTCAATGCGTTAATAAATTGCTTCGTCGTGACTGGTATGTAGCAGAAGCATACGAAAAATGGCTCTCTGCTACGCATGTTATTTTGGAGGTACACGCTCTATGGCAACAACCGCTGGTAGTAGCAGTAGTGATGTCTTGCGTTCCGAACGCATCGCCGGAGGCATTCTGCCGAAAGTCCTCAACTCGTTCGACATGGTGGCTATTTTCGTTGCAATCGTCCTTTTTATTAGTAATTCTGCTGTCATGGCTGGTGGGGCGGGTCCGGCCGCCTATGTTTACTGGGGAATAGGCTTCCTAACCTTCCTCATCCCTGGTGCCATAGTCACAGGGCAACTTGGCTTGATGTTCCCTGGCGAAGGCTCCATCTATGTGTGGACAAACAAGGCATTTGGCCCTTTCATGGGTTTCTTCGCGGGTTTCTGCGCGTGGTGGCCGGGTGTACTGGTCATGATTGCGACAGGTGATGCAGTAGCTTCGCTGATCCAGCAACTCAATGCGAACTTCCTGACCGAAGCGTGGCAGCAAGGAGTGGTGATCATCGCCGTTATTGCATTCTCTTTCATCATCTCCGTTCTCCGCTTCCGCGTCACACAGAACTTCGTCAATGTCGTTTTCGTCGCATATGGTGGTGCTATTCTGCTGATTGGTCTGGCAGGTATCCTTGCATTGGTCGGCGGTCACTCGTCAGGGGTTGACTATTCACCAGTAAAGTGGAGCTTGAACTGGGGCAATGCCACCTTCTACGGAACGGTCATTCTTGCCTTGTTAGGCATTGAAGTGCCACTTAACATGGGTGTCGAAATTAATGATACACGTGCGATTACCCGCTATCTTCTCTGGGGTTCAGCAGTCGTGATTGCCGCATACCTGATTGGGACCTTTGGCGTCATGGTTGCTGTGCCTCTTAAAGATCAAGGCAGCCCTTCCGCAATCGCGGAAGCGGTACAGCTAGGGTTCGGGAGCAGTGCTGGTACCGTGCTGGGTTACGTGGTTGACTTCATCTTCATTGGCTTCTTCCTCTTCAACACTGCGGTGTACAACTACTCCTTTGGCCGGCTACTTTTCGTCTCCGGCCTGGATCGGCGTATGCCGGCCATTATGAGTAAAGTCAATGCGAACAGGGTTCCCTGGGTTGCAGTGCTGGTACAAAGCATTATCTCAGCCTTCTTTACGGCGGTTGCATTCATTGTTGCGCCCTTAGCCTTTAGCGCAGCAATGACGCCCGCAAACCTTTCGACTGTCATCTACGATATTCTGCAAGCCGCCGTCACGGTCATCTGGTGTGTCTCAATGGTTATTCTGTTTGTGGATGTGGTTATCATTCGCTACAAATACCACGAGAACTTTGCGCGTACTCGGCTGGCACCTGACTGGGTATTCTACCTTTGCTCGGCACTCGGGCTGATTGCCAGCGCGGTGGGCGTATATGTCACCTTTACTGGCCCCTGGACACCTCTTTTGAGCGAAACCGTCTGGGTGACGTGGATTGGTGGCATCGCCGTGCTTTCCTTGTTGATCGCCGTAATCCTCTTCTTTGTCGGCCAGGCCACCATCAAAACCGATGTAACTGATGAAGAGATCATCGCCAAAGTTACCGGCTAGCAGAAAACAAGCAGAGAGTACAGACAAAAAGGCTTGACTTCGCGGCGCGAAATCAAGCCTTTTTGTCTGTACTTTTCGCTTGTTTTTCTACAAAAAAATGGCTATACTGGCGTCTATATCTGTTATGTGACAGTGCTTCTGTTACAGACGAGAAGATAACGGACGGGGGACAACTTAGGACATATGGAACAGCAACAGAGAGAGGACTTGCTCCGCATTGATGATCTCGCTTACGAGTCGGGCGTGCCGAGTAGAACAATACGCTTTTATGACGTCGGCCCGTAAAACCCCCGTCTTTCAAGCGGGGGATACAAGGGCCTACCTTGTGGGGCGTGATGGGTTGGGATTGCTTGACAGTAGACGCAATTTGTAGTAAAATATATGCATGGATACAAACACTTACAGAACAACCCACATATGGGAACGGACACTACAAACGCTGCGTTGCATCCATGCCATGACCGGTGAAACCAGTGTTGCCATTCTCGATCGGTTGGCAAAACGGGAGCTTGAACGCTTACAAAAGGAGCAAGCGCCAAAAGCGGCTTAAACAAGTCAATTCAGGATGCTGGCTGGGGCCAATTTGTCGGGTACTGTACCTACAAAGCTGAGAACGCTGGTAGGACAGTCGTACAAGTCAACCCCAGATATACCAGTCAAGTGTGTAGCGGATGTGGCACGATCCGCAAGAAAGAACTGTCCGAGCGGTGGCATAGTTGCGAGTGCGGAACCGAACTAGATCGCGATCACAACGCTGCCATCAACATACTACGGCTTGGAAGAAGCCAACAGCTAGCAATGGCTGTAGAAGCCCCTCGGCTTTAGCCAGGGGTACTTCACGTTCCTTTCGATGACTGAGACGCCGACCCTGGCGCTATTTTCATGTTGACCCTGAATATGCTTTCAAACAATAGTCTCTTATATAGCACGCATGGAAGGCACAAGAAGACGCACAAGAACAGGCAACAGGCCGCCAAAACCACCAATTCGCGCCATTTACTTTGCAAATGGCGCGAATTGGTGGTTTTGGCGGCCTATGTCATTACGCTCTAGCGACAGCCGCCTTTTCGGGTTTGCGGCGTTTGGGGCGTTCGTGACCGTTAGTAGCCTCTTTTGGCTCTTTTGGCTCTTTGCTCTTTTCCTTTGACTCAGCGGCTTCGAGGGCTGCTTCGACGACCTCGCGGATATCGGTAGCGAAGAAGAAGTGCATATGTTCGTGCAATTCTTTAGGCAGGTCTTCCATAATATCTGGCTCGTTGCGTTTGGGCATGATGACGGTGCGAATACCGGAGCGGTAAGCGGCCAGCACCTTCTCTTTGACGCCGCCAATGGGCATCACCTTGCCGCGCAAGGTAATCTCACCGGTCATGGCAACATCGGAGCGCACTTTGCGCCCACTTGCCAGCGAAACCAGCACAGTGACCATGGTCACGCCAGCCGACGGGCCATCTTTGGGTATGGAACCGGCGGGTACATGAATATGGACATTCTGCTCTTCGAAGACATTGGCGGGCAAACCAAGCTGTACGGCATTGGAACGCACGTAGCTCAGTGCCGCCATGGCCGATTCTTTCATCACATCGCCCAGTTGTCCAGTGAGCGTCAACTGGCCCGACTTGCCTGGCATAGCCGCAGCTTCGATGAAGATGATTTCGCCACCAACCGGCGTCCAGACCAGGCCGGTCGCGATACCAGGGCGATCAATACGTTCGGCGGCCTCCTCGAAGAAGCGTTGGCGTCCCAGGTAGTCGTGCAACTGCTCTGCCGTCACGTGAATTGGCGTCTGCTTCCCCTCGGCAACCTGCGTTGCCACTTTACGACACAGCGAGCCAATCTCGCGTTCGAGATTGCGCACACCGGCCTCGCGAGTATAGTCACGCACGATACGGCGTACAGTATCATCGTCAACGGTCAATTCGTCTGGTCTCAACCCGTTGGCTTCAAGCTGCTTGGGCAACAGGTAATTGCGGGCAATGTGCAGTTTCTGCTCCTCGGTATAGCCGGACAGTTCCAGAATCTCCATGCGGTCGCGCAGGGGAGCGGGAATGGGTTCCAGCGAGTTGGCAGTGGCAATAAACATGACTTTCGACAGGTCAAAGGCGAGGTCAAGGTAGTTATCACGGAAATTGTAGTTCTGTTCCGGGTCAAGTACCTCCAGCAACGCGGACGATGGGTCGCCGCGCCAGTCAGCTCCAACCTTGTCTACCTCGTCGAGCATGATAACCGGGTCATTGGCCTCGACGCGGCGCAACGTCTGTAGGATTCGTCCCGGCATAGCGCCAATGTAGGTGCGACGATGCCCGCGAATCTCGGCCTCGTCACGAATACCACCGAGCGACATACGGGCGAATTTGCGGCCTAATGCACGCGCAATAGATTGACCCAGCGATGTTTTACCCACGCCTGGCGGGCCAACAAAACAGAGGATGGGTTCGCGGTTGATTTGGCGCAAAGCCTCCTGCGACTCCAGCGGTTGCGTCGTGTGAATTTGCTCCACCTCGACGCCATTTTCAATGCTGGCAGCTTCCTTGCTGCGCTGCATCTCGCTTGCAAGGCGATCTTCTTTCAAACGGCGCACAGCGAGATATTCCAGAATGCGCTCTTTGATTTTCTCCAGGTCGTAGTGATCCTGGTCAAGCACCTGACGCGCATGGGGAACATCTATTTTTTCGCCGGTACCCCTACTCCACGGCAGACTGACCAGCAATTCCAGATAGGTGCGAATGATGCTGTATTCGGGCGAAGCGGTGGGCAATTTTTCGAGCCGTGAGAGTTCGCGGTTGGCTTCTTTCAAAGCCTCTTCGGGCAATTTCGCTTCATCTATCTTGCGACGCAGTTCGTTGACGGTGGCCTGCTCTTCGCTCTCTTCACCTAATTCACGTTGAATGGCTTTGAGTTGTTCGCGCAGCATATATTCGCGCTGCACCTTGCCCATCTCTTCCTGGGCACTGGTTTGAATTTTCTTGCCTAGCTCGAAAATCTCTAACTCGTGGAGCAAAAAGCTGCTCAGGTGCTGCAACTTGGCACGCACAGAGTCAAGTTCCAGCAGTTTTTGCCGTAATTCCAGGTCCATCTGTACAAATGTGGCAATCACATAGACGACCTGACGCGCCTCTTCGAGGTTTAAAGTGGCGGCGGCAACCGTTTCAGGCACGTTTTGTACGAGGGCGACAAGGCGCTGGAAGTAGCTAATAACGTTGCGTTTGATAGCCTCGGTCTCATCATCCTCTTCCTGCGTGTCCGGCCTGACGGTGACATGTGCGACAAGGTACGGTTTCTCCTGCGTAAACTCACCAATATCTACCCGCTCCAGGCCCTGCACCACAATCTGGACAGTGCCATCGGGCATGCGCAACATACGCGCTATTCGCGCCACAGTGCCAATTTTGAAAATGTCATCCGGCCCCGCCTGCTCTATCTCGTCAGACTTTTGCGCAACTAGCGCCACAAGGCTATCGCCGCGCATCACATCATCAATCAAACGCAGTGAACGTGCCTGGCCTGCACCGAGCGGTTGCATGCCAAATGGATAGACAACTACATCTTTGAGCGGCAGAACGGGTAACGTCTCAGGAATATTCAACTTTTCGCCGTCTTGACCTTGGAGACTTCCCTGTACATGTTCGCTTGCCTCGCCCAACGTGAGATGTGCGTCTATCGCCTCATCATACTGCTCTTCTGGTGTTTGCACATCCTGAACCTTGTTCGGGACTTCATCTGTATCATCGTCCTGAGATTCATTTGGAACAGCAGAAGGAGAAGTCGTATTTTCATCTAGCACGTCTTCGTGCCGGGTATTTTGATTTGTGGTATCGTTTTCCATACTTATTCTCAACACACTCCTATCACAAAACATTCCAGTTGGAAGGTTCTCACTTTTTTTGTTTTTCTATCCCCAATACTATGAACACTTTCCAACGTATTGCCGATAACCTGAGCAGACGTTTTCGCCAGATGGTAGGAAAAGAAAAGGCAAAAGGCGCAAGTGAAAACTGTCCTTTGCCTTTTGCCGTTACGAAACGCCGCACAATGGGGAATGTACTACTTGTTAGACTGATGGAAAGTCTTTCTCACCGTCGGCAAGGGCTTTTTGGCACTCCGAGCAGAGATATTCATATTCGGAATTACTATCCGAGAGAACATCGCTCTGGATAACACGAGCATAGCGTAACTTCGTGGCCTTGTTGCAACTTGCGCAGATAACGTATGTTTCTGAGATGGCGGTTCGTCGGGTACCCAGAACATCCTCCTGCATGTCCGACACCAACCTTTCTTTTCTGTTTCAGTACGGGAATACTCGCCGCTCCCCACCGGAAGCGGGAGGACTCCCGCATCACGAACAACCGTAAATGATTTGGAGATAGTATATAGTATGCTATAGGCCCGGTCCACACAGAACGTGGAGCATCAAACGAGACCAACTCACGCAAGAAAACCCCTGAGCGAGGCTTGCCTACCTGAATTATGGCACGCCGGACAAAAAATTGCAAGCTCTTGCGCGTTCTGGATGGGGTTAATTAGATGCGATTGCCCTGGTACCTTTGCAATAAACCTTGCTTAAACGATGAGAAGCGGGTATTATAGTCTTTAGGGGAAGTATCATGCAAATCTCTTTGATTTAGCTGCAAAGGCGCGTTTGCTTCCACCAGAGCCATCGCCGCTCGTTCCAAGGTTGGACATGTGAGGTGATAGGCAAGTACATCGTAGTTTTATGAAAAGGGTGTGATGACGACTATGGAAACCGCAAAGTATCAAATTGCCCCTATTACTGAACCGCAGATTCGATCAGCAGGGGAAGTGTTATCGCAAGCGTTCTTACCCGATCCGCTCTGTATCTATACCTTTCCTGACCCAGAAGAGAGAGCACGTGCGTTCCCCTGGTTTTTCACGGCGAGCGTACAAGAAAGTGTTCCTCTTCACGGCGTCTATACCACAGTCGGGCAGGTCGATGGAGTGGCTGTGTGGACTCCTCCTGACACAGGCGAGCCCACCCCGGAACAGACGAAGCTGACCGGGTTAGATCAGATGAATATTCAATTTGGTGCAGAGGCATGTCACCGCTTCACCAGTGTGTTCAGCTATCTTTCACAAGCCCACCAGCAGACTGTGCAAGGTCCTCACTGGTATCTCGCGCTGCTTGGTGTCTCCCCTCCCTGTCAGGGTAAGGGCATTGGGGGGGTGTTGTTGGCTCCAGTGCTACAACAAGCCGATAGAGACGGTATCCCTTGTTATTTAGAAACCTTCAAGTCCAGGACACCGCCTTTCTATCAACGTCATGGCTTTCGGATTGTTGTTGCGGGCGTTGAACCCCAGAGCCAAATACCTTTCTGGACGATGAGGAGAGATCCGCAGACCTCTCGCTAACTTTGCCCCTTCCTCGTCTTGAATTGAGAGCAGCAGAAGATGCAATGTCATACCATTTCTGCTGCTCTTGAAAAAACAATCACTCGATGGAAAGCCGTGCGGCGTTCTTAACATGACCCGACGCACCAGTAAGAATATTTCGTCAACGCAGACAAGGAGCAACATGTCGGATTACCAATACATTCTGGTAGAGAGAGATGAGCGCGTCGGTATCGTCACGCTCAACCGTCCCAAAGAGTTGAACGCTTTGAATTTTCAGCTGGTGAGCGAACTGGCGGAGGCGCTGGAAGCATTTGACCGTGATGATAGTATCGGTTGCATGATTATTACAGGCGCGGGTCAGAAGGCATTCGCGGCGGGCGCTGATATCAAGGAGATGTCGGGAAAGTCGCCAATAGATATGATGCTCGGCGGCTTCGAGTCCTGGAATCGCATACGCCGCCTGCACAAACCGTTGATCGCGGCGGTTGGTGGGTTCGCGCTCGGCGGTGGCTGCGAACTGGCAATGCACTGTGATATTATCGTGGCTTCCGAGAACGCACGTTTCGGGCAGCCGGAAATCAATCTCGGCGTCATTCCTGGCGCGGGTGGTACGCAGCGATTGGCACGTACATTCGGCAAATATCGCGCTATGGAAATGGTGCTGACAGGCGTACCTTTTACGGCGCAAGAGATGGCGGCGCAAGGTCTGGTGAATCGTGTCGTGCCACAGGGCGAACACCTCACGGAGGCACTCAAGCTGGCGCAAGTAGTTGCGCAACGTGCGCCGATTGCGCTCCGTCTCGCCAAAGAGTCTGTGCTGGCAGCTTTCGAGACAACGCTGGAACAGGGACTGGAGATCGAGCGCAAAAACTTCTTCCTGCTGTTCGCCACCGAAGACATGCGCGAAGGCATGCAAGCGTTTATCGAGAAACGGAAAGCAGAGTTTCAAGGAAGGTAATCAGGATGGCAACCGGGAAAATGGCGACCACAAGGGTCGCCACTACAATGATACTGCGTGTAGCGCAAAATAATCCGTAGTCATTGTAGTGGCGACCCTTGTGGTCAATACATCTCACTTAAGCCTGATAATCTCATCAATGAAAGCCCGTCATTTGGTAGAATTTGAGCGTGTGTAGCCACATTTATTGATGAGTTGCAAATCCTTAAGTGAGATGTATTGACCCTTGTGGTCGCCATCCGCCCAGCAACAAGAAAGGTTTTTACCCATGCCACAAGAAGATGCAGTTATTCTATCAGCCGTGCGCACCCCCATCGGTCGGTACGGTGGCAGCCTCAAGGATGTGCGCCCCGATGACCTCGCGGCGCTGGTCATTGCGGAAGCCATTCAACGGGCGCGGATTGATACAAACAGCATTGAAGATGTCGTCTTAGGGTGTGCGAATCAGTCCGGTGAGGATAATCGCAATGTCGCCCGGATGGCACTGCTACTGGCGGGTTTGCCGATAGAGGTTGCGGGCCAGACGGTCAACCGGCTCTGCGGGTCAGGATTGCAGGCGATTAATAGCGCGGCACAGGCTATTCAGACGGGCGCGGGCGATACCTTTGTCGCGGGCGGCGTGGAGAGTATGACACGAGCGCCGTTTGTACTGAGCAAAGCGGATACCGCTTTCGGTCGCGGCATGAAGATGGAAGATACCACGCTCGGCTGGCGCTTCGTCAATGCCAAATTGTCCGCCATGCACCATCCTTTTAGTATGGGCGAGACGGCGGAAAACGTTGCCGAGCGCTACTCTATCAGCCGTGCCGAACAGGATGCTTTCGCGCTGCGCAGCCACCAGCGAGCGGTAGCGGCGCAACATTCCGGGCGTTTCGCGGAAGAAATCGTGCCGGTGACTATTCCGCAGAAGAAGGGTGAGGCGACGGTGGTAGCTCTCGACGAGCATCCGCGTGCCGATACCACCTTGCAAAAACTCGCAGCATTAAAACCCGCTTTCCGCAAAGATGGCAGCGTCACGGCTGGCAACTCCGCCGGTATCAACGACGGTGCTGCCGCGCTGGTACTCATGGCAGCCAGCCGCGCCCAACAACTGGGATTACGCCCACGAGCGCGTATCATCGCCTCGGCGGTGGCTGGCGTTGACCCCGCCTATATGGGTTTAGGCCCCATTCCCGCCACGCGCAAAGTATTGCAACGCGCAGGGTTGAGTATCGCGGATATGGACCTGGTCGAACTCAACGAAGCCTTTGCCTCGCAATCCCTGCAATGCAGCCGCGAACTGGAGATAGACCCTGAGAAGCTGAACGTCAACGGCGGCGCGATTGCCCTGGGCCATCCCCTCGGCTGTAGCGGCGCTCGCCTCGTCGTCACATTGCTGCACGAACTGGAACGGCGCAACGGTCATTATGGCCTCGCTACCATGTGTATTGGCGTGGGGCAAGGGATTGCGACGATTATTGAGCGGATATAAGGATGAGTTGTACAGAGTTACCAGGCTGGTAACTCTGTACAACTCATCCTTATATCCTCTTACGCTTAGGTGGTCAACAGTGAAATGCTATCAGGGTCTTGTACGGGTTAGAAGAGGAACTGCCAACCCCCCAGAGCTGTGCTGTGCCGGGAACAACCGTGAATGCAGAATAAACAGGATTCGGTACGGGAGGGCCAGGGACGATACTCCACTTCTTCCCGTTCCAGTGGACAATCGAATCACCAGCCTTCAAAAGGCCAGCCGCCCAGACATTGTTCTCTGATATCGCACCTACTGCAAAAAGCGATTCCCATTGTCCGACTCGGACAGATGTCCATCGCTCCCCATCCCAGTGTTCAATAAACGACCAGTACCTATCTCCTTCATTGAAACCTACCGCCCAGATATCAGTGGCAGAAACAGCAGAAATAGCCGAGAAAAAACTAGAACTTTCATAGGGACTGGATACGACCTTCCAGTTTTTCCCGTTCCAATGTTCAATAGTGGGAGTGCCATCACCACCACCGCCTGCCCAGACATCGGTAGATGAGACCGCAGCAACTGCATACAGGTAAGGAGGAGAAGAAGGGTCTGGAACGATACTCCATACTGTACCATTCCAGTGCATAATAAGGGAACCCGAGGCTCTATCCCCTACCGCCCACACATCGGTAGCTGAGATCGCCGCGACAGCTTTTAATTCACTACCGTTTGAGGCCGGGGTCGGCACAAGACTCCACGCCGTGCCATTCCAATGTTCAATAACAGCATTTTGCGTTTGCGAAGTATAATCGCGGCCAACCGCCCAGACATCATTGGTTGCTACACCCGCAACACCATTTAAGTCTGTGTCGGTAGGGCTTGCATCTGGTACAATGCTCCAGGCCGTGCCATTCCAGTGTTCGATCAAGCTCTGGTCCATGTCGGGGATTACTTCAAAACGTTGCCAGGAGGCGCCAACCGCCCAGATATCGTTGGCTGAGATCGCCGCAACGCTGGAAAGCTCATTACCAAAGTAATTGCTACGGTTGGCACTGGGGACAACCGTCCAGCCTTTGCCGCAGGTGGTGAGAGAAGGGACAGCGCCATGCGCGAAGGTTGGCGGTACGAACAGACCTGCCAACACGACGACAAGGAGACAGGGTAACAGGGCCAGGGATAAACGTTTCATACTATTCTCCTTTTGATGTGCAGTGGGAAGAGAGGCCCGGCAAGAGCGGCACCGGCTCCCAATCAATATGCTGCCGCTCTTACCCGTCATTGATCTCTCGCGATTACACGATTAGCAATGGAATTCCGTCAGTGTTCTACCGACGCGCTTGCTACTGTACGTTCCGACGGTCCACAGACTGGTGGTTCCAGGAACGGCCGTGAGTCCACTGAGTAAGGAATGCGATACGGAGGGACTGGAGACGGTTTTCCATGTCGTCCCGTTCCAGTGGACAATCAGCGTACCGTTTAGTCCATTCCCTACCGCCCAGACATTGTTCTTCGACACTACACTCACTGCACCCAGGCCGCCAGACGCATTTGGCCCCTGGACAACCTTCCACTTTGTCCCATTCCAGTGTTCAATGAGAATGGCAGATTGACTGTACAAGGCACCGACCGCCCAGATATCGGTGGCAGAAACGGCAGCCACTCCCGACAACGCCCCATTGAGAGTAGGATTGGCAACTATCGTCCAGCTCGTCCCATCCCAATGCTCAATAAGGGGTTGGCCTGCAGCGCCATTCATGACAACACCCATTGCCCAGACATCGGTGGAGGAAACAGCAGTGACTCCGCTTAGGGACACTGACCCCGATGGGGCAGAACTCGCGACAATGCTCCAGGCCGTACCATTCCAGTGTTCAATCAGTGGCTGGAAGGTTACATGATCGGAGGCATGAGTCAACCCGACCGCCCAGATATCACTAGCTGAGACGGCGGCCACGCTATAGAGAATTGGGAACCAACCGTGATTGGGGCTGGGAACAATACTCCACGAGGTTCCGTTCCAGTTTTCAATCAGTGTCTTAAAGGTGCCACTAACGGTTACGCCACCAACCGCCCAGACGTCATTGGTCGCCACAGCGGCAACGCCGTAAAAGTAATCCCCTTTAGCGCTGGCAGTGGGTACAATGCTCCAGGCCGTACCGTTCCAATGTTCAGTCAAGGCATGGACAACCTCTCCATTTCGGCCTGGTACAGCGTAATTGCCGACTGCCCAGACATCATTGGCGGAGATCGCGGCAACGTTGTAGAGGTCATTAGGGTAAGGATTGCTCCCGTCCTTATTAGGGCTGCTGACGACCTTCCAACCTTTCCCGCAACGGGTAGGAGAAATGGTAGCGCCATGCGCGAAGGCCGGATACACGAACAAACCCGCCAGTATAACAGCAAGCAGACAGGGGAAGAGAATCAGGGATACACGTTTCATACAACTCTGCTTTCTAACATGTGTTCATACATGCCTGGTTGCTGCATCAACTCAACTTGAGCAAGCCCCCGCTTGCTGCGCCAGATGGAATTTCATGCAGCACAAGATAGCTTGCTGCGAGTGTACGAAGGAAGTCTGACACCGAATGTGTAGTGGCACCTCTGGTCGGTGCCAGACATCTTCTGCATCGCATCATCAACGTAAATAGATATCCAACAATAAGTATAGCAGGTAGAAACGGTAAAAGAAAGTTGAGAGGGTAAAGAAATGGTTGTAATGTAGTTGAGATAGCTCTTTTTAACGGGTAATTGACTGTAAAGCCGCTTTTTATAGTGTGAAACATTCGACTAATTTGAAGACTGATGTGATCCACGGGGCGGACGCGATGTGATCCACGGGGCGGACGCGATGTGATCCACGGGGCGGACGCGATAAATCGGTCCCTACGGTGTTTAGCAAACCCGATTTATCGCGGCCCGGAGGTTCTTTTCTGCCGGACAGCTTCGTAGAGCATGATGCCGGTTGCCATTGCGGCATTCAGCGATTCGACGTGGTTGGCGAGCGGGATGGAGATGGTGAGGGTTGCTCGTTGACGTGCCTCCCGCGAGGGGCCTTTGGCCTCGTTGCCTATTATTAGAGCGAAGGGCTGTGTGAGGTCCTGTTCGTAGTAAAAATGCGGGCTGTCGGCATCCGCCAGTAACAGGCGCGGATTACCGGCACAGTGGCGCGTAACTTTCTCCTCGATGGTTGACCAGGAAAGGTTGCTTTCTATAGGGAGGGTGATATGAGCGCCAGCCGCCGCACGCACGACTTTGGGATTGTAGCAATCAACACAACCAGAGGTGAGCAGGACTGATGCGACATCTGCCGCCAGCGCGGTACGCAGGATCGTTCCCATATTGCCGGGGTCTGATACAGCATCCAGAATGAGCAGAACTGGGCGCGAGACACGCATACGCTGCTCCCGCAGATGCTGTGAGTCAAAGGCATCAATCGGCAAGACGCTGATTACGCCCTGTGATGTCTGGACATCACCCAGAGCCTCTATCACTCGTTCGCTAACCTCAACACAGGAATCAGGTGAGAGGGTTTCCAGCAAACGAGCAAGCAACGTACTGCCCTGAGCGGTGCGTTGCAACAGTTCGGGCTGGTAATAAACTTCTAGCGGTAATACCTCTGCATCGAACAAAGCCTCAAGGAGATGAGGCCCTTCCATTAAGAAGAGACCACTTTCCCTGCGGCCTCGCGTTGTATGCAAGTTGCGCAGTTTGCCGATGCGTGGATTGCTGGGACTGGTAATTACTGTCATGATAATAAATATATGCAACAATCGTTGCAATGAAATTGGTGCTTGCACGCAAGCACCAATTTCATTGCAACGATTGTTGCATATTCCTTACTTTTGGATTGTTTGCAGAGCAATATTGACGAGGGCGGTAAAGGCCGCTTCGTCGTGTACCGCCATTTCGGCGAGTATCTTGCGGTCAACTTCGATGTTGGCGGTATGGATGGCGTGCATCAATTTGCTATAGCTCACGCCGTGCATACGAGCGGCGGCGTTGATGCGCGTAATCCAGAGGCTGCGCATATCGCGTTTCCGGGTTCGCCGGTCGCGATACATATACGCCATAGAGCGCATAGCCGATTCATGCGCTGGCCGGAACAAGCGTTTGCGCGTCCCGCGATGGCTCTCAACTAACTGTAATAACTTCTTATGTTTTTTGTGTGCGGCTACACCACGTTTTACCCTGGGCATTTTTTATTCTCCATTCAATGTTCTGTACATTACTTCATTCACTGCATCACTTACCGTAAGGTAGGAGACGTTTCATACGGCGTGTATCAGCCGTTGCCAGCTCAAAAGACTTGTCCATCGAACGGACCGCTTCGGGCGATTTGTTGCGGCGCAAGTGGTTGATTGCAATTTTGCGACGCATATACTTACCGGTGCCGGTAATTTTGATGCGCTTCGCCATTGCCTTGTGCGTTTTCAGTTTCTGCTTCATGACTCTTCTTTCTATGTTTCCGATACGACACGGGGGTATACATCAATGAATTCATCTTGTCAATGCGGTTCACATCCTCCATCGAAGGCGCAGAGTAGCCTATTTCAAGAGTGGAAGCCCCGTGGCCCATTGAGTATAGCATATATGAGCGTTTTGCGCAACAGTTATTTTCGCCGTCCCGGCCACGATGGGCGCGATGGCAGAGATGGACGCGAGAGGCCCCTTTGTGGACCCGGCGTTTGCTGCGTCACATTTTGATTATTAGCGGCGAACATCTCCCAGGTAGAGATGAAAAAGAGCGTCCAACCCCAGATCAGGAGTGGGAGACCAATGGTTATCAGCCCTTGATTGGGCCAGACGGGCTGCCAGAGTAAGAAGTAGTAGCTCAGGTAGGCACCGGCAGTGAGCAATACTGCCAGCAGAATGGTGCGCCAACTGAAGGAACAGAGTGCGAGCGCCAGCGGTATAAGCACGTACCACGGCCAGTAGGTCGGCAGCAACAGAAGCAGTGATAGGAATATCAGGCTGCTGAAGAGCAAGAGAAATTCAAGGTTGTCAGAGAGCCAGACGCCGAGCAACAGGAAGCAGGCCACAGCTATGGCAGCAAACAGCGTCCAGTGATGTGGCATAGCCAGCCAGGCAATAAACGTGGGCAGTTTGATCGGCAAGTTGAGCAGCGCGGCATCGAGCGAATTGATGGCGCGATCCTGCAAGAACGTGTGCTGAAAGCTTGCACCTATGCCGCTTATGCCCCAGTTGGACCAGTATGGTACATAGGCTAAAAAGATGAGCAGAGCGGTTATAACTACAATCAGCAACCACCACAGCGCCCGCCGTCCAGCAACCATTGTTCGTGCAGCCTTTGAGAGTTGGCGGGAAAAGAGGGGAACGAGCAGCAGACAAAACAGATTGGTTAGCACTGCCAATAACACAAAAGCCCAGGCCAGCAATGGCAAATTGCGCTGGAAGAAGAGAACGGCGCATAAAATCAACAGCAGTGCCACTACCTCCACATGCATACCGGCAACGCTCATTAATAATACAAGCGGGTTCCAGGCGTAGAGCAAGGTTGCGGCGATGCGCGTCTGTGGCCTGAGTTTTGCCAGGATCAACCAGATGAGGGCGGAGTTGAGAACATGCGCGATCAATCCAAGTGAGCGAAAACCCAACAAGACATTGGCGATGCTATCGCGTGCCAGTAACACCACTGGAATACAAAAATCAATCCACGCGGGGGCAAACGGAGAAGTTCCTGCTGAACCCTGCGCGAGGCCTTGTTGCATGATGTCATGTGGGAAGCTGGCAAGCGAGACGACATAGGGATTGACATGATAGACCGCTACCATGCGCCCGTAGAGGCCATAGCGAAAAATATCCTGCGTCATGCCACCGGGGGCAAACAGATAGGTGATGCCGAAAAGCACTGTAAAGCCTGCTATCACGCCAAACAGCAGTCGCATATCCGCACGCTCAAGCCGTTTCCTGCTGACGCGATTGCCCATGTGTGCCGCCAGTAGCGACAGCACGAACGCGAGACCAGACAATAGAGCAAACAGATTGGCGTTGCCAGCGGGCGTTGTGGGATTTAACCACGGGATATGAGCGAAAAACCAGGCTGGTGCGGCCCATGATGGGTGCCAGTACAGCCGGACTATCCACGGAAAGAGGCCAGTCAGTGCCTGTGATGCCGCATTGTTACCCTCTGTCCCAGAGGTCGCGTTCGCCAGCAAGGGATAGAGCGCGAGCGTGAGCAGTTCAATCAGCACACCTATTACACACACCCATAGAACAGCACGCCCCACATTGCCTGATCGCTTCCTTGTTACCTGTGGATTGCGGGGGTTTTGCCGGGAACGTACTGTGACGGGAGCGGTAGGTAAGGTAGCGCCTGGCAGCGCGGGATTTGTTCTATTCGTGCGCACCGAATAGGTTCCTCGACTAACAGGGCGTTGTTGCATAGTTATACCACCAACCAGGATTTTTCATGAAATAGAGTTCTATACCACTTCCATTCCAATAGTATGAATCATACATCAACAACTGTCAATTCCGCCAATTTTTTCCGCGTTTCCGTTTTTGTGTGGTAGAGAAAGAACAGGACATTGAATGTAATGTCGCCTGACACCTTTTGGGGGTATCAGGCTTAATAGGAACCTCGGCTCTATTGTCAGAAAGCATGAATGATGCTATAATGGCGGGGATGTTTATACACCCCACCAATATCGTGGGACACGATAGACAAGAAATGCTGAGGCCGCGGAATGTTCGGCGGCTTTGTTTTATGCATCGAAACGTATTCGATTGCTTATTCCTTGCTCTGGCAGAGTGAAGTGAGACCCGTATGAGCAGCCAGTTTAGAAGAGATAGCTACTCATCAATCACCTGACCGGATGCATACCCGATGGAAGGAGGTGGCTTCGTGACCAGAGATTACGAACTTGCGTTTATTCTCAATCCCGAAGTCAACGAAGAGCAGACACAGGCCATACTTGGTCGTGTTAATCAAGTCGTCGCAAATTATGGCGGTCGCATTGTCAAAGTCAACCAGTGGGGGCGTCGCCGCCTGGCTTACCCCATTGAACGTCACCGCGACGGATTGTATGTATTCATTGATATGATTCTGACCCCGGAGACCGTGACCGAACTCGATCGAACACTCAGAGTTTCTGAAGAAGTGCTTCGTCACATGATGAAAAGGCGCGATCCCAAAGTAGTCCAGAAGGAACGAGAGGATCGGGAAGCCCGCGAGGCCCAGGCCGCTGCTGCCGCTGCTGCCGCAGCGAACAAACAGGCAGAGGCCAATGTGGAACCGAACGCGGAGCCACAGGACGAACTCGCAGCTCCAGCCGCCGCAACCGGCGAGGAGCCAGTTACAGACACAGCCAGCCCGGATGCCCAGGATGAAGCTGAGACACCTGCTGCATTGTCTGAAGAAGAGTTCGCGGACGTGCCGCCCGCAATTGATGAAGTTACTGAAACTGAGTAGTGTAATGGGTCGAATTCGTCTGTTCTCTGCAAAGAGTTGAGGCAAGTTATCACGTCGAAAGGATTTGAACCATGCTGAACAAAGTTATGTTGATTGGGAATCTTGGTAGAGATCCCGAAATGAATTACACCCCTAGCGGTAGTGCCATAACAAAATTCTCTCTGGCGGTCACTCGATCTTTCAAAGCTCCTGGTGGTGGCGAAAGACGCGATGAGACCGAATGGTTCAACATCGTGGCCTGGGAGAAACTGGCAGAGACTTGTAGCGCCTACTTGCATAAAGGAAGCAAAGTTTACATTGAGGGCCGCATCTCGCAGCGTAAGTACACTGACCGAGAAGGAGTCCAGCGGAACGCAATGGATATTATTGCTAGCAACATGGTGTTCTTGACGCCCAAGTCGGCCCAGGGTGGTTCGGAGAACTTTTTAGCAGGCGAGAGTACAGACAACGACCCTCTTGGAGATTTAGACGATCACCCCTTCTAATGAAGGAAGGGGTTGTGCGTCTGGTAGAGGAGACAATCCGTGCAAAGACGAAGTGAAGGCCCACGTCGTGAGCGACGTGAAGGTGGACGAGGCGAGCGTCCTTCTCGCCGCAAGATTTGTCAATTTTGTCATGATCACGTTCGTGAAATTGATTATAAAGAAGCTGCTCGTGGTAGCTTCATGAAACGCTATATCTCGGACCGAGGTAAGATTGAGCCGCGCCGGAAAACTGGCACGTGCGCGAAGCACCAGCGTGGTTTGAGTACAGCCATCAAAGAAGCAAGACATATGGCTCTGCTTCCCTACACTGCGGAGCATATGCGTGGCATGTAGAAGTGGGGCAGCGTAAATTACAGGAGGTGAATACGTGAACTTTTAATAAGAGGAAGCGTATTCATCTTAGCTGTGTTTATTGACTGAGACTGAGTAAAGGCCAGTCGTTTCTCCAGCAATTGTCAAGCCATTGTTTATGAGCAGGAGGGGAGTAGAACCCATATGACAAGTCAGACAGTGCGTCGGCCTGAAAACCAACGTCAAAATTCGCGCAACATGCAGCCTAATAATAAAACTAAACCAAAGAAATACGTCAAACAGACGGCGCGTTTCGAGGGTAGGCGCGACAAAAAGCCGCTTATTTTTGGCTGGGGCGGCCATCTTTCGCATAGTCAGAAAGTCCGTCTGCAGCGTCGCGCCACCTGGACAGGGGCCATCGCCTTCGCTGTCCTGATTGTGGTTGTACTAGTCGGCTTCTGGGTTGACTTCAACGTGGTTATTCCTGGACTGACCATCACGAGTGTCAATGGTCAGGCAATTTCACAGGGCGAATATCGCAAGCTGGTCGCACTTAAAGCGCAGATTGAGCAGAATAAGATTTATGGTGTGCATGGACTTACTGCTCAGGAAAACAGCATCAAAAAACAGATGACGACGGAACAAAATACCGTCAGTGCGGCCACAACGCAGATTACCAACCTGCAAAAGCAGCTAAAGGCGTCCGGGCTTACCAGTACCCAACGCACGAGTTTGAACAATCAGATTGCCGCCGAGAAGAAAACACAGGCCGCGGCACAGGCGAAATATACCAGTTTAAACTCACAATACAGCAACATGAACGCCAATACTATCCCTCTGGAACAACAGCTTGACAACCAGCCGCAAATTGCCAATGATAGTGCTACGTGGTTGCAAAATGATCTGTTGATCCAGCAATGGTTGCAGACGCAGAGTAGCGCTGTCCAGGCGAAGATCAATCCTACCCAGAGTGCGATTAATGCATTTTTGAATGGCGTGAAAGCAAACCTGCCGGCCGGGACAACGTACAGTAGCTTCCTGAGCAAGGATGGGGTGAGTGATAGTGATATGCAGCAAATGGCAGCGCTGATAGTGCGCCGCACGAATATGCAGAACTATCTCTCATCGCTAGAAGTCTCGCCACAATATCAGGTGCTGGCGCGTATGATAACACTCAGTACGCAGAAAGATGCCAACAGCATCTTAACGCAACTGCAACATGGTGGGAATTTCGCCAAAATTGCGGTCTCCAAGTCCGTTGATACCAACACCAATAAGCAGGGTGGGTATCTGGGTTGGGAGGCTCGCGGCCAGTATGCACAGGCTTATACAGCGGCGATAGTGGAGAACTGGATGTTCGATCCGGCGCGTAAACTGAATGAAATCAGTCCGGTGATAGTCGAGAACGGCTCCTACCGCATTGTGCAAATCCTGGGTATTGACCCATCACGTGCAGTAGACAAGCCAACGCTGCAAACATTGCAAACGAATGCACTGAGTGATTGGCTTTTACAGGTGCAAGCGCAGCCATCTACTAAGATCACGCCGGTGGATCAATCCATGTTGCTCAATACAGCGAACATGCCATCCGACCTACCGGCGACCGCTCCTGGTAATTCCGTACCGGGCGCTCCCGGCAGCCAGCCAGGCGCTCCCGGCCAGTCGGGCGCTCCTAACACTGGCGGTTAATACAAACAATTGGGCTTCGCGTAATAGCTCAAAAGATATAACGCTGGACATATTTCATGTCCAGCGTTGCACCTTTACAGCTATTGCGCGGCACCAATCACGAGGAACGCATACAATACATGGCAATCAGCTTACCTGAAAAATTTCAAACAAATCAGACAAATCATACACAAATCATAGACGATGAACCTATGCAGCAGCTTCTCGAAACAGCTTCTCTTTACCTGCATATACCCTTTTGTCATACGCGCTGTCACTATTGTGATTTCAACACCTATGCCAATATCCTACCTTTAAGAGAGCCATATGTACGCGCTCTGCTGACCGAAATAGCCCTGGCGGGCAAGCTGGCAAAACAGGCAGATGGCTCATTGCGGCGCGTGCGAACCATCTTTTTTGGCGGGGGTACGCCCAGCTTGCTCAGCGTCGCACAAATTTCCCGTTTGCTTGACGCCTGTCACACACATTTCGCCATTGAAATGGACGCGGAAATCACACTCGAAGCTAACCCTGGGACGCTCAGCCGTGAGCAACTGGTGGGATTACGCAGTGCTGGCATCAATCGTCTGAGCATGGGAGCGCAGAGCTTCGATGCCCAACTGCTCAATACGTTGGGACGAATTCATACGCCGGAAGAGATTACGCAGGCGGTTGAGTACGCCCGCGAGGCTGGTTTTGAGTCAATCAACGTAGATTTTATGTTTGGTCTACCCGACCAGACGATGCGCCACTGGCAAGAGACACTGGAAAAAGCGCTTGCCTTACATCCCGACCATTTTTCGCTCTATTCGTTAATCATTGAAGAAGGAACGCCTTTTCATAGCTGGGCGAACGAAGGACGCATCACACCGGGTGATGAAGACCTGTGCGCCGATATGTACGAGTATGCCGACGATCTCCTGCAAGCCGCCGGTTACGAGAACTATGAAATCTCTAACTGGGCGCTGCCCGGCCGCCAGTCGCGCCATAACCTGACCTACTGGCGGAACTTGCCTTACATTGGTATGGGTGCGGGCGCATATTCCAGCTTTGGCAATCGGCGTTTCTCCGATGTGCGCGATCCCAATGAATATATTCGCATTTTGAAAACGGGACGCATTCCAGAAAATGTCGCGGAGACGGAGCAAGTGGGACGGGCGCAGGCGATGTCAGAGACGGCATTTCTCGCACTACGCACCGCACAGGGTTTGCACTTGCCCACATTCGAGCAACGCTTCGGAGAGCCGTTTACGAACTTTGCCGGCAATCGTTTGCAGCACGTGGCAGAGGCCGGGCTGCTGGAGCAAGACAACGGCTGGCTACGCCTGAGCAAACGTGGACGCCTACTGGGCAACGAAGTCTTTCTCAGGCTTCTACCCGATGAATAGAAGGATACACTCGTGGAGTTACCGTCTGGTATAACACAGCACTGGAACATCTATCCCCTGCTCACAGATGAACAATTTAAAGCGTTTCAGCAGGCGGGTATTGAGGCGATCCATGCACAACTGCTCTACAATCGCGGCATCACCACGGTCGAAGAAATGCAGGCGTTCCTCGCGGCACGTTATGACCAGACGCCCGACCCTCTTACGCTGATTGATATGCATAAGGCCGTTGCACGCATTCAGCACGCATTGGCCCACGATGAACATATCACGGTCTACGGCGATTACGACGCCGATGGAGTCACATCATCGGCACTGCTCTTCCGCGCCTTGCGCACACTCAAGCACCCTGACGCGCCCCTCGATTACCATATTCCCAGCCGTCTCAAAGATGGTTGTGGTCTCAATCTGAGCGCGATTGATATGCTCAAGGCGCGAGGAACGACGCTGATTATTACGACAGACTGCGCCAGTTCCGATGTGGAGCAAGTCGCTTACGCACGCACATTGGGCATAGATGTCATTATTACCGACCATCACCAGCCGCCTGAACAACGCCCCGATGCCTTCGCCATGATTAATCCCTGGCGTCCTGATTGCCAGTACGGGGAACGCTACCTGTGTGGGGTGGGTGTCGCCTTCAAACTCACACAGGCGCTCTTCCGTGCCTATCAACGCCCTGTAGAAGATGAGATGGCCCTGCTCGACCTTGTTGCTATTGGCACTATCGCTGATGTAGCCACATTGCTGGGCGAAAATCATACGCTGGTGCGGCATGGGCTAGCAAGGCTCAACCAGACACAAAATCCTGGCCTGCACGCACTCATCAAAAAGACCAATCTGCAACCGGGCAAAATTCGTGAGCGCGATATTGCTTTTTCGCTTGCGCCACGCATTAATGCCGCCGGACGGATGTCTGATGCCCGCATCGCCTTTGATTTGCTTACCACTGACGACGATAACACGGCTGCCGCTTACGCGGAAGAGTTGGAGAATCTCAATATCTCACGCCAGCAACAGACGGAAGAACTGATGAGCAGTGTCCGTCAGGAGGCACAGTTGCGCCCCAACGATCAGGTCGTGCTGGTCAGTGGAGACAACTGGCCCGAAGGCATCATCGGGCTTGTTGCCGGCAAACTCTCCGAAGAAATCAATCGTCCTGTCCTTGTTCTGAGCCGGGGAACCGAATATAGCCGTGGTTCGGCACGTAATCCTGACAAGCACCGTAATCAAGGCAATCAAAGCGAGCAAAACGGTCATAATGGCATCAATATTATACGCGCCTTGCGGGCATGTGCTGATATTCTTACTCGCTACGGTGGACATGCACAGGCGGCGGGATTTACCATCGCCAATAGGCATATCGAGCAATTACGCACGCACCTGCTAGCCTGGAAAGAGCAACCGAACGCCCCGGAAAGTATCGCTGAGAAGACGCCTGACGCGAGCGGCATAGTGATCGAACAAGAAGATAATCCTTTCTCACAGGCAACCAGCATGATTGATATCGCCTTCACAAAAATCGAGATGCTGAACTATGAGAGTTATCGTAAAATACGTGAGTTAGGCCCTTTCGGAGCCGGCAATCCCGAACCCGTTTTCCAGATGAAGAATTTGCGTCTGCTCGACCGCTGGACAAGCGGCTTCGAGGGCCGCAATCTACGCCTGCGTCTCGGTACCCCTGGGAATGGTGCATCACAACGTCTCGGCACCCTGACACGCGGCAGCTCACGCATTCAGACGTTGCATAGTGGACAGATGGTCAACATCATTTTTCGCCTGGAATCGGCCTGGAATCTCCTTGAGAGCAGTGGGAAGCAAGATATCTGGCTGAAACTATTGGAAGTTGAAGTCACACCATAACGCATACTCCGGCCTATATACAGCGTAATGGCCCAATTTCCACAATCTCGGAAATCAACGTGTAATGCCTGTAACACCCTTAACATGCTAGCTTACTTCAGGTATACCTCTTCATGTACGTCTCACTACTATCCTGTCAGAGAGGATGACACCGATAGTAGCGTTCACACGGTATTTGCTTTCTGTATCCCTTTTTGTGCCATTTTTTCCGTTTCGCTTATTTTTGCTCGACGAGCATCTCAAGATGGGAGCGTTGCCATGCCTCGTGCGGAACAACACGCCTATGTGTCGAATGTACCACCAGCAGTCATTACCCCCCCTTCATAGGAAAAGCAGGAGAGGAACCCGTGCTGCTCTGCTACGCTCATTCCCGGATAATACGACCATCAATGTGGCCTCGCTGGTCTACAACGCCAATGCCCTGCCCGATACCATCACGTTTGATACCTCGGCGGGCCAGTCCTCGCCACTGGCAACCGAGCAGTTCACCTATGACGCAAACCTGCGTCCCGCCCAGACCACGGCGACCTGGCAGAGCGGCAGTGGCAGCACCGGGCAAATCTACCAGGAGCAGCGCACCTACGATCCGCTCGGCAACGTCAGTAGCCTCGCCACCAGCCTTTCACCGGTGCCGGGTAAGTCGAACTCCGGCGGCGCGGAGACGCAGGACTTCTGCTACAACGAGCAGAACCAGCTGGTGTGGGCCGGTAATTCCGGCACCGAACCTGGAGCGGGCAACGGCACCTGTGGCAGCGCTCCGCTTGCCAGTAGCCTGTACAACGCCTCGTACAGCAACAGCTTTGTCTACACGCACCTGGGCCAGCTCTGGAAAGGTCCGCTCAACGGCAGCAGCACGCAATACAAATATCTCTATTGCAGCAAGGGCATGAACCCGTATGGGTATGTTGGGGCAACCCGGAGATCGATACGGACCCAACGGGACGGTGTCCACTTTGTATATTAGGGGCAATAGTAGAAGGAGCAGTTGGTGTAATAGTTGGCGCAGCAACAATAATCATTCCAGATGTTGCAGAAGGTAAACCGATAGACTGGAATCAGGTAGGTGACTCTATGCTAAGATGGGGTATTGCAGGGATATTGGAAGGAGCAGAAGCGCCAATATTAGGGCCATTAGCTGATGGTATTGGGGGTGAAGCATTTGGTTTGGTTGCTAGTATAATTATACTAGGAGCGGCAGGCGCTGCGAATTGGTCCTTCGCTAATTATATCACGGACCGAATTGAAACTTATTATGGAGCAGGAAGCGGGCAAACGATGCCGCAGATATCTGCGGATGGTCTACCAGAATTTAAAAAACAGAATAATCCAATAACGTTACCAGCGCAACCACCAACTGACGAGGAACGAACAGTACGCGCTAAGCAAGGAATTACAACGGAAGGTGTACGTATGGTTCACATTGAGCAGGGAACTACTTCAGAAAGGATGCGTATGATTAGTGCTGGACAGGGGTTTAGTACAGAGTACGGAGTTTCTGAAACGCCTATCTGGAGACCAACTCCGCCATTGCCTCCATCTATTTTGATGGCACGATTAGAGGCATTGAGATGGTAGTAATTTAGAAGGGCTATCTTTAAATACCAGGTGACTAGTATAGAAACGCAGTATGGATATTCTTGCAATGCTTCAAGAATATCCATACTGTATCAAAGAGTAGGACAGTGCCATGCCACGATCGAATGACAATTACCGAAGGGCTTATTCTGTAACCACATTCTATAAATCAGATATCATGCACATAATAAATATTTGTACGAACGCCTTTCCTTATCTAGTAGTTCTCATAGATAATCACCGGATCAAAGATTTTGATGAAATGAGAGCCTTTGAGAGGAAGAAAATATCTTCTTTTATTGTGAAGGGATATCAAGATGCACTATTACAGAAAGAAATGCTCACATTGGAGCTAACAAAGAAATCTGCGTTCTTTTCTTTATCAAACGTACCGCATGCTCAAATACTGCATATATCCTCGCAAATCCATGCCATCTTTCGCAAAAGGTATGCTTCTCTTCGAGAACTTTCTCTCTACATCACAGGAACATTGCTTCCATTTATTACATTTCCTGGACTCGACAAGGTTTTTGGGCAATATACTCTTTTTTCTATTCCATTTGTTTCTTACTTGATACAGCTTGTATTCATCATTGTTTTGCTACTGATACAAAAGGCAATCAGGTTAACAGGTCACGTTGTGATATATTTCACGGATAGCAAAAATTTCTGGATGTTCATCCCAGTTCTGATAGAATTTACTATTCGCATCATTCTGATGGAAGTATTTGCTCAAATTGTGCTTTTTATTCTACACTTTTCCGCACACATGACACCGTAGAGCCTTCAATCAATAAAAAGAAGATAGACTTTCCCCTATTCCATCATCTGTGCGGCCTATGTGACTGGGAGTCTGATGGGTTATATTGTATTGTTTGAAAAACTCGCGAGATGACAACGCATGAAAGGAGGGGGGGTATCTCCTCTTACCATATGAGAAGTCCTCGCCAACCAGGTCTTCAGCCCCTACGGCACCCAACACTACGCGAGCGGCCCCATGCCCACGTATACCACCAAAGGCTTTACCGGACAATATGCTGACGCGGTGACAGGGCTTGACTACTACAATGCCCGCTATTATGATCCGGTGGCGGGCGTGTTCCTCTCGGCGGATACCGTGCAAGTAGCTTTGTGGGGCTACGGCACGCAATCCGGGGGATTGTGTGCCGTAGCCCCACTGTAATAATTTGCCAACCCTGATTATTTCTTGCTCACACAAAAAATGTTACGGGTAGATGCCGCGAATCTCGGTGGCTTCGGCGACACGGGCGACGGCCAGCAAGTAGGCACCCATACGCAAGGAAACGTCCTGCTCTTCCGCCTTCTGCTTCACAGCGCGGTAGGAGCGCATCATTAAGGTCTCCAGGCGGTCGTTGATCTCGTTCTCGGCCCAGAAGAAACGCTGCAAGTCCTGCACCCACTCGAAGTAGCTGACGGTGACACCGCCGGCGTTCGCCAGGATATCGGGTACAACCACGATGCCACGGTCGTTGAAGATGTGATCGGCATCGGGGTTGGTCGGGCCGTTGGCGGCCTCGATAATCAGGCGAGCTTTGACACGCGAGGCGTTTCTGCCGATTAACTGGTTCTCCAGCGCGGCAGGTATCAGTACGTCACAGGGCAGTTCAAGCAATTCTACATTTGTCACTGACTCCGTGTTGGGCATACCACGCAACGAGCCATGTTCTTTGGAGAAGTGCAATGCCTGGTGGACATCAATGCCATTGGGATTGTAGACGCCGCCGCCGATATCACTCAGGCCAACTACTTTGCAGCCCATCTCGTGTATGAGGCGTGCGGTGATACTGCCGACATTGCCAAAACCCTGCACCACAACCCTTGCATCAAGTGGGCGCATGTTAAGACCAAGCATAGCCTCGCGGGTCACGACCTGTACACCACGGGCGGTCGCCTCTAAGCGGCCTTCACTGCCGCCAATTGCCAGAGGTTTGCCGGTAATCACGGCGGGAACAGAGTAGCCCTGGTGCATCGAGAAAGTATCCATCATCCAGGCCATAATCTGCGGATTGGTGTTCATATCGGGCGCGGGAATATCGCTGTTGGGGCCAATTAAGATGGATATTTCGGTGGCGTAACGGCGGGAGAGGCGTTCTAGCTCGGCACGCGACAACTGGTGGGGGTCACAGATGACGCCGCCTTTCGCGCCGCCAAAGGGAATACCTACGACAGCACATTTCCAGGTCATCCACATCGCCAGCGCACGCACCTCATCGAGTGAGACTTCGGGACTAAAACGAATACCACCCTTGGCGGGGCCACGGTTAATGTTATGCTGGACGCGATAGCCGGTGAACATCTCGACATCGCCGTTGTCCTTGCGCACCGGGAAATTGACGATCAGTTCGCGTTTGGGCTTGCGTAAAATAGCTCGCATCGCTTGCGAAAGACCAAGACGGTCTGCCGCTTCATCAAATTGCGAGACCGCGACTTCATAGGGATTAAGAATTTCAATAGCCATTGTCTTAAGAACCTCCTTACATTGACCAGACCCTGGTCGTACATGCATCATTGCATATTGAAGCATCATTACTTCTGAACGTCCCGCACAGGTGTTGCTGCATCAATGCTTATAATTGCTGATCTATGCGGAATAGCCAACATTCAATACAGAAAACCCGCCAGAGGTCAGGCGGGCCCACAACGATACGGTTCATCTGTCTAAGTATATCATCCAGGAGAGACAAGTTTCAAGCTCTCACCCTCTGGAACAACGGACAGGCCGATAAATCGGCGGTGTACACGGTAAACCGGCACCTACGGGGTTTAGGGGTTAATGCGGCGCAATATACACGCCGGACCAGTCACCAAAATACAGGCCATTGCCATTGATGCCGATGCCGTGAATGTAGGGAGGAATGACGGCAATCAATTGCTCGTGATCGAGCGGGAGCCAGCCAACATCCTGGATGGCTACCTGTTCTGCCTGATCATACAAAGCGAGGCGAGCGGTGCCTGTTGTCTGTTCTGCTTGCATCACATCCTGATCAAAGATCGCATTACTCCAACCTCCATTATTGTTGCTGGCAGTGGAAAGCAGGTTGAGCGCGAGAAAGTCATAGGGGTCGGGAATGTTCGCGTTCCACTGGACAAAGCCAAATTGAATCTGCTTTTTGGCTCGCAGGTCGTCATAGGCAGTCTGCTCGATAGGTTGCAAATTAATCTGAATACCTAACGCGCTCTCCCACATGTGTTGCAGGGACGTGGCCTCTTGCTGCGAAACAAGCGAGCCTGGATAGGAAAATGTGATGGTCGGCACAGTAGTAGTAGTGTTGCCAGAGTTGTTATTGGTGGGATATACGGATTGCCAGAGGGTTTTCGCGATAGTGGGATTATAAGGGATGCCTGGAAAATCCGCTTGATAGCCTGGCATACCTGGTGGAAGGATGGTCTGCGCGGGTAGCACGGTATCTTGAAATACGGTATGTGCCAACGTCACTTTGTCGGTTGCATAGGCGAACGCCTGTCGTATCGTGGCATTGTCAAAGGGCGGCATCGCGTTGTTGAAAAACAGGGCATCCGTTTCGAATTGCGTCACTTTGGTATAGCCCGCCATGCCTTTGACCGCAAGCAGGTCCGATGGCTGAATATTCCAAATAAAATTATATTGTCCAGAACGATAGGATTGAAAGGCAATGGAGGGATCGTTGACGAAAAACATATCCACTTCCGTCAATTTAGTTTTGACACCATAATAATAGGGGTTGGGTACCAGCACCATTTTCACATTGTGATCCCATTCTTTAATCATGAAAGGGCCGGTGCCGATAGCCTCGTCAGCGACATTATTGACCCAGTCTGTCTGCCCATACGCCGCTATCATCTGCGGATTTATGGGGAAAAAGATGGGGTTGGTCAGTAAATAGAGGAAATAGGGGGTTGGCTGCGTCAATGTTATCTGCAATGTCTGAGCATTGAGCGCCTTCACGCCTGTTAAGGTTTTCGCTTTGCCGCTCATAACGTTGTTCGCGCCAACAATCGGCCCTTCATAATAGGCGGCGATGGGAGAATTGACGGCGGGCAATAAGGCGCGTGTAAGGGTATAGACATAGTTTTGTGCCGTGACCGGCGTGCCGTCTGAGAAAAATATGCCTGCTTTCAGATTGAAGGTATACACTTTGTTATTGGTCGAGATGTCCCATGTTGCCTGATCGGGGATGACATTTGACTGCGCATCGAGTGTGACCAGTCCACTATAGACCATCGTGACGATGATAGAAGTATTTGGGTCCGACCCTTGCGCGGGGTCAAGTGAGCCACTATCGGCGATACCCACATTGGGGAAGGAGAGTACCTGCCGTGCTGCCAGTTTGGGCGTACTCGATATTGTATGGATTGCGTTTCCCGCGCTCCCATTACTGCCGCACGCGGTCAGCAACAACAGCATCACCCCTAGTAGAAGTGAGATGATCAGGTTCTGTCGTTGACGTAACTGTTGCAAATACCACATTGAATTATGACAACTTCCCTTTTCGGCGCTCTCGCGCAAAACAAAACATTCAGGCGACCAGACCGGTCGCCTGATTTTCTCTGTATTATTATAACGTGTAACCTACATGGTAAGGATCGATTTATCGCGTCCGCGTACCTGTATGTCCCTTATGCCCTTGCCCGACATGTTCTGGGGAAAGCGGACGCGATAAATCGGTCCCTACGGGTTACATAGTATTAATGTGATAGAAGGTAGACGCCGGACCAATCGCCGAAGTAAAGGCCATTGCCGTTGAGCGTCACTCCTTTCAAGTAGGGTGGAATGACCGCGGCCATTGCCTCGTGGTCGAGCGGTAGCCAGCCTACGTTCGTAATGGCAATCTGCTCAGCCTGATTATAGAGTGCGATACGAGCGGCCCCCGAGGACTGTTCGGCCTGCGCGATTGTCTGGTCAAACTGTGGATCGCTCCACAGTCCGTTGTTGTTCGATGCGTTGGTCGTCAGGTTTAATGCCAGCCAGTCGTAAGGGTCGGGGAAGTCCGCACCCCACTGGGTGAAACCAAACTGTACTGAGTGATTCTGCGTATCGTTATTATAAGCAGTCAGTTCAATAGCCTGCAAGCTCACATGGACGCCGAGCGCATTTTGCCACATCTGTTGCAGCGTTGCCGCTTCAGCGGACGACACCTGTGAGTTCGGATAAGAAAACGTAATTGCGGGTACTTTGGATACATCGGGATACACCGACTGTATGAGCTGCTTCGCCTTCGTGGGATTATACTGAAGCCCTGGATAAGTGGGCTGGTAACCGGGCATGCCCGGCGGAATAATCGTCGGGGCAACTAAAACAGTATTCTTGAAGACGGCGCTTACCAGTGTATTGCGGTCGGTCGCGTAGGCAAAGGCTTGCCGCACAGCCAGGCTATTGAACGGAGCCATTTTGTTATTAAAGAAGAGCAGGTCGGTTTGGAGCAGGGCCTGTCGCTGGAACCCTGGCATGCTCTGTGCCACGAGCTGATCATTCGTCGTCAGGTTCCACACGAAATCATATTGTTTCGCCCGATAGGCCTGGAAGGCAGTCGAAGGATTCTGGATGAAGTACATGTCCACTTCTTTCAGCTTCGTTTTCGGGCCGTAGTAATTTGGATTGGGAACCAATACCATCTTCACATTGTGATCCCACTCCTTGACCATAAATGGCCCGGTGCCGATACCGTTACCAGCCGCGTGCTGTACCCAGTTCACCTGCCCGTACTGATTGATGATGTTCTTATTCAGTGGGAAGTAGAGCGAGTTCGTCAATACTTCCAGAAAGTAGGGCGTGGGCTGCGTCAATGTAATCTGCAACGTCAGGGGGTCAAGCGCCTTTACGCCGGCCAGCGTCGTCGCCTTGCCATTGTTCACGGCACTGGCGCCTACGATATTCGCCTCAAAGAAGGTGGCGATACCCGATTTCACAGCAGGCAGCAAAGCGCGTGTCAGCGTGTAGACGTAGGTATCAGCGGTAACGGGTGTGCCATCCGAAAACTTGATATTGGGCTTCAAATGGAAGGTATAGACGGTGTTGTTTGCCGAAATATCCCATGTCGCCTGGTCCGGCACCACGTTCAGGTTTTTGTCTGACTTGACCAGCCCGCTATAAATCATACCAACAGCCTGTGCAGAGTTGGCGTCCGGCCCAAGCGCGGGGTCGAGAAAACCAATGTCGGCGGTACCGACATTGGGGAAACGCAACACCTGCGATGCCGCCAGTGTAGGCGAGCCATTTGTAGGAGTCGTACCACTACTGCCACAAGCGGCCAGCAGAGCTAGTAGCACAAGTAATGCACTAAGAAATAGTAACGCGGCGCTAAAACGCCATGATTGCTTACGTGACTTATCGTTTCGCACAATGACCTCGCTTTCTATAGCCAAAGCTGGCTAAAGGAAGGGAACAGTTTAAGAGGAATCCTTGCAAACTATTGTACAACGTTCACGGCTAATACAACAAGGAGCAGTAGGGGCCGATCAATCGGCGGTGGGCACGATCAATCGGCCCCTACCTGCTTTGGCTGTATCCTGGAGTTTGATTGGCTTTGGGAAAGGCATAGACAAATTGCCTCGCAAACCGCTATAATGGGAGTAATGTTTAACACTGTTCAATGGCGAGCAGGAGGAAAGTCTGTGAATATGCGTATTCGCGTGATTGGCGTGCCAATGGACCTGGGCGCGGACAGGCGCGGTGTGGATATTGGCGCGAGTGCTATTCGCTATGCAGGTCTCAATGATCGGCTGCGCCAGCTTGGATACACCGTCCTTGACGCAGGTAATCTCGTTGTTCCTCAACCCGAAAGCCATCCATCCGGCACTCCCCATTTAAAGTATCTTGAACCAATTGTACAAGTGTCAGAAAAGCTGGCAGACAGCGTGACCGAGGCTTTGCAGGAACATGATTTCCCGCTCGTTCTCGGTGGCGATCACAGTATCGCACTTGGCTCCATCAGTGGTATCGCTCGTGTTCACCCGGATATCGGCGTTCTCTGGATTGACGCCCATGCCGATTTTAATACGGACAAAACCAGTCCGTCGGGCAATATTCACGGCATGATCCTGGCGGCACTGGCGGGCCTCGGTGATAGTCATCTCACCAATCTTGGTGGGTGGACACCCAAGCTGAAGGCAGAGAAAATTGTGATTGTCGGTGTGCGTGACCTTGACTCTGGCGAGCAAGACTTGTTGCGGGCCAATGCTATTCATGTGTTCACGATGACTGCTATTGACCAGCTGGGCTTTTCCGAGGTGATGCGACAGGCGCTGGCAATTGCAGGTGAAGGCAAAAAGGGTATTCACCTGAGTTTAGATATGGATGCGATTGACCCACGCGACGCTCCCGGCGTTGGTACCCCTGTACGCGGCGGCCTGAGCTATCGCGAAGCCCATTTAGCAATGGAGACTGTCGCCGACTCTCAACAACTTGTCTCAATGGATGTCGTGGAGGTGAATCCTATCCTCGACAGCGAAAATGCTACTGCATTACTCGCGGTCGAACTTGTATTGTCCGCACTGGGTAAGAAAATTTTGTAGGATTTGCCGGTTAAAGAAAAAGCTAAAAACAAGCAAAGGAGGAAGGGTAGGTGGCAACGACGCTGCCTGCAATACACTATATGGATGCAAAAGAACTGTTTATGAATGGCGAGTTTATCCCCGCGGAACGTGGAGTGATATCTGTTCGTACACACGGTTTCGCGTATGGCACTGGCTGTTTCGAGGGTATTCGTGGGTATTGGAATGAGGAAGACCAGCAAATTTACCTGTTCCGTTTACGCGAACATTACGAGCGATTTCTGCGCTCCTGTAAAATTCTCCAGATTGCGCTCCCGTATACGGTTGAGCAACTGATTGAAATGAGCATAGAACTGGTGCGGCGCAACGGGCAACGGCAGGATGTGTACCTGCGACCCGTCGCATATAAAGGTGATACCACGCTCGGCGTGCGTCTGCATGGCTTGCGCGACGACTTTATCCTGACCTCAGAACCGCAAGGCAATTACATTGATACAGGCGGATTGCGCTGCGGCGTCTCATCATGGCGGCGTGTGGATGATAACGCCATTCCGGCGCGTGCCAAAATCATTGGTTCTTATGTCAACTCGGCCCTTGCCAAAAGCGAGGCGATGCAGAATGGACACGATGAGGCCATTCTGCTCACTCACGAGGGGCATGTCTCCGAAGGGAGCGCGGAAAACATTTTCCTGGTCATGAACGGTGAATTTGTCACTCCCGCGGCTACCGAGAATATTCTGCTTGGCGTTACTCGCGATACGGTGATGGAGTTAGGCCGTCGCGAATTCGGCTACATCACCCGCGAGCGACAGATAGATCGCACCGAACTCTACATTGCCGACGAGATTTTCCTCTGTGGTACCGGTGCGCAAATTTGCCCGGTCATCAGCGTAGACCATCGTCCCGTCGGCGACGGTACCGTTGGCCCTATTGCCGATACGATGCAAAAACTATACTTCGATGTCGTGCGCGGTCGCCGTCCCGAATACCGCGCACAATGGTGTACGCCCGTCTACGCCGCTGTGCCACAGCATTCACAGATGGGAGAGTAAAAACAGACAGGTGGGAGAGAGCAACAAAGGGCGCTAGCGGCAAAGCCACCAGCGCCCTTTGCTTGCTCTCTCCCACTAGTCTTTGGGATATAAGCTTGTGTTCACCTTTCGCTACCCTCATGGCATTAGCTCGAATGGCTATGCGGTACGCTCTTCAAAAAGCAATTTGGTTAAACCATTTCTCAGGGTTAGCTACGGACAAACATTTCAGATGGCCCGTCTTTACGGACACTTCTAATCAATCTGAAACACAACTCCCAGTATACGAACCGGAATCTTCATAGGTCTAATTGCCTCCTTTTGGCTTTTCTACCTTTCAGAAACCTTCTTTGCCAACCTGGATAACCGGTATCCAGTACCGAAAAGCCCGCCTCTACGGGCACTCCTTTTCGGTCTGAAAAACCATCCCTGGTAGGCGTACAGGAATCTTCATAGGCTTGTGCCTCCTTTTGGCTTTCTATCCTGGCAGAGACCTTCGCTCTGGTACCAGGGGCTTTAACCTCCCTGATAGTGCTATTGTAATACATGATGGAGGCAATGTCAAAGTCAGCCGTTACATTGTTACATTTGCAGTGCATCACTCGCCTAACCGTTGCCAGACTCTGCGACTCCTCTTCTCGAACAAAGAAACGATCAACGTTGCCAAACAAGAGTTCTGGACCTGTCGCTCTCATTCCATTGATAACTCCGTGCGCATTTTTTCAAAGGTGACCTGAAACGGCAAAGATTCAATATTTCCCGTTCGCTTATATCTGGACGCAATAAAAAGATTCTGATAAACTCAGAACATGAACAAGGTGCTGAGCATAAAAAGAACAGAGCATGTGGACAATATCCTGTTGCTGATAAGCAACACGCAGCAGATGAAATTGAGCGAATTGTTGGACAAACACTTTCCCACCTACAGTCCGCGAAAAGGACTGGTTTCGCGTGAACATTTCTCGCCAATATTCTGCACAAATCTCAATTACTTCAAAATACGATGTAACGTTTTGGCTTATTTTACGATAAGATAGTAACTTTGAAAAATGTTCTGAGGCAAAGAATGAAACAGAAATTAGTTGAACAATATTTGGAGCATCCATCAATGACAGATATCTATGAAAGAACTGCTCCTATGCTCTTTACCTATGCGCGTTCGCGGCTCTCTTCTCAAGAGGAAGCAGAGGATCTTCTGGTGGAGGTCTTTCTCGTTGCCCTCGAAAGTAGAAGGTTCACCATGTTAAACCCGGACAGGCAATTTGCCTGGTTGCGCCGGGTGGCCCAGCATAAGATCATTGATCGCTATCGTCAGGCGGGGCATTTGCCAATAGTGACGCTGGATTATATAGAAAAGACCCTCAACACAGATGACAATGAGAGTCCGGAGCAGACGGTTTTGCGACAAGAAGAGTTGCAGCATTTGCAGGTAACTTTGCATCGCTTACCCCTTCTGCAACAACAAGTGTTGTTTCTCCACTTTGTAGATGGCTTGCGTTGTATTGAGATCGCCCCTATTTTAGGTAAGCGCGAAGGCACGATCCGCGTCTTGCTCTGCCGCGCCCTCAATCGTTTGCGCGATATCTATCCTGAGTAGTCGGAAGGAGAGTGATTTGATGTTCCCAAATGAACCTTTTGATCCTGAAACAGTTGAAGAGCAGATCGCGGATCTCACCGAGAGTCTTCGTAGAAATCAACCTCAACAGCAAACGCGCAATCTGCGGCTGATTAATCACTTGCAGCAGCTCTATGATTTGCAGCAGTCAGACCCAGAAGCACTGGAACACGCAAGACAACGTGTGCTGCAACATTTAGAAGAAGGGGTTCCGCAATTAGCCAAATCCTTGCCCTCGCACGATGATACAACTTCCAACACGAGAAGTTCGGGGAGGGTGATTTCACGACAGAAGAGAAACATCTGGCATCCTGGTCTGCTTGCCGCAATTCTTCTGATCGGAGTACTCCTTGCGGGAACATTCTTCTTTGCACGCTCTACCTTGCATTCTTCGCCTTCTACTGTTCATGGCACCACACCTCCCAAAGGGATCAGCAATGGCTCAGGTGGTCTCAATATCTCTTATGAACCCCAACCTTTCCTTTACCAAAACAATCTCTATGTGAATTCAGGCGGCAACATTCGTGCGTATAGTGCGCAAAATGGAGCGCCTGAACGAACCTATGCGCTCGCTGGAGTGGGCAATCCTACCATTGTTGATGGAATACTCTATACCAGTGGATTCACTTCCACGTCTGCCACGCGCATCAGCGATGGTAAACTGCTCTGGCAAACCCCATTTGGAAGTGAAAGCACCCAGGCACCAGCAATAGTGAACGGTGTACTTTATGGGTGTACGTCTGGCAACATCATCTATGCCTTGCGCATCAGTGATGGCAAGTTGCTCTGGCAGTACCATACAAGCAACCAGAATGAATTCCCTACTGTCCCTGTGGCAGTGCAGGGTGTTGTCTACTTTACCTCTACCATTCAGTTGAATCGGTCAATTGATGCTCAGATCTATGCTCTCAAAGCGAGTGATGGAACGCTGATGTGGCGCCATACACTTGGACACGCTGCAATATCTGAGCTGGAAGCAGATGGATCTACGCTCTATGTGTTTGTAGATGGGTCGGTCGAGGCACTGCGAACAAACGATGGAAGCATGCTCTGGCAGTATCATCTGCCTGTTTTATCAGAGATAGAGATGTCTAATACCTTTTTGGAGAGAATCACCAACGGCGTCATTTACGTTGCAGCGGGAGATGGAGCAATATATGCTGTACAAGCTGCCGATGGCAAACTCCTCTGGCGCTATCAGACGAATTCTGGGACGATATTCAGCTCGTTCAGTATCCAGGGAAATGCGCTCTACGTTGGCATGCTGTCTTTTAACCTTTCCAACCCGTACAGAACCCGAGTCAGTTCTATTGTTGCGCTTGGCATCAGTAATGGCCTGCGCCTCTGGCAATACCAGATGGGAGAACAGGAGATACTCGCTCCTACGGTCGGACACGGTGTCATCTACGTTATCTATGGAACGAACGGTCAAGAAGGACTCTATGCTTTGCGTGCAGAGAATGGCACGCTCCTCTGGCACCGTACACTCTATTCGCTCTTCCATAAGTAAGGACATACGATGATTTCAAGTAATCGGCCGTTTCCAGCATAATTTGGGTCACCGCCCACGCCTGCCCAGACTGAAACAGCAGCATTCGGGTTACTTAACGAAATATATGGCACATTAAATTCGATAGTTGCGGCCCTATAAGTTCCTCTCCCCGCTGTTGCCTCGTTATCTGCCCAAACTTGAGACGATGACCAGTTCGGATGAAGAGAAGAAGTTTTGCTGGGAATAAAGTGGTGTGAATACTTCGTTTTTACCTTACTGGAACCGATGCTACAGGTACGATGCTTCGCGTGAGCAAGATTCTGGGCCCAAAATGTAGGATTTTCGTTGATCATGGCATGAGGAGGAAGACCATACGATTGGAGCGTTGCATCAGAGAGGGTTATCAAGTCCACGTTTTGTGGAGGTTGGAGACATGAAGAAGCATCACTTTGTGTACTCTGAGGTGCCGTACTCGCAGCGCGGGCAAATGCAGGGAAGAAAGCGAAACTTACAGCCAGGGGCGTACCAAGCATCAAAGCTGTCATGACACGGGGTCATGTAAAGGTTCTCATAGTGTTTCCTTTCTCTTCTCTTCTGTAAAGGTGGATGGAGGATTGAATCGCTTCGCTGATTCTACATTTTTCAGCAAATTACTGTTATTTACGGGGTTTGAAAGAGATGCACTACGGATACGCACTCCATGCACTAAACACTCTCATCTTAATATTGTTCTTGTTTAACCCTCCTTATAGCAAGTCTTTTAAGGTTCTATCTAACATCCAAAGTATATCCAGGAGTTAACCAAAAAAGAGGTACAAAAAGTCCAAATTTTTCTGGGGCTTTTGCGCCGAAAAATCTGGACTTTTTGTATCTCTTCTATTAATGAAAGACACAAAGGGGAAATATCAACCATCGAGAGCAATAAGGATATAACCATACTGATTGATGCGACACGCTTTGATTCTATGCGGCATCAGCTTACTACAAATGTTTCCAATATGCTTTTTAAGAGCTATGTGAGTATCTTTCACTGTTTGTCCAGGAAACGCTTCCTGTATAAGGGCAGCATCTGCGGTTGGAGACTCTTGTAGAAGGAGTAGCATCAGTAAGTACTCCTTCGGAGTGAAGCATATGACAAAACTATCTACAAGCAACAATTTCTTTTCATCGTTTCTTTCGATGTAATGTTTTCCAATCGAAGTTCCGTAAGTAAATTGCGCGGCCATAAAGCAACCTTTCGGAAACTAAAAGCTCTTCATTTGGAAATGGCACCATCTCCCCCCTGGAAACTGGCATGCAATGGAAGACATCAACTTTTAAGTATCTCTATGCCCGTCTTCTACTATCTCTCTGTTATAATACCCCCGTAGAAGATTATAATATATAAAATGAAATATTACAAGCGAAGTTTGCGTAAATAGAAAAGCGCCATTGCAGAATTGCCCCAAAATATGTTACACTACCTTTGCACACTCCACAATGGATGATGCGCAGAAAGAGATGCAGAATGCACGCCATCACAATTGCCCCAGCGTACAGCACAGTGGTGTTTTAGGTCTCTCAAGACCTGTTATCCACAACTAATTCGATAGACCTGGGATACAGGTTATTTCCAGGTCTCTTGAGCGTGTACGAATACGAATCTGGAGGAACTTTGATGCAATCTTCCGAGCGCAAAACCCACTTGCTCCAGTTGATGCAGATGGAGCATGATACACTTGACACACTGCTACATTCACTGAGTGAAGAGCAAATGCTGCGACCGCAGATAGCGGGCCAGTGGTCGGTCAAAGATATCCTGGCTCACCTGACATGGTGGGAACAGGAAACCATCAGCGAAATTGTGCGTGGTGTAGAGCTTGACCCTGGCTTGCAAGGCGAACCCTGGAATACCGAGAAAGCCAATACGCTCATGGTCGAGGCACAACGCAACACCTCACTCGCGGACGTATTGACTGCCTTCCACAACTCCTACCGGCAAATGTATGATGCCGTGGAGGAATTAAGCGAAGAGACGCTCGCCGACAAAGACCTTTACACCCACTTGATGGACAATACCAGCAACCATTATGCCGAGCATCGTATGGCTATTGAAAAGGGATTAGCACCGAAAAGTTGAGGAAATATGCAAACTGAACAACAAACTTCGATACAGCCGCAACAAGCGCAACCCGTTCAACCTGTTCCCGAAGCGCCTATCGTCAACATTGTTGGTGAGAAGGTCGCGCTTGGGCCTTCGAGAAGGGATACAGTGCCGCTGATTTATCGCTGGCTGAATGATTTCGAGGTCGCTATCCGGTCGGGCGATCCAGTACGTTCGATTACGCTAGAGTCGCTGCAAGCGGATTTTGAGCGTGATAGCAAGGAAACAAGCTACCGCTGGTTCGGCTTCACCATTTATGAACGTGCGAGCATGCGGGCTATTGGTTTTGCGGAATTCCGCCAGATTCACTGGCCTGCCGGAACCGCGACCTATGGTATTGTGATTGGCGAGAAGGAATGCTGGAACAAGGGCTATGGTACGGAGACGACAAAGTTGATGCTGGACTATGGCTTCACTGTGTTGGGACTGCACAACATCATGCTCACGACCTACAGCTATAACCTGGGGGCGATCCGGGCCTATACGAAGGCGGGTTTCCGCGAGATAGGGCGACGACGCGAAGCGCACATCTGGGGTGGTCGCCGCTATGATGAGGTGTCAATGGATTGTCTCGCGACCGAGTTTGAGCACCCCGTTACTCCTGTGATAGAACTTCCCTGATCCATAGAAGCAAGCACAAAAGCAACCATCTGGCTGCGCCAGATGGTTGCTTTTGTGCTTGCTTCTATGGATCACAGTTACAAAAACGATTAACGCTTTGTGTACTGAGGAGCCTTGCGGGCGCGTTTGAGGCCGGGCTTTTTGCGCTCCTTCATACGCGGGTCGCGTGTGAGATAGCCAGCCTTACGTAGTGCCGATTTCCATTCTGGATTGATGCGCACGAGGGCGCGAGCCACGGCGTGGCGAATCGCGCCAACCTGACCGCTGGTGCCACCACCAATGACTTTAATCGTCATATTATAGGAATTGCCCAGGTCAAGTGCGCGGAATGGCGCATTCATAGTAGCCATGGGGGCTTCGCGTGTGCCAAAGTAGGCCTGTGCGCTTTTGCCGTTGATGACGATATCGCCCTCGCCATTAGGGAAGAGGCGCACGCGGGCTACAGCCGTTTTACGCCGTCCCATGCCGTAGTAATACTCACCTTTGATGGTATCCGCCAAAATAGCTTCTCCTCTTCTTTACTCTGCTTCGGTAGCCTGCGCTGTCTGAGCCAGCGCCGGTTGTTTCGGTTGCTGCAATAATGACTGCGGCCCAGTCCAGGGTACTGGCTTCTGCGCCTGGTGTGGATGTGTGGGTCCTGCATAAATCTTGAGATGGGACATAATATCCGACCCGAGGCGGTTATGCATGACCATACCACGTATCGCGTGTTCCAACGCACGCTCTGGATGTTTGCCTTCCAATGTCTGGCGCAAGGTTGTCTTTTTCAGGCCGCCAGGATACTGGCTATGGCGATAGTACACCTTCTGATCGAGACGGTTGCCCGTCACCGCAATTTTATCAGCGTTGATGACAACGACAAAATCGCCGCTCTGAAGATGTGGCGTGAACGTTGGTTTATGTTTGCCGCGCAAAATCTGCGCGATCTGTGAAGCCAGACGGCCCATAACCTGACCCTCGGCGTCTATGACGTACCATTTTGGGTCAAGGTCAGCGGCCCTGGCGCTATATGTTTTCATCATCGTGTATAACTCCAAACCCTTCTGGATAATCAACTCGCACCAGACACAGCCCATATGGTGGGGCCGCCGAACCAGGGTGCGTCTTATCCGCGTGTTGCACGATAGCCGCGAACTCGTCGAGGCTTATACGGTGCTGCCCTACGAGCAGCAGTGTTCCAACCATTCTGCGAACCATCCCCGTAAGGAAGGCGTTCGCGGTAAAATCACAATAGATAAGTGCTTGCGCGTCCTGCCGCGTACAACGAGCCATAAGCATTGTGCGAACGCAGGAATGTGGCCCTGGTTTGCGCGGATTCGTCGCATTGGGGCTACGCCCAAAAGCGCCAAAATCCTTACTTCCCAACAAGTACTGGCACGCCTCCTGCATCAAATCCACTTCCAACGCCTGTGGGCAATGGTAGCTGTAATGGGCCAGTAACGGCCGCCGCGCTTCGCTGTTCAAGATGGTATAGCGATACGAGCGACTCAATGCACTGTAACGAGCATGGAAGCCTTCAGGAGCCTCTATCGCCCACACTACCGCGATACTTGCAGGTAGGACTGCATTCAATGCACGCAGCCAGACCTGTGGCGTCAGCGGTGAATCTGTGCGAAAGTGGATCACCTGTCCGCTTGCATGGACGCCGGTGTCCGTTCTTCCTGCTCCATGTACGACAGAAAAGGTGCCAGAGATGTGAGCAATCGCCGTCTCTATTGTTCCCTGTATTGTCGAACCATGAGCGCCGGTTTGACGCTGGAAGCCGTGAAAATCGGTTCCATCATACTCAATGCCACACGCGATATTCATCATTTAATGTATCTGGCTCTATGACCGGGTACGATGTTAGTACGCGGCCAGGGCGCTATGAATTGCGCCCCTACCCTACACGAGGGCAATTTGTGCCATGTCCGCGGCATCACCGAGACGTTTGCCCAGTTTAGTGATACGGGTATAGCCGCCGGGACGCCCAACGTAGCGAGGAGCCAGTTCCTCAAACATCTTTTTAACAACCAGCTCGTCGGGCAAGGCACTGAGAATCTGGCGACGAGCGTGTAGCTCGATTACCATTGCCTGATACGCGGCCTGTAGTGCTTTCTCTGCCTCATCTTCGTTAGAGATGATACGCAGTAGCTCTGTCCGGCGTTGTTTGAGCTTGTCTTCGGCAAACTTGCGGCCTTTGCTGGTCAAAGGCGCTTTGCCCAGCTCGGCGCGGTCCTCGTTCGAGTCCACGGTCTTATTCAGGGAGAAACGACCGCGACGGGCAAACGCCAGCAGATCGTCGGCCTTGTCCTGATCGGAGACGACGGAGGCCAGGTACTGGCGGGCAGCCAGACGGCCTTTGACCGCGATATCAATCAGCTTTTCAGCTTCAGCACGGATGGCACGTGCGCGTGCTTCCGTGGTCTTTATCCTATCGTAACGGATGAGACCCGCCATGAGGTTGCGACGCGCAGAACGGCGTCGTGGCTCAGGCATGCTCATGCGATTACCGGCAACTCGGTGCCTCACTTAGTCCTCCATTTCGTGATCGCCGTCATAATCGGCGCCAATGGTACTTGTGTGCGCATTGGGCAAGAAGTTACGCACAAGCAGACGCTCGCGCAACTCTTGCAGGCTCTTTTCACCAAAATTACGCACGCCGAGCAGGTCTTCCTCATTCATGGAAAGCACCTGACCGACCTTTGTAATATTGCTCCGTTTGAGGCAGTTATAGGCACGCACAGAGAGATCAAGGTCCTCGATAGGCGTATCATAAATCTTCTGCGGTATCGGCAAACTGCTGAGCGGTGCTTTCTCCTGCTCAACCATTGCGGCACGGTAATTAGCAAGCTGCGAGAAGTGGCGAACGAGAATGTCCGCGCTCTGACGCAATGCCTCATCCGGCGTAATTGTGCCATCGGTTGTGATATCAAGAACAATTTTATCAAAGTTGGTCATTTGCCCAACACGGGTATGCTCCACCGAATAATTGGCTTTTTGCACCGGCGTGTAAATGGCGTCTACCGGAATGACACCGATAGGCTGGTCTTCTTTTGAGTCGGCGGGGACATAGCCACGACCGGTCTCAACAACCAGTTGCATTTCAAGACGGGCATTCTCATTATCAAGCGTCGCAATGTGCAGGCCGGGATTAACGATCTCCACAGTGCTGGGCGCGGCAATATCAACCGCCGTTACCTCACGCTCACCCGAAACCTCAAGCCGCATAGAGACGGGATGGTCCGAGAAGGAACGCAAGCGCAACTGTTTGACGTTCAACACGATATCCGTGACATCTTCCATCACATTGGGGATGTCCTGGAATTCGTGCTGCACGCCTTCAATCTGAACAGAAGTCACCGCCGCGCCGGGCAATGAAGAAAGCAGCACGCGGCGCAGCGCATTGCCCAGGGTCATACCATACCCCGCTTCTAACGGCTCAATATCATAACTCGCATAATTGCCCTGTGTTTTTGTATTTTTAATGCGAGGCAGAGTAATATCTAGCAAGGTTCCAACCTGCCTTTCTTTTTCTACCACTGCTTCTTTCAAATCCCTTGTTGACTATGAGCAAGCAAGAAACTGAATTCCTGGTAGTCCAAGAGTCCTGTACCGTGGCACACCCCTGGAAAGGAGCGACTCCGGTATCTACCCATCCGCCGACTCAACGAATTAACGCTGGTAGTATTCAACCACCATCTGCTCGTCAAAGGGCAGTTCAAGGTCTGTTCGTGTAGGCAGCGTAATGACGCGGCCTGACATTTCATTTGTATCTAAACGCAACCAGGCAGGTACCCCTTTTTGCGCCAGCAATAGCGCACGAGTCTTGAAGTACTCAAGCCCTTTGCTGCGCTCACGTACAGAAATCACATCATTTGGTTTAGCGATAAAAGAAGGGATATCGGTTTTACGTCCATTGACGGTAAAGTGTCCATGACATACCAACTGGCGAGCCTGCGCACGCGAATCGGCGAAACCGAGGCGATACACGAGGTTGTCCAGGCGCATCTCCAGAATCTGCAACAGGTTCTCACTGGTGCGGCCTGGGCGTTTCGCGGCAACATCAAACGAATTGCGGAACTGGCGCTCCAGGACGCCATATGTTCTGCGCACCTTCTGCTTCTCACGTAATTGCAAAGCATAGCCAGAGGCCTTACGCGGGCGACCGGTGCCATGTTGTCCCGGGCGAGTATTACGGCGTTCGAGCGTGCATTTTGCCATGCACTTGTCGCCCTTGAGAAAAAGTTTTACCCCCTCACGCCTGCATAGCTTGCAGACGGGGCCGGTATAACGTGCCATCTAATTCAATCTCCTCCTCACACGCGGTTATACACGCCGTCTCTTTGGCGGTCGGCAGCCATTGTGCGGAATAGGTGTAACATCGGTAATAGAAACAACGGAGAGGCCAGTCGCCTGTAGCGAACGGATCGCGGCTTCACGGCCGGAACCGGGTCCTTTGACATAGACTTCGACCTGTCGAAGACCATGCTCCATCGCCTTGCGAGCGGCAGTCTCGGCGGTGACCTGAGCTGCGTAGGGGGTACTCTTACGAGACCCTTTGAAGCCCTGCCCGCCGGCGCTACCCCAGGAAATCACATTACCATTGGGATCGGTCAATGTCACGATGGTATTGTTAAATGTTGCTTGAATATGGGCCTGCCCACGCGGAATGGATTTACGTTCACGCCGCCGTATTTTGCCTGTTGGTTTCTTTTTGTCTGCCATACTTAAAAACAATCCTCCCCGGCGTTATTTCTTGGCTGCTGCCTTCTTCTTGCCGGCTACAGTTCTCTTTGGTCCACGTCGTGTACGCGCATTCGTGCGGGTGCGCTGACCGCGAACCGGAAGGTTGCGGCGATGACGCATACCACGATAGCAGCCGATTTCGATCAGGCGCTTGATGTTCATGTCTACTTCACGGCGCAGATCACCCTCGACCTTGTGTTCGCGATCAATCACTTCACGTAAACGGTTGACCTCTTCTTCGGTCAGGTCTCGTACCCGCGTATCCGGGTTAATTCGTGTTCGCTCCAGGATTTTACGGCTCGTAGTGAGACCAATCCCGAAAATGTAGCACAGCGAAATTTCCACGCGCTTCGCGTTTGGAATGTCAACGCCGGCGATTCTAGCCATCTTTTCCTCCGTACATATATGTTTTCATGGATGCCTCCAGAAATATCCAGCATACCGTACATATGCGTTCAGGATGCCGGATGCCCCTGTGGGTATCCTACATATCTCTAACCCTGTCTCTGTTTATGCTTCGGGTCTTTACTACAGATAATCATCACAACACGATTGCGGCGGATTACCTTGCAATGCTCACAGCGCGGTTTCACTGAGGCGCGTACTTTCATGGTTCACCCTCCTCATTAAGAATGAAAAGTTACAATGCGAAGGCGCAAGAGGAGAAGAAGCTCTTACCCTCGTGCCTCACTGGGTCTCAATCTAAAAGTGCCGGTGAGAAGAAAAAGGAATACTGAGGAGTATCACCTCACGATTTCACGCGCCATGTTATGCGTCCTCGCGTCAAGTCATAGGGGGAAAGCACCACTTTCACCTTATCTCCCGGCACGATACGCACAAAATTCATGCGAATTTTTCCTGAGAGGACAGCCAGGATTTGATGTTGCTCATCAATTTCAACTTTAAACATGGCATTGGGGAGGGCTTCTAACACCTTACCCTCTACCTCAATCTCATCCTTTTTTGCCATAGGTTCCTTTCTCTACCGGCGAGTACACGTACACGTTTTTCCCTTGATAGCCCCTATCTCTTTTTGGACGGTCTGCGTCGTATGGCAGCCAACACACGCGCATAGATAGCAAGAATCGTGATAGGCAATAATTTCAAGAGCGATGTGACAATTTAATAAACTATAAAGCGGCAGCAGTTGTTACTGCTGCAGCCAACTACGAATTATACCACAAATAAAAGCACTTGTCGAGAGGGAATTTCTTCCCATGCGCCCAACAAATGGGTGCTATGAATTGCACCCCTACAGGGTCAGGATGTCGGCGTCACCCTCTGTGATTGCTACGGTATGCTCGAAATGAGCGGCGTAGCTGCCATCAGTGGTCACGACCGTCCAATCATCGTCCAGGACAACGGTATCTATACCGCCCATGTTGACCATTGGCTCAATGGCAATGACCATACCAGGCTTTAACGCAACCCTGGGATAGCTCGGCTCAACATAGTTGAGAACCTGGGGGTCCTCGTGCATGCTGCGTCCGACGCCGTGTCCGCTATAATGGCGCACGACCGAAAATCCCGCGTCCTCGACATACTGCTGTACTACGCGCCCAATATCCTGCACACGATTACCCGCCCGCGCAGCCGCGATACCGCGTTCGAGCGCGGCTTCCGTGACTTTGAGCAGACGCTGCACCTCTGGCGTGACCTGCCCGACGGGGACAGTAATCGCCGAGTCGGCGTGCCAGCCATTATAGCTGGCGGCGAGGTCAAGAGTGACGATATCGCCTTCGTGCAAAACACGCTCGCCCGGTATACCATGTACTATTTCTTCGTTTACAGACGTACAGAACGACTTAGGGTAACCATGATAGCCCAAAGAGCTAGATTTGGCCCCGAAACGGCGTAACGCGGCCGCACAGATAGCGTCCAGTTCTCCCGTCGTAATGCCTGGTCGCACGGCATCACGCATTTCGGCCAGCACTTCAGCGACGATATGGCCGGTTTGGCGTATTTTCTCTCGTTCTTCTTTCGACTTTATAATGGGTGCCATAGTAGTTTCTCATCTAAGTTATGCTTCTACGTCTCGTGGGACGGTAAACCACATCCACTGCCGATTGATCGGTGATACGGGCCGAGGCCGATCAATCGGCGGTGGGCGCGATAAATCGGGCCCCTACGGGATGTTGGCTTTAATTTGCTTGACGAGATCGGTCTGTACCTGATCAATGCCCTGGTTGCCGTTTATTTTGACAAGCTTCTGTTGTTGATCATAGTAATCGAGCAGACGAATGGTCTCGTTAAAGAAAATATCCAGTCGCTTCTGTACCGCCTCTCCGGTGTCATCGGAGCGTTGGTACAATTCACTTCTATCTATATCACACACACCGGGAACCTTTGGCGGGTTCGTGCGGATGTTGTAAACGTGCTGTTGCGCCCGGCAAATATACCTGCCAGAGAGTCTGCTCAGCAGTTCCTCACGCGGAACTTCGAGATAGACGGCGAGGTCTATCTGTTTTCCGACCTGTTGCAAACCCTTATCCAACGCCTGCGCCTGGGCTATCGTGCGTGGGAACCCATCCAGCAGAACACCTTGCGCACAATCAGGCTCCTTAATACGGTCCAGCACCATTGCCACCGTAAGATCATCAGGAACCAGTTCACCGCGATCAAGGTATACTTTGGCTTTATGACCAAGTTCTGTTCCCTCGCCAATAGCCTTACGGAACAAATCGCCACTAGCAACATGACGTATTCCGAGTGATTGCGAGAGCCTCTCCGCCTGCGTCCCCTTCCCCGACCCTTGTGCGCCGATCAGGATAATATTCACCTTTTTCATTCCTCCGATGGAAGTGGGGAACGGGCGCGGCATTGCACCCGTACCATTCAAAGTGATGCAACGGGCGCTTGCTTGCGCCCTACACTACGAAAGAAAACCAGAATAGTTACGCATGACCATTTGTGCTTCCAGTTGTCTGACCGTATCCAGCACAACACCGACCGCGATCAGGACAGAAGCAGCACTCAGCAGCTGATTGCCGCCGACACGAGCAAAGAATGGTAAGACGGCCACAATACCCAGGAAGAGCGCACCCGCCAGCGTGATACGATTGAGTATCGCGGTCAGGTACCTGCTCGTCGGCTCCCCTGGACGGTAGCCGGGAATAAATGCGCCTTGTTTCTGTAAATTCTCCGGTATATTCTGCTGCTGCCACATCACATACGCATAGAAGTAGGTGAACGCAAACACCAGCACGAAGAATATAAACCAATAGTACCACAGAGTCGGGTTGACAAGGTAATTGGCAGTCCACTGTGAGGCGGAGGAAAGCCAGTTCACATTGCTGCTCACAAGGTACTGTGCCAGCACTGCCGGGAAGATGAGCATAGATTGAGCGAAAATGAGCGGGATCATGCCCGCGCTATTCACCTGCATAGGAATGTAGGTAGTTTGCGCCGAGCCAACCAGCATATTACGCCCGACCGAGCGCTTTGTTGGGTACTGCACCGGTACACGGCGCTGGCCTTGATAAATGTACACGATACCGAGGATCGTGATCAAACCGATAATCAAGAAGACAGCAATACCAATAACGCCATTGCCTGACGTAGATGTTGCCGCCTGATAGCCTGACTGGATCGTACCGGGGAGACCGGCGACGATACCAGCAAAGATAATCAACGAAACACCATTGCCGATACCCTTTTCAGTGATAAGTTCACCAATCCAGACCAGGATCATGGTACCCGTAGTCAAGGCCATCAGAATTGCCAGCGATTCCAGCCAGTTCGGGCCAAAGAGGCCGAAAGTACTGGGGTTCAGTACGCCGGCACGCTCATAAATCGCCGCTTGCCCCAGAGCTTGCAAAAAGGCCAGAGGAACGGTAATCAGGCGCGTGATCTGGCTAAAACGCAAACGTCCTGCCTCGCCACCCTCGGTCTGCATGCGCTGTAAGGCAGGAATAATCGGCCCTAACAACTGCATGACAATCGTCGCAGTAATGTATGGATACACGCCGGTTGCGACAATCGAGAATGTCTTCAGGGAGCCGCCGGAAAAGACATCTAACAGACCCAACAACTGTCCGAGGTTCTGGTTGCTATTGCCATTGAAAAGCTGCAACAAAGCACTCTGCTCGGCTGAGTTTAAAGGAACAGTAATATGGGCGAGGATGCGGTAGATCAGCAACATCCCCAGCGTAAAGAGAATCTTATTGCGTATATCGGGAACAGTCCAGATACTGCGCAGTCGTTCCCACATGGGACCCTCCTTTTACGAAGAAACGAAGACATGCAAGCAAAAGTCAGGACAACCAACGCTTTATGCGTCGGCGTCCTGAACCGTGGCCGCCACCGTTGCCGCGGGTTTTTCGTCTTTCCGTCTCTTCGTCTTTTCGTAGACTTTCACTGGAATAAGCTCAATCGTTCCGCCAGCAGCCTCAATTTTGGCGCGGGCACCGGCGGAAATTTTATGAGCGCGAATCGTCAATACCCGATCTACGTCACCATTCCCCAGTATCTTCAGCAAGCCCTTGCTCTCGTTGCGAGTGATTAACCCTTGAGCAGCCAGGGTTTCTGGCGTTACCTGGGAGTTAGCTTCAAACGCTTCAAGCTCGGCGATATTTACTACCGCATAGTTATCGCGAAAGGCAGTATTACTATTGCCCAGACCGCGCACGAACGGCAGACGTTTCGATAAGCGAGTCTGACCGCCGTTGAATGCGCGATGGATTTTCCCACCGGTACGGGCCTTCTGGCCCTTTGTACCGCGTCCAGCCGTTTTGCCACGGCCGGAGCCGTGGCCGCGACCCAATCGTCGCTCTGTTTTGTGTGAACCGGGAGCCGGTTGCAAATCAGACAGTCTCACTGACAATCTCCTCTACCTGCACCAGGTGAATGACCTTATGGATCATGCCGCGCACAGCAGGATGATCTTCATGTTCAACCGTCTGCTGAAGTTTGCGAAGCCCAAGCGCACGCACAGTGGCCTTTTGATCCTTGGGATAGCCGATAGAACTTTTCACATATTTTACACGCAATTTTGCCATGTTGTTTCTCCTCATAAGTGGCTATTGGTAGCTGCAATCGGCTATTACCGACCACGGCGGTCGCCGCCGCCACCCCCGCCACGGCGGTCGCCGCCACGATCTCCCCCGCGGTCACTCCCACCGCGGCGATCGCGGTCACCACCACCGCGCCGTCCACTTAGTGCTGCACGCTCACGATTTTCCTCTTCGCGGGCAGCGCGTAAAGCAGCGGCTTGTTCGGCGGCGCTCGCTGAGGCGGCGGCAATCTGCCCGGCACGTTTCCTGCCGAGAAGTTCCACCACCGTCTTACCACGACGGGCCGCCTCTTCCTCTGGTGAACGCAACTCGCGCAGCGCCTTGAGGCAGGCATAGACGGTATTGGCAGCGTTGGTACTGCCGAGCGACTTTGTTAAGATATCACGGATACCAACGGATTCCATAACGGCGCGTACCGCACCGCCGGCAATGACGCCGGTACCGGGAGCCGCAGGTTTGAGCATCACTTCAGACGCGCCAAAGGTGGTGCTAACCATAAATGGAATGGTAGTACCGATCAGTGACACGTGGATCAGGTGTTTTTTGGCATCCTCAACACCTTTACGGATAGCCTCGGTATATTCGCTGGCTTTACCCAGACCAACACCAACATAGCCATTGCGGTCGCCGACCACGACGAGCGCACGAATGCTGAAGCGCCGCCCACCTTTGACAACCTTTGAGACGCGGCTTACCTGCACAACGGTCTCTTCCAGGTTTAGTTTTAAAGCATCTATTCTTGGCATCTTACTCCTCGCGGCCCTAGAATTCCAGGCCAACTTCACGAGCGCCTTCGGCAAGAGCAGCCACGCGCCCATGATAGGCAAAGCCACCTCTATCAAAGACTACACGACTGACACCCTGCTCTTTTGCACGCTGACCAATAAGTTTACCAACCTCACGAGCGACCGCGACTTTGTGATTGTTAGAAATCGCGGCGAGCGCCTCGACAGGTGTCTTTTTCTGACCTTTAACGGCGGAAGGCAACAAGGTTTTGACCTGTGTACCAGGTTTGCCACCTTTGGCGGGCGCACCCTTCTGCGGCTGTCCACCTTTGGCAGGGGCCTTTTGCGGCTGTTTCTCCGCCTTCGCCCCTTTCCCCTTCGCGGCAGGGGCCGCTTCTGCTGCAAGCTCTGCCGCAGTCTGCTCTGTTGCCGATGCCGTTGGCTGTTCAGCAACAGCTACTAGCTCTGGTTTAAAATCGCGCAGAGTTGCATCGAGCGATGAGGCAGCAACGAGTGTTTTTCCGTTCGTATCATCAATAACTTGTGCGTAGATATGCGTGCCACTGCGGTACACGCTCAACCGTGGGCGAGCTGTTGTACCTTCAAGATGGTTCCGCATTCGCTGGTGCCGTCGCAGCCGCGCCTTATTTCCATGAAATTGTTTAATCATGACGCTTTCTTCCTTATGCTATACATTTCTAATGCAGTGAGGTAGTGCTGAGCAACGTGGTCGGCACTACGGTACTCTTCATAATTCTCGCCTCACTCAAATGAGTGTTTGTATTCTGTTGCCAGGGTGTGATATATCGCTTCCCTGAGCGTTTGTATTCTGTTGCCAGGGTGTGATATATCGCTTCCCTGAGCGTTTGTATTCTGTTGCCAGGGTGTGATATATCGCTTCCCTGAGCGGTGTTGACGAATAGGCGGACGCGATAAATCGGTCCCTACAGGTAGCGGACGCGATAAATCGGTCCCTACTTCTTTTTGCCGCCGACTTTACCAGCTTTACCGGCTTTGCGTCGGATGGCCTCGCCGGTGTAGCGGATGCCTTTGCCTTTGTAGGGTTCGGGTTTGCGCACGCGGCGAATATCTGCGGCGACCGCGCCAACCAGTTGCTTATCAATGCCACTGACGCTGACTCGTGTTGCTTTAGTTGCGGCGTCAACGCCGTCAACGCTTAAGGTGATGCCAGCCGGGGGCTGCACCTCAACGGGATGGGAATAACCGACCTGAATGACAAGGTTATCTCCGACCTTCGCGGCACGATAGCCGACGCCGTGTATTTCTAATTGCTTTGTATAACCAGTCGTCACACCAACAACCATGTTGTTGACCAGTGTCCGATACAGGCCATGCTTTGACTTATGTTCTTTGCTGTCCGAAGGACGAGTAACAATCACTTGTCCGTTTTCAAGTTGGAGGCCAAGCGCGGGGTCTATCTGAGTTGAAAGTTCCCCTTTAGGGCCTTTGACCGTCACCAGGTTGTCTTCGGTCCAGTTTATCTGCACCTTTGGTGGTACAGCGATTGGAGCGCGTCCAATACGAGACATGTTAAAACCTCCCGTCTACCAGACGTAGCAGACAACTTCACCGCCGAGGTTCTGCTGATAGGCCTTCTGACCCGTCATCAGCCCCCTGGGGGTCGAGAGAATGGCGATTCCCAGTCCACCACGAACGCGAGGAATGAGCGCCTTCTTTGTATAGACACGGAGTCCTGGTTTGCTAACGCGCTTCAACTGCGTCAACACTGGCTGCTTATCCACATAGCGCAGCGTAATACGGATTGTACCTTGTGGGTTATCCTTCAGAATCTCGATATCCTTAATGTAGCCTTCTTCTTTCAGCACACGCGCAATTGCCAGCTTCATTTTCGAGGCCGGGACCAGTACGCGAGTATGCCGTGCTGCTACCGCATTGCGAATGCGCGTCAGCATATCCGCAACGGGATCAGTCATATTCATGGAAATCCTCCATCATTGCGAAGAACGAAACTTCATATAAGTTCGTCCCTTCGCCGTTTTACATCTTCGCGACTACCAGCTCGACTTGGTGACGCCGGGCAACTCACCGCGCAACGCACGTTCGCGGAAGCAAATACGGCAGACACCAAATTTGCGCATATATGCGCGAGGCCGCCCACAGATTTGGCAGCGATTGTGCTGCTGCACTTTAAAGCGGGGCTTGCGCTTCGATTTGACAATCATTGAAGTTTTTGCCATTACGCCTCCAGCGTTATTTCTTAAAGGGCATGCCCATTAATCTGAGCAACTCGCGCCCTTCTTCGTCGGTACGAGCGGTTGTCACAATACTTACTTCCATCCCGCGAACTTTGTCAACCTTATCGTAGTCAATTTCAGGGAAGACCAGTTGTTCGCGCAAGCCAAGCGTGTAGTTGCCACGGCCATCGAAGGCTTCGGCAGACACGCCCTGGAAGTCGCGCAAGCGCGGTAAGGCGGCGTTCATCAGTTTATCCAGAAACTGGTACATGTGATCGCCGCGCAGCGTGACCATGCAGCCAATCTGCATGCCTTCGCGCAGTTTAAAGGCGGCAACCGAGCGCTTGGCGCGGGTGATGACAGGGCGTTGTCCGGTAATGGCGGCCAGGTCTGCAACAGCGGCATCCATTGCCTTTGCATTCTGGATAACTTCGCCCATGCCAATATTGACGACTACTTTATGTATGCCAGGGACCTGCATCGGGTTTTTGTAATTAAACGCCTTGCGCAGGTTTGGCATAACCTCTTGTTGATATTTTTCTTTCAACCGTGATGCCATATCGTTTAACTACTCCTCGTGCGATCTTCGATAATCTTACTACACTTTTTGCACACGCGGACGCTGCGTACTTTTTGGTCCACGCCCACCGGTCGGCGTTCATGTCCAACACGGGTCGGCTCACCACACTCGGTACAGATGAGCATGGTATTAGAAACTTGCAGCGGCATGGCCTTATCAATCACGCCGCCTTGACGGGTCTGACCCTGTGGGCGAACATGCTTTTTGACGACGTTCAGGCCCTCAACAATTACTTTGTTGTCCTGTGGCATTGCCCGCGAGACGGTGCCTTGCTTCCCTTTATCCTTACCAGCGATAATCAAGACGGTGTCGCCCTTCTTGATATTCATTTTGGCAAGATGCAGAGGTTTTTTCTCTTTTTGTTGTACTGCCATTTTCTTCCTCGTTAGAGTACTTCAGGCGCGAGCGAAATGATTTTCATGAAGTTGCGTTCGCGCAGTTCGCGGGCCACGGGGCCAAAGATACGTGTACCGCGAGGGTTGTTACCGGCGGCGATAATCACAGCAGCGTTCTCATCGAAGCGGATGTGCGAACCGTCGGCACGGACATATTCCTTCGCGACGCGCACGACCACCGCGTTCACGACCTCACCTTTTTTCACCTGTCCATTGGGTGTAGCCTGTTTCACGGAAGCTTTAATGATGTCTCCTATTTGCGCGTAGCGCTTGGAGGAGCCGCTCATGACGCGAATACACATAATTTCTTTGGCACCGGTATTATCGGCCACCTTCAGGCGAGTTTGTGGCTGAATCATTGCTTATGCTCCTTCTGCATGCTCCGCGTCGGAAGTCCCGGACGCAGTAGATGTCAGATCAGGATCGACATCAGCCATCAGTTCTTCCACTGGCACGACGCCGCTACCACGTTTGATAATTTCTACCAGACGCCAGTGTTTCATCTTGCTCAATGGGCGGCTTTCTTCAATGCGTACAGTATCGCCAACCTGACAGGTATTTTCTTCATCATGCGCCTGGAAGCGCTTCGTTTGTTTATAGGTACGTTTGTAGATACGATGTTTTTTCAGCGACTCTACGACGACCACTATGGTTTTATCCATTTTATTGCTGACTACGCGCCCAACCTTCTGCTGGCGATGCGTTGTTTTTACGGGTGTAGCCGCAACATTCTGCTGTGTCATTCTTGACCCTCCAATAGTGTGAGGCGATGCGACATGCGTGCGATATCTTTGCGGGTCTGTCCGAAGACACGATTGTTCTTTACTTCACCACGCTGCTGCTGTAAGCGAAGATTGAACAGTTTCAGGCGCAGTTCTTTGAGTTCACGCGACGCCTCGCTGATGGTATACTCAGAGACTTGCTTGCGGCGTTCTTTAACCTTCGACACTTTCGGCCTCCCCTCGTATAATAAAGCGGGTCGCAACCGGAAGTTTGTGGCTGGCGAGGCGAACCGCCTCTTTAGCGACCTCCTCGCTGACGCCGCCAATCTCAAAAATGATGCGTCCCGGTTTCACAACGGCAACCCAGTGATCAACCGCGCCCTTACCACTTCCCATGCGGGTTTCGGCAGGTTTGGCGGTAATTGGTTTGTCGGGGAAGACACGGATCCACACTTTACCACCGCGCTTCATAAAGCGGGTGAGAGCGATACGTGCCGCCTCGATCTGGCGGGCCTCCATCCAGCATGGCTCCAGGGCTTGCAAGCCAAATTCGCCAAAGGCGAGCGTGTTGCCACGCTGGGCGGTTCCTTTCATGCGACCGCGGTGTTGTCTGCGGTACTTTGTACGTGACGGTGCCAATAACATGGCTTCGATCTCCTCTACTCGCTCTGAGTCGCGCCATTTTCCGGTGCGGGCGTGGGCGTCTGTGGTGTCTGCGGTACCTGAGTTGTTGCTTCAGGTGCAGATACCGGTGCCGACTGTTCGGGCGGCGTCGTTACAACGGGAGCCTGGTCAGCCGGGGCCTGCGCCTGCTGTGGCTGGCGTGGTGGACGTGGTGGTCGGTCAGGCCGATCACCCTGTCCCTGTGGACGGGGCTGACGCGGCGGACGATCACCCTGTGGACGATCACCCTGTGGACGATCACCCTGTGGACGATCACCCTGTGGACGATCACCCTGTGGACGATCACCCTGTGGACGATCACCCTGTGGACGATCACCCTGTGGACGATCACCCTGTGGACGATCACCCTGTGGTCGGTCTCCTTGCGGACGCGGGCCACGATCACCTTGTGGGCGCGGTGGCCGATCAGGACGATCACCCTGTGGACGCGGTGGTCTCTCCCCAGACTGACGGGGACCACGGTCTCCACTACGCGGTCGGTCTCCTTGCGGACGCGGACCACGGTCGCCACCATCTCGACGATCCCCACGCTCGCTACGTCCGGCCCCCTCACGGCGACGATCACGACGATCACCGCCATCACGTTGCTGGAACGAGGGCTGCTGTGGTAATTCCTGCGGAGGCTCGCCGGGTTCGCGGCGTTTGCTCGGCAGAATATCGCCCTTGTAAATCCACACTTTAATGCCAATCACACCGAAGGTTGTGTGTGCTTCCGCGAGGCCATAATCAATATCAGCACGGAGGGTATGCAGAGGGATTTTGCCCTCTACCTCTTTCTCGGAACGAGCAATTTCTGCTCCACCGAGACGCCCACCGCAGATAACGCGAATGCCCTTTGCGTTTGCACGCATTGTCTTCTGCACGGCCTGCTTCATAGCGCGACGGAACGAGACACGCTTCTCCAACTGTTCGGCGATGCTGCGCCCAACCAGGTACGCATCCAGTTCGGGTTGGCGAATCTCTATAATGTTCAGGCGTACACGCTTGCGGGTTTTAGCCTCAAGCATGGCACGCAACCTGTCAACTTTTTCACCGCTTTTCCCGATAACAATACCGGGTTTGGCGGTATGAATAGTCACCGCAACCTGGTTTGCAGCGGCACGCTCGATCTCAATACGAGAGACCGAGGCATTGAACAGTTCTTTGTTGATTACCTGACGAATCAGTAAATCTTCAGCAAAGACATCTTTGTAATCACGCTCAGCGTACCAGCGGGACTGCCAGCCCTTAATGACGCCGAGCCTGAACCCAATGGGATGCACTTTATGTCCCAAAAGTGTCCTCCTTTTTCGCGACCTTAGCTCCGGGCGTCTGCCGGATCGTCTGAAACAATAACAGTCACATGGCAAAAGCGACGCAAGATACGGGCTGCCTGACCACGTGAACGTGCTTTCACACGTTTGACACGGAACGAGTCGTCCGTCACAATATTCAGAATATAGAGTCCATCTGGATCGAGATTATAGTTATTTTCCGCATTCGCTACCGCAGATGCTACCACTTTACTGACAGGCTTCGCGCCTGCGTTGGGTAGAAATTGCAGATAAGCGAGAGCCTCATTGACTGATTTTCCCTTCACCGCATTGGTGACCAGACGCATCTTGCGCGGCGGAATGCCAATATCTTTTGCAATAGCTCTGACTTGCATCTCATACCTCTTGTAGGGGCCCGATGTATCATATCGCGCCCTTCGGAACCAGGGTGCCATAAATGGCACCCCTACCGGACCGATGTGGTCTTTTCATTTTTGCCACCAGCGTGACCACGGAAGTGTCGCGTTGGGGAAAACTCACCTAACTTATGGCCTACCATGTTTTCCGTGATGTAGATAGGCACATGCGTCTTCCCATTGTGAACGCCGATGGTCATGGAAACCATCTCTGGGAAAATCATCGAGGCCCGCGACCACGTTTTAATCACACGACGGTCGCCGCTGCGCTTCATGCTCAGGACTTTTTTTCTGAGTGATTCATGAATGTATGGCCCTTTTTTTCGTGAGCGAGACATTACTTCTTCCTCCTACCAGCATTGCGACGCCGTACAATATTGTGGTCTGTGCGCTTATTGTTACGAGTTCTGTAACCCATAGCAGGCTTACCCCAGGGGGTCTGCGGCTGTCCGCCGATTGGCGCACGGCCCTCACCACCACCATGAGGATGGTCGCGGGGGTTCATGACAGAGCCGCGGACGGTGGGACGGATGCCCATATGTCGCTTGCGTCCGGCTTTTCCGATGCTCTGGTTCTCATGATCGAGATTACCCACCTGCCCGATAGTTGCCATGCAGAGGATATGCACCCGGCGCTGCTCACCCGATGGCAGACGGAGCAGGGCGTAATCGCCTTCCTTCGCCATCAACTGTGCGCCCGCACCCGCGCCACGTACCATCTGCGCTCCACGGCCCTTTTCGAGTTCAATGCAGTGGATGGTCGTGCCAGTTGGGATATTCTTCAACGGTAGAGCATTGCCGACGCGAATATCGGCCTCCGGCCCCGCCGAGACTTTATCACCAACTTTCAAACCTACCGGTGCAATGATATAGCGCTTCTCACCGTCCAAATAGTGCAAGAGCGCGATACGCGCAGAGCGGTTGGGATCGTATTCGATCGTGGCAACTTTGGCGGGTACACCCAGCTTATTGCGCTTAAAATCAATAATGCGATAGGCACGCTTGGCACCGCCGCCGCGATGGCGAACCGTGATTTTACCCTGGTTATTGCGACCAGCGTGCTTTTTCAATTTGACGGTCAGAGATTTCTCTGGCTTCGTTCTGGTAATCTCCTCGAATGTCGAAACTGACATGCCGCGACGCCCAGGAGAAGTTGGTCGGTACTGTCTAATTGGCATCTCTCAACACCTTACGCCTTCAATGCGTCAATTGCGTAGCCCTCTTTGAGGGTCACAATTGCCTTCTTCCACTCGCGGGCCTCTACAGGTCGAGGAGCAGAGCCTTTACGTCGTATCATTTTCGCCTTGCCGGGCATACGCATGATATTAACCGAGACGACCTTTACTTTGAATAAGGCCTCTACAGCGCGACGCACATCAATTTTATTTGCCTCCAATGCCACTTTGAAGGTATATTTGTTCTGTTCTTGTAGCTTTACTGTTTTTTCAGTCACTACACCGTGGCGTAGTACCTCTGTGATTTCCACAGCGTGTTCCTCCTCGCCTGAGCTTACTCGTCGGCTGTCTCGTCCGTTGTGTCTGTCGTATCATCGGCAGCTTCTTCGGCTTCTTCAGCTTCTGAGACATCCTCGTTCAATGTAGCACCAGTTATCTTGCCGCTGGCTTCAGCCGCGCTCAGACCTTCGCCAAATACCATTTCAAGCCAGCGCACCGTATTGACCGGTACAATCAGGCAATCATGCTTCAGCAGTTCCACGACGTTAATCGAAGAAACATGCTGCACTTTAGCAGTAGGAATATTGCGTAGCGACAAGATGACATTCTCATCGCGTTCCGGCAACACCATTAAGACTCGTTTGCTACCAGCAACGGGCAGTCTGTCCAGAATTGCCACCATGTCTCTGGTACGCGGCGCGTCAAGCGACAGGTCATTGATGACGATGAGCTTTTCATTGGCGACCTTATCGGACAGGGCCGAGCGGATTGCCAGACGGCGCACCTTTTTAGGTACATCATGATGATACGGATGTGGCTTTGGGCCGAAGACAACACCACCATGACGAAACTGGGGGGAACGAGTACTACCCTGACGGGCGCGACCTGTTCCCTTTTGCTTATAGGGCTTTTTATTACCGCCCGATACCTCAGCGCGAGTCTTGGTTGAAGCATTGCCCTGGCGGCGATTCACCAGTTGTGCGGTGACAACTTGATGGAGAACGGCCACGTTGGGGGTGACTCCAAACACCTGCTCGCTCAGTTCGAGCTGATCTACGGCCTCTCCGGCCATGTTATAAACTGTAGTCGAGGGCATTTTAGTTACCTCATCACATGCTTCTTCACCATGAGTAATCCACCATTGGCACCGGGGACGGACCCCTTCACCAGGAGCAGATTGCGCTCAGGATCAGCTTGAATCACTTGTAATTTCTTTGCCGTCACACGCACATGGCCCATATGTCCCGCCATGCGCGTTCCTTTCAGGACACGTCCTGGTGTGGTACCGGAACCAATGGAACCAGGGGCGCGGGTGCGGTCGGACTGACCGTGTGTCTTAGGGCCGCCACTAAAACCATGACGCTTGACACCACCCTGGAAGCCTTTACCTTTGGTCGTACCAACAATATCCACTGATTCGCCCTCGGTAAAGAGTCCGGCATCAAACGCTTTACCAAGTTCCAGGCTCTCAGCCGCCACGCCATCCTGTAATGGCACCTCACGCAAGACCTTGAAAGGTCCCAGCTCCGGGCCTGGGCGTCGCTGGCGATTTTCCTGCACCTTGAGCAACTTGTCTATCTGCTTATCTTTTTTAGCAGCCGTTGTACTCGCGTCGGCATTTTCGCCGTCCGTTTTTGATTTGGCGCGTTGCTCCTGCTGATGGGCCTGCAACCGACGGCGCTGGGCCTTCAACAATGGCAAACTATGTCCAAGATGTCCCAACGCGGGACGAGTTACATTTTTTGTCGTCGCTGGCTCGAAGCCGATCTGGACAGCTTCGTAACCATCGCGAGCAGCGGTCTTTACCTGTGTAACAATGCAGGGGCCGACTTCTATCACTGTGACCGGGATGGCGATTCCATTTGGCCCGAACACCTGGGTCATGCCGACCTTCCTGCCCAACAATGCATTCAGCATATGTTTGCTTTCCTCTCCTCTTAACTGTAAGGGTTGCGTGCATTGCGCCTTTTCCATGATTGGTACCAATTGGTATATCAGGACTGGCACATTGCTGCGCTCGTGCCAGGGGGCGCGATCAATCGGGTCCCTACAGTTTGATTTCGATGTCCACTCCTGCGGGCAGATTCAAACGGGTTAAGGCCTCAACGGTCTTGTTGGTCGGCTCAATGATATCAATCAAGCGTTTATGCGTGCGAATCTCGAATTGCTCACGAGCATCTTTATCAATGAACGGCGAGCGCATCACCGTGTACTTATCTATCTCGGTAGGCAACGGTATCGGACCTGAGACGCGAGCGCCTGTCTGCTGCGCTGTATCTACAATCTGCATTGCGGACTGATCAAGAATACGATGGTCGTATGCTTTTAGTCGAATGCGTATGCGTTGTTTTGTTCCGCTAGCCATGTTATTCTCCTGTATCGGGGCGCAATTGATAGCGCCCTGTTATCCAGGGCGCTATCAATTGCGCCCCGACAACGCCCTACTATCGTTCGACTTTGACGCAGATGCCAGCACCGACGGTGCGACCACCTTCACGAATAGCAAAGGTCACGCCTTCTTCCATCGCCACCGGCTGAATTAACTCCACCGTCATCTCGATGTTGTCGCCCGGCATCACCATCTCCACGCCTTCCG
>Ga0307372_10000582_pt1 | contig 64879 bp, 53 predicted proteins | sample OX1MG_FD_202533 | JGI IMG/M metagenome (GOLD analysis project Ga0307372, IMG submission 202533) | Soil microbial communities from Risofladan, Vaasa, Finland - OX-1 | ecosystem: Environmental > Terrestrial > Soil > Coastal area > Acid sulfate soil | place: Finland: Risofladan, Vaasa | collected... | reverse complement strand
GCGATGACGGCCACCTTTTGCAACTCCCGTTGGCTCAACGTGAATGTCTCCTGTCTCATGGGGTGACATTTTCACGCGGCCGTTAAGGGGTGACAGAATTATCTGGCTAAGACAGACATGGGACGGGGCGTTGCTTGACGAGGCCAGTTTGAGCCTGTAAATTGAATATTTAGCTATATCATGCTGCCTGCTTTTTTCCAGACTATTCTTGTGCAGGGCCGTTTCCACCGCCGCTTGGCGCGTGGAAGACCGGCCCAGGGTAGACGGCTGCCCCGCCGCAGCCGCCATGGCGGGACTTCTGAGCTCCGGTCCGCGGCTCTTGCGGCGCTGCTGCTGGTCGGGCTGCTCACGGTTTCCGCCGGGGTGGCGCGAGCCGCCCAGGACGGCGGACAAAATGCGCCGGCGATCCGCGTCACGCCAAGTCCGCAGGTATTCGCGACCCTTTGCGCGCTCTACGCCGCGGGCTATCCGGTTGTGCCGGACGGCGTTTCCCCCGGGCTCAGGCAAATGGTGGCCAGGCTCGGTGCGCTGCATGATCCAACCGTCACGGCGCTGCGGGCTTTCTATCGCAGCCACCGTTCCAATTCCAATGCGGACACGCTGTCTCGCTTCGTCTCCTTCGCCATGGTCGTTGGTGCGCCCCCCTACTTCCGGTACGTTCTCCCCAAGGAAGAATTGCCACCCGATGTGCGCGAACTGGCCGGCTTCCGGAAGTTGCTCCGCGAGTTCTACACCGAGGAGCACGTGGACCGGCTCTGGAACCAGGTCGAGCCTTCCTATGCGAGCGAAGCGGCCCGCCTGCGGGGGCCGGTGTCTCAGGTGGTCCTTGTTGCGGTTGCATATTCCCGCCGGATGAGCCGGTTTCCGGAAGACCGCCATTTCACCGTTTACGTGGATCCGTTGGTCGGCGGACAAACGAATTTCCGGATTTACGGCGAGAGCTACGCCATCGCGGTCAATCCCGGCTCTTCGGAAACGATCAGCGATATCCGGCTATCGTTTCTGCATTTTCTGCTCGACCCCATCGCATTCAACGAGCCGGCAATCATTAAATCCAAGAAGTATCTGTTCAATGTGGCCATCCGGGCCCCCCACCTTCCCGAGGAATACAAACAAAATTTCGTCGCCTTCACGGACGAATGTCTGGTTCGCGCCGTCGCGCTGCGACTGAGCTCTCTTCCCGCCTCCGGACGCCAGGCCGCGCTGGACCGGAACGACCGCGATGGTTACGTTCTGGTTCGTCCCCTGTATTATGGGCTGGAGGATTACGAGCGCTTGCCGATCACGTTGGCCGAATACTTTCCCAAGCTGATCGAGTCGATCAACGTGAATGCCGAAGCCTCCCGCGAGGAACGGATTGTCTTTGCTCCGGCTAGCCGACCGCAGCCGTCGCCCCGCGATGCCGGCGCCGGTCGTATCGGGCAATGGATGGAGGAGGGGAACCGGCAGATCGCGGCTCAGGATGGGAAGGGAGCGGCCGCGGCATTTGAGCGGATTCTGCAGGTCGATCCCAAGAACGCGCGCGCCCAGTATGGATTGGCGGTCGCTTCGGCCATGAGCGGTCAGGGCGAGCGGGCGCGGCAGCTTTTCGAGCAGGTTGCCAGCTCGCCGGCCGCCGATCCCTCGACGCAAGCCTGGTCGCATGTCTTTTTGGGACGGATGAACGATCTTGCCGGACGGCGGAAGGATGCGCTGGTGCAGTACCGGGCCGCGCTCGCGATCGCCGGAGTTTCGGCGCCGGTACGGGCGGCCGCCGAACAAGGAATCAAAAACCCGTTTACCGTGAAGAAGACCGATGCTGGCGTGAAGCAACATCGTTGAAAATCGATATCGCCGCGGCGATATCGAAAGCATATTGAGGGAGAGGACCCCGATGAAAAGGTACGCGCAATTCGCCGTTCTCGCCGGCCTGGTGGTGGGCCTGGCGAGTATCTCCGCCAGTGCAGTCCCGCAGCAGCAAAAGTCAGCTTCGCAGGCGGCCCCCGCCGGCCAAGGATCCAGCCAGGCCAAGGCTGCCCCTCCGAAGAAGGTCAATCCGAAAGAGGAAAAGGCCTATAAGGCTTTCTATAAGCTTCAGCCGAGCGACCCCAAGGCGGTCGTGGATAGCGGCAAGAAATTCGTCGGGCAGTACCCCGACAGCGTATACGCGGGCTCGGTCTATGCGCGCATGGCAACCGCCTACGAGAGCCTCGGGGACGTGCCGGAAATGCTCGACGCCGGCCACAAGGCGCTTCAGCTCAATCCCGACGACGTCGACGTGCTTTCCATGATGGCCTATGCCATTCCGCGCCGCGTCGATCCCAATAACCTCGACAGCGCCCAGCAGCTTCAGGAGGCCTCCGACGACGCCACGCATGCCCTCGCCTTGCTGCCTACGCTGAAAAAACCGAAGGAAATGACCGCCGAACAGTTCACCAGTGCCATCAACGGCGAGGCGTCATCCTGCCACAGCGGCCTGGGTCTGGTCGCCTACTTCCATCACGACATCACCGAAATGGTCGCGCAGCTCGAACAGGCGGTTAAACTCAATCCCACGCCGGATCCGAGCGATCAGTTCCTGCTCGGCATAGGGTACATGCAGGCCGGCAGGCCGGCCGATGCCGAGAGCATCCTCGGCAAATGCGCCGCCGAACCCGGGCCGCTCGCCGACCGATGCAAGAGTTCTCTGGCCCAGGCCAAGAAGCTCGCCGCCGCGCCTGCGAAGAAATGAGAAAATGACCCGAATCGAGCGGGAGCGAATCGAGGCGGCCATCGGCCGCCAGTTCCGCCGGCCCGAGTTGCTCGAATGCGCCTTCACGCACCGTTCGTTCCGTGTTCGCGATGCCTCCTGCGACCACAACGAGCTGCTCGAGTTTCTGGGCGACGCGGTGCTGGGCCTGATTCTGGCCGACTTCCTCGTCCGCCAGTTCCCCGGCTGGAGCGAGGGCAACCTGAGTAAGGCGAGGGCCCGTCTGGCCAGCTCCCGCTCTTTATACGAGGCGAGTTGCCGGCTGGGACTGGGGCAGTTCCTGCGCCTGGGACCGGGCGAGGAGAAAACCGGCGGCCGGGAAAAGCGTACCTTGCTGGCAAACGCTTTCGAAGCCCTGACCGCGGCCGTCTACCTCGATCAAGGCCTTGAGTCGGCTGCCGGTTTCGTGCAGGATTCTCTGATCCGGCCGGTCATCGAGCGCCCGGCCGACGCTCTGGCGGCTTCCGATCACAAGTCGGCGCTGCAGGAATGGCTCCAGGCGCGCGGCCTGCGAGTGGCCGAGTACCGCGTGGTGAGTGAGAGGGGCCCCGACCACGCCAAGAATTTCTTGATCGAGGTGGAAGCCAGCGGCCGCGTTCTGGCTCGCTGCGAGGGCAGGAGCAAGAAAGAGGCGGAACAAGCGGCGGCCGCTCAAGCGCTCGGACGGCTGCACGAAGAAGCGAAGGCGGAGACTACTACCGGTGGCTGAAGCGGCAACAGATATACCGAAAACCGGCGCGAAAGAACAGCCCGCGACAGTCCGGCCCGGCTGGCGCGAATCGGTCGAATCGCTGCTGGTAACCATTATCCTCGCCCTGTTCGCCACCTGCTTCGTCGTGCAAGCCTTCAAGATTCCCTCCGAATCGATGGAGCCCACCCTGCTGGTCGGCGACCATCTGCTCGTCAATAAATTCATCTTCGAATCGAACGGGGCCTGGTACGACCGTTTACTGCCCTATCGTGCCATTCGCCGGGGCGATGTCGTGGTCTTCAAGTTTCCCTTCGAGAACCATCCCTATTATGTGAAGCGCGTCATCGGCATCCCGGGTGACCGCATCAAGATCGTAAACTCGGTCGTCTCCGTGAACGGCAAGGCCCTCAAAGAGCCCTATGTCGAGCACGATCCTTCCGCCTACGATCCCTTCGCCGAGAATTTCCCTCCCACCACCCAGAACTACTACGATGGCGCCGTGCTCCCTCAGTGGGCGGCGCTGCTCCCCCAGTACGTCAATGCCCACGGAGAGCTGGTCGTACCGCCCGGCCACTATTTCGTGATGGGCGACAACCGCGATCACAGTTGGGATAGCCGTTACTGGGGGTTCGTGCCGAAGGACGCCATCATGGGCCGGCCCGTGGTGATCTACTGGTCGCTCAAGGAGCCGGAGGCGAGCGACCTGGATGTTCCCACCCCGTCGCAAAACTGGGTGGTCGACTCGCTCGATACCCTGATCCACCTGCCGGTCGATACCCGCTGGAATCGCATGTTCAGGGGAGTGCACTAACCCCGCCTTCCCTTCGCCGAAGGCTTCTGTCAGAATTTCTCCTTCATGACCCGATTCCGCATTCGATTCCGTAAATGTTTGGCGGGCTTGGGCCTCGCGTTCGCGCTGCTGTGGGCGGTGAACTGGGGACTGTCGGCTCTGGTGGGCGGTAAACGAGTAAGCCGCATCCTCACCGCCCGTCTGGAAACCACCTTTGGCCGGCCGGTTCAGGTGCGCCACTTCCACTTCAGCCTCTGGGACGGGCCCCGGATCGAAGCCGATTCGGTAACCGTCGGCGAAGACCCCCGCTTCGGCCATGAATACTTCCTTCGTGCGGGCCAGCTTACGGCAACGCTGCGTTTGCGCTCTCTGCTCGGCGGCCGGGCCGAGCTGGGCAGTTTCGCTCTTTCCGATGCCAGCCTGAATGTCGTGAACGTTGGCGGCGAGTGGAACCTGGCGGACTGGCTCCCGCCGGCGGCCCCGGGTCGGCCGGGCAGACGGGCCGGCGCCCCGCGCCTTTACCGGATCGAAATCCAGGACGGTCGAATCAATTTCAAGCGCGGAACCGTGAAGTTGCCCTTCGCGCTAGTCGATGTGAATGGCAGCGTCGACGAGACGGCGCCGGGCCGGTGGTCGCTCTCGCTGGGCGCCCAGCCGATGCGGGTCGCAGTCACCTTGCAAGATGCCGGCACGCTCCACCTGGTCGGTCAAGTCGGTGGAACCTCGGCGCGCCTGCGTCCCGCGCGCCTCCAGTTGCGCTGGCAAGACGCTTCCATCTCCGATGTTCTGCGCCTGTTCTTCGGCGATGACTACGGCATTCGCGGCCATCAGAACGTGGACCTTCAAGCGAGCAGCAGCGGCACAGAATGGCGCTTTGTGCTCAACGCGAGCGCCGGCGGCCTGCGCGCTTGGAATTTCGCCGCCCAGCCGGGCAATCCGGCTGTGAACGTTCGTCTGAGCGGCTCCTGGTCGCCCGGTGAAGGGAAGTTGACCGTCGCCAGCGGGCAGGTCAAGGGGCCGGCTTCGACCGTAACCGTAAAGGGTGGTCTCGATTGGCCGGTTGCGCGCTTGGCCGATAGCGCCGGGCCGCCACCTGGTCCCCGGTTCCACCTGCATCTATCCACCGGGGGGATCGGCGTTCAGGATCTGCTCTCCTGGTATCGCTCGTTTCATCAGGCCATTCCGGCCAGCTTGCGGGCGACGGGCTGGCTTGAGGGCTCGGCCGATATCGATGGCTGGCCGCCGCGCATCCGCCGGGCGGCGATTTCGGCGGCGGGACTGAGCGCCGAGGGCGGCGCGCTGGCGGGGCCGGTGAAGCTGGGCGCAGCAAAGCTGCAAGCGTCCGAGCGACATGCCACGCTGCTTCTTTCCGGCCTCGACTTTGGCCTGCGAGCCGGCCAGTTCCGTGTTGTCGGCCGGGCCCGCCGCGACCGCCGATGGGTTTACCAGCTCGAAGCCAGCGGAGCCTCGCCCCAGGTTGGCGATCTGGTCGCCGCGCTCGAGGCCTTGGGAGCGCGAACGCCGGCCTACTGGAACGAATTCAGCGGCGGCGGGAAGATCGAAATCGAGTGGGCCGGAACGATACCGTTTTCCGGGCAAACCATGCTGGCTTCGGTGGCGCTGCGCAATGCCGCGTGGCGGGAGCCCTCGCTTCCGGCGCAGGTGCGATTCCAAAGCGCCCTCGTCCATGCCTCGGGTGACGGCCTGCGGTTCGATATTCGCTCGGCCGATGCCCTGGGAGCCGTCTGGCATGGCTGGCTCGAACGGCGCCAGCCATCGGGAGCGTGGCGTTTTGCTCTGGAGGCGAATCGGCTGCACGCGCGGACCCTTGTTGCCCGGCTTCGGCCTCAAAAACAGCGCCCCAGCCTGCTCGAACGCATTTTTGGATTTGGCCACGCCGCCGGTTCGCCGCCGCTGTGGCCCGCGTCGCTCAATGCGTCGGGAACGATGCGGGTGAATCGTCTCTCGATAGCTCCGCTGGCGATCGATGGTGTGCGGAGCCGGGTGGCGATTCACGATGGGGCGCTCGATATTTCCGCGGCGCACGCGCGTTTCTACGGGGGTTACGCGCAAGGCTCGCTTTCCTTCCGGGTGGCAAAGGGGGTCCCGGTCTGGCGGATGGGGACTCGGCTGGCGGGAGTCGATCTGTCACGGCTGTCGCGAGCCTTCGCGGGAGCGAAGAAACGGTTCTCCGGTCTGGCCTCGGGCGATCTGCGGATTTCCGCGCATGGCGCTACCGCCCGGTTGTTGCGCGATTCTCTCGAGGGCCAAGCGCGGATTTCGATTCGCGGCGCGCGGTATAACGGCATCGACTGGATTGCCACTCTCAAAGCCGGTCACCCCGTCCCGGGCCACAGCACGTTCGCCAGCTGCTCGGCGCAAATTGGATTGACTTCCGGCAAGCTGACCCTGCAAGACCTCTCCGCCGTTTCCCCGCGCGGCCGGATCGAAGCCACGGGCAGCATCGATCTTGCCCAAGGGGAAATCCTCGCCGTCGAAGCGCGCTTTTTCCCGTCGCCCGACTTTGCGGCGCCGGGTGGGAATCTCGAAACGCGGACCTACGAGGTTACCGGCAGTTCAATCGATCCTCTGATTCGCTTCCTTCACTCGGCGGACACCTCGCCGCTGCCAACCTCTTCCCACTAGCGCGAACGCTGCGGCCTTGCTCGGGTCCGGAAAAGCTTCATTCCCCGCGCCTCGCAGCGGGCTTGCCAAACCGGCTGTCAGTCCCGCTTCGGCGCGGTTGTTCCGGGCGGTCGGCCATGGTAGCGTCTTGCATGGTGGCTTGCTCCGGCGTCAAGGCGAGAGTGCTGCGCTCGGCCGCGGCGCTTCTTCTCTCACTCCCGGTTGCCTGCGGCGCCGCTCGCGCGCCGCGACCCTCCGTTTCCGCGCTCGTGCCCGGCGAAACGCTCGGCTACCTGCTCGAATACCGAAGCACGATCCGGTCACGAGACATCGGCCCAATCTACACGCCCGCAGCATCCCGCCAGCTCAACGTATCCCTCGGCGCGCGCATGCGCCTCGACGTCCTGAGCGTAAAAATCGATCCCCGGCAGGGACGCCTTACGCGGTTGCGCGTCACCTACGAAACGTGCGATGCCAGCGTCCACAGCGACGGCTACGATCCCGGAGCCGCAACCCTCGAGAAACAGCTTGGCAACCTGCGGGGCCGCTGGTTTGAATTCACGATCGACGAGCATGGCCGCATCCGCGATCTGGCCGGGCTCGACCGCGTGGAACCGGACGGGAGCGCGCGAAACGCGATTCGTGCATGGCTATCGGCGGTCACCTTGCCGCTGGGCGTTTGGAAGAGCGGCCTAAAACCAGGAAAGAAATGGACGCGCGAGGTTCCACTCGAAGGTGTCCCGCTTCGCGGTCTGGCATGGCGCACCCGGTCTGTCTACCAGGACGACGAGCCCTGTCCCCGGCCGCTTGGCGCCCCGCCCCAATCGCGCCCGCGGACGTGCGCGGTCATCACCACTCGCCTGGAAACCGTGCGGCACGGCCGCCATGGCGGCACGACGCCGCCTGCCTATCTTCGCCAGGGACTCAAAACCGGCGGTCATTGGACGGCGCAAGGCGAGAGCTTGAGTTACGTCTCGCTATCGAGCGGCTTGGTCGTCAGCAGCACGGCCACCGAAAGCGACTCCATGGATCTGACCATCGCCGCCGACCTATCCGGTTCCCGGCTGCATTACGCCGGAGAGGCGCGCAGCAGCGCCCAAATCGCTCTCATCGCCATTCGCCTTCCCGGCAGCCACCCGGGCGAGGTCCCGCCCCGGACCGCACGGCGCAAGTGATCGGGCCATCTCTGCTGCTTCTAGGCCGCGCGCCGGCGCTCGGCTTGCAAGCGCCGGTAGAGATCTTCGTAGGCGTCCGCGCGCGATTGCCAGCTGTAATGTTGCTCGACGAGCGCGCGAGCGGCGCCGGCTAGCCGCTCGGCCCGTTCCGGCTCCCGCATGAGCAGAAGCACGTAGCGCGCAAAGGATTCGGGCGTTTCGGCCGCCATCAAGTGCTTCCCGTGCACGCACGCGATACCGACGGTCGATCCCGGATGAAACGCCACGATCGGCATGCGCATGGCCATGGCTTCGAGCACCTTGCTTTTCAATCCCGTGCCGTGGCGAATCGCACAGACGTAGATGGCCGCGCCGCACACGCTGGGCCGGATGTCGGGAAAATTCTCCGATAGGCGCACGCCTTCGAGCGAGGCCAGGGCGCGAACCTGGGGCGTTGGGCTAGCGCCGACGATGTGGAATGTGGCGTTGGGCGCTTCGCGGCGGATGAGCGGAAAGATTACCCGAGCGAATTCGGTCACCGCTTCGACGTTGGGCGCGTAGCCGAGGTGGCCATGAAAGACGAGGCTCGCCGGCCGCTTTCGGGCGGGCACGGGATGAAAATACTCGGTGTCGGTGCCGTAAGGGATGAGTTCGGCGCGGGCGCCGGGCACGACTTTCCTCACCTCCGCCAAATCCGGGCCGGCGACGACGATGCACCGGTCGAATTTCGGATAGAGCTGCCGCTCGAAGCGCGGCTCGCGCGCCGCCAGCGCGGAATAGTAGATCCTTTGCCGCCAGCTGGGCGCGCAGGCCAGCATTTCCCGGCAGCGCAGCGTCCAGGAATCGTGGAGCGAAAGCACCGCCGGAACGTTCAGCCTGCGGCCGATCAGCGCCCCGACGTAATCTCCCTCGAATTGGATCACATCCCAGCGGCCCGCTTTGATCCCGCGGGAGAGGATCTCGGTCAATTGGGCCCGGTGATGCAGCGCGCTTCCCGAGAGATAGCCCGCGACGAAGTTCGCCACTCGCATGGGGAGCTTCGGACGGCCGGCTTCGATCGTGTGCATTTGCGCGCAGTAGCGGCGCGGCCAATTCAGATGCTCGCGGTCGCCGTCCACCAGCATCGAGACCAGATCGATGCGATGCCGCTTCGAAAGGCAGCGCATCAGATTGCCTCCATAAAGACGGAACCCGCCGCGAGAGGGCAGATAGGGCAGTGCTTGCGAGACCAGACAAATATTCATGGGTTCTTTTTCCCTTTCATCGTTTCGCCATGGCACTCGACGAGATATGGCCTCCGGCCGCCGTCAGCAGGCGAAGGCGAATGGCCTGGTTTGCACGGATGACCCAGGCGAGGAAGTCGTCCTGCTGTTCCCTCCCGGCCGCGACTTTCGTGCACTCGCCGCAGCGCCGGCTGCCGGAAGAATCCGCTGCTTCCCGGCCGTCATAGCGGTGGTCGTGAAGATCGACCAGGCCGAAGTTCATGCGCTCTCCGTTTGTCACCTGGTCCGACCAAGCCCACCAGTCGATGCCCAGTACGAAGTGAGTCCCTTGCGGCGATTGGCTGTTCCAGTACGCGCGAATGAGATGGTCGTAGCCTCGTCCGCGTTCCCCTTGCGTGCAAAAGTCGTAGTTGCCGTTGCAGGCTCCGCCCCATGGCTTGCTGCCATGGATCTCGGTGTCCTCCTGGCTGGTCTCGGTGGTCCAGACGATGACGGGCTTGCCGGCGATGTTGTAGGCGTCGGCGAGCGTGTTGACGTCTTTCGGCTCAACCCAGACCTCGACCACGTCCAGGTATTTGCCCGCCGCCTGAAGAACCTGCGGGTAGGTATCGACGTTGAGCGAGCCGGGGCCGAAGACCAGATGATTCGGATAGGCGGTCTTGCACGCCTGCGTCGCCACGCTGAAGTATTGATTCGCAATCTCGGCCAAAAACGCGTTCAGATCGGCGGCGACGTTAGGGTTGGTTCCCGAAAGCCCGGCCGCGCCGTTGCCCATCCAGGGACTCGATCCGTCTTCATCCATCAACCCGGTGCCGCCGGTGGTCTTCTTGGGCCAGCCGCCGGCCGAACCGAAGGTGGTGTAGTCAGAGCCCCAGGCGGTGTTGAGCGCCTGGATCGTCGCGTACTTGTTCTCCAGATAGCTCTGCCAGGCCAGCTTGGTGTAGACGGTCGTGCTCGAATAGGTGAACAGGTTGCCGAAATCGCCGTTCGGGCCGTTCGACTGCGTCGGGCTCATCGTCGCCGCGATCCAGCCCAGGTGCGGATGGGCACCGCCGGGGGTCTGGGGACCGCGGCCGAAGCCGTAGAGATAATCGGCGTCGCCAAGCCAGGTGCCGATCATCCAGGGTTCGTTCTGCGGCAGGTTGGGCGTGAAGGAGCCGTCGCCGTTGGCTCCGTAGTACTTAGCGCAAGCCACCCAGTTCGGATCGAAGACGTCGGGGAAGGTGCGATTCACCGAAAAGACGGCCGGGTTCATGCCGTTGTAGAGATTCTTGACCTGGTAGGAGGCGTTGCGCACGCACCAGCTCGATAGATCGATGTAGCGCAGGAAGGGCATCGGATGCGGATTGGGCGCCGCGTTGTAGGTCGAGACGGGCAATACGTTGTGGCTGCCGACGCCCGACTCGGGACCGATCGCATTGAATCCCCAGGATTTCAGCCGCGCCGTCGCCTGCGCCGCCCACGCCTGCGAACCGCCATATTTGTTCTGCACTGCCGTCGAGTACGCCGCCCCGCCATCTCCCATATCCACCACGTAGGATGAGACCATCCAGAACAGATTGCCCATCGGATCGACAAGCATCCATCGGCTGCCATCCTTGACCACCCGGAAATAGCCCGTCCCGCCGCCCGGCGCGGGAGCGTTGATCGAACCGCCGTACTGATCGAGAGTGGGCCAGTCGATAACCGCCATCGAGAACGTGGCCGAGGCGCTCTGGGCCGGGACCGAGGAGTCACTGACGCTCACAGTGAAGGTAAACGTACCTGTGGCGCTCGGATTACCGGAGATTTCACCTGTTGTCGTCGAGAGTGTCAGTCCTGCCGGCATCTGGCCGGAAGAGATCGACCATGTGAAGCCCGGGGTTCCACCGGAGATATGAATGGGACTGGCATAGGGCTGAGGAACGTAGGCCTGCGGCAGCCACGTCGTGATGATCGTCAAGGGAGAAGACGAAGGGGATGGCGCGGAAAGCACCGAAATCGACAAGGAAGCCGAGGCGGTTTGCGGAGAGCTCGAAGCATCCTGAACCTGAATGGCAAAATTGTATTGGCCGCTCGCCAACGGTGTGCCGGAGATCTGGCCGTTGACTGCCAGACTCAGCCCCGCCGGGAGTTGGCCGGAAGCCAGCGACCACATGTACGGAGAGGTTCCACCGGTAGCCTGCAGGCTGGCCGAGTAACTCTGGCCGGCAGTCGCCTGAGACATCGAAGTCGTCGAAACAGATAGAGGGCTGACCGGTGGAGGCGGCGGCGCGGCGATGCTCAGTGCAAACGGCGACTGGGAGCTCTGCCCGCCGGAATCCTGAACGCCAATCGTAAAGGAATAGCTGCCCGCCTGCGTGGGCACACCGGAGAGAGTTCCTGAAGATGAAGACAGCGATAGACCTGGCGGTAGCGCGCCGGAGGAGAGCTGCCAGCTATATGGGGAAACGCCGCCTTTCGCCGTGAAAATTGTACCGTAGGCCGAATCCACCTGTCCGGCCGGCAGAGGGCTGCTGGTCGTATTGATTAGCGTTGAATTCTTCGTTCTTCCATGTCCGACCCCCTTTTGAGTGTGGGCCGCGAGGCAAAGAGGAACTAGAAACAAAAGAACAGCCAGCTTACTCGTGTAACGCCAAGATGTTGCGAACAAGACGCCCTCCAAAGTGGAGCGCGCGGACACCCTTAGTAGAGCAACATCTTGGCCGGAGAATAAATCCCCATTTAGGAACAGAGTTCCGTAATGGGACTGCCCACATATTGGCTGGGGCCGAACCGGAAGACCATATATTCAATTGATATATAATTACTTAGCTTGATTCACATGGATACCGGTGGAGAAGGAAAGCGATATCCCCTAAATAAGCGCCCTATGAATCTCGATTAGGACTTCAAGACTTTCCTAATTTCCGCGACCGGCCGGCAGTCCAATCACAAGCATCCCCTAACCTTCTGCCTATAAATAACTTAGAATTAAAGTAAAGATTAATGGAAATTAGTCATTAGGCATTCCGCTTGCTCCAGGCCTCTGCGGGCAACGGCCCCTGCGGAGAGTTCGTGCTTGGTGCCCCTCGGTGGCCCCTAGTCAGCGGGGACAACCTTATCGACAGACCATGGCCCCTCAAAGCCTCGGTGGCGGCGGCGGCGCTGGTGATGTCCATCGCCGTGCTGTACGGGCCGGTATTCAAGTTGATGGCCTGGCAATGGTGGACGGACCCGAACTGGAGCCACGGCTTCTTGGTCCCAGTCTTCGCAATTTTCCTGCTTTGGCGGGAGAGGCGAAGGTGGATGGGAGTACCGATCCGTGGCAGCCTGCTCGGGCTGGCGGGGGTCGCGGCGGCTGTGGCGCTGCTGATTCTGGCAACCCTGGCCGCGGAGCTGTTCACCACGCGTTTCTCCTTTGTTCTACTGCTGGCCTCGCTGGTCCTGTATCTGGGTGGCTGGCGGATGCTCCGAGCCGTGGCTTTCCCCTTGAGCTACCTGCTTCTGATGATTCCCTGGCCGGGCCTGATTTACGCGCAAGTCACTCTCCCGCTCCAGTTCCTTGCGTCGCGGTGGGCGGCTGCCGCCCTTGGCTTTGTCCACGTTCCGGTCTTGCGCGAGGGCAACCTGCTGATCTTGTCCAACTACACCCTGGAGGTGGCCGAGGCGTGCAGCGGCATTCGCTCCCTGGTCTCTCTGATCACCATAGCCATTGCCTACGTCTATTTGGCGGAACGGCAGATGTGGGTGCGAGTGGGAGTGGTGGCCATGATGGTGCCGATCGCCATCGTGAGCAATGCATTCCGCATCTTCGGGACCGGCGTGTTGACCAGCCGGGTTTCTCCCCGCCTGGCCCAAGGTTTTTTTCATGAATTCTCGGGCTGGCTGATTTTCCTGACGGCTACTGTTTTGATGCTCGGCATGCACCAGTTATTCCGGTTCGCCGCCGGAATTCTCGGAGGGGCCCGTGCCTAGAGCCGGCGCATCCCGCTCGCTCTGGTGCGCCGTGGCGCTTCTGGTCGCCGGAATCCTGGCCATGCATCGCCTGCATCGCCCGGAAACGCCCCCGCCGAGCGCGCCCCTGACCGGTTTCCCGCGTGACATCGGTTCCTGGTCGGGCGAGAACGTGCCGCTCTCCCGGAACGTCATTCAGGCGGTTGGGCTCGACGAGTATGTGAATCGCATCTACCGGGAGCGCCGGCAGGGCTGGGTGACTCTCTTCATCAGCTACTACCGCAGCCAGCGCACCGGCCAGACGATCCATTCCCCGAGGAATTGCCTGCCGGGCGCCGGCTGGGAGCCGGTCTATTCCCGCCGCCTGCGGATTCCGGTGCCGGGCGCCGCGCCGCTGGTCGTGAACGAATACGACGTCGTTCGAGACACCCGGCAAGTCCTCGTTCTCTACTGGTACCGGGAGCGAGGCCGCGAAATCACGAGCGAATATGCCGCGAAATTCTGGCTCACGTTCGACGCACTCACGCGAAACCGTACCGACGGCGCTCTCGTCCGCGTGACCACGCCGATCCGCGGCGATCGCGGCCAGGCCGAACAACTGGCCGTGAGTTTCATCCGGACGATCTTTCCCCGCCTTGGCCGATTCATCCCCAACTGAAGGGATCGAATCGGCAGACACCGGGGCGATGCGAAATCAGAGGAGGAGAACGATCATGCCAACAGGATTCCAAAATCGGGCGATTCGCAAGCCCGTGAGCCTCTACCGGCTCTTGGCGGCGGCCTTTGCCGCCGTCCTTCTCGCGCTCGCAGGCACGGGGTGCCAGAGCAATCCGCAAGCAGCGGCGCGCGCCTACGTGGCGAGCGGAAAAAAATATATCGCGCAGAAGAAGTTCAGCGACGCGGCCATCGAGTTCCGCAACGCACTGCAACGGGACCCGAAGGATTGGCGGGCCCGCTATCTACTCGCCCGGGTGGAAAACCAGATGCACCTGTGGCGGGCGTGTTATCAGGATTTGAAAGAGGTCGTGAACGAGCAGCCTTCCTTCGCTCCCGCGCGGCTCGACTTGGCCGAACTGTATATCGCGGCCGATCAGGACGATTTGGCCCAGCACCAGATCGATCGAGTGCGGCAGCTTTCGGCCAAGAACGTGCGCGCCGAACTGGTCCAGATGAAACTGTATCTGACGCGAGGCTTGCTCGATCGGGCCGGGAAACAGTGCGACGCGATTCAAAAACTCGCGCCGGACAACGATCAGGTATACGCGCTGTGCGGCCTCGCGGCCGTCGGGCAGAAGCGATACGCCGCCGCCGAACAAAACTTCCAGCACGCGCTCGGGCTCGATCCCGGAGATACGGAAAACTATCGAAACCTGTCGAACGTGCTGGATCTGGAAGGAAAAACGGCCCAGGCGGAGAACCTGCTCGCCTCGGGAATCGGGAAGCAGCCGAAGTCGCTCGATCTCGAGCTGCTGCTGGCGGACTTATACGTCCGGCATGGCCGCATCGACGACGTCGACCGGCTCTTCGCCGGGCTCCGCGCGCGCCAAAACCAGTTCCCGGGTCTGCTCGTCACACTGGGCAATTTCTGGATGTGGCGCAACGAGCTCGGCCGAGCCGTCGCAGAATATCAAGCGGCCGAGGCCGCCCATCCCAGCGAGCTGATCGAGAAGAATCTCGCCAGCGCCTACTTGACCCTCCATCAAGTCTCCGAGGCTCAACGCTTCACCGGCGCCGTTCTGCGGCGCGACCCGCAAAGCGCCGACGCGCGCGCTCTCGAAGGCGCCATCGACTATTTGAAAGGCGATTATTCCCACGCCAGCCAATTGCTTCAATCGGCGCGCAAGGACGACCCCGGCTCCATCCTCCCAGATTTCTATCTGGGGATGACCTGGCTGGCGACCGGCCAGCTCGACCGCGCCAAGCAAGCCTTTGGCGATTGCATTCAGAAAAACGGCAAGTTCGTCGAGGCCTACGCGCGCCTCGGTCAGATCGCGCTCGACTCAAACGATTGGAGGCTGGGAGCCGCCTACGCCCAAAAGGTTCTGGCCATCAACCCCGGCTCCGTGAACGGCTATCTCCTGCTGGCGCAAGCCGACATGATGGAAGGAGACCTGAAGGCTGCCGGCCAGGTAATCGCGGCCGCGGAGAAGGTGCCGCAATCGCCGCAGGCCGTCGAGCAGGTGGCGATACGCTACGATATTTTCCGAAAGGATTTCGCCCACGCCGACCGGCAATTTGCGCACCTGGTTTCCGTCTCGACCAAGCCATTTCCGCTGGTTGCCTGGTATGCGGAGCAACTGGTCTCGGCCGGCGAGGTTTCACGCGCCATCCCGCAGGTTCGCGCATGGATCGCCCATTCGCCGCAAAACCCCGCAGCCAACGAATTGCTTGCCAGGCTCTACTTCCTGGAGGGAGATCTGGGGCCAGCCGAATCATCGGTCCGTCTCTCGCTCGCCGAACAGGGAGGGCGGGCGACGGCGCTCGATCTGCTCGGCGAGATTCTCGAGCGGCGCGGAAAGACGGCCGAAGCCGCTCAGGAATATGCCATTGCGATCCAGACCGATCCGGCCGATATCCAAGGCGATCTGCTCGCCGGCGACCTGCGCATGCGGCAAGGGCAATACGCGCAAGCCCAGCCTTATTTCGAGGCCGCGCGAACCCAAGCTCCCGAATCCGACGCCGCCAAACTGGCGCTGGTTCGCTGTTGGGCCGCGCAAGACATACACCTCGATCGGGCGCTCGGCCGCGCGCAGGATCTCAAAACCAAGTATCCGCAGAATCCAAGCGTGGCCGGCGCTCTCGGCTGGATCTACCACGAGCGGGGCGTCAACGCACTGGCCCTGCCCCAACTGACAATGGCCGCGCAAGCGCGTCCTCTCGATGCCGTCCTGCAGTTTCATTTGGGCATGACGCTGCTTTCGGAAAACGACAAGGCTCACGCGCGACGCTTGCTCGCCTTGGCTCTCAAACTGGGACTGGCGCCAAGCGAACGGGCCGCGGCGCGGCGCGCACTTCTAGCAACCGGCACTGGCAAGACCCGATAATGATTCCCCACTCTGTAAAAAACTTTGGCGACTGTTTCGATATTTCTAGATACACGCGGGAATTTCCGGGAAACCGTGCATTCTCGCATGCTGCAACTAGTTTGTTTTCCGCCGGATAGGAATTAAGGACGATGTCGGGCTTTGGTCTTTCGAGTGCTAGAGATTAGGCGCCAGAAATCTCACCGGGATTTCTGGTGCAAAGGAATGAGCCAAGGAGTCCACAAGATGACGCAGAAAGTCCTGAGAAAGTGCATGGGCATCGGGCTCGGCTGTTTTCTGCTCCTGTCGTGCGGCATTGGAGCGAAGGCCGACCAGAAACAAACGACAAACCGCAACGTCGCCCCGCCGATCACAACAAATCTCGCCCTTGTGACACAGTCAACGACCTTGCTGGATCCAGCGGACGTTCGTTTGTGTGGCACGGGCTGTACCGGCTCGGCGGGCGCCGTGAGCATCATTACAACCGACACCCTCCCCACCCTTTCCTTCCAACTCACCAACGGAGGGAGCAGCACGGGAGAGGCGTACCTGACCATTCTTGTGCCGCCGGGAAATTCATTGCCGGCGTTCACCGTCAACGGGAATAATGCCACAAGCCTGCTGAGCTCGACCTATTCTTCCGGGGCTCTCACCGACTTTCTAGCCGCCAACGCGGCCAATCTGAGCCTGGCCTCAGGTTCGGGCGCAAATGCCGACTTCAGCGCCTTCGCGTCAGCCACCGCCCAGGTCGCATCGTCTCCGAGCTTTTTCCAGGCCTACGTCTACGATCTCGGGGCGTTCAACGGAACGCCGCTCTCGATCGCCTTCAACAGTATCAGCGGATTCCCGGCAGGCACGGTCTTCTGGGGATACCTGACCAATCAATCCTGCTCGACGGGCCCCTGCGTTCTGACCGACACCACACCGCTCAGTGAGGCAGTCACGGTCAGCGTAACGCCGGAGCCGGGAACACTCGCGCTGGCGGGCTCGGGCCTGCTGTTGCTGCTGGCTGGCGCGGTGCGCAGGCGGGTGTGGGAGCAGTAGATTATCCAAGACTAGCCGGAGAGAGACCGCATGGGATTGCCGCCTACAGCAGATTGCCTGTGCGGTCGAGCGCCGCGGCGGGTTCAACGCTCGCCGCGGCCGGCGTGAAACTCTGAGGGCGTTGCTAGTCGATGCGGCATCCGGCTTAAACTTGAGAGTGCTGCTGGAACAGATGTTTTGCCCCATGCAGGCATCGCTCAGGGGCCTACCGATTCGGCCGCTGGCCCGAAGAGAACCTGGTCCAAGGATAGGCGGGCATATCGCGTAGGACCGACTTCTCCCAATCGAATTGCGGGTGGGCGGCCAGGAAGGGTTTTGCGTAGAAATTCTCGCCGCAAGGGTGGCCGAGCCGGGCGATCAGACTCATGTGGGCGGCCAGCTCGCTGTCGGTAACTTTGGCCTGGGTCGCCCCGAACGGTGCGTAGGGATCCGGTCCACGGGGAGAGAGATCCATGTGGCTGCACAAGGTCCGCTCGTCCGGGCCTTCCGTTTTGGTATAGGCATCGTAGTGATCCGCCTCGAACTGCTCGGCGAGCGAGACGTCGATTTTGCCCTTGTACTGCGCCATCAATTGCTTCCACCGGAGATGGCGCGCGTTGTCGGAATTGGAAAGATCGTTCGGATCGAACGTGGTTTCATCGGCGATCACCTGCGGATCGCTCGGGAAGTTCGCGCCGGCGAAGTAGCCGTTTCTCGTGCGCCACAATCGCCAGTGCTTGAGACCCTGCTCGAACCTGGCGATTTCCCCGGTTTTCCGGTCGCCGAGCAGCCAGTCGTTGGCGTAGCCGCCGTTATTGCCTTGATTCATGATTCGAACGTAATCGCTGATTGAGCTGGCATATTGCAGCGCCTTGCGCGAACGCTCGAATTCGGGCACGCCATTGGGATTCCAGCCGAAAAAACCGGAAATGGTCGTTTCGGTGACCATGAGACCGGCGGCATTGATTCCGAAATCGTCGTCGCTGGTGATGACGCCGGGGAAACCGTCCATCAGGATGCGGTATCCGTGCTGGGGAACGATATCGAAGATGATTCGCCACCGTTCTCCATCGACGTAGCTGGTCCAGTTGTTGTGTCCCATGACGATGTCGTGATCGCGGGTATAGCTTCCGGTGGCGATGAAGGCGCTGCAGTGTTCCTGGCTATTCGGGCGCGGACGCTCCAGCGATTCGTCATGCTGCGCGTCGTACCAGGGAACGTAGTAATCGGGGAGTTCCTGGAACGCGTTCAAGGCGACAATATCGTCCAAATCGAGCGCAATGCCCCGTGCATGCAGCCCCTCGACGATGCCGCGCAATTCGGCCTGATATTCCGGATCGATCTTCGGCCATAGCATTTCTTGCGCGGCGCGGCGATAGAAGGCCCAGCCGCGATCGGTCGTGTAGACGTCCTCGAGACGCACGGCCCGGAACGCGTCTGCGATTTCGGGAGCGAGCAGGAAACCGTGCTCGAAGCCGATATTTTCGGGCGAGCCCTGCAGGTGCACGTAAATCCAGCCGTCTTCTTCGAAACGGTAGGCGCCCTCGAGCCGCGCCTCTTGCGGCGATGAAGGCTTCCCGCGATCGGTTCTTGAAAAAACGTGCGAGGCGGCAGGGACCAAATGCCCGCGAATTCCCGGGGAAAAGGCCGCCAGGAAGAACGCGACCCACACCGCGCGCCGGAGAGTCGTCCGCATTCCAGGCCTCCTTGGCACCGAGCCGTGTGCGATGTTAGGCGGCGGCCCGGAACGGTGTCAATGACGGCTCCGGCGTAGCATACAATTGCCGGCGATGGCACACGGGGAAGATTGCATCGGCGCGATGGGCCACAGCTCCCGCCTGGATCTCTACGATCCCCTCGTGCGGGCTACCGTGCGCGAACGGCGATTCAAGGCCCGGCTTCTGGCCATGGCGGCTCTTCGTCCCGGGTTTCGCGTGCTGGACATGGGGTGCGGAACCGGAACGCTGGCGATCATGGCCAAGCGGGCCGCCCCGCAGGCTTCGATCGCCGGGATCGACGCCGATCCGGCGGCAATCGCCATCGCGCGGAAAAAAGCCGCACGGGAAGCGCTTCCTATCGAATTCCACGTCGGCATGGCCCAGCAGCTTCCTTATCGCGACCGCTCTTTCGACCGCGTACTTTCCACCCTGTTCTTTCACCACCTGCCGCATTCCGGGAAACAGGCCGCGCTTGCCGAAATCGCTCGCGTTCTGGCACCGGGGGGCGAAGCGCACGTGGCGGATTTTGGGCTGCCGGCAAACCGGTTGATGCTCGCCTGTTTCTCTCTGATTCGGAAGCTAGACGGAATGGAGACGACCGAAGACAACGTGATGGGCCGGTTGCCGGAAATGATCTCGCAGGCCGGCCTGGCGAGCGTGCGGGAAACGGCGAGATACTCGACCGTTCTGGGGACCATCCGCCTCTACCGAGCCGCCTCGCCCCGCGGCAATCGCCCGGAGCGAAGATGACTTTCGGGCTCCGCGCCCCCCGGCGGAATGATTTCCGTTTCCGCGGGAGGGCCGCTACCCCGATGCGCGATGATTCGAGAATTAGCGCGAGTTCGGTTTGCGCGAGAGAAAGGCGATGCGGATCAAGCGTCTTTGCTTGGCCAGCGTCTCCGCCATCCCGGTCGAGTTGACCAGCCCCTCGTAGATCTCTTCCCCCAGGTTGCTCGTGACATCCTCCCGAAACTTCTCGAAAGCAACAGCCTGACGGCGCGCAACGACGATGACGCTCTCGGTCAGGTCCTCGTAGGACAGCAGCTCGAACCCGGCCGCATCGAGCAGACGCTCGTTTTCTCCCCTGGGGATCAAACAGGACAAGCCGGCCCAGGATCGCATGGCGATCTCGTCACTGGTCACGATGCCTACCAAAACCATGGGATCGGTATACAGCAGACGGCCGCCGGGACGCAGCACGCGGTGGCACTCGCGCAGCAAGGCGGCGCGGTCGGGGATCAGGCTGAACGTATCGTTCGCAAACACGGCGTCGAACGTGCCGTCGTCGAACGGCAAACGCCCGGTGGCATCGCCCAAGCGAAAATCCACCCGGTCCTCGACTCCCCTCGCTTTCGACAAAGCCACCGCCCGGTGGATGCCCGCTTCGTTGTTATCCAGACCGGTCGCCCGGGCCTTGGTGGTGACCGCCAGGTAGACCGCGGCGGCTCCGTTGCCGCTGCCGATTTCGAGGACATGAGATTCGGGAGTCGGCGCCAGGCGCGCGATGAAGCGGCGATACTCCTCCGTCGTCATCCAACTGAGCTGGCCGATATATTCTCCGTAGACCTCTTCCCCAACTTTCTTCAGTAATTCCTGCCCGATATCGCTGTAGGCGATATCGTAAGCATCGAGATGGATGTCCATCGAACTCCCTTTCCGCTTCGTGGCATCGCCATCGTTTGCCAGGCGATTCCGAAAGTCTTCGCTGGATTGCCGGAAACGAACCGACAAAACCAGGCGCCTAGAGTACACTGCCGGAAAGTTCCGGGGCAACGAACGGGTAGAGGCGGCCGGCAAAATTTCGTTTGGAATCGAGCGCGGCTGGCAAGCTGGAATGGAACGGCATCCGGTTGGGAACCGCTTCGCATCGGGAAAGAATCGCGCGGCGTATCGCCCATTTTTCTCGAACGGAAAAAGACCGAAAAAAACGCCGTGCAACTGGAAAAATCTTGACAACTTCCTTCCCGGTCCTGTATACACCGAGACAAATAAATAACCTGAGGCTGCCCGCGGTGGGCGTTCCCCGCGACTCCTCCGAATATGCGAAGAAAACCAGGCCTTCCCCGGGCACTGGACGGAGGATATCCAGCCAAAGCAGCCAACCTGCTTCCGCCTTCCGCGGGCACCTCATCCTCAGGTTGAGTGGCGGGGAAACTTCCCTCACCGAACGGAATGGCTCGTTTTCAACGAGAGTTCAAAACTTGCTTCGGCTGATCGAAACCACCTGAAACGGACCCGGGACCATGTACTGGGTGGAAAGGCTGCGGTCGTAGTGGAGGGCCGTTTTGTTTCCCATTTCGTCGAACGTATTGCTGATGATCGAGCCGTACCAGTCGCTGCCTCCGGTCATCTCGACGGCGGCGTTGGGAGCGTAAACGACGGAATAGGCTGCCGACCCCCCGGCAATCTGTATGGTGCCCGTGCCGCCGTAAACAATCTGGAAATTGGCGGGGATGCCGGTATCGTTGGTGAGGCTGTTGCCGGTGAGGCTGACCGGCGTGGTGACGGCGTTACCCGCCACATAAAGGATCACCTGGCCCGCCGGTGAGATCGTGATCGTTCCCGTACCGGAGACGCTGAGGCTATTGATGTAATAATCTCCCGGCTGAAAGGTCAGCGTGCCGCCGCCTTCGAGCTGAATGTCGCCATAGGCTCCGGGCGACAGCGTCGTCGAGGCATTCACCGTTAGAGTTCCCGCGCCCGGCGTCACCGGAGCGATCGAAGGCATGGGCGGAAGATCCCCCAGGCCCAGATAGGGTCCTACGCTCCCGCCAGGCTCCTGCCCGGTAACCTCGGCTCCCGAGCCGAGCGTCACCCCGGCGCCCGGACAACTGCCCACCGCTGGATTGGGAGTAGAAGCGGTTCCGTTGACGATCGTGCCGGAACCCAAGGTGACATTGCCGCCGCTGCCGACGTTCCCGTTGCTCGACGTGTGTGTCTGGCTATACGGCCCCTTGCTCGAATCAAAGCTGTCCGTATAGGCGCCTCCCCCGAGATTGACGGCGCCGCAGGCGGAACTGGTAGCGTAAGCCGCGAAATTCATGAGTGGTTCTTGCTGCTGGGTGATGGTGACGACTTCCTGCACCGTGCCACCCCCGCTCGGACCACTCACATTCCCTTGAGCGGTAATGAGCCACGTCTCGAGATCGGATGCTTGGTTGCTGAGCGGGATCGTCACGGGAAGCGAGCGAATCAATTGGGCGGTTGCGGAATAGGTCCCTTGAAAACCGCTGGCGGCGACCACCCGATCGTGTAGCGCATTGTAGAAGGACGTCTGGTCAGCCGAGGAGGGGAAATTCGAAACTTGTCCATCAATCGCCGCCAGCGTCACCGGCGCGCCGTTCCAGAGAACATCGCCGAGCCCGGCCGTATAGAGGGAGGAGACCCCCGTCACCGGGTTATAGCTATTCAAGAACCAGTTGACGGCTTGCTGATCGGCGCTATCGGCCAGGAATCGCCCTTCGGCGCTCAAGCGATAGTTGTAGGTGGTCCACGTCTCTGTCTGCGTGACGAAAAGGATGGCGGCGGCCAGAGAAGAAAGGACCAGCAACACCACTAGCGCAACGATCAGCGCCACGCCGGCCTGGCCGGTGCCGGCGCGCTCCGGGATGTTCGCCCGCCGCGCACGCCTTTGCCGGGAGAGCCCGCTCATGGCAAAGGCAACCCTGGCGGCGCCGGCTCGAGCAGATTCGTTTCCGGCGGCGTCATTTGCGCGAAGGCCAGGGCTCGAAGCACGTTCCGCGGAACGATGGCCAGGCTTGCGGTCATCACGGGCGGCTGGCCGGTCTGCGGATTGGCCATGGCTCCCTGATTGCTGAGGGTTACCTTCACCCCGGTCACATACGTGGTGCCCAGATAATTGGTGGAGTTGAACTCGAAGCACGGCGTCCCTCCCGGATTGGCTACCAGACCTGTGAGAAGCGGCTGGGCGGGATTTTGCGCGGATGCGGAAATTGAGCTGACGGTGCGGGTAAGAGCGCCGGCGCTGAGGTTGCACGTATATTGAACGAAAACCAAGGACCCATCCGCGTTGATGTCCCCGAACAACTGAAGGGTATTTCCGTTCGCCGTGCTCAGAACCCCGGTGCTGAACACGCCCAGTGCCGTCACAAACGCGCCGCTCGCATGGCTTCCGGCGAAAATGCCGGTGATAGTGCCCGATCCGACCGAAACCACCGTAACCAACTCCTGCGCAACGCCGGCATCGACCAGCAGCTTCTCGCCCGCGAAGAGCGAGTCGGTCGAGCTGATCGGCACGGTCTGCGCCATGGAACTGCCGATGACCGCCGACTGCAGCGTGCGCGGGGCGAAGCCCAGATAACCCGCCTGGCCGATCTCCTGAGAAAGCAGTTCGAGCGCGCTATTGAGCCCGAGCTCGACGCCTGCTTCCACCTGCTGGCCCTGATAGATCTGCTCGTACTTGGCGAGAACGCTGAGAACCGTGGCGAGTACGACGAGAAGGATCGCCATTCCGACCAGCAGCTCGAGCAGAGAGAAGCCGCCGGGTTGCGCGGCGCGAGCGCGGATGGACATTAGGTCCCCTTGTTGGTTTTTTCCGCGACCAGGGTGACCGTCGGCGGCGGGGGCGGGGCGGGCGCGATGGCGCGCGTGGATACGGTGATGGTTTTCAATGTCCCCGTGGCATCGGCCGCGATCTTCCACTGACGCACAAACGCCGCTCCCGCCAGTCCCGTTACCGGGTTGCCGTCTGCGTCGAGATAATCCACGAATCCGGCCACCGGCGCCGATGGATCGATCCCCCCACAGGTCGTTCCCGGCGCCATCGCGCCGCACAGGCCCGTGCCTCCGGTCTGTGCCGGAGGCCAGATGGCCGTGTCGGTAGACGGATCGAGAAACGGCAGCGATTCGAGCTCCTGAAGTTTATTCTGGCAGTACGTGGCTGTCTGAACCGCCAATTTCCCTTGGTCCTGGTTCTGGCTCACAGCCACACCGAATATTCCCATCATCGCCACCACGCCGACGAGCAGAACCACGGCGGCTACCATGGTCTCGATCAGCGTAAGGCCGACTTCGGACGATTGGACACCTGCGCGTTGTTTTATGGGCCTGCTCAACGCGCAATCCAACTTCCATTCGAGTACTGCCAGATTCCAATCTGGCCCGCAGCCGAAACGGTTACGGCCCAGTAGGAAGCGTTGTTATCGGTCAAATACAACGAGCCAGCCGATGTCGGTGTCCCGGTCGAATCGATGGGAACGCCACGCGAATTGAATGTGATGGCCGGCGTTTGTTGCAGGGTGGACTCTCCGCCAGCCGGCACGGCCACGTTGCCGTAGCTGAATGAATCGCCCTGGGAGAGCGTAAAGACGCCCCCTTGGGTTTCAAATTGACCGGAGGTCTTGTCGTAAACCTTGATCTCCATCGTCTCGTTCGCCAAATTGACAGAGAGCTGTGCCTGCGTGAACCCCGAGGCGGCGCGCATCCGCGCCAGCCCTAACTGGCCCGACAAGGCCCGGGCATCGGCGGCCAGCCGGTAGCCTTGAATCGTTTGGCGAAGAGGCAAAACGGCAAAGGAGAACAAAACGAAACTGATGCCGAGGCTGACCGTGACCTCGATGAGGGTGAAGCCGCGCTCGCCGAACTTTCCAGCGGCCGGGCTACCCGGGAACATAGTTGACCCCCCTTTAACCGTCCTGTTTCCTGCAACCCTGGCCCCACCCCGCCTAAGACTTCCTAAGCCAGGCGATCGAAGGGACTTGTCGATCGTTCCCCAAACAAATGTGCCGCCACAAAGGACAACGCACGCGATGAAAGTGAGTCACCGCGTTTCGCTCCGGCACATCGAGCCATCCCCGCCGGGCAGAACTCGACTGAGCCGATATTCACGCCCCGCACGATCAGGCGTTTCGTCTCCACTTTACAAATATCGGCAGACGGGAATTTCTCTTGAATATTTAGCGAGGGTTGATGGCGGCCAGCGGACTGGTTGAATGTCCCTGCCGCAGGTGGAAGCGCTCGGAGTTAAATCCCGAGCGCCTCGACCATTTGGCGAACCGAAGCCGCCGACTTTTCGAGCGCGGCGCGTTCATCGGAAGTGAGCTCGATTTCGATAATTTTTTCGATGCCGCCGGCACCCAGTTTCACGGGAACTCCCATGAAGATGTCGCGAAGGCCATATTCGCCCTCAAGGAATGCGGAGCAGGGCAGGATCTTCTTCTTGTCGCCCAGAATGGAGCATACCATTTCGTAAACGGCGGCCGACGGCGCGTAATAGGCCGAACCGGTCTTGAGCAGGCCTACGATTTCACCGCCCCCTTTCCGCGTGCGTTGAACGATGGCGTCGATGCGCTCCTGCGGAAGCAGTTCGGGCAGCGGGATGCCGGCCACGGTCGAGTATCGCGGCAGAGGCACCATGTCGTCGCCATGGCCGCCCAGGACGAAGGCGTGGATATTTTCCACCGAGACGCCCAGCTCCAAAGCGATGAACGCGCGCATCCTGGCCGAATCCAAGACGCCGGCCATGCCGATCACCCGGTTCTTGGGAAAGCGGCTGGCGCGAAAGGCGGTTTGCGCCATCACGTCCAGGGGATTGGTGACCAGGATCACAATCGCCTCGGGAGAAAGTTTCGTTACCGCCTCGGTCACCTCCTTGACCACCGCGTAATTGGCCTTGAGCAGATCATCGCGGCTCATTCCCGGCTTGCGGGGGAAACCGGCCGTGATGACGATGATGTCGCTGCCGGCGGTTGGACCGAAGTCCGCATTCTTCGTGCTGATACCCTGCACGTGAGCGTCGCTGCCCAGGATCGGCATCGCCTCGAGCATGTCGAGCCCCTTGCCGGCCGGGACTCCTTCGAGAATGTCGGTCAATACGACGTCGGCGATGCCGTTATCGGCGATGCGCTGCGCCGCGGTGGCGCCGACGAATCCGCCACCTACCACAGTCACTTTTTTCCTCATGTGAACGTTCTCCTAGTTGATGAATCTCTCGCCCGGATCAAGCCGAGGCGATCCGGCGCCGGTTCCGGCCGCTTTCAGCGGGCGGCGACCGCGGCGTCCATGTTTTCGATGACGGCCGAAGCGTATTCCGATGTGCGAAGCTTGGTCGCTCCGGGCATCATTCGCTCCAGATCGTAGGTGACGCGCTTCTGGCGGATCGTTTCGGCGATGCCTTTTTCGACCATGCGCGCGGCCTCGCTCCAGCCCATGAAGTCCAGCATCATGGCGCCGGACAGCATGACGGAACTGGGGTTGATCACGTCCTTATCGGCGTATTTGGGGGCCGTGCCGTGCGTGGCCTCGAACACGCCGTACCCGTCGCCGATGTTCGCGCCGGGCGCCATGCCGAGGCCGCCGACCTGGGCAGCGCAGGCGTCGGAGAGATAGTCTCCGTTGAGATTGGGCGTGACGAAAACCTGATATTCGTCGGCCCGGGTCAGCACCTGCTGAAAAACGGAATCGGCGATGCGGTCGTTGACGAGGATCTTCTCGCGCCAGCGGCCTTGCCCATGCGACTTCCCGATGGTGTCGACCGCCTTCTTCACTTCGGCGTAGATCTCCTGCCGGAAGGATTCGGTGGCATTTTCCAGGCCGGGCTCGATCATCGCCGCGTTCTGCTCGACCGAAAGATCCGGTTTGCGGTCCAGATTGCCGAGGATCCAGCTCTCGCGCTCGGTGACGATCTGGTCGCGGAACTCCTCCTGCGCCAGCTCGTAGCCCCAGTCCCGGAAGGCTCCCTCGGTGAATTTCATGATGTTGCCCTTGTGCACCAGCGTGACCACGCGGCGGTCGTAGGCAATTGCATGTTGCAACGCGCGGCGCATCAAACGGCGCGTGGCCGTCGGTGAGATGGGCTTGATCCCGATGGAGGAATCGGCGCGGATCTGCCGACCCGAGGACTTGAGCATTTCGTCATTGAGAAACGCAATGAGCTTCCGGACCTCCGGCGTCCCGCTGCGCCACTCGATTCCCGAGTAAACGTCTTCGGTATTCTCGCGGAAAAGGACGACGTTCATCTTCTCCGGATGAGCCACCGGCGAAGGCACCCCGGGGAAATAGCGCACGGGGCGAACGCAGGCATACAGGTCGAGCACCTGGCGCAGAGCCACGTTGAGCGAGCGAATGCCGCCGCCGACCGGAGTGGTCAGCGGGCCTTTGATCGCAATCCGGAATTCGCGGATGGCATCGACGGTGTCGTCGGGAAGCCAGTTTTTCTTCAGATTGAACGCCTTCTCGCCCGCCAGGACTTCGTACCAAACGATGCGCTTCGCGCCGCCGTAGGCCTTCTCGACAGCCGCATCGAAGACGCGACGGGAAGCATGCCAGATATCGCGGCCCGTTCCGTCGCCCTCGATGAAAGGAATCACGGGCCGATCGGGCACGCGGAAGTTCGTCCCATCGAATTCGATGGTCTGGCCTTCGGCCGGCACGGGAATATCATTGAACATCTTCTTCATTTGAATTTTCTCCTGCGGTACCGGATTCGAGCATCGCTCGTCCGGCAGCTTCGTACCGACTCATTCGGGAGCGGCCTGGTGCCCGCGCCCTAAGGCGGGGCGATCTTGTCAATTCCCAGAGAGGCAAGCGGCTGGAGCGCACAGCGATGCTGGCCGGATGCGACGAGCCATTCACAATACCATAACGTTCGCGTGAACCGCGAGACGCACCCACCGCCCGGCTGCCAAGCCGGCGCCGATGCCGGCGCATTGTGGCCGAAAATCCCGCCGCCTGCAAGACGTCATCCGCGACGCCGGCCCGGTCTACGCCCGCTCCGTAATGCGATCGATCTCGGCCAAGTCGTCGGGCCCGAGCGGCCAGCCGATGGCCTGGGCGTTTTGTTCCACCTGATCGGGGCTGGTGGCGCCGGCAATCACGCTCGAGACATGCGGCCGGCCCGCCAGCCAGCTAAAGGCTAGTTCCAGAAGGGTGTGATTGCGCGCGGCGCAGAACTGGCGGAGATTTTCGACGATCTGCCAGTTCGCATCGCTGCTATAGCGCTCGGCCAACTGCGGCCACGCGCCAAAGCGCGAATTCTTCGCCGGGGCCTCGCCGCGCCGATATTTGCCGGTGAGGAGTCCGCTGGCGAGCGGGAAATAGGGCAGAAGCCCGAGCCCGAGCGCATCGATCGCCGGTGCCAACTCCCGTTCGGCCTGGCGAGCCAGGAGGCTGTACTCGTTCTGGCAGGAGATGAAGGAATGAATATGATCTTGCCGCGAAGTCCAATGGGCGTCGACGACTTGCCAGGCGGCAAAATTCGAGCTGCCGATGTAGCGCACCTTGCCTTGCCGCACCAGATCGTCGAGGGCGCGAAGACTTTCTTCGACCGGCGTGGCCGGGTCGGGCCAGTGTTGCTGGTACAGGTCGATCCAGTCGGTCTGCAGCCGGCGGAGGCTGGCTTCGACCGCCATCATGATGTAGCGGCGGGAAGCGCCATTCATCGTCCCGGCGTCGTCCATCGGACCGCTGTATTTCGTCGCCAAAACGACGTCTTTGCGCCGGTCCCCGAGCACCTTACCCAGAAAGTCTTCCGACCCGCCTCGATTTCCGTAGATATCGGCGGTATCGAAAAGCGTAATGCCGAGATCGAGCGCCTTGTAGACCACCTTGCGCGTCGTTTCCAGGTCGATCCGTCTTGCAAAATTGTTGCATCCCAATCCCACCAGGGAAACCTTCAACCCCGACTTTCCCAGATTACGCTGATTCATTCGGTTATCCGCCCGTTCCGGCTTGCCGCGTCGGCAGAGTCCATTCCCTCCTAGCCTACCTTTCCCGGCGCGTTTTCCGGCCGGATTTTTCGTGGCGGGGCCACAAAGCGAGGCGCTATGATTTATGATGTGGGGTGGTGCGCGGGGTCATGATTCTTCCCGTGCCTGCCGGCCCAGAAAATGCCCGGACATTGGAGCTACATCGCGCTGGCCCTTTATTTGAGCAGCCTGGTCCTATACGGGCGGTTTCTGTATACGGGCCGGCGGCTGACCGGGCAGTTGGCAGCGGCCGCGCTGGCATTGGGTTTGCTGGGCCATTATCTGGCCCTTCTGGAACGCTCGCACTGGGTTCATTCGGTGCCCTATGACGACTTGTACGGATCGCTTTCGCTTTTTGGCTGGCTGCTGGCGGCAACCTACCTGGGGCTGGAATTCTATTATCACGAGCGCTCGGTCGGGGCATTCGTTCTTCCCTGCGTTTTGGTGCTGTTTGTAATCGGAACGTGGACCGGGCCCGATTTGTCGGCAACGCGGCAGGAACAAGGCGCCATGTTTGCCCTGCACGTCACCCTCAGCGTGCTAGCATACGCGGCGTTCGCACTGGCATTCGTGTTGAGCGCAGTTTATCTTCTCCAGAATCGCCATCTGCGTCAGCGGCGCCCGGGGCGCGTGTTGTGGCGCTTCCCTCCCCTGGAAAGCCTCGAACGGATGAGCCGGGGAAGTGTCCGCGTCGGGCTCGTATCGCTGGTGGCCGGAACGGTACTCGGAATCCTATGGGAATGGCGGATGCAACATCGCTTTCTGCTCACGGACCCGAAGGTCCTGGTGACGATTGTCATCCTGGTGCTTTACGCCGTTTACCTGCGTCTCTCCCTGCGCGGCGGGTGGAAGGGCGCTCGCGCTTCGATGGTCTGCGTTCTGACGTTCCTGCTGGTAATCTTCAGCTACGCGGTGGTGAACGTGTACCTTTCCCAATTTCACCGGTATCTCTGACGAACATGAGCCTCCATTCGCAACTCGGCGCGCGGAACAACGGCGGGGCGCGGCGCGGGCAAACGGCCAGCCGGTCGCAGGCTGGCTAGCCGTGCAAATCGTTCTCATCGGCGTGAACCACCGGACCGCGCCGCTCGAGTTGCGCGAGTGCGTTGCCTTCAATGCCGACCAGGCCCAGCGGGCGGCCGCCGAAGTGCGCGAGCGCTGCGCGCTCGAAGAAGTCGTTATCCTCTCCACCTGCAACCGGAGCGAGGTCTATGGAGTCCGGCGCGAACCGGACGAAATGGCCGGATCGATGGAGCGTTTCCTGGCCGATTTTCACGGAATCTCGCGCGAGCAACTGAATGGCTGCCTCTATTTTCACCGCGATCTCGAAGCCGTCGGCCACCTCTTCCGCGTCGCCGCCGGCCTGGACTCGATGCTGCTGGGCGAGGCGGAAATTCTCGGCCAAGTGCGCGAGGCCTATCGCCGCGCCTCCGACTGGGACTCGACCGGCCCCATACTGAATCGTCTGTTCCAGGGCGCCATCGAGACCGGCCGCAGGGTGCGAGCCGAAACCGAGGTGGGCACCCGGCCGATGTCGGCGGCTTCGGCGGGAGTCAAGCTGGCCGAGCGCGTCTTTGGCGATTTGGGCGGGCATTCCGCGCTGATTCTCGGCGCGGGCGAGGCGGCCCAGCAAGCCGTCGAGCAGCTGCGTCACCGCGGAATCCACACCCTCTGGATCGCCAGCCGCCACCTGCAGCACGCGCAAGCGCTCGCGGAGAATACCGGCGGGGAAAGCGTCGAATGGGCGGAGTTTCCCAAAATCATGGTCCAGTCCGATATTCTGGTCGCGTCGGTCGCCGCCACGGACCCGGTCGTTTCGGCTGAATTGCTTTCCCGCGTGATGGCCGAGCGTCAAAACCGATCGATCTTCCTGCTCGATCTCGGCGTTCCCCGCAATATCGAGCCGTCCTCGGCCGGTCTCTACAACCTCTACCTCTACGACCTGGACGACCTGGCGGAAATCGTCGAGCAGAACCGCCGCGCCCGCGAGCGGGAAGTTCCCCGGGCCGAAGCCATTATTGACGCGCAGATTTCCAAATTCGAAGCCTGGCGCGCCGGCCGGGGTATGCGCGACCTGGTCGACGACCTGCGCGCGCATCTCGATGAAAGGCGGCGCCGTATTCTCGACGCTCACGCGCCCACCTTCGCTCACCTCGGCTCGGAAGAACGCGAGAAAATCGACCAGCTCACCTCCCAACTCCTCGATGAACTCTTGCAACAGCCTGCCGACCGCTTGCGCCACGCCCGCACGTGGCGCCAGCGCGTGCAGCACATGGAAACGCTTCGGGACCTGTTCGGGCTGGACGGCGAGAACGACCACCGCGGGGACAACCACCGCGAGGACAAGCACCGCGAGGACAACCATTGACCGGCCGGATCGGCACGCGCGGCAGCCGCCTGGCCCTCTGGCAGGCGAACCACGTGCGCCAGCTGCTGAACCAGCGTTCCGGCTGGACGACGGAGATCGTCGTCGTGAAGACTTCCGGCGACCGCTTCCCCGAAGCCGCCGTCGGCGATCTCGGCACCAAGGGCGTATTCATCAAGGAACTCGAAGAAGCCCTGCTCGACGGCCGCGCCGATATCGCCGTCCACAGCATGAAGGACGTTCCCACCGAGGTCGATTCCCGCTTCTCCTTTCCCGCGGTTCTCCGCCGGGAAGACCCTCGCGATTGTCTGGTTTCGCGCTCGGGCGCCACGCTCGACCAGCTTCCCTCCGGCGCGCGCTTGGGGACCAGCAGCGTTCGCCGCCAGGCGCAATTGCGCCACTACCGGCCCGACCTGGTGCTCGTGCCGCTGCGCGGAAACGTGGACACGCGCCTCGCCCGGCTCGAGCGGGGAGATTTTGACGCCATCGTAGTCGCCAAGGCAGGGCTCGACCGGCTGGGACTTTCCAGCCGGATCACGGAGACGATCGGGACCGATATTTTGCTTCCCGCCGCCGGGCAGGGAGCGATCGGGCTGGAAACCCGCGCCGGCGATCCGGCCTTTTGCAAGTCGATCGCGGCTCTCACCGATATCGAAACGCGGAACGCAATCAACGCGGAACGAGCGCTGCTGGCCGAACTGGAAGGGGGCTGCCAGGTGCCGGTGGGCGCGCTGGCGCGACGCGAAGGCGAGTGCTTTGTGATCGATGCTTGCGTCGCCTCACCGGACGGGGGCGAGTACGTGCGGCTTTCGGCCGAGGCTGGCGCCGAAGAGATGAAAGATCCGCGAACACCTTTGACACTCGGCCGGGAACTGGCTCTGCGACTGATCGATGCCGGCGCCGCCGGCATCCTCCGCCTGGCCGGCCGCAATCCTTGAAGCGTCGGTGAGCGTACCGGCGCGCGTACCGGCCGCAATCCGGATTGCGGCCATGAAGAGCCATGAAGTAATGATGCCCAGCAATGACGACTGACGAAAAGCCATTGGAAGGCCGCCGCGTCGTCGTAACGCGCGCGGCCGAGCAGGCCACCGAGCTGGCTGCCCGGCTCGAAGCGCTCGGCGCGCAGGTCTTGCTCCTGCCCCTTATCGAATTCACCCCGCCCGACGACACCGGGCCGCTCGATCGCGCGCTCGGGGAAATCGATCTCTTCGACTGGCTTTTTTTCACGAGCCGGAACGCGGTGCGTTTCCTGGCCGGGAGGGCGCTCTCCATTTCGCTCGACCTGGCAACGAAGCTCGCCGCAGAAAACCAGGGGCCGCGGGTAGCGGCGGTTGGCCACGCGACGGCGGAGGCCGCGCGCGAGCAAAAATGGCGTGTGGACCGTATTTCCAGCGGGCGCGGCGGGCTCGATCTGGCCCGGGAACTAGCCCCCGAGCTTCGCGGCTGCCGGGTTCTGCTTCCTCGCAGCAACCGAGCCATGGCCGAACTGCCGCGCGCGCTGTCAGGTGCCGGCGCCGCAACCGTCGAGGTGGTCGCCTACAAAACGGCATCGGCCACCGCGGTCGATCCGGCGATTCTCGACCGCATCGAGCGCGGCGAGGTGGATGCGCTGAGTTTCGCCAGTCCCTCCGCATTCTCCGCCTTGGTCGACAGCATTGGTCTTGAAAGATTGCGGCGGCTGATCGTTTCCGCCCCCATCGCCGCGATTGGACCCACAACGGCCGCAGCCATCCGCCGGAGCGGATTGACGGTGGCGATCGAAGCGCCCGTTCCGACGGTCGCCGGGCTGGCTGCCGCGATTGCGGCCCATTTCGCGAGCCATTCGGTAAATCCAGGGAGGTCCCAGTGAGTTTCCCCGTTCATCGGCCCCGGCGCTTGCGCCGCAGCGAGAACCTGCGGGCGCTCGTGCGCGAGACGCCGCTTGCGCCCGGCGATTTGATCTATCCGATGTTCGTGTGTCCGGGCAAGAACGTCCGCACCGAGATCGCCTCGATGCCGGGGATCTACCAGCAATCGGTGGACCGGTTCGTCGAGGAATGCCGGCAGGTCGAACAGCTCGGCATAGCCGGAATCATTCTGTTCGGCCTTCCCGAGAAGAAGGACGAACGGGGATCGGAGGCGTGGGCGGCCGATGCGCCGGTGCAGCGCGCCGCCGCGGCGGTGAAGAAGGCCAAGCTGGATTTCCTGGTCGCGACCGACGTCTGCCTGTGCGAATACACCAGCCACGGGCATTGCGGGGTGGTCGAAGAGAATCAGGTGCTCAACGACCCGACCCTCGAGTTGCTCGCCCAGACCGCGCTTTCGCACGCCCGCGCCGGCGCCGACCTGGTTGCCCCTTCGGACATGATGGATGGGCGCGTCGGCGCGATTCGCCGCTCGCTCGATCAGAACGGCTTTGCCGACGTCGCCATCCTCGCCTACTCGGCCAAGTACTGCTCCGCCTTCTACGGCCCCTTCCGGGAGGCCGCGGAATCGGCGCCTCAGTTCGGCGACCGGCGAAGCTATCAGATGGATCCGGCCAATGCCCGCGAGGCGTTGCGCGAGGTGCGGCTGGATCTTGAGGAAGGCGCCGACATGGTGATGGTCAAGCCGGCCTTGCCTTACCTGGACGTTCTGCGCGCGGTGCGGCGCGCCGTCACGGTTCCCGTCGGCGCCTATAACGTGAGCGGCGAATATTCCATGGTCAAAGCGGCCGCGCGAAACGGCTGGCTGGATGAAAAGCGCGCGGTTCTGGAAATCCTGACCGGAATCCGCCGCGCCGGCGCGGATTTCATCCTGACCTATCACGCCAAGGATGCCGCTCGGTGGCTGGCCGGATGACACGGGCGAACCGCTTCCCGGAAATCTGGCGCCGCGCAAACGACCGCCTGGTCGGCGGAGTCAACAGTCCCGTCCGCGCCTTCGGCGCCGTCGGAGGCGAGCCGATCATCGCCGAACGCGCCTCGGGCGACCGGGTCTTCGACGTCGACGGCAATGAATACATCGATTACATCGGATCCTGGGGTCCGATGATCCTGGGCCATGCGCACCCGGCCGTCATCGCGGCCATCGGCGAGCAGGCCCGGCGAGGCACCAGCTACGGCCTGACCGCCGAATGCGAGATTCGCCTGGCCGAGCGGATCGCCGCCGCGCTGCCTTCCATCGAGCGGATTCGCCTGGTCAACTCAGGCACCGAGGCGGCCATGAGCGCCATCCGGGCCGCGCGCGCCTTCACCCGGCGCGACGCCATTCTCAAGTTCGAGGGCGGCTACCACGGCCACGCCGATAGCTTCCTCTCGCAGGCCGGATCGGGTCTGGCGACGTTCGGCATCGCATCGAGCGCCGGCGTTCCGGAAAGTTTCGCCGCGCTCACGCTCAACGCCCCCTACAACGACGCCCGGGCGGTCGAGCGGATTTTCGCCGAGCGCGGCGCGGAAATCGCCGCCGTCATCGTCGAGCCGGTGGCCGCGAACATGGGCGTCGTTCCACCGCAGGCGGGATTCCTCGACGCCCTTCGCGATATCACGCGGCGCCGTGGCTCCCTGCTGATTTTCGACGAGGTGATTACGGGCTTTCGGGTCGCCTGGGGAGGGGCCCAGCGCCTCTTCGGCATTACGCCCGACCTGACCATCCTGGGAAAAATTATCGGCGGCGGATTGCCGCTGGCCGCCTACGGCGGCAGGGCGGACGTGATGAGAATGGTCGCGCCGGAAGGACCCGTCTACCAGGCCGGCACTCTTTCCGGGAACCCGCTGGCCGTCGAGGCCGGTCTCGCGACGATCGAGGAAATCGAGCGGCCGGGATTCTACGAGAATCTCGACGCCAAGGGAAAGCGTCTGGCCCAGGGCTTTCGAAGCGCGACGGCGGAGGCCCGAGCCTCTCGCTCTACGCAAATCAACGCGGTCGCCTCGCTGCTGACGCTATTTTTCACCGGCGACCCGGTGCGCGATTACGCCTCGGCCAAGCGCTCCGATACGGGGCTTTTTGCGCGGTTTTTCCGCGAAATGCTCGGTCGCGGCATTTTGCTGCCGCCATCGCAATTCGAGGCGCTGTTTGTCTCGGCAGCCCACACCGAAGCCGACCTGGATCGCACGATCGAGGCCTGCCGCCAGAGCCTGGCCGCGATGGCAGAGGGTGAAACGGACGCCAAATCCTGGACCGATTGACACCCCCAAGCTAACCCTTCAGACGCTCATTCCGAGCGAAGCGAGGAATCCGCTTTCCCGCTAGATGTAGTAGCGCAGCTTGGGCCACATCTTCGTCAGCGCCGCTTTCGGGTCGCCGCAAAGATAGATGGGAAGGTGATTTTCCACGGGCATCGAGTAGCGGTTCATCACGAGCGTCTCCAGCTTGACCTGGCCGAACAGCTCATGCAACTGCGAGGCGGCAACGCCGATGGCGATCACGCACGCGCCGGAATAGCCGCGCGGACCCCACAGATAATAGTTGTTATGGCCGCTGATGGCGCGGGGCAACCCGTAGCGCCGGCCGTAGTAATCGATGGCTCCGGCCTCCCCGTAATTCGAGGCGAGAATGGCGCAAGAGGAACGCTGGGGCAAGGGGACCGCATCATAGACCTTCGCCACGCTCGCCGTGATGTGGCGCCAGCCGAACATGTCGCCGTATAGCTGCGGCAGAATAGCTCTCGAATCGCGTTCCATACGCACGTCGTGGCCGATCGGAATCAGGGTTTCGTACCGGATGAAGTGCCGCACCGACAGCACCGGCACGCCATAGGGCAGCGTGATGATTCCTCCGATGACAACCAGCGTGGCCAGGCCGGCTCGCATCCACCTCCGTCCCGGCTGCCGCAGCCATTTTTCCCAAATCACGCCGCCACCGGCCAGAAGCAGCGGGTAGGCCGGGAGCAGGTAGTAGGTCTTGCTGCGAAGCAAAAGAAACACGCCCAGCAAGACCAAATAGATGATCCCGAGGAAACGAAACGGCTTCCCTTCCCGGGTCCCGAAGTAATACCAGAGGCCGCCCAGCCAGACCGGCAGGATGAGCGGGTGCATGAACAGGATTTGCTGGAAGAGGAATTCGGCCGGAGAAATGGGCACGTTCTTGTAGAGGTCGGCATTCAACACCACGTGGATCTGCGGCCAGCCGTGCCGCCACTCCCAGATCAGGTTCGGCGCGAAAATCGCGAAAGCCGCCAGCGCCCCGATCCAGATCCAGCGGCTGTAGAAGAAACGCCGTGCGGGCGTAGCCAGCAGGGCGACGAACACCGCGTAGCCGAATATGAGGACCGAATTCTTATTCAAAAGTCCGATGCCGGCAATAACTCCGAACAGCAGCCAGAGCCGCTGGTCGGCTCCTTTCACGAGCCGCAAGAGGATCAGCGCGCAGAGCGTCCAAAAGATCGGCTCGAAGGCGTTCATCGAGAGGAAGCTGTCGAATGCGAGGTAGGCCGGCGCCGCCAGAACGGCCAGGGCGGCCAGCACCTGGGCGAATTCGTCGCCACCCAACTCGGCCGCCAGCCACCCGGTCAGAAGGACGATCGTTGCGCCCGCCAGCGCCGGGAAAAAACGGATGGCGTAGAGGCTTCTGCCGAGCAGAGCTTCGCTCAATCGGGCGAAAACGGCGACGAGCGGAGGCTGATCGACATATCCCCAAGCCAGATGGTGCCCGCAGGCAATGTAGTAGAGTTCGTCCCGGAAGAAGCCGTAGCGGCCATCAAAAAGGAGATGAAGCAGAAGGGTCAGGCCGGCAAGGACGAAGACAGAGGGGCTGATTTTCCGCCCGCGCGGCGCAGGAACCAGCTCCGTCTCCGGCATTTCACTCGCCGCCCCGCCTCCGGGCGGACCCCGTCGCGCCGGCGCCGGCGAGGGATTGGATCATGGTCAGCCAGCGGCGAATGCGACGGGAAGTCGATCTCTTCTCTCCGCGAGGCGGCTTAGGCGCCAGAACCGACAAGGCGACAGCCGGTAGCATCCGGTTCACTCCTTCGTGCGGGCCACGGCTCCTCGCCCGGCCGTTTATCGGAAAATCCAGCCGATGAGTGCGTCGCGAATCGCCTGACGATTGACGTCGTTATTCGATTCGGTCAGTGGAATATTTTTCGGGCAGGCTTTCACGCAGTTCTGGGCGTTGTCGCAGTCCTGCACGCCGCCGATCCCGCGAACCGCTTGCAGGCGCTCGTGGGCATGCAACTGGCCGGTGGGATGCATATTGAACAGGCGGACCTGGTTCAGGATGGCGGCGCCGACGAAATCGCTGTTCTCGTTCACCTTGGGGCAAACTTCCAGACAGTTGCCGCACATAATGCAACGGGAAAGCCAATAGGCAACCTGCTGCCGCTCCGGGGAAATTCGCGGGCCGGGGCCGATGGCGTAGGTGCCGTCGACCGGCACCCAGCATCGCATCCGCTTGAGGTTGTAAAACATCTTGGACCGGTCGACCGCCAGATCCCGCACCAGGGGGAATTTCGACAGCGGCTCGAGCTGAATGGGCTGCTCGAGCTGATCGACCAGGGCCGAGCAGGCTTGCCGCGAACGGCCGTTGATGACCATCGCGCACGCCCCGCAGACTTCCTCGAGGCAATTGGCTTCGTAGCTGACCGGCGTGGTCTTCTGGCCGCTGCGGGTGACCGGGGTTTCGGCAATGTCGATCAGGCAGGCGATCACGTTCATGTGCGGCCGCCACTGCAAACTGAACTCCTCCCAGCGCGACGGCTGGTCGGGCCCTGCCTGCCGCTTGATTCGCACGAGGATTTTCTTGTCTTCAGCCATCGGCCATTACCCGTCCTCGACTCTCCGCGATCAACTCTTGTAATTCCGCTTGCGCGGCGGGATCAGCGACGTATCCACGGGATCGAGCTGGAATTTGAATTTGCCGTTTTCATACGCCGCGCGACTCGTGTGCAGCCAATTCTCGTCGTCGCGCTCGGGGAATTCGGGCTTGTAGTGGGCGCCGCGCGATTCGTCCCGCAGCAGCGCGCCTTGCGTGATCAGGCGCGCCAGCACCAGCATATTGCCGAGTTCCCGGGTAAAGTGCAGGCTCTGGTTGCCCCAGCGGTCCGTATCGGCCAGATTGATCCGCTGGTAGCGGTCCTGGAGCTCGGCCAGCTTGGCGTCGGCGGCCTCGAGCCCCTTGTTGTAGCGGATCACGGTGACGTGTTGCGTCATCGTTTCGCCCATCTCTTTCCAAATGGTGATCGGGTTCTCCGGCCCCTCCTGCGTGCGCAATCTCTCGTAGATCTCCTCTTGCCGCTTTCCTTCCCCTTCGAACACGGCCGAGGAGACGGCCTCGGCGCCGCTCTCCAGGCCTTTCGTATATTGCACGGCGGCCTGCCCGGCGATCATCCCGCCATAGATGCAGGAAAGCAGCGAATTGGCGCCCAGACGGTTGGCCCCATGATATTGGTATTCGCACTCGCCGGCCGCGAAGATGCCGGGCAGGTTGGTCGCCTGCTTTTCGTTGTCGATCCAGAGCCCGCCCATCGTGTAGTGCTGCGCGGGAAACACCTTCATCGGGTGGTCGCGAGGATCGAGTCCGACGAACTTTTCGTAGATCTCCAGCACGCCGCCCAGTTTCCGCGTGAGCATCTCGCGCGGCAGGTGGGTCACGTCGAGGAAGACCACCGCCTTGCCGTCGATTCCGAGCCCTTCCTCGAAAACCACTTTATGAATTGCGCGCGTCGCCACGTCGCGCGGCACCAGGTTGCCGTACTTCGGATACCACTCCTCGAGGAAGTAAAACCGCTCGTTCTCGGGAATGCTGCGCGGGTCCCGCTTGTCGCCCACCGTCTTCGGCACCCAGACCCGCCCGCCCTCGCCGCGGACCGATTCGCTGATCAGCCGGCACTTGTCTTCGCCGGGAATCGCGGTCGGATGCACCTGAATCATTTCGGCGTTGGCGTAATGCACTCCCTGCTGGAACAGGGCCGACTGCGCCGAGCCCGTGCAAGCCACCGAATTCGTCGATTGGCGGAAGATCGAGCCGAGCCCCCCGGTCGCGACGATGACGGCATCGGCGGGAAACGTCTTCACCTGGCAAGTGCGCAGGTTGACGGCGCAAACGCCCCGGCAAGTGCCCGTTTCGTCCATCACCGCCGAAACGAACATCCAGCCCTCGAGCTTGCGGACCTTCCCCTCGGCCTCGAATAAACGCACCTGCTCGTCGAGCGCGTAGAGAAGCTGCTGGCCGGTCGTGGCGCCGGCGAAAGCCGTGCGGTTGAAGAGGGTGCCGCCAAAGCGGCGAAAATCCAGCAGGCCTTCGGCGGTGCGGTTGAAAGTGACGCCCATGCGGTCGAGCAGATCGATGATGCCCGGCGCCGCGTCGCACATTCTCTTGACCGGTCCCTGATTCTGCAGGAAATCGCCGCCGTAGACCGTGTCGTCGAAGTGCTGCCAGGTGGAATCGCCTTCGCCCTTGAGATCCTTGGCCGCGTTGATGCCGCCCTGCGCGCAGACCGAATGCGACCGGCGCACGGGAACCACGGAAAACAGATCGACCGCGCGGCCCATTTCGGCCACCCGAATCGTGGCCATCAAGCCCGCCAAACCACCGCCGATGAGAATGACTCTTGATTGGCTCATTGTGCGTAGAAATGGAACGGCTGCCATTGAAAGACGAAGCCGAAGATGATTAACAGGCCTACCACGGCGAACAGCACCCCGATCGTTCCGGCCACCCAGGCCGCCTTGCGCTGGGCCTTGCGGCCAACCACCAAACCCCATTTATTCGAAAATTGCCAGAGCCCGTTGCCGAAGTGAAACGAGGCGGCCAGAATCCCCACAATGTAAAAGGACAGGTACAGCGGATTCGACAAGGTTGCGGCGACGTCCATATACGTCGACCGCCCCTGCGTCATGAATCGCTCGATGTAAACGTGCCAGCCGATGAAAACAAACGCGACCAAGCCGGTCCAACGCTGGAGGACGTACATCCAGTTGGCTCCATACGCGTACCGGCCGGCATTCGACTTGCCTTTCGACCAGATATAAATGCCGTAAAAGCCGTGGTAGAGAATCGGGATCCAGATGAAAAGGGCCTCGACGGGCACCCGCCAGGGAATCGTTTGCAGGTCGTAGGAAGTCTTGTTGTACAAATTCACGCTGACGAGCGCGTAGCTGTTGGACCAAAAATGCTCCACCAAAAACGCCCCGATGGGAACGATCCCGGTGAGCGAATGGAGCTTATCCCAGAAATAGCTGCGATCGGGAACCGCGGCGGAAACGACGCTGGCTTCGATCGGAATCTCGGCAGTGGCGCTGGTTCGTTGATCCATAGTTGCGATGCGCTTCGATCTAAATCAATCCAAAAGCGCCAGTAGTATAGGAAAACCGGCCGCGTTTTAGCAAGCCAACCGTGATCGAAGCGGCGCGGACGCCGCCGCCGGCGCCACGGTTTCCGCGCCAGCCGCCCGCCACGGCGCCCGCCGGCAGGCCTTCCCGCCGGATTTGCCGCAGCCGCCCGGCCCGATTTTTCCGCGCCGGGAACGCTCGAATCACAAAGAAACGCGGAAGTGGATTGACAGCCGGTGGTCTTCTTGCTAATTTTCGACGCGCCCTCTTCGAGCGCACTAAAAGAAAGAAATGGCCTTCATCGCCAAGAAGCTTTTCCTGACCAAGGGCGTGGGAAAACACCGCGAGCGGCTCAGCAGTTTCGAGCTGGCCCTTCGCTCAGCCGGCATTGCCGCCTGCAACATCGTTCGTGTTTCTTCGATCATGCCGCCCGGGGCCAAGCTGATTTCCCGCAGCGAGGGCCTCAAGCACCTCAAGCCTGGCCAGGTCACCTTCACCGTCCTCAGTGAGAACTCGACCCGCGAGCCGCATCGCCTGATCGCGGCGGGGGTCGGCATCGCCCTTCCCGCCGACAAATCGATGTACGGCTATTTGTCCGAACACCATTCCTTTGGAGAAACCGAGGAAGTCGCCGGCGAGTATTGCGAGGAACTGGCGGCCGAAATGCTCGCCACCACGCTCAACGTCGAATTCGACCCCGAGCTTTCCTGGGATGAAAAGAAGGAAGTCTACCGGATTTCGAACAAGATCGTTCGCACGATGAACATCACGCAATCGGCCGTGGGCGATAAGCGCGGGCTCTGGTCCACCGTGGTAGCCGCGGCCATCCTGCTGGGCGAATCCGACTTCTGACGGCCGGGAAGCGACCCCCCTGGGGCCTTTCAACCAATCCTAAGCGATCGTTCAGCGCCGGGAACCCTGGGCGCGTCCGGGCCCTCAGCGGCTCCGGCGCCGGGGTCGCGCCGAGCGCCTTTTGTAGCCGATCCTTTCCAAGACGGCGCCGACGACCAGCGGCAGCGCCACCGTCGCGTCCTCGTACACTTCCGCCAATTTCCCGCCTTCTTCCGGCGGCACGAACTTGCCCCAGGAAACCGCTTCGGAATAGGTGCTTCCGGAAAGACCGCCCCAGTGCACCGGCTCGGGACAGATGCGAACCCCGTATCGATACCGCTTCAGGTCGCCCTTTTCGTATCCATGCCGGATCAGCAGCTCGGTAAAAACTCCGAACTGCTGCGACCAGTTGCGCGGCACCCCTCCGCCAACGGTCAAAATCCCCATTCGATTTTGCTTGAGGAGCTGGTTGGAAAAATGCCGGAAATCATCGTATGAATCGAACTGCAGGGGCGTTATTCCCTGTTTGTTCCGCCAGCGGTTATGCAGTTCGAGATCGATGCCCAGTTCCGAATCGGTGAACGCGGGGATGTAGATGGCCACGCCTCGCTCGCGGGCCGATTTCAAAATTCCTCTTCCGGGAGCGTGCTGGATCAGGTAATCGCCGATCCGTTCCAGCAGCCGCCAACTGGAAACCGGCTCGGCCGCGTCCCACTTCTCGAAAATCCTGTCGTTGATGCTTTCGATGTAATCCAGGTTCACTTCCGGCTCGATCGAGTCGTAGACGCGGTTGTACCCGGCCAGAAACAGTTCGCGATCGTCCATTTTGGGGTCGTAGCGGAAATGGGATCGCCCGGCCGCCTCGACCAGCCCATGCGCCATCAGCGCGCCGGTCGATACAACGGCATTGACGATGCCGGAGTCGATCAGATCGGCGATGACCAGCCCCATTTTGGCGACCGTCATGGCACCCGAAAGGGTCAGCACCACGAAGCAGTCCTTGTCGCGGGCCATGGCCTCGAGAACGTCGGCCGCGTCGCCGACCTGCCTCGCCGTGAACGCCGTGCGGCCCATCGCCCGCACCAGATCGTCGACCGTTTTGATCTTCCCCAGATCGAGCGGCTGGGTTGCCACGAGTTTGTCGCGAATCGGATCGTGTAACACGCGCCCGGTTGCCGTCTTTCGCTGCTTGGCCATTTTTCCCCCTCGCCGATGTGAGATTGTTGCCGCCGTATGCGGAAGAACGAAAGCCTTTCATACTACACAGAGCGGGCACCACAAAGAAGCGGTTGAAATGCACCGCCCCGCTGTGCTGAAATCGTGCGGCGCTCTTTGCGCGAAACAAGCGTGGGCCACATATCGAGTAGCGAAGACCCGAAACCAAGGACGAACATGGAAAGCACCTACACCCGCGCCCTGCCCGACAACTTCGGCGGCCTGCCTCCGGAATCTTCCGCCTACGAAACCTCCCGGGCCGTCATCTTCCCGGTTCCGCTCGAACGCACCACCACCTACATAACCGGAACGCGCAACGGTCCGGCAGCCATTCTCGCCGCCAGCCGCAACATGGAACTCTACGACGACGAATTGGATTCGGAGCCCTATCAGGGCTTCGGCATCGCCACCCTGGCCGCCATCGACACGCAGGAAGGCACGCTCGAAAACGTCATGGAGGAGATCCGCGGGACCGAGCGCGCCCTGCTCGCCGACGGCAAGTTCCCCCTCGCCCTGGGCGGCGAGCATTCGCTCACCGGCCCGCTGGTCGCCGCGGCGCGCGAAAAATTCCCCGATCTCACGGTTCTCCAGATCGATGCCCACGCCGATCTCCGCCAGGCCTACCAAGGCAATCTCCTGAGCCATGCCTCGGTCATGCGCCGCGTTGTCGAGCTCTGCCCCGCCGTCGAAGTCGGCATCCGATCGCTTTCGATCGAGGAAGCTGAAGCGATTCCGAGCCTCCCGGTCCAAATCCACTGGGCGCGTGACATTGCCTCGAAACCGGCCGAGGCGTGGGCGCCGGGCGTTGTCGCCGGCCTGGGCGAGCACGTTTATTTGACCGTGGACCTGGACGGCTTCGATCCTGCTTTCGTGCCCGCCACCGGCACGCCCGAGCCCGGCGGGCTCGACTGGCACCAGGTCACCGGGCTAATCCGGGCCGTGGCCGCCAAACGCACGATCGTCGCCGCCGACATCGTCGAACTTCTCCCGCAGCCGGGCGGCCACGCGAGCGACTTCCTCGCCGCCAAGCTCGCCTACAAGATCCTCGCCTACGTTCTGGGCGCCGGGTCCGGCGCCGGCCGCTCCCGGTGAGGCGAACGGTTTTGTCCGCGGCGCGTGTGGTAGAATATAAAATAAACGAGGTAGAAAACATCGCTTGAGTGAAACTCCAGTCTCTCTAATCCCCCTCGGTGGCCTGGGCGAGTTTGGCCTGAACATGATGGTTGTTCGCTACGGCGACGACTTGCTGGTCATCGACGCCGGAATGATGTTCCCCGAAGCCGAACTGCTCGGCGTCGACGTCGTCATTCCCGACATCACCTACTTGAAAGCGAACCGCGCCGCCGTCCGCGGCATCGTCTTGACCCATGGCCACGAAGACCATATCGGCGCCGTTCCCTACATCCTGCGCGAGCTCGATGTGCCGGTTTACGGCACCCAGTTCACGCTCGCCTTGGTGCGCCGCCGCCTCGAAGAGCACGCCCTTCTCGACAACGCGCGCTTGCGCGAAATCGCTCCGGGCCGCAGCTTCGAGGTCGGCCCGTTCAAAATCGAGCCGATTCCGGTCACGCACAGCACGATCGATTGCGTCGCTCTGGCCATCACCACACCGCTCGGCGTCATCATCCATACCGGCGACTTCAAGATCGACGCCACCCCCATCGACGGCCACCCATTCGACCTGCATGCGCTGGCCCGCTACGGCGCCCAGGGTGTTCTAGCTCTGGTTGCCGACAGCACCAATATCGAGCGGCCCGGCCACACCCCCTCCGAGCGCGCCGTCCGGCCGCGCCTGGAAGACCTGATTCGAGCCGCGCCCCACAAGGTGCTCCTGGCTTGTTTCGCCAGCTCGATCCACCGGATTCAGCAGATCATCGATATCTCCGAACAGCTCGGCCGCAAAGTCGCCTTCGTCGGCCGCAGCATGGTCGACAACGTCGAAATCTCTCACGATCTCGGCCGCCTCCGCATTCCCGACGGCATCGTGGTCAAGCCGCAAAACATCCGCGAGACGGACCCTCGAAAGCTCGTCGTGCTGGTCAGCGGGACCCAGGCCGAGCCCCTTTCGTCCCTTTCCCGGATCTCGGTCGATAATCACCGCTATGTGTCCCTGAACCACTCCGACACCGTCATCCTTTCGGCGCGCATCATCCCGGGCAACGAAAAACCGATCTTCCGCATGATCGACCATATGTTCCGCCGCCATGCCCTCGTCTATTACGAGGACGGCACCGGGCAGCCGATCCACGTCTCCGGCCACGGCAGCCAGGAAGAATTGAAGCTGGTGCTCAATCTGGTCCGGCCGCGCTACTTCTTCCCCATCCACGGCGAATACCGGCAACTTTTCCGCCACGCCGCCATGGTCGAGCAGATGGGTGTGGTTTCCGGCCGCGTCATGCTGATCGAGAACGGCCAGCAGGTCGAGATGACCAGTACCGCCGCCAGCGTCCGGGGCACGGTCCCCGCCGGCCGCGTATGCGTCGATTCCGGCTCGCTCGAAGAGATCGAGGATGCCGTTATCCGCGACCGCCAGCACCTGGCCGAGGACGGCGTCGTCGTGCCCATCATCGCCATCGACAAGCACACCGGCCGCATCGAGGGATTGCCCGAGGTGGTCAGCCGCGGCCTTTTCCCTTCCGACGATGGCCAGGAACTCGCCAGCCGCGCCCGCGAAGTGGTCATGCGCACGATCGAAAGCTCGAATCCCGACGAGACCGCCGATTGGACCGTTATCAAGGAAAAAATCCGCGCCGATCTTCGCCGGTTCCTGAACCGCCAAACGTCGAAGCGCCCTCTGGTCCTGCCCGTCATCCTCGAAATCTAAGAATCGTTGCATGACCTCACGGATTGGAGGGTCGGAGCTTCAGCCGGGGGTCGGAGCTTCAGCTCCGACATTCAAAGCCTGAATTTTCAGGGGCTTTAGCCCCTGAAGCTTGATGCCCGAGGTTGTCTTGAACTTCACCTTTCGCCCCTGCCAGCCGACTGACTTCGAAACCCTCTACCGCATCGACCGGGCTTGCTACGAGCCGGGCATCGCCTATAGCCGCCGCACCCTGCGCTCGTTCCTCACCCTGCGCGAATCGCATTGCTGGGTTGCTTGTCTGGCCGGGGAGATCGCCGGCTTCCTGATCGCTTTCTGGGAGGACGGCCTCGGCCACGTGATCACAATCGACGTGGTCGAATCCGCGCGCCGGCTCGGGGCCGGCTCGGCCCTGCTCGCTCTGGCCGAGCGCGAAATGTCCCAGGGCGGAGTTCGGCGCGTGGACATCGAAACCGCCACGAACAAACGGCCCGCCATCGCCTTCTGGAACAAGCATGGCTATCGCGCCATCGGCGTTCATCCCCGCTATTACCAGGGCCGCATCGACGCCTACCTCATGTCGAAGCGCCTTGCGCCTCCATCCGCCGCAAAATGACCGCCGTGCCGTAGGGGCGATCACCAGGATCGCCCCTGCAATTGCCGGTGTCTTCTTGCCGGCCACCAGGACATCGTCCATAGGGGCGGCCCTTGTGGTCACCCGGTCTCGGTTCGCGCCCCTGGCATCCGGCCTATTTGCAGTTTCGTACGCGGCCGCTGCTTATCCTCTACCGGATCTTTCACCGGCCCGCTATTCTGGCAGAGTTCGTCCTCTTCTTTGGGGAACGCGCGACAGCGCCCGCGCGTCGAAATGACCTAGAAGCTATTGCAGGATTGTTTTGCCCGCATCCAGGGGCTCCAACCCCCGGGGTTGGACGGGCGGCGGTTCTGCAAAAGCAGCCTTCCCTTGTCCTGGAGTGATTGGTGCGCTTCCTGAGTCCAACGGCGAACCGCCGCTTGAATGAACTGGCCGGCTTTCTCGGCATGACGCTTGCCGTCTTGCTACTGCTGAGTCTGGTCTCCTACCGTCCCTCCGACATCTCGCTCGATGTCGCGACATCGGCCGGCTTCTCGCATCCCGTCCACAACTGGATCGGGATTTTCGGCGCCTATCTCGCCGACATGCTCTACCAGATTGTCGGGTACGGAGCGATTCTGCTCCCCGTGGGAATGATCCTATTGTCCCTCCGCTGGCTGCGCAGCAGCCCGGTGAGCGCACCGGCCGCCAAGCTGATCGGCTTCGTGCTGCTGGTTGGCTCGGGCGATGCCTTGGCCGGCATGCTTTCCTTGCCGCGCGTTGGAGGAACAATCGAAGCCGGAGGTGCGATTGGCGCCTTGGGAGCCAAGGCACTGATAGCCGCCTTCAATCCGCTGGGCGCGCATGTGGTTGCTCTGGCTCTTTTATTGGCCGCCCTGTTTCTCACCACGAAATTCTCTTTCACGGGATCGGCCTCCTGGCTGGGCCGCGCTTGGCCTTCGGCATGGATCGAGGGCCAGGTAGATCGTTTCCACGATTGGCGCGAGGGCCGGGCCGAGGAGCGGGCCAAGCGGAAGCTGGAAAAAATTCGCTCGGCCGGCCATCCGCCCGTGCCCACGCAGATCAGCCTAAAAGAAGCGCCCGCAAAGCGCGTTCCGCTGCGCGAGCCGGAAGAAATCGCTGGCGATCTTTTGCCGCGGCTCGCGCCCGCTGACGAGGACGCTCCCGCTCGCGCGGCTTCCCCCGCCGCCAGCGCCGCCCGCGGCAATCCCCCCGTCGTTTCCTTCCATCCACACGAGGCCGTTGAAGCGCGCCCGGGCCCCGATCCGAAAATCGCCCGAATGCGCGCCAGCTTCCGGCTGCCTTCTCCGGGCCTGTTGCGCATGGCCGAACGCCCCGAAAAGTTCGACGAAGCGGAGCTGAAATCGGAGGCGCGCGCGATCGAGCAAAAATGCATGGAGTTCGGCGTCGGCGGCCACGTGACGCAAATCAATCCCGGCCCCGTCGTCACCACCTTCGAATTCAAACCGGAAGCGGGCGTGAAATACAGCCGGATCACCGCTCTGGCCGAGGATCTGTGCCTGGCCCTGCGCGCCGAATCGATCCTCATCGAACGCATTCCCGGTAAAGCCACCGTGGGCATCGAAGTCCCCAACGTCCGCCGGCAAACCATCGCCTTGCGCGAGGTCATCGAATCCTCCGAATTCGTCAATTCGGGCTCGAAGCTCACCATCGCGCTCGGCAAGGACCTGATCGGCCGCATCCGCATCGCCGAGCTCAATCAGATGCCGCACCTGCTGATCGCCGGCGCCACCGGAACCGGCAAGAGCGTCTTCATCAACTCCCTGATGATCTCCATGCTCTACAAGGCCACGCCGGACGAATTGAAGCTGATCCTGATCGATCCCAAGCGCCTCGAGCTGGGCCTCTATGAAGACATTCCCCACCTGTTCACCCCGGTGGTCACCGATCCGAAGGTTGCCTCAAACGTTCTCCGCAACGCCACGCGCGAGATGGAAAACCGCCTGAAGCTACTCGCGAAAAAGGGCGTGCGCAACATCGATCAGTACAACCGGGTCATCGCCAAAAACGCCGCGGCCGCCGCCGACGACGCCGACGCGCCCCAACCCCCCGGCGCCGAGCCGCCCGATGCCCCGCTGCCCTACCTGGTCATCGTGATCGACGAGCTCGCCGATTTGATGATGGTCGATACGAGCAACGTCGAGGAGTCGATCACGCGCCTGGCCCAGATGGCGCGCGCCGTCGGCATTCACCTGCTTCTGGCCACGCAGCGCCCTTCGGTCGACGTCATCACCGGCCTCATCAAAGCCAATTTCCCGGCGCGCATCTCCTTCCGCGTGGCCACGAAAGTCGATTCCCGCACCATCCTCGACGCGAACGGCTCGGAATCCCTGCTGGGCCGCGGCGATATGCTCTATCTCCCGGCCGGCTCCTCGCGGCTCGAGCGCGTCCACGGCCCGCTGGTGAGCGAAGATGAGATCGTCGCCGTTTGCGATTTCTGGCGTTCCCAGGCCAAGGCCGCCTATCACACCGAGCTTCTCGAACCGCCCAAGGAAGAACCGGACGCCGAAGTAATCGAAGCCGGCGGCGAAGCGGGAGACGACCAATCCGGCGGCGACGGCCAATCCGACGACAACCTCTACGAAGAAGCCGTTCGCGTCGTCTGCGAAATGGGCCGCGCTTCCACATCGACCCTTCAGCGCCGTCTCCGCATCGGCTACGGCCGCGCCGCGCGCCTGATCGATTTAATGGAAAAGGACGGTATCGTCGGCCCCGCCGATGGTCCCCGTCCCCGCGAAGTCCTCAAGAAGCGCGACTGGATGAGGGAGTGGGACCAAACTCCCCATTAAGCCGAATGTATCCCTTGGCTAGCAGGGACGGTTTCCAAGTCCGTTCCTACGAACCGAAGGCGGGCCTTGCGGGCCAGGGCTTGAGCCGGGGGTCGGAGCTTCAGCTCCGACATAAAAAACCAAATCCATCGGGGCTTTAGCCCCTGAAGGCTTTTGCCATTCCGCTTGCCCTCGGCTGCGCACCGGTGTATCGTGCAAACGAGCCGGAGGTCCGCAACGAAATTCCGGTAAACATGAAAATTCCGCCTCAATGAAAATTCTGCTGTATAACCCGGACAACGGCGTCACCCGCAACTTCATGCCGCATCTTTGGATGTTTCTGCTGCAAACGCTCACCCCGCCCGGCCACGAAGTCGTGCTGATCGATGGGAACGCGCAGCCCATGGATGAAGAGGGCATCGCGCGCTACGTGCGCGAGCAAAAGATCGATCTGGTCGGCATCGGCGCAATGACCCGAATGATCGCCAAGGCGTATCGCATGGCGGACGCCGTGCGCGCGGCGGGAGTAAAGGTCGTGATGGGCGGCCCGCACGTCACCGAAATGGCCGATGAGGCCCTCGGACGCGATGGCGGCCCGCGCCATGCCGACGCCGTCGCCCTCGGCGAAGCCGACCAGACCTGGCCCAGAATCGTCGAAGACGCCGCGCGCGGCGCGCTCCAAGACGTCTACGCGCCGGTAGACGAATTCGGCCAGGAGCGCAAACCGTCCCTGCAGCCGTATCCGGAGATTCCCTGGGACAAGATCCAGCTGGACCAGTTCAATCTGCTGCCGGGCATGCTGCAACCACTGCTCAAGCGCGTCGGCGGCGGCTGGGGAACGTTTCGGATCATTCCGATGGAGTCGGGACGCGGTTGTCCGTATGGATGCGAGTTTTGCACGGTGACGGGATTTTTTGGCGACTCCATCCGCTTTCGCACCAATGAAAGCGTGGTCAACGAACTGCTGCTGCTGAAATCCCGCGCGCGCCGCGAAGGCGGCCAGATTGCCGTCTTTTTCATCGACGACAATTTCGCCATCAACGTCAGGCGCACGAAATCCCTCCTGCGCGACATCATCGCCGCCGGCGCTCAGGTGCACTGGGTCGCGCAGATCAGCGCCAATCTGCTGCGCGACGAGGAGCTCGTCGAGTTGATTGCGGCCGCGGGAGGCAAGTGGATCTTCATCGGCATGGAATCCATCGATCCCGCCAACCTGGCCGACGTAAAAAAGGGCTTCAACAAGCCCGGCGAGTATGCCGCGGTGCTCGAACGGCTCGCCCGGCACAACGTGTTTGCCATCACGTCGTTTATCTTCGGCATGGACAACGACTCGCCCGGCGTGGCGGAGCGGACGCTGAAGGAAATTCGCAGTTGGCCGCCGGGGCTGCCGATCTTTGGCCTGCTGACGCCGTTGCCCGCGACGCCGCTCTACAAAAGGCTCGAAGCCGCCGGCCGACTCACGCGCCCCAAGCACTGGCAGGAGTTCATACCCTTTGCCATGGCGCATACCCCGCTCAAGATGAGCATCGACGAAGCTCATGACGAGGTGCGAACGGGGTGGGTGAACGCCTACAATCCCAAGGCAATCGAAATGGCGGTGGATTCGCTGAGCCATAAGCCGCTCGGTTACCGCATCAACATCCTGATCGCGCGCCTCTGTTTCCGGGGCATATATTTTCCGTCGATGGGCCGTTTCGCCTGGCTGAAAACGATTCTCGAAAACCGGCGCACGATTCTCAAGCTGATCGGGCAATGGTACGGAGCGGGTCTGCACGCTCCGGCTCCGGCTCAGGCTCCGGCGCCGCCGGCCGCGGCCGAGCCGGTCGCAGAGCAGCAGAACTGAAGCGGCACTTCCCGAGTGGTGAACGGGAACCCTCCCCAATCCTCCGAATCGCAAGCCCTAAGCTCGCGCCCCGCATCAACGCGCGCAACCGATTCTTCGCTTTTCCTCGGGAAAACGCCGGTTTATGGCGCCACCCGGCCCGACATCCCGGCCCGAGTCGAATCGCCCAGGTGACATTCCGGCGATCCCGCTCCCTTCCCTATCGCCTACGCCCGTGCCTTCACGATCGCGTTCCGATTCCATCGGGTATTCTGATGCTATGTCTGAACCGGCAAAAGTGAACCCTCAAGACGCGTGTCTCAAGCCTGTCAGGCCGCTCGCCTGGGCCGATGTATTCTCCCTGTGGAGGGAAGCCGAATCGAAACTCCCTCATTGGATCGAACACTATACGAAGAGCGGCTTTGAGTCCTGGGACGCTTGGCGAACGAACACGCTGAAAGAGCTGGACTGCCGGGATCTTCAGTGGTCGTTGTTTGAAATCACAGTTCCGCTCAGGGTTGTTCCGAGCCTTCTCGGAGGTTCCTTCCGCCCATGGATCGCGAGGTATTACGAGGGAGCAAAGCACAGGACGTTCCGGGAACTCGCCAAGCATCCTGCCGTGCGAGAGAACGCCATCATCCGGGAAATGGTGACGAATTTCCCGAAGGAAACATATCTCGTCGGCCTGCGAACGGAGCGGGGGATCATCGTCATCGAAGGGATGCACCGGTGTTGCGCTTTGGCTATCGCCGCGGAAAATGGCAAGCCCATGGAGTCCAGAATATTCATCGCACTCGCTGAGTTTGAGGGAGAGCTGCCGGAAATGGGCCGAGCAACATCACCTACTTAGTCCGCCGGGCAATGCTGGGGAATCGCACCGAGCCAATGCGGGCGCGTCGAGTGAATGAGGCAGACGAGGCGCAAGAGGGCCGGGGCCGGGGCCGCGCCCCTGCGCGATTCCAGCCGCTCTTGACGGGCCTTCCCCCAAGGGGAGCCGTGGCGCTCGGTGATTCGCATGTAGGAAGCGCTTCACGATTTCACGAGCGGCCCTCCGATAGCGATTACGCGCCGGCCGAACGTTGCGAACATCACTCCGGCGAAGGAGAGATAGAGCGCGCCGATGCCGTTCCCGATGCCAAACCAGCCACCGAGCTTGATCCATACGGTCCCCATGCCCAGGTTACCGGCCGCCAGGGAAAGGAAGGTCAGCAACGCCAGCAAGAAAATCAACCACAACGTAAAACTCGTGCGGAAGGTCGCGATCCACATATATAGCGTGAAGATTCCCCACACGAGCAGCGTGACCCCGATGGCCGCATTGCTGGGGGCTTTGAGCCAGCCCGCTCCAATGGTCCACAGGAGCAACGCGTACCACCACCAGAAAGCACCGAACGAGGTAAATGCAACCATGGCGAAGGTATCCCCATTCACAAACTCGAGCACCCCGGCGATCATCTGAACGAAGCCTCCGAAGGCAAAGGCAAGCGGCACAACGACCGGAAAGGACTCCTGTTTCAGAAATCCCGCGTTGATTGCACTGAGTACAATCGCCGAAACTCCGAAACCGGCAAGACCTAGCGGAGCGGGGTTCGCAAACTTTCCACCTTCAGTCATAGTCGGTTCTCCACCCCCAGAGCAAAGTTGAAATTTCGGGCCATCCCCCGGCCCGGCAGCAGATGGTTTACCACAGGAACTACGGCGTTTCCATAAATAAGGAGCCGGTCCTTTAGAAGACCGGGCGGACGGCATCGGAACCAAGCCAGCGCAAAACGGACTCTCCCGGCGTCACGATGTCATGTGTTCGGGCGCGCCGGGAGAATCCGGCGCGGCATCCTTACGCGGATTCGCCGGTCCGCTCAAGCCCAAGAGGATTCGCAACAGCCTGCTTTTCCGCAACCGGGTTCCATGGAACGGCAAAAGTGACAGCCCCCGCAGCAAATCCATCGCCAGCGCCCGTTGCTGCCTGAAACAGGTGAACGCCCGCCAGCCGAGCTTCGCCAGAAGCGCAAGCCGCAAGCGCGCGAACCGGAATTCCAGATGGGATAGCGACGCGGGAATGTCCTCCTCGCGGAGGTGCTCGTAGAACGAATAGTTCATCGACCCGGCGGTTTGAACCTTGATGAAGTTCCCGAGCGCGCGACTGGCCGGATTCGCGGCAACCCGTCCGATCAGATCCTGAAAGCTTTTCGAACGGGCTTCCAGCGTTTCGAGGCTGGCGAACCGGTTCACGATTTTCGCGCCGGCGGGATCCCACAGGTAGCCATTCATCGCCACGGGAAGCCCGAGGTGAAACAGTTGGGACACCACCAGGTGGATGCGCAGATGGCACTGGTAGGGGTCGTGCATGCACTCGTAAAGGCGGCCAGTGTCCCGGGTGACGCCGCGCTGGAAGGCGGTGATGGCGGTATCGAGGTCTCGCGTGAACTCGGCAGTGTCGTGACCGTCGAGTTCCCTCTGAATGATCGCCCCGACCTGGCGAATCTGCAGGGAGGTCAAGGCCAGGCCGACGCTGTAGAGCGGATCGACGGTATCGGCGGCGTCGCCAAGGATGTACCAGCGGTCGGGAGAATAGCGCTGGCGGCATTCCCACATGTAGGAGCGGTAGACATTCGTATCGACGACCGTGCCGCTGCGCACCAGTTCGGCGATCACCTCGTGCTCCCGGCCGGCCGAGTCCAGGAACTGCTCGATCGTGCGGATCTCGCCGTGGGGATAAACGTTGCTCCGGCTGGTGATGCCGATGCTCATGAGCGGCCGGCCATTTTCCGAGCGCATGGGGATGCACCAGATCCAGTTGCCCCTTCCGAAGAAATGGTGGGTGGCGAAGTAAGGGACGTACGCCCGGTGTTCCCTCTTGATCGCCTGGATGCGGCTCAGGATTTCCGGATTGAAATCCGCCAGCCGGAACCAGAATACGTTTTTCTGCTCGGCGACCGGCTGGTGAAGCTGGAGCTGTTTGGCGAGCAGGCGGTTGCGTCCGGTCGCGTCGATCAGCCAGCGCGCGCCGAGCGTCGTTTCCCGCCCCGCCGGATCCCGCACGGTCACCGCGTGCAGCCCGCCGCCGCTCGCGAGCGTGACCCCGGCCACCACGGCATCGATCAGCTCCACGCCGTTCTGCCGGTTGCGCTCCCGCAAATGGCGATCGAATGTGAACCGGTTGATCTGAAAGGAAAGCAGTGGCGGCGCGGTGGGAATCTCGTCGACGACGTAGGTCCGATCGGAGGGACGGTCGATATCGAGCTTGAAATAGTAGGTGAGCCCGTACTTCGGATAGTGCTTTTCAACCAGATACGGACCCAGGCCCAGTTCCAGCAAAAAATCGACGCTGGCCTCGACCAGGGATTCGCCGACGATCGGCCGGTCCTTGCGCGGGCCCTCGACCACCGCCACGCGCAGCTGCGGGAAGCGCATCCGGAGGTAAGCGGCCGCCAGTTGTCCGGTCACTCCGCCGCCCATAACCAGCACGTCGATCTTCATTTCGTTCACAGTGTCAACCATCGCCACCCGTGCCGGCTTCCCGGAAAGGGGCGGGACCGCCCCGATGCCTTCACGGATGCGGAGCGGTCCGTATTGCCAGAATCGGACCGCGCCGATGCGCCGGGACTTCCGTTTCCGTCATCGGATCGAGGGCTACCATACACGCGAACGTGGCCGAGTGCAATCGGGCCGCGCCGTTGCATTGCAACGCGGTCAGACGTATGCTGTCGGGCGGCCGGGACTCGGGAGACGCAAGCAATCACACGCATGGGGGAAGAATCAAATGCCAACTCCTTTGACCGGTCTTCGCGTTCTGGACTTGACCCGGATACTGGCCGGCCCTTGGGCAACGCAAACACTCGCGGATCTGGGCGCCGAGGTCATCAAGGTCGAACGCCCTAAACTCGGCGACGAGTCTCGGCATTATGGGCCTCCTTTCCTGCTCTCCGGTAGCGGAGCTTCCACGCGGAGCGTTTATTTTCTGGCCGCCAATCGCGGCAAACGCTCGGTCACGATCAATCTCGCGACGCCGGAAGGACAGAGCCTGGTTCGCGAACTCGCCGGCCGCTGCGATGTCCTCATCGAGAATTTCAAGGCCGGCAGCCTGGCCAAGATGGGGCTCGGCTATGCGCAATTGTCCGCTTCCAACCCTGGCCTGATCTATTGTTCCATTACCGGTTTCGGACAAGAAGGTCCGCACCGCGACCGCGCCGGTTACGACCTGGTGGCCCAGGCCATGGGCGGGCTCATGAGCATTACCGGCGAACCGGATGGGCCGCCGGTGCGAGTGGGCGTCGCCATCACCGACATCCTGACCGGCCTTTACGGCGCGATCGGGATTCTCTCGGCACTTCGCGAGCGCGAGCGAACCGGCCTGGGGCAGTACATCGATTTGGCCTTGTTCGACGTTCAAGTCGCAACGCTCGCCAATCAAGCGAGCAGTTTTCTCGCCACCGGCCAGGTGCCGCAGCGGTACGGGAACGCTCACGCCAACATCGTTCCGTATCAGTCGTTTGCGACGCGGAACGGCTACATGATCGTGGCCGTCGCCAACGATTTTCAGTTTTCCCGTTTTGCGGAAATCCTCGGCATGCCGCAGATCTTCGAGGATCCTCGTTTCCGGACCAATAGCGAACGCGTGAGGAACCGCGCCGTTCTGCTGCCCATCATCGCGGATCGCTTGCGGGAAAGGACGACCGGCGAGTGGCTGGCGGATTGCGATGGCGCGCATATCCCGGCGGCGCCGATCAATTCCCTGGACGCCGTTTTTTCCGATCCGCAAATCGAGGCGCATCATCTGGTCGTCGAGTTTCCTCCGTCGGGGAATACCCCGGTCCGGGTTGCCGGCAGTCCCCTGCGCCTTTCGCGAACGCCCGTCTCCTACCAGTTGCCGCCGCCGGAACTGGGCGCGCACACCGACGAGGTTTTGTCCGAGCTGCTCGGCAAGACACCGGAATCCATCGAAGATCTGCGGCGTCGCGGAGTGCTCTGACGCGCCTTGCCCGGCCAGGGGCGGGGCTTGACGGTCGAGAGAGAATATCGTTTGGGCAAGGGCCTATAATGAAGCTCAGGAAGCCAGCAATCGCCTCGCCGCGGCCCCCGGGCCGTTGAGGAGGCAAAAAGGGGGAATCGATGCCGCGCCTTCGCTTCATGGAAGAGGATGAAATGACCGGAACCCAGCGTCTCTTGGTCGAGAGCGCCCACGTCAACGGCGCTCCCGATCCACTTTTCGCGCGGGTCGTCGCGCGCAGCGAGGCCGGCAGGAACTGGCTGCGCGCCTGGAACGAACTGCTCAACGGAGGTATTCTGCCGGTTCCGCTGAAGGAAATGGTTCGCTTCCTGATTTCGACCAAGCATGAATGCGGTTATTGTTCGACGGTGCGGTCGAACGTGGCGCGGGCGCGAGGATTGACGGAAGAGAAGCTGATGGCGACCATGGAATTCGAGTCGAACGATCTGTTCAGCGAGCGGGAAAAAGCCGCGCTGCGATTCGCCACTTCGTTCAAATCGGGCGACGACGGCATCGATTCCGACCGGGCGTACGAGGAATTGAAGCGGCATTTCACCGAGGAGGAGATCATCGAGCTCGCCTTGCTCTGCGCCGAATGCGACGGTGGCGGCAAATTCGCGCGTTCGCTCAAGCTGCGGACGTGGGAAGAAGCCTGCGAATTGCAACCGATGATGCGCGCCCACGCGGAAAAGACCGCCGGCTGAATCAACCCCGCTAAAAATCCCTAACACCTGGTAAAGCTTTCCTCGCGCCGCTGGCGGGTTGCCGATCGTGACGATCGCAATCCCGCCCCGTCTCGCAAGCTCACAGCAAGGATTGATTCGAGCGTTCTATTCACGGACCGGATTTTCCGCTGTCGGCCGCTTCACGCTTTCACGATCGGCCCTCCGACGCCGATCACGATCCGGCCGAAGGTCGCGTTGGTCACTTCGGCGAAAGAGAGATAAAGCGCGTCGACGCCGGTCACGAGACCGAACCAGCCGCCCAGCTTCACCCATCCGGCCCCCATACCCAAGTCGCCGCCGGCCAGCAGGAAGAAAGTGATCCACAGCAGCAGGAAAATCGACCACAGCGTGAAATTCGTGCGGAAGGTCGCAATCCACATGTACAGGGTAAAGACGCCCCACATCAGCAGGCAGACACCGATCGCCGCCTCGCTGGGCGCTTTGATCCAGCCCGCCCCGATCGTCCACACCAGGAACGCGTACCACCACCAAAAAGCACCATACGAGGTGAATGCGACCAGGCCGAATGTATTCCCATTCAAATACTCCAGGTAACCGGCGAACAACTGACCGAGCCCTCCAAAGGCAAAGGCCAGCGGCACAACCACGGGAATGGCGTCTGGTTTCAGGAGTCCGGCGTTGATTGCGCTGAGCACGACCGTCGTAAGTCCGAAACCGGCTAGCCCCAAGGGCGCGGGGTTGGCAACTTTTGCAACGTCAGCCATGGTCGGTTCTCCCTTTGTATGTGGATTCGGGATCGCGAGCCGTCATGCGGCTCATCCCCGAGATGGTTTACCATAGGAACCACCCCGTTTCCATCGAAAGCAGCCGGAAGCCAAAAAATGCCGTACCACCGGGACATTTCGATGAACGGCCCGCGGCAGCTTTGCGCCGATCGCCGCGTTGCCTTAGAATTTCGTCTGCTCTCGTGCCGGGGTAGCTCAGTGGTAGAGCGCAGCCCTGAAAAGGCTGGCGTAGGCGGTTCGATTCCGTCCCCCGGCACCACCCCAACGCGTGTTCCCCAAACGCCTGTCGCACGACCGTCTCGTGCCAAACCCGCTTGGCATGAGAAAATGCAGCGACGAGGAGGCCATTGATGCCAGCCAGCTTGTTTTGGGGCCTGGGACTTGCCTGCGTGCTATGGGGACGGCGAGAAACCTCGCCCGAGCGGCCGATCCCGGCGGCCCAAATGGACGCGCCGCGCGCAAGCGCGGCCGGTAGCGAGACGGCCGTTTTCGCCGGAGGCTGTTTTTGGGGCATCCAAGCCGTGTTTCAGCGGGTGAAGGGCGTCATCGAAACCGCGGCGGGCTATTCAGGCGGAACGGAGGAAACGGCAACATACGAGATGGTCATCACCGAAACGACCGGACACGCCGAATCGGTGGAAGTGGTTTTCGATCCCTCGCGGATTACCTATGGCCAGTTGCTGCGCGTCTTCTTCTCCGTGGCCCACGATCCCACCGAGATGAACCGGCAGGGGCCCGACGTCGGCCCTTCCTATCGCTCGGCCATTTTCTACGCGAGCGAGGAACAGAAGCGTATTGCCGAAGCGTACATCGCGCAGCTCGACGGCGAGAATGTATTTCCGAAACCGATCGCGACGGAAGTGGTTCCCCTCGAACGCTTCTACCGCGCCGAAGAGTATCACCAGGATTACGCGCTAAAGAATCCCGGCAATTCCTACATCCAGATTTGCGATCTGCCAAAGATCGACGCGCTGAAACAACAGTTCCCTGAACTGTTCACCGACTACAAAAGCGCGGCGCAATAGGACGCGGCCGCATGGCCTGCGCGGCTCGCCGGCTCGGACACGAAGTTCCGGCCAACGATTCGCGCTGGCTATCTCGAAACCATCGCCGAAGCGGCTCGCCACTCACGCCAGAGCGCCCGGTACGGCAAACCGGCCGAAAAGAGCAGGACGACCTTCGCGACGCGATAGGGATAAACCCGGAATTCCAGAAACAACCCGTTCTCTCCTGTGAAGTTGACGCGAACTCCCGATCCCTGGCCGTCGTGGCATTGAGCCAACCAGCCCATCAGCATGCCATTCCAGGCGGGATCGGGCAGCGATAGGTCGACGCGCCAGCGCGTCAAATCGACCGCGCGAACGATTCCCTTCCCCAACCGTCTGAACCTCTTTGCCAAAATGCGGCGGATGGCGGGCTCGCGCAGGCAGTTGCGCAGGAACCGCGGCACGGCGGCGGGATTCCTTCTCCGCCCGAGGCTGGACGCCGTCCGCACGCCCTTGCGTTTCGGGCGGCGAGCTGGAATTTTGACGGACTTGCCCGCGATCGAGAGATTTGGTTTGCCTTCGCTGCCCGGCAGCGGCCGCCTGTATTCGAGCGCCGCAAACCACCGGACACGCACCTGCCCGTTACCTGAATCCACGGTGAAGATGAGCGGGCTGAACAGCGCGAATGCGATCAGCAGAAGCGCGGAGAGGCCAATCACTCCGAGAACGGCGAAAACAATCCAAACCAGCGGCACGCGAATTCTCCGGCGAGCCAAATCGAAAGGAAAACCAGGCCGAACCAGAGCAGCAAAATCCTATGGTAGTACTTTGGTGCGATTGACGTCTCGAATATCTCCATTAAGTTGTAGAAGAGCAGCAAAACATTTGCCCCCCCGAGGCGCGGCAGGCGGATTTGTGTGCGGGCTCGCGGACCACGCAGGGGGAAAGCGGAAGGAACGGGCAACTGTTCCAAATGGAAACACAGGTGTCCGCAACGCCTGAAAAAAGGCGCCAATTCAGGGGAAAAGCGATCGTAGCGCTGCAGGCCAACCGCGGCGAGGATTCCTCCGCACGAAAACATGGAAACGACGGCAGGCGCGAGCGCGGGACGGAAATGCTGGAATTTGCTTTCGTCATTTCATTATTAATGACGCTGATGCTGGGAATCGTCACCTTCTCGCGCGCTTTCAACATCTACCAATCGATCACGCGGGCGGCGCGGGAGGGCGTGCGGATGGCGGTTCTGCCGAGCTGCGCCTCCTGCGGCAACAGCTACCTGGACCCATCGACCGGAGTGACCGAGGCGAATAGCACCGTTTTCTCGAGCTATATCGCGCCGGCGCTTCAGGCGGCCAATCTGAATCCGAACGCCGTCCTGAACTATAGCGAGAGCGTGGGATGGCTGGATGCGGGCGATACCGACCAGCAGTGCGGCGTGGCGATCAGCTTCCAGTATCCCTACCAGTTGGATCTGCCCTTCACCAGCCAGAACCTGACGACGATCGATATTCCCGCCGCGGTTCAGATGCGGCTGGAAAATCAGCCGAGCGGGGGAACCTGTCCATGAAGCGGGCGCGTCGGAGATCGCGGGCGGGGCAGCGGGGCGCCGAGTTCGTCGAATTCGCCCTCGTGCTGCCTTTGATTCTCCTGTTGCTGCTTGGGATTTTCGATTTCGGCTCTTTTTTCGCCCTGCGCCAGAAGATGACCAACGCGGCTCGCGAGGGCGCGCGAATCGTCATCTCCTCGCCGCTGAGCGACGCCTCCTGCTCGAGCGCAACGCCGTGTTCGATCGTGGCGGCGGCCGGCGCGGTGGTGCACTACATGGCGAATGCCGACGCCAGCATCTCCTGCATTCAGCCGGGCTCGCCGACGACGAGCGCACCGCTCAAATGGACCTATTCCTGCGCCAACGGCACTTCGCTGGTGATCAATCGCGGTTATTCGTTTTCCGATTCCGGCAACATCATGATTCCGGCAACGCAGGTGACGCTCGTCTATCCCATCGAGTGGCAGCTGGGCGGGTTACTGCCGGATCTTTCACGCTTCAAGACGATTACCACACAGGCGACGATGCCGAATCTGGCCAGCGATTGAAAAGGTGAACCCCATGGCGGAGATGTCACGAAAGAACGGCGAGCGTGGAGCGTCCTTGATTCTGGTGGGCATGGCGCTGGTAGCTCTCTTGGCGGCATTGTCGCTCGCCATCGATCTGGGAATGCTGTACGTCGCGCGCAGCCAGGCGCAGCAGGCGGCCGACGCGGCCGCCCTGGCCGGGGCAACGACCCTGGCCAATTCGAATTGCATCATGGCGGCGGGCGGCTGCGTGGCAGGAGGGTCGCAGGAAACGCAGGCGACGCAGCAAGCGGAAACCACCGGCGCCCAGGATTCCGTGATGGGCCAGGCGGCAAGCATCCAGGACAGCGACGTGAGCTTCAACTACCCGAATCCGCAGGAGCCCGAAATCACGGTGACGGTTCAACGCAGCGCGGCGCGCGGAAACGCCGTGCCGACGCTTTTCGCCCATGTATTCGGGGTCAATGCGGTAAATGTGATGGCCAAAGCGACGGCCGAGGCGGTCAATCCGACGGGCGGCGGCGCGCCGGTCGGCTACGGTTGCGTCGCACCGTTCCTCGTGCCCAATTGCGACCCCGACCACATCAACATTCCAAGCGGCAACGTGAACGGCGCTTGCGATGACGGCAATGGAGGAGCCGGATATTTCATCAATCAAACCACCGGGCAACTCGAAAATCCCGGCGTGTACAGTTCGGGCGGCGTGGTTGGAGAGCCTTGGCAACTGCACAGCGATGCCTCGCCAAGCCAGTGGTATCTGGTGGCGTACAACACGAACCTCGCCACCCAAATCAGCACCAGCAACGGCAATGGCCAGAGCGCCTCGCTCCTGCGGCAGTACATCTCCGAGTGCGTTCCGCAACTCCTCTCCTGCGGCCAAACCGTAAGCACATTCAACGGCAAGAGCGTCGGACCGACCGGTCAAGGAACCGACGCGCGCATCAATGCCAGCGGAGACGGCCTCGGCAAGGGGCAGGACACGATCGACACCTCGATTGGTCCGCCGTTTCCATTCACGGGCGGCGCCAACAACCTGAACCAATCACTCGTCGGGCAAACCTACTACGGCCCAAGTCCTTCCCAAGTGCTCGTTCCCGTCTACGACGGACACCAGCTCAACCCCGGCGGCGACACGGCTACAATTGTGGGGTTCATGCAGCTGTTCATTCAGGATGCCTCGCATCAGGGCAACGCCGACCTCATTGACACGATCGTATTGAAAGTGATTCCCTGTGCCAGTGGCGGCGGCAACGAGGACGGCACCACCCCGGCAATCAGCGATGCCGGCGGGATGGCGGTTCCCGTTCGTTTGATCCGAACTCAGTAGCTTCCCCCTAGCAGGCTGCTGAAAAAGCCGCAAAGCCGTCATTCCGGGGGCGGTTTTCGCCCGAGGAATCCGCCTTTTCCTCGGAATTTAACGAAAAGCAGATTCCTCGCCTCGCTCGGAATGACAATCGGGACCGTTTTTCAGCATGCTGCTAGACCACCCACCAGACCTGCGCGAAGCCGAGCCCACACGCATTTCCGGGGCGCGCATGTCCTGGAAACACTATTAGCAGGTATTTCAATAACGGGAACATTTAGTTCCATTACGGCGAATATTCAGATCCCTATTTCCGGGTCGAAAGTGAAAACTTTTTCCACCTAAGTCCTTTGGAAAGGCGTTGGGCGAACCAGGACGAAAGTAGCGGAACTTTCAAGCGCATATTACTAGCAATTCAATGCCATTCGCATAACATAGCCCCCTGGAAGTTTCTCTGCCACAGCAACTTACCTCTGGACTTTCCTAAGAACTTCTGTAGACTTTTGAACAAGAGTCGCAAGCAAATTGTACACTGCAAGGAGCAGGAGAAGAACGTGAGTGGCCCGGTTAACCCCGAACCTTATCCTGTTCCGCAGATGGACTCTGTTTCGGAAGGGAACGTGCATCTGAATCCGGCGATGAGTTCGACAAGCGCAAAATCGGGTGGTGGCGGCGAGCGAGGCGCGGAAATGCTCGAATTCGCGCTTTTGTTCGCAGCGCTAATGACGCTGATGCTGGGCATCGTAGTTTTCGTGCGCGCCTACAACATATACCAAACAATGACGCGGGGGGCCCGCGAAGGCGCGCGAATGGCCGTGCTTCCGAGCGCCTGGAACGGCGGTAGCGGGGGCAGCTATATCGATTCGGTTTCGGCGTGCACCAGTCCGCCCACGACGACCAACTCGCCGGACACAACGATCTTCAACGACTACATAAAGCCAGTACTCGAGTCCGCGAATCTGAGTCCCAGCGGCGTGCAAAACTACCAGGAGTGCGAGGGCTGGATGGACCCGGCCGGCACGGCAGACAACCAGTGCGGCGTGACGGTCAGCTTCCAATACCCCTACCACATGAGCATCCCGTTTCTCGGCGCCAGCCTGGGGACGATCAATATCGGGACCCACGTGCAGATGCGCCGGGAGGACCAGCCAATGGCGGTGGGTGGTGCAAGCGCTTTATGTGCCGGACAATCCGAGCCATGAACGGGGCTCGGAAAGTGAGGCGGAAATGAACGGACCGAATCCGACAAGTGGATGGCGAGGCCAGGAGCGCGGCAGTCAACTTTTGGAGTTTGCCATCGCCGTACCCGTCCTGCTCCTGCTGGTCGTTGGAATCTGGGATTTGGGAGCGGGATTTGCCACGAAGCAGAAGCTGACCAATGCCGCGCGCGAAGCGGTGCGCATGCTGACTTCTTCGCCCAACGTCAACTGCGATCCTTCGGTTGCATCGACCTGTCCTAGCGATCCGGTCGTCGCCGCGGTCAATACCGTGGTGAATTACCTGGATAATGACGGGCTCAACGCCTCGTGCCTTTTGAGTGCAACCCCGACATCGACGAGCTCTTCGACAGGGGTCGAATACGAGTGGAAATATAGCTGCAACCAAATCGTGTTGGATATCAACCATGGCGCGACCATTGGCTCGACCGCCATGACGGCAGTGACGCTGACCTATCCAACCACATGGACGAAGGGACAACTCCTGCCAGCGCCGGTTCCGGCCACGATCAGCACGGAAGTCCAAATGGAGAATCTAGCGCCATGAGGCTGCCCAGGACGGATGCCATCATGCAGAAACGCAATCACGGGTCACGGGCACGGGACGAACGAGGAGCAACTCTGGTATTCATCGGACTTTCCATGGCAGCGTTGCTGGGCGTTATGGCGCTGGCGATCGACCTGGGCATGCTCTACGTCGGCCGCGGCGAGGCGCAGCGGGCCGCCGACGCGGCAGCGCTCGCTGGGGCGCAAGTCTTTAGCCAATCCGGCTGCACCAGCGGCGACTGCTCCGCCGATACGACCACGCAAGCAGCGGCCAAGGCGCAAGCCATAACCGTTGGCGATACCAACTACGTATTGCAACAGCAGGTCAATATCGCTTCGAGCGACGTCGCTCTCAACTTCCCCCAGGCAACCGAACCGCAGGTTACCGTGACCGTGAGGCGAAGCAGTATACCGCTGATTTTTGCTCAGGTTTTCGGGAAGTCGGTGGCAGATGTCTCCGCTACTGCAACCGCCGAGGCGTTCCAGCCAGGGAACACGGACGTGCAATGTCCCGTACCCTTTGCTATCGCGAATTGCGACACAAACTACTTGAGCGACGGCGACCCTCTGACTGGACCAGATGGCTCGAAACAGAATCAGGCCTGCCCCTCGAACGCCGGCTATTTGGTGTGTTGCTCGTCCAGCAGCCCCAATCCGTGGAGCCAAACGGACACCGGCGTGCTGGGACAACCGGTTCTACTCCATTTTGCAACCTCGAGCGGATCGGCCGTCGCGAGCCAATGGAACCTGCTCGACTTCGGCACCGCCCCGAGCGGCAGCCAGCTAGAAAGTTACATCGAGTCCTGCCCGACGCAGGGCGTCGCCGGCTGCGGGAATGTGCCGGTCACTACAGGTGATAAAGTGGGCCCGGTAGACCACGGCATCGATACTCTCATCAACGCCCTTGGCTCGAAAAACAAGTCGAAGCCTACCGACGGAATGGACGAAGGACAGGACATCATTACCGGTCCAGGCGGGACGGGTACCCCGACTTACGATTCCACGACGGGAGCAGTGCGGTACTCGATTACAGGCGGCGCCGACAATACCAGCGAGGCGGGTTCTGTCGGCATTTCGGGGAGCAAATCGGTGGTCACCGCCCCGATATACAGCAATGTTGCCGGGACCACCACAACCCAACTCCAGTCGGGACAGCCTAGCCAGGAAGTGCAGATCGTCGCGTGGGCCAAGCTTTTCATCGTGGATGCTGAAGCGCCCGGCAGCGGAAAGACGACCGACCCCTGCAACTCAGGGGGATCCGTTTCAAACAGCGACAGCCCCGTTTGCGCGTACGTGCTCCAGATCGTCCCCAACTGCGGCACTGGCACGACGGTCAACACGCAGTACTCACCCGTGCCCATACGGCTGATCCAGGGACCCACTACGACCCCGTAGCAGGCCCCGGCCGCGGTCGCCGCCTTTGATGAGAAATGTGAGAAATGCAGAGCGGGCCAGCGCAGCGCGGATGCCTTCATTCCAGGGAACATATTTCTGGATCTACCCCCGCGTCAGCGCCGCAGGCCTTTCGGCCAGGAAAGCTCCGGCGTACATTTCACTTCCCTGCCCCTCGCGGCTTGCAATCCCACCCCACCCGCCGGCTCGAACCTGGAATGACCCGGCACGGGGGCCAGCCATTTCGTCGGTCCAAAAATATTCCGAGCAGCGCTAACAACGAATACTGGCCGTGCTTCTACGTTCCCGAAGGCTATTACCTGAAATGTCAACGCTTGCGTAAGGTGGATTCCCCGGCCTGGGCTTGGCGCTGGGGAATGGCGAAAACCGGCCAGCGAGGCCGGCCGGATCGCACAGGTTCTGAAGGAGATCTGGATTTTTCAGGGCCGGCGGAATGAACTCCCAAGCTGACAATATTTACCATAAAGTACTTATAACCTAAGTTAGGTATAGAACGTCTGGAACCTTGGGTGCTGGAGGTTAGACCTCGACATCGCTGCGACTTAGGGAGAAAATGCACTTTGTATCTGTCAATGGAACGATTGGAGTGGCCGGTAGCCAAACGTGCACGAGGTAGAGATCACACACTGGTATCAGCCGCCGGCG